>Ga0181556_1001073_pt1 | contig 28392 bp, 18 predicted proteins | sample 011ome_14_FD_148651 | JGI IMG/M metagenome (GOLD analysis project Ga0181556, IMG submission 148651) | Coastal salt marsh microbial communities from the Groves Creek Marsh, Skidaway Island, Georgia - 011505AT metaG (spades assembly) | ecosystem: Environmental > Aquatic > Marine > Intertidal zone...
CAGACGCGAGCTGGCATACTTTTGTCGCGGAATGTTTGGCTGAATCTGCAGCGATTGCGGAGACTGGAGAGTGTATAGTCTGGGCTCGATCGAAAACCGTTTGGTACGGGACGATGCCGAATTGGGACGTGAGTTTAGTGACGGATATGAGTGGATATACTGGAAGTGCTTATCAAGGCTTTGGTGGTAAAAGTACATTCAACGGCGACATTTCGAAGTGGAACACAGGAAAAGTGACTACTATGTCATGGATGTTTTCTTCCGCTTCTGCGTTCAACCAAACCATTGGGAGTTGGAACACAGAAAAAGTGTCTAATATGGATCAAATGTTTGCTGCCGCTTCTGCGTTCAACCACGACATTGGGAGTTGGAACACAGCGAAAGTGACTACTATGCGGGCAATGTTTTATTCCGCTTCTGCGTTCAACCAAGACATTGGGAGTTGGAACACAATGCAAGTGACGACTATGCAATCTATGTTTAATCAAGCTTCTGCGTTCAACCACGACATTGGGAGTTGGAACACAGAAAAAGTGACTACTATGCCTTATATGTTTCAGTCCGCTTCTGCGTTCAACCAAGACATTTCCTTGTGGACCGGATCCGCAGCGACATCTGCGCAAACGAATATGTTTTCCGGCGCTTCTGCGTTTCAAGCGAAATTTAAGTGCACCAACGCCGTCACCGGTCCGGCGAATTCGTGCGAAGGTCCATCGCCAATCCCAGACGCGAGCTGGCATACTTTCGTCGCGGAATGTTTGGCTGAATCTGCAGCGATTGCGGAGACTGGAGAGTGTATAGTCTGGGCTCGATCGAAAACCGTTTGGTACGGGACGATGCCGAATTGGGATACGAGTTTGGTGGAAGATATGAGTGGATGGAGTGGAAGTGCTTCTCAAGGCTTTCGCAGTAAAAGTACATTCAACGGCGATATTTCGAAGTGGAACACAGCGCAAGTGACTAATATGGCATATATGTTTTCTTCCGCTTCTGCGTTCAACCAAGACATTGGGGGTTGGAACACAGCGGAAGTGACTACTATGGAAGGTATGTTTTTCATCGCTTCTGCGTTCAACCAAGACATTGGGAGTTGGAACACGGTGCAAGTGACTAATATGGGATATATGTTTTATTCCGCTTCTGCGTTCAACCACGACATTTCGTCGTGGACTGGAACGGCGGCGACGTCAGCGCAATCTGACATGTTTACTTCCGCTTCTGCGTTTCAAGCGAAATTCTCGTGCGACGACGCCGTCACTGGTCCTGCGAGATCGTGTGTATTGAATCAAAGCTAGTTGGTTCGCACGGAGTGTCCGACCGCCAAAATCGCCAACATGGGTTCAGAGGGTGATTGTTGGTGTCAATATCACGACGGTTCAGTCACGGAAATCGTCGCCACCGGCACGAGCGGTTATATGGCGTGTCTTTTGGCATAAAATCACGTTGTTTTTAAAAACCACCTTTACTTATATACCTTAGAAAAGTATCGTCACGTTTTGGGGCGACGCTGTGGCGAGAGCTCTAAATAGTAAGTGTAGCGATAAAAACGTCTAAATACATGAATCGCTTAAAACTAAACCATCACCTTTGTCATCTCATAGGGAATTAGGCCCTACCGGCCCCGTTTCTCTGTCCATTTTCTGGTCGGTTTCACATTCCACGCTGTTTCCCTCTTGCAGTCTTGCAACTCGCGCTGAAAAATTCAAAACATCTCTCACTGCCACTGCTCACCACCCGACAAAAAAGTAAAAACTGACCAATTCCAATTTCTCACACTTCAAAAACCACACAGCGAAAGAACATTGCGCAAAGCAACAACAACAACACGAACACGAACAACAAAAACAACAACATCAAAGAAGAAGAAGAAGAAGAAGAGCAACACTTCTTCGACGAAGACTGCCACGTCGAGCGTTTGTTTGAATTTCATCTTCATAAAAAAATAATGCAAGTCGAAGACGCGTATCCGACCGCAAACGACGGGTTTCAAATCGAGTTCCTCCGATGGGGTGGCGGACGTAATTTTGCGAACAACGCGTCGTCGTCGTCCTCCTCCTCGTCCCCCTCGTCGCGCGCTCCAGAAAACGTCGTGATACTATTGCACGGATGGAGCGGTGGTCCAGAGTATTTTCAATTCTGCATGCAAACGCTGAAACACAACGAAAAGACGTGCTATCTCGCGCCGAGACTGCGAGGCCACGGGTGTAAAGACGACGCGAAAGGCAAATTTCACATCGCGCGTTTGGCAAAAGACGTGCACGACCTCATCCAATGGTTGAAGAAGAAACAGATTTGCACGGAAAATCAACAGTTTTCTTTCGTTGGCACTAGTATGGGCGCGTCAGTTATTTGGTGTTTTGTGGAACTGTTCGGTGAAAGTGAGGTGAAGAATTACACGTTCGTCGATCAAGCGCCATTACAAAACGTTCGAAGCGATTGGTGCCTAGGTTCCACCGGGTGTTTCGACGAAGTGTCGTTGAAAAATTTGCAAAGTGCGGTGCTCAAAGGTCCCGACTTGTCTGAGTTTGCGGATGGTAACGAACGCGCGTGCGTAGCCGAAGGATCTAATTTTAAATGCGAGAAAGAAGTGAAAATGTGCACTTTGAGTTGCAAGCCAGAAGCTTTGGCAGAGCTGATGGCAGACCACACGAATCTGGATTGGCGACCGTTGGTTGGGAGCTTAGAGAAGCCAGCGCTCGTGGCTGTCGGAGAGAAGACGCAAATTTTTCCGTGGAAAGGCGTGGCGTACGTAGGATCTTTGATGAAGAACGCGCAAACGATGGTATGCAAAGACTGCGGGCATTGGTTATATCTAGAACAACCTGGTTTGTTTGGGTTTGCGCTTTCTAACTTTATTTCCACGTCTGAGTCGGGTGAGAGTCAAGGTCCCTCGAACGAAAGCATAGAGGCTGATTTACGAGGCGGCTACGAGTTCTATAAGGACAAATTTTACTTCATAGACGCGAAATCGGTCGACTATCGGTTCGTCGGCGGCTCGCCGGGACACTATAAACTACTGTAACTACTGTGTACTACCACTAATTTTACCCTTGCGCGCCCCGCCCTGTCTCACGGCGTCGCCATCAAAATAATTTCGATCAATTTCTTCTTCTCCATCATCGCCGAGGCGTTCAACAAGTTTCCTAATCTCCAATAATTGATTATGAAAACTAAATCATCGCAATCTAACTCACTCAGTTGCCCAGTCAACTCCTTCTTCTTCATCAAGTACGCCTTCTCGCCCCTTTTCAATTTACCACACCCGCCTGGACCGGCATACGCGATGACTTTCGCCAAAACGTTCTTCATTCCTTCATTTCCCCTCGCTCTTTGTGCCAAGTGCCCCGCGATAGTCGCTTTCCCGTTATCTCTCTCATACAACACCTCATCCTGTTGCCCGTTTAAACGCGTGAGCTCTAACGTCTTTTCGATGACAAACGTATCGTTCGTAAACGCGCTTAAAATCAACGGCGTAGACCCGTCAACGAAATCTTTCACCGCCATATCCAGACGCTCCCCGCGTCGCTCGCATTCGAGAAGCACCATCTCCAGACACTTCATGCTCTCCGCGGACGCTCCGTACACCGCGTAATGCAAACAACAACTCCCGTTCTCATCTCGCGCCAGTAACAGCTCTTTTCTCTTCCTTTCCTCCAAAGCCGCGCTAAAAAAGAGCTCTCCTACCGTCGCTGAGTTGCCTTTTTGCATCTGTTCCATCAAATACGTGCGGCGTTTCCCGCCCCCTCCTTTTCCTCCTCGCGTCGTTGATGATGTTTCGTGTCTCTCTCGTCTCGCCAACGCGTTCGCGTTGGGCATTTTAAGAAGTACTCGCAACGCCGAAGCGTTGTTGCATTCGAAGTAATCATTTTTCCACTTTGACGACGACGATGACATCTTCGTCGAAGATGTCGTCGTCGCTACTGCTGATAACATCTCTTCTCGTCGTCTTTAAATCGTCGTCGTCGTCGTTGGATATTCTCGCGAGATTTTTTGAGGTGAGATGGAACAACGCTTGTATTTAGGGTTTACAAATTTTTTTTGTGAGAAAATCCAAAATCCTACACCACTTAAAACACTTAAAACCACACTTTTACTACGAAAAAAGAGAGACATGTCCGGCGAAAGCACGGGAGGTGGCGGCGCCTTTTCCGCCTCGAAGAAACTTTTGTCCTTCTCCGGTCCGTCGTGCATCTGCTGCGCCCCGACCGCGTGGTGGGAACTCGACGAATTTTTGGAAGGAGAAGAAAAAAAGGCATCATCATCATCATCATCATCATCGTCAGGGGGCCGCCAACCGCCCTCGATTCTGAACACGTTCACGAAGACAAAAACACCGTTCCAAACGCTTTCTCCGAATCGCATAGGATGGTACATATGCGGTCCAACCGTGTACGATTCCGCGCACATGGGGCACGCGAGAAACTACATCAATTTTGACGTTTTGAGGAGAGTCATGCAGGATTATTTTGGGTATTCGGTTCGGTTCGTGATGAACGTGACCGATATCGACGATAAGATTATTTTGAGAGCGCAGAAACGGAGAGCGGAGTTTGTGATGAGTCGAGCGAAGAAAGCACTGATGAAGGAAGAGAATGAGGCCGTGAAGAATCTCGTCGCGGATATTGAAAAGGCGGTGGAGACGAACGCGCCGCTGAAGGAGTTGTGCGAGAAGGTGGAGGCGTTGAGAGCGAAGGCTTTGGACACGGACGGTTCGATTTTGGATGTTGGAGATGGTTTTTCGAACGATGAAGAGGAGGAGGACGGTTCGTCGTCGTTCACCGCATCGGTGGATGGTGGAAAAGACTGGTCAATTCAGACTGGATATTTGAAGCTCGCGCAATTTTACGAGAAGGAGTTTATGGAGGACATGCGGTTGTTAGGGGTGAAAAATCCAGACTGTTTGACCAGAGTGAGCGAATATACGAAACAAATTGTGGAGTACATAGAAGGTATCATAAAGAACGGCTTTGCTTACGAAAGCAACGGGAGCGTATATTTTGACGTCACGGCGTTTGAAAATAGCGAGAATCATAAGTATGCGAAACTGAAGAAATCGGCTTTGGACGACGTCGAAGCGGCGATGGACGGCGAAGGCGCGTTATTGAAAGCCGAATCAGAAAAGAGGAACGATTTCGATTTTGTGCTTTGGAAGAAATCGAAAAAAGGCGAACCATCGTGGCCGAGTCCGTGGGGAGAAGGCAGACCGGGGTGGCACATCGAGTGTTCTGCGATGTGCTCGGACGTGTTGGGAAAGTACGTGGATGTCAACGGAGGAGGCATAGATTTGAGTTTTCCACACCACGAAAATCAGTTGGCACAAAGCGAGGCACATTATGACATCAAGCAGTGGGTGAACTTCTTCGCGCACAGCGGACATTTGCACATCGACGGTTTGAAAATGTCAAAAAGCTTGAAGAATTTCATAACTATTCGTCAGGCGTTGAAGACATATTCGGCGAGACAATTACGGTTTTTGTTTCTATTACATAATTGGTCGGATCCGATGGAGTTAACGCCAATTATATCCAAAGAGGAAGGTAAAGGAGCAACGTTTAAGCAAATGGATGCCGCTATTGGGGTAGAAAAGACATTCGCAGAGTTTTTTCACTCCGTTAAAGGTGCGTTGAGACGAACAAAGTACGCGTGCGATAAAGATCAAATTTGGCTCCCGTTGGAAAAGAAGCTTTCCGATGCTTTCGATGCGTGCCAAAAGGAAGTCCACGAGAGCTTATTAGATAACATCAACACCTCAAGTGTCATTTCTTCTATGTTAGCAATGGTAAAAGAGTTCAACACGTACTTGGCGTCGGTTGAAAAAGACGCAAACCACGCTTTGCGACCGTTTTTAGTCGAGAGTGTGGCGAAATACGTGACGTACATTTTAAATTGCATGGGAATTTCCGGCGAAGCGAACGCGCCGTTAGGATTTACCGATATCGAAACGGGCATTGAGGGTGATAGAGGTAATGGGACGGCGACTATGAGTGCTGCGACGAGCAATGATACGAAAGAGGAAATTTTAGCGCCAACGTTGGACGCGCTCACGTCCTTCCGCGACGAAATCCGAAGGCTCGCCAAAGGAGAAGAGCTCTCTCCGAGCGCAATCTTGGGTCTCTGCGATCAACTTCGCGACGTCGTCCTTCCAACGATTGGCATCAAACTCGACGACAAACCTGATGGCAACGCTTTATGGAAACTGTACGCCCCGGGCGAGTTGGAAAAAGAACGACAACGCGAGGAGGAAGAAAAAGAGCGCAAACTACTGGCGAAGCAAAAGCTGGCGGAAGAAAAGAAACGAAAGGAAGAGGAGAAGGGGCAAAAAGCGAAAGTTGCGCCTCAAGTGATGTTTAAAATAGGCGAAAATGAAAACATGTACGGGTCCTTTGATTCCGAAACTGGGATGCCTTTAACCATGAAGGACGGATCAGAAGTGACGAAAAGTCAAACGAAAAAGTTGCAAAAACTGTATCAAGCGCAGGTGAAATTGCACGAATCGTATCTAAAATCAGTTCAAGAGAAGATGGGAAACGTGCAAATTTAATTGATATTCTTTTTATGATTCTCATCCGAATGAATGAACAATATGTTATTTATATACACACCTTTCGTTTACTGCTTATGCTGATGCCGCTACAGAATCTCTCTTACTCTCTCTCTCGTTTACTTTTGGTAGTTCAACTTCTTCGCCAACTGCTCGGCTTCGTCCAACAGTCCGCCTAAATGCGCGGTTAAGGCATCACTCCAAAATGTATCCGACGCCGGATCTAATCCAAACGGCGCCAACGCTTCGACGAATCCTTTGGTTCCTCCCGCCGAGAGCAAATCCAACAACTTCTCTTCGAAACCTTCCGGTTGCTTGGCGTATACCCCGTATAAGGCCCCGACGACTAAATCGGCAAACGCGTAAGAGTAGACGTAAAAAGGCACGTTGTGGAAGTGCGAAACGTACGCCCACAAATGCGAAGTGTCTTTGTACGAATCATACACGTCGCCTTCCTCCCCGTAGTAATCAACCATGCACTCCTTCCACGCCTCGGTCATTTCCTCCGGCGTCACTTGGCCGTTTTGTCGTTTTTCGTGCACTTTTGCCTCAAACGCGTCAAACGAGCACTGACGAACGACGGAGTTGATGATATCGTCGCACTTACCCATGATCATTTGTAATCGATCTTGGTCCGACGGAGCTCTCTCCAACAAGTCTCTGAAGACAATCATTTCGCCGAAAATCGACGCCGTTTCAGCCAAGGTGAGAGGAGGGTGATACTGAAGGATACCTTGCTGATAACTCAAAATAAAATGCACGCCGTGTCCGGATTCGTGCGCCAAAGTTGCAACGTCTCTTTGGGTTCCAGTGAAGTTCAACAATTGGAACGGACCACACCCATAGGAGGACGAACAGTACGCGCCGCCTCGTTTTCCATCCGCCGCCGGGACATCGATTCTCTTGCTTTCGACCATGTCGGTGAAATGTTTTGCCATCGTCGGCGAAAACTTCTCGTATCCGTCTTTGCAAATCTGCACCGCTTGTTCCCAGCTGTACGAATCAGACCCGGTGCCGATATCGATAGTCGCGTTGCGATCGGCCCAAGTAAACTCCTCCAACCCTTGGGTCTCTTTCAAAATACCCTTCTTCAATCGATAATACTTCTTGCACAAATCCACGCCAGTCGTTTTCACCGCCGTCAACAAAGAGTCCACGGCTTCATCGGGAACATTATTCGAGACATTTCTTTGCGAACGCAAATTCTTAAACCCTCTCTCCGTGTTTTCGATGTGCCAGCTCCCGGCCACCATGTTCAAACTCAACGCGCACGTTCTCTCAAACTTTACCAATCCTTCGTTCAAAATGTTCATGCACTCCCGCCTCGTCTTCGTGTCTTTACTCGAAGTCATCTTCGCCAACAAAACCTCCATGTTCACCTCCTTCGTTTCTCCGCTCTCGTCGTCTTTCATGGGAAAACGTAAACGACTCAACTCGTTGCCGTAAAATTCAACCACTTGCCTCTTCCCGGCGAAAGCCGATCTCACCGTCAACGCGCGTTCCACCTCTTTGGAAAGATTATACGGTTTCGACCGTCTCTCTTCCTCGATGAACGCTTTATACTTCGTTTTCAACTTTCCGTCGTGTAAAAGGTATTGTTTTTCGACGTCTTCCTCCTCCAAGTTCGCAATCTCCAACGAGAACCACTGTAAAAAATTCCCTTGAAAGGACCCGTACCGTTGCATCAGTTGCGCTTTTCTTTGCTGCATCTTCGCATCTTCCAATCGCGTATCCGACGCCAACGAAACGTACGACAACGCTCTCGTCAACTTAATATCGATTTCCTCAAACATCTCGATCGCTTCCAACAACAAATTATTTTCACCCGCTTTCAACTTCCCCTCGTATTTCGCTTTGAACTCTTTACATTGCGTCTCGATCGCATCCATCTCGCGATCGATTTTACCGTCGTTCGGGGAATCGTACTCGAAGTGTCTCTCGAGTTCCCATCGAGGCTGAGACGCGATTTCTTCCGGCGTCATCGATGATGTTTTTGCTTCTTTTGCACTCGAAGCAGCACCGGCGACTGTTACTGCGCGAGAAGAAGAAGAAGAAGAAGAAGAATACGAGGAGGACGCTTTAAAAAAGCTGCGTTGTTTCGTAAAAGTATTCCGTAATAAAAGGTGACGATGATGAGAACTCTTCGGTTGGTGTTGTGACGTCAAACACCCCCACCGACGACCGAAACCGAAAGATGAGTTTTTGGATGATTTCGAGGACATCGTCGTCGTCGAGAATTGGTTTTGTCCTTTTGGCGTGGAGAAGACGACATTATTAAAAACCCTCCTCGAAGCAGCAGAGAAAGCAGTTTTCTTCATCGTCGTCGTCTTCAAAGCTTCGTCGTTGAAAGAGGAAGAGGAAGAAGAAGACAAAGAGGTGGATGAAATCGCGTGGGGGTTCATGTTCGCTTTGTGTGCGTGTCTCTTTTCTGTCTTTTGGCGAAAAAAAAAAAAATTTCTTCTTGTGGCTGTCGAAAAACTTAAAAAAAAAGGCGAGAGAGATTTTTACGCGAGAAGACCTTTCTCTCGAGCAAAAAAGTATCAAAAGGACGAGAGCGTTTTTTTTTCTCGCTCGAGAGCGAAACCAAATCTCTTCTCAGTCGAAGAGCGGCGCGTTGGTGCGACGATGAGAACGACGAGTGACAACAACAACGATGCGAAGAAGAAGAAGAAGAAGAAGAAGAAAAAAAAACCTCTTTCGAGAAGAAGAAGAAGAAGACGCGATGAAAGGAGTCGTTGTTTTATGCTTTTCGTGGTGGTATTCTCCTCGTCGCTCTTCTTCTTTTTCTTCGACGAAAGCAACTTTGAACGCGTGCGAAGCGCTTTTGCCCCCCTCGGGGAAGTCGACGACGATGCGACAAAAATGATTTCTTTCGTCTCGTTCCCGGGGGTGGTTTTGGTGGAGGCTGCGGACGCAGCGCAGGAGGCGGGAAAAAGGAGCACGAGTGGGAGCGCTGCGACTATCAACGAAGGGACGAATTCAATCGTGAATTTCCACCGGCACCACCGAGAGGTGAGGAAACGTTTGCGAGAAAGGAAGATGACGACGAAAGGACAACAAGAGGACCACCGAAAAAAAGTGGATTCTTCTTTGTCTTTGTCTTTGTCTTCTTCGTCGTCGTCGGAGAGGAAAGAGGATGAGAACAAGAATTTCGAAAACAACGAAAACAATCTAGGCGTGGAAGAAAACGTGGAAAAAGAAGAGGAGACTTCGAACGACGCGAACGTCGTCCTCGTCACCGCCGGGGTCAACAAAGACAAAGACAAAGACGAAGGAAAAAACAAAGAAGCAGAGGAGAACAAAAAATTAACCTCTCTCTTCAAAGAGATCAGCGCGCGACGCAGACAGGAAATCTTAGCCGCGATGACTGATTTTGCAAAGACGGAAGCGGAGAAGAACGGGGAAACGTTCGCGGACGTGCGACCGGAATTGGGCAAGACGCCGGCGGCGCTCGAAGAAGAGAAGAAGATGAAAGAGTACGCGAAAGATCCTTCGCTCGAACGGAAGGTGATGATTGAGAAAATTAAGGAGGAGGATCCGATGAATCCAAACGTACATGCACCAATACGAACGGACGAAGATTCAATCGTTAGAATTGACTACGGGACGTACGATTCGTGCGACACGTGCGAGTTGTGTCATTTAGGAGACGCGCCGGTGGACGGCGTGGAGGTGAATAAGCACCAAGAGATTCGAGGTAATCCAGGCGTGAGCAAAGAGGATATGGAGGATGAAAGTAACACGAAAAAGCCGGTACACTGCAAAGAATGTTACGGGTGCAACGTGCGCCTCTCTCGGATCATAAAACGCGCGGAGTTTAAAGGAAAATCGGTCCAAGTCTTCAGCGGCGCGAGCGGCGCCGCGATTTTGAAAGGGAAAATTTTGAAGAAAGATTTTCTACTCTCCGACGACAACGACTTTAAGAAGAACAACGATGAAGACGACGATAAAAAAGACAAAATCAGCGCTGGCGTCAATCACCACGAAGAGTTAGAAGAAGCGGACGCGGAGATGACCGTGTTTGTGAAGGCGTGGTGTAACTTTGGCAAATACGCTCAAACGCCGGACAATCCAAAGTCGGGCGTGCCGTCCAAATGTAGCGATTACGATAAAATTAATTTAAGCAAATACGGAGGTAAATGTCACGTCCAAGGAGGACGATACGGATTCGGAGATTGTAACTTTAAGTTCATCTCTTCTTTGGATAAACTCGCCCACGCGGCGAATTTATCCTCCGTCGTTCCTCGATCTTGGACCGTCGAGGTGAAATCGTTCTTGCCGTGGGACGGCTTCTCCACGGGCGGACACAAATTGCAAAAAGGTGTCAGAGCGCAATTCTACGAGAAAGCCCCGGGCGTGTCTATCGAAGCCGTTCTGGGTACTTTAGATCCGACGGTTAACTTTGGCGCGTTCAAAAATATCTCCCACGATAACGTTATTCGCGCGGCGACGTTTGATTTGCTCTTCTCCGAATCCGACCGCCACGGTCAAAACGTCTTTTTCAGCGACGAAGGCGAAATTACTTTGATCGATAGCGAAGGCGCCTTCGGCGAATCGAACACCATGCTCCTTCCGGGTCATCAAAAATACGAAATCAATCGAATTGGATTCTCGGCCATAGTCGGGTGCGGGCAAAATTGTCCGGGCGAGCCGAAACCGTCGGTCAGCCCGATGGCCACTTTAGATTACCGATGCCACGTCCCTCGCCAATACGTCGGTTTCGAGTTCCCATCCGGCGTGGAACCTTTTTTGAAAAGAATTCAGAGCATGTCCGCAAAATCCGTCGTCGAAGAGTTCAAAATGACCCGAGAAGAACACGCAAATCACTTGAAAAGAACCGTGGACGAAATGCTCTCTCTCGGTTTCGAAGGCGCCATGCTCTCCGCGCTCTCTCGCCAACGAGGCGGAAACGGCTACCCGATCGGCAAATATGGCTTACAATATTGGTACCCAATCACTAAAGCGTGCTGCGGCCTCGAAACGTGCCCGATACACACCACTCGCATGAAAGAAAAGAACATCCGAGACGATCTCGTGACGTTGAAAAAAGACGACCCGGGCGTCGAGGCGACGACGCTCTGGGGCGACCGGTACGAAGCGCACGCGACGACGTCTCCAGAACTCGGATTGGAAAGATTGAAGACGAAGGTTTTGTCCTCCTCCAAATCGTCGGCGTAAAATTGTCTTCATCGTGGTAAAGTTTTTTTAGTTAGTTCGCAGAGAGAGAGAGAATACGAGAGCGACAGCGCAGAGAGCAAAGAGTTGTTGTATACGTTTCACCACCATTTCTTTCTTTCAAAATCTCTTCCTCATTTTTATCCTCATTTTTGTCTCAAAAGCAAAAAAAAGAAGAAAAACAACAGACTGTAATGTTTGGCGCGACAGCTGCGACGACGACCTCTTCTGCCTGCGCTCAAAGCGCGCGACAGAGTTCGAGAGTCCTTTCGTCTTCGCTGACGAGCAGCAGCTCGACGTCGTCGTCGTCGGAATCCTCGTTATTGTTCTCGTCGTTAAGAAATACTCATCGTCACCGGCAGAGGAACGCGTCGTCACCGTCTTCGTCGTCATCATCATCGAAGAAAGGAAATGTAATCTTAACCTCGGCAAAACTGGCATTAATCCCGTCCTATTCCAACCTCCCGCACCCGGCGAAAACGGCGAAAGGCGGCGAAGACGCGTGGTTTATCAAACCGGACGTGAAAGGTGGAGGGGTAATCGGCGTCGCGGACGGGGTTGGTGGATTTGGCGATCAAGGCGTGGACCCGGGGTTGTACGCCAGAGTGTTGGCGTTTGAGTGTTTGAAAGCGCACCAAGTGTCCACGAATCCGTTGTTTGGCGGAAGCGATCCCAAAGCGATGATTTTGCAAGCGCAAAAGGAGACGAAATTACCCGGGGCGTCCACGTTGTGCGTGGTGGAGATTGATAAGAGCGGGCAGTTGCGCGCCGCGAACGTCGGCGATAGCGGGTTTAAGGTTATCCGAGGAGGGGAGGTGGTTTTTGAAAGCACCCCGAGTCAGCATTATTTTAACTGTCCGTTCCAGTTGGGATACATGCCGTTGAGCGCGGACGCGGACGATGCGAACGAGTGCGCGGAGCAGTACTCGTTTAAAGCGATGGAAGGGGACGTCATCGTCGTGGCGAGCGACGGCGTGTTTGATAACGTATTCAACGAAGAGTTGGTCAGAGTGGTCGGGAACAGTTGCAGTCAAGGTTTGTCCTACGAAACGATGGCAAAATGTGCGGAAGACATTGTCCTCGTGTCTAGGGCGCACGCGGAGGATAAGACGTACGCGTCGCCGTATTCTTTGGAGGCGGAGAAGTACGCCAAGGAAACCGGGACGAAAGTGAAAGTGCCGAGCGGCGGCGGCGGCGGTTTGTTTGGAGGATTGAACAAGATGATGGGCAAAGGTGGAGGTGGAGGAGGGAAGATGGACGATATCACGGTAGTGTGTGCGTTCGTCGGACCGACGGCGGAGGCGCAAGGAGAGATTATGAAATCAGTCCAGTTAGCGGCTGGGTTGTACGACGATTTGATGCAAGCGAGGAATAAAGCGAAAGGAGAAGAAGCGAAGACCTTGAGAACGGTACAGTTGAGGAAACAGATGGACGAAGCGTTCGAAGAGTCGAAAGCGAAAGCGGATATGGCGAAAAAGCAGGAAGCGGCGGCGCCGTCGGAGTTTTCGAAGGCGCAAATCGACGCCATGGATTCAGCCACCGTGAGACGGTTGTTGCAAGAGAGAGGCTTGCCGACGAGCGGGAAGTTGGAGCGGTTGAAAGAGCGCTTGGCCGGCGTCAAACGCATGTGAGTGAGAGAGACTGTGTGTGAATAAAAGTGCCTTTTGCTCGTATTTATTATCGTGTCCATTTTGTTTTATATACATATTGGTATGCACCAGAGTAGTACTTTTTCTTCGCAATAGAGTAGTACTATCTTCCAATCTCTTCCTTTTGTCATCAAATGATCGTAATGGATCCGCCGTTTATACTCACTTGTTCAAGAAACACAAGGGCAACGGTCGCCGCGTACGTGCCAGAAATCGCCCCAAACGCCTCTGATTCCCCACCCGTCGGTGTGAACTGTCCCAAAACGTTCTGGAGACCACCGCCACCAATAATTTCAGGTCCAATCGGTCCTTGTTGCAGAAGTACACGTCGTCTTCGGCGTTGGCCGTCGCCGCTATCAACACACAAACCATCGCCGTTTTCACATGAAGCCGTATCGGGGCTGTACGAATCTTTCCGAGCGCGAACAGTGTCGTTCATAGAAATCGGTTTCACATACTGCGATAGTTCTGTAACGTTGATTGTTGACGATCCATCGTCGCCGCTTTGCGCCTCGACTGATCCATCGCTTTCCGCGCCTCGGATATTTTCGCTTTGAATGGCATTCACGGTATCAACGATTTCTGTAACCGCTCCGACAATTTCAGTCGCGTCATTAATCGCCTCAGCAATCGCCAAGCCTTTGCTCGCAGATCCCGCGATTGCGTTAGCCGTCTCCCACGTAGAAGCAACATCAATCGCAGCATCGTAACCGTGTAAAACGACTTGTCCGGTCCATTCAACTTCACTGGCGACTTCAGCCGCCGTAGTACCGCGACCGGGTTCTGCGACGCCAACAAGTGCAACGATAATTTCAATTTCAATACGAATTTGAGGATCAACGATGGTTTCTTCGAGAAGCGCGAGAAAATTATCTCTGATGGAAATCGGTAACGCATTGGGAAACGAATCAAACCATTCAGTCGTGAGGGCTTCCACGTCGTCGAACGTTACGTTTCCTTTCCTGGCATCGTCACCATTCTCGTCTTCGTCGTTCACAATTTCTTGCAAACGTCTTCGTTTTTCTTCGTCGTTAAAAAAGGATGGATGCTCGGAGTGGTCGTTTTGTTGTCGCGCCTGATGTCTGTTCAGCGTGTGTTGCGCAGCCGCTTTTTCGAGAAATTTAGGCACCTTGACCCTCTCATGAACGAGAATTTTCTGCACGTTCTCTGGCATCTTTCTCTTCTTCAAATCATCTTTAGTGAGCTGCTGCAACTTCCGTCTTTGGCCAACATTTTCTTCTTCTTCTTCTTCTTCTCCTTTTTGATCGCCTTTATGAAACATCGTCGTGTTCGTACAGTTTGAAAAATCATTCAAACTCTGCGCCGTCTCGCTCGCCATCTCTGTCCCATCGTCATGATAAAACGTCTCGTTGAAATGATAAAACGTTCCGTTTGTATCGCTGTGACACTCCATGAGTTCTTCTTTGAGCTCGTTAAACGGGTTCGGTTTCAAAAACTGCGCAATCGCCGCCGCCGCGTCGCCCGTCACCTCAAAACCAACCCCGAAAAACTGTTCGAGTCCGAACGCTCCGCCTACCACGAACTCGCTCGCCTTTGAGCTCGTAAATATGCTCTCGCCATCAATTACCCATTCGTTTCCGATGGAGCTCGAACTCGACACGCCTTGCGAGTAATCTTGCACGACCCCTGCCGCTAAAGATGCGAACACGTTCGAGAACCGCGTGAGCGCCAACTCCGTGTTCAATACCATTTGAAGAAACCCAGCGGTTGGATTGTTCAGAGCTGCGTTCTGGATTATGAGAAGCGCAATCCTTAAAATCGTCGTCGGCTGTATGATCGGGTTCCACACGGACGCTCTCGCCATTGGTCCACTTTGTGCAGTCACCCCATCGTTGGTTTCGGTTTCTTCTTGCAACAACGCGCGCCTCGACGACGACGAAGACACCGACGACGACGCCTCGAACAGAGAAGAAAGAAAACTCCCGGGGCTGCTGCTTGCGATATCATCTCGCGAACTTTGGTGGTCGAACGCGACGAGGCAACCGAGAAGCGTCCAAGAGAGCACGAGCGCGAGAAAGATTTGCGATTTGAACAGTTTTGTCGATGGTGAATGAAACATCGTGAAGTCGTATTCGAGCAAGCGTGCGTGCGCGAATGAATGTGTTGTGTTGCTCTCTCTCCGCGTATTTTTTTTTTCAATTGCGTGTTAAATTTTGCCTCGATTACAACAAGATGTAAAATGTCTCTCTCTTTCTTTCTCTTTCTTTCTTCATCTCTCTCTCTCTCTCTCTCTCTCTCTCTCTCTCTCTCTCTCTCTCTCTCTCTCTCTCTCTTCTCCCATTCCTTTCTAGCGCACCGTCTGCAAGGCGGAAGGTGTTTTACTCTTGCATTTGCTCATCAGCTTGCCCCGCGGGTGCGGTCGCGACCACGCGTTCTTTCAACTCGCTCTCCGTCGTCTTTTCAAACTGCGGCGTCAACTCTTCCTCTTTCTTCTTCTTTGAACCGAGTTCGCGTTGTTCCGGAGACTCCCAGTGTTGGAACAACGCGAGAATGTCCACGAGACTGACGCATCCGATGGGTTTTCTATCGTCGTCGACGACCCAGATTCTGTGCACCGCGCCCGTGCTCATAAGCTCCAAAACGTCTTCGAGTTTGTCTTCGAGTTTGCAATAGACTCTCCATGCATCGTAGAGAGGATTTTGAAGAGCGGCGTCGAACGCGTCTGCGCCGGCGAACACGCCGTGGGTTATCTTTGGTAACGCGTTGTGACGAAGGAAGAGAAATTGGGAAACCGATAAACCGAGCGCCATGGCAAAATCTGGATCGGCAAAGTAGGAGATATCAGTCTCCGAAAAGGCACCGAGAAGCTTTCCGTCTTTTTCACTCACGATGGCCACGGCTGAGACCGAATTGTTACGCATAACCCGGAATGCATCAATGCACGACGTCGAAGGCGTGACTGATACGATACCGTACGTGGAGACTGGCTTTTGGTCCGAAACGTTCGCTTCGGTGACGCCTCCTCCCTCCACGCGTCTCGACAACGCCGATCTCCCCAAACCGAGATCGGCGAGAGACGCGCCCATGAACTCGGGGTAAATCAAGCTCCTGTTCGTGTGCAAATACATCACCAGATCCGACTGACAGACAATTTCCGTAATTTTATTCGTATCTGTCGTTTGCACGGCGAATCTGTGGACGGCTTGCAACAACTCCCCGTCTCCCGGTTTCGCTTTCGGCGAAATCAAAAAGCAGTCGTTGATTGTCTGCGCCAAGTTCTTGTCGCACTGGTTCTCAAAGATCACCGTCCCGTCGAACCGGCTGGGAATAGTTTCCAACCTCGATTGCGCGAATTCTCTCCCCAATCTCGCCAACGCCGCGCACCGTCTCGATTGATCTGCGCCTTGCACGTCAAAATAAGGACTCGCGTCTACTTTCGCGACCAACGCGTCCACCAGATCGCCAGCGGCGAGGAAATTTTGCGGCTCGTAAAGTTGGTTACTCGGGTGCATCTTCACCACCGGCAACGCTTGCACCGAGAGCTCGCCCATGCGCTTCATCGCGTCCGAAGTCGTGTGCGTGGTTGAAAGAATGGACACTTGCGATCCTGAAAGTGAAAAAAGAAAGAGCGTGAGATTGACAACATCGCGCGTTTCCTACTCGCGTTGTTGCGTGTTGTTCCCGCCGAGAGAGAGAGAGAGAAAAATATCGAGAGCGGGTACCACACATAAATAAATAAATAAATATAAGACGTTAACGCGCACCTCTCGTCGGCTCCCCGCGCTCTTCTGCTTTCACCGCGAGTTCCTTTCGATCTCTCAGGTACACAGACAAAGGCGATTGCGACAAAAACTGGATCGGAGACGAGTAGCTTTGCGACATGTTTGTTCTTGTTTTTGTATCTATTTTTTCTTGTTTTGCGCGTATTTTTTTTGTGTGGTAAAATTCGAAAAAAAAACAGTTTCAGAGCAGTTCTCTCCTCAGTGCTTTTGTTGCATTGTGTTCGTTGCTCGCATCAACTACAACACAAACGAAGCGTCCTAATACTACTTCTTTCTAAAAAAAGTAACTACAACAACATCATCTACGTATTATTAAATTCTAGCAGTAAATCTATTCTCTCGTTTTCTACTCAGAACTCCCGAGGATGAGGGGGCGATGAGGGCGCCGCGTTTGCGTTGAAATACTGCATCGCTTTCTGCTTCATTTCCACGAGCTTTCGAACTTTAATGCGAGCGAATCGCAATCTTTCCGGCGTGGCGTCTTCCATTGCTCTTTGCACGGCGCGATGCATCTCGCGTTTTGCCTCGAGGAGTTCGTCCGCGACGGGAGATTCGGATACGGATGAGGAGTATGGGGAGGACTGCGGATTGCTATATTCGTCCGTGGCGGGATCGTACGAGGAACGAAAATGTGCCGACGGCGAGTAGAAATCTTCCAGGACGTCGTCGTCTTCGAGCATGACTTTGAACGAGACCGATTTTCTCGCCGCTCTCCTTTGGTTTTTGTGCACCTTTCGGCGCGAGTCGTTTACGTTTCCTAGGTGTGCTTCTTCCTTATCCTCATCCAAAGGACTTCGGTGATAGTAGGCGCTGAAATCGTCGTCGTCGCTCGATAAGTCTTCCGATCGCGCCGTCTTGTAACTGCTCGCTTGCGTCGAATTTGTCTTTGCTTCTGAAACCGGAGACGCCCCTGTTGAAGCCGGCGACTTTGCTCTTTGCTTCTTCAACGAAGAGCGAAGCGCAGTTGGTGACGACGCGTGCGTGGGAGACGGCGAGTTGAACTTTAACGTTCTGTTCGCGGCAGGTGTTGAGAACGTTTCAGCAGCTACTTCGAGCGGTACATCACTGTTCTTGCGCCAACTGGAAGAAGGCATCGTCGAAACGTCCTCGAGTATTTGCGTTTGACGTTCTCGCGCTGGAAAAGAAGGGGCTTCTCCGTTCGCGTCTACTTTTTCAGAAGGCACAAACGTCGAAACGCTAAAGAGTCCATTCCCATCCCCGTTTCCCCTTCCTCCTCCCGCGTGTCCTTTACGATCCTTCTTTCTCCAACGTTCCGCGTAAAATCGCGCGCACACGTCGCGTAAATAGTTACCCAAAAATCGCGCGTTTTCGTCGCTCGCGTTTAAGTATAGATTTTCGTACAACGCGTTCATGGCTAATCCTGAATCGTCGCGAAATAACATCGTGGACGCAATCTCTCTGCTTTCTGAAGACACCGGCGCACCATCGACGGATTGTAATCGTCTATTTTTTCCGAAAGCAAATGCGATCGCGGCGACGTGATCGTACTCGTAATGCTGCGACCGCAGCACGAGCGGATTATCCGCCACACAAACGTGCTCGAGACGTGGAAAGAAACATTCGTCGCCGAGGAACCGAAACTCGGCGACGACGGAAATATCGTTCGAGGAGAGGTCAATCGTCTCCAATCTTTCCATGTACCGCATCCTTTCTTGGGCTTTGGACAACGACGAAATCGCGTTATTCTTCAAATTTAAGCACTGTGCGTTAGCAAACAAACCAGTCGTCGTTAAATCTGGCACGTCCGGGCCTAACCCGTTATTCTCCAGAGAAACGTGCGTTAAATTGGGCAAAAGAATCGCCTTTTCTCCTCCCGTCGCCCTCTTCGCAAACAAATTCTCACGTTCAATCTCTTGAATCTCCTTTTCTTCTAGTTCGCCCCCGCCTAGCCACCCGCACGCGTCCAACTTCACGCGCTCTAACCTTTTCGGCAACACCGTCTCTCCTCTCCTCACGCTCTTCCCTATCCTCGTTTCGCTCGCGTCCAAATACTTTAGATTTTTGAACAAATGTAAATCCAGAATCCCGGTCAAGTGCTTGTTTTTTGACACATTCAAGCAGCGCACGTTCGATAGCAGCGAGTGGTTACGTCGCGAGTAGCTTTGCGGATATTTGGATGCATCGTTTGGAGACGAAAAAAAACGCACCGCGTCTCGGAACACGTTCCCGCTCACGTCTAAAATCTGAATTTTGCCAACACCTAACACGAACGAGGAGGACAAACTCTCGGGAATCTTTCGTAAACCGAGAGAAGCGAGTTGCAGACGCCCAGTTGCGATATTCGTATTGGCATCGTCGTTACTCATGTTGTTGTTATTCTTGTTGTTATTATTTTTAAGCGCGCGATACCAATAGTCTTCCTCCTCCTCCTCGTCGTCGTCGTCGTTCTCCCTCGTCTTTCGTCGCGTTCTCATCATCATCGTCGTCGTCGTCGCTTTCAACGTCACAACGTCTCCACGCGCTCTGATTTCACCACCATCCCGCAACAACACCTCTGATTTTGCAAACGAACGTCATCGTTTGACTCGCTTCTCACACCACGCAGGAGGAGGTAAAGGAGGAGAAGAAGAAGAAGAAGAAGAAGAAGAAGAAGAAGAAGACGACAGTGCTTCTAAAATGACCTCCTTTTTACGCGCGCGCGTGTGCGTGTGTGTGCGTGCAATGACGATGAATCCCCAAAGAAGAAGAGAAAAAGAGAGCAGAGAGAGAGATGAGAGAGCAACCCCTACGCGCGAAAAAAACAAAAAAAAGGGGTGTCGTTTCTTCAAAAAAATTGTTTAGGGTTGCACCAAAAGAAAAAATGAAAGAAAAACCAACCGCACTCTCTCCACTGTAAAGTACACACTCCCAAAAAGCATCAGATATATCATCGATCTCACGCACTCACGCACGCACGCATCATCATCATCATCATCATGAGCAAAAGCTGCGCGGGAATGCTGGAGGAGATGCTGAAATGCGCGGAGCAGTCGAAATGTTATCTTTCTCGTTCTCGTTCTCGACGAGAAAACTCCAACTCGGAGGAAGGAGGAGGGAATGATGATGACGCGTTGGAGTTTTGCGTGAACGCGTTGATGAGGACAACAACAACAACCAACGACGACGACGACGACGACGAGAATAATAATAATAATAAGAATAATAAGAATAATAAGAATAAGAATCAAATAACAGAACTCGGGTTAGACGAGTGCGTGGTGAAGAAGCAGGTGTATTTGAAGTGCAAGAGAGGACAGATGGACATGCGGACGAGGATGCGCGGGAATAAAGGGTACTGATTTACGAGAAGAATAATGCGCGTTTGTAGTGTGTGTTTGAGTAGGAGTCCTAACGAGAGTTTTACTACGGAACGCGCGAAAAAGGCGTCACTCAAAAGAAGAGTCAAATTCGTCGCGAGGAAAAGCGTCAAAAACACCAGATCGTCGTTTCCGTCGAAAGATGATGTTGTTTCGCCTACGAAAGACACGCAGAGAGCGCGGACGATATCTTTCGATATACGCGCGGAGGAGGAGCGCGATGTACGAGCGGCTGCGGCGGCGTTGCGCGCGAGGTGTTTTCGAACGTCTTTCGAGGAGCGGTGGCGACGGCGACGGGGGAATGAGAGTAGCGACGAAAGAGACGAAGCGTCGTTGCGAAGGGCGTATTTTGAGAAATTGGTGCAAGATGAGTTGCATCAAGATGCGCTGCTTCCGGCGCGGACGGAGAGGATGGCGCTCGTCGTCCCTAGAAGCGCTTTCCTTTCTCAGTCTTTTTCTTCTTCTTCTTCTTCTTCTTTTGAAATAGAAGACGAATATTTAGTTGTCGAGCGAAGAGCAGATGAAATGGGAGAAGAAGAACACAAAGAAAACCAAGATGAAGATACCGCGCTCGTCGTGGTGGCGACGTTAGACTACGTCATCGCAGACAAACTTCAAGGCGAACTTTTATGCGGCGACAAAGGAAACGGACAATCGTTCGATAGCGAGAAGTACGCTTTCAACGAAGCGACGCAAACGTACGAATTTATGCCGAAGACTATTGAAAGGGCCTATTGTTTCAACGTGTGCGTTCTTGGCTCGTACCGAGGCCAAGGATTTGCGCACAGATTGATTCGCGAAGCCGTTCGAAGAGTCGCGCTGAACTCGGTGAAATTTTTATACGTGCACGTAGAACTAAACAATGCGCCGGCGTTGCGCTGCTACGAATCGTTTGGATTTTTAGAGGAGAAGAAAGAGAGTGAGAGGGTGGCGGTAAAGTTAGGACGCCCGCCGCGGAAGTTGCTCTTCGTGACAGTCGCGCCTGTAGCCGAGGCATGTGCATAGTCGTTTAGTTGTAGGTGTTGTAGTAGTAGTAGTAGTAGTACAGATGATTAGTTTAGAAAGTAATTAGAATTCCCTCTCTCTCGTCGTTCTTTACTTGGTCTGATAGGCTGAAAATCGGCTCGCTTCAAATTGTGCCTCTGGCTTCTGAGCGTCTTCTTCCGTCATGTATCTTGACGGCGAACCAACATTCCCGCGCCCGCCGGTACAATTCAGAGACTTTCTCGTGTTTACGCCCGTCGTCGGGTTCGTTCCAGTCGCGATTTTGCATAACTTCATTTGCATCGTATTATCCAGCAAAGCGTCCGAGAAATCGGCGTTCGTAATATTCGCTCCGTTCAAATCGGACGAAGTCAACACGACCCTCGCTAATATCGCATTCGTAAAATTCGCGTTCACAAACACGCCTCGATCCATCAACGCGTCGCTCAAATCTGCATCCGTAAAATCTGCGTTCGCCGCCACCGCTTTCATCAAATACGCGCCGTTCAGCTTCGCGCCGACCAATTTTGAGTCTCGCATCTCCGCTCCTGTAAAATTCGATAACCGTAAATCCGTGCCGTACTTTTCACTCACGTTCTCGGCTCTCAAGTCGTACCCGCCAAACTGTTGCGCGCTCCCTCTGTTGAACTCACCACCTTGATTGGCTTCTCGACTGTTCAATTCCGCGACCGCGAACGGAGGAGAAGGGATTATTCCGGACACAATCAGCGCCGTCGCCACGGATAAAGCGCATTTTGCGCTCGTCGCGAAAATGGTGTTGCTTTCCCTCGCCGTCGTCGTCGTCATCCTCGTCTGACGACGACGAGAACGTGCTTTAGTATTCACCTTTGCTCCCGCTGTTCTTCTCGCGACGACGACGCGCTGCTCAACACGAACGCTTTTAGGGTGGTGGTGGTGCGTTCTCGCACGTAATAACGTCGTCGTCGTCGTCGTCTGTGAGTGTGATGTCATCGTCGTCGTCGTCGTTTAAAAAAGAGGTTTTCCCGTGAGCGTGCGTGCTTTTAATCGTGACGGGAGCGTTGCGTGACGAGGAAAACGAGAGAAGAAAAGGAAACAAACGAGTGATGAGAGTTTTTTTTTGCACACGAAGAACACGAAGCGGCGAATGAGGTATTTTTTTCAAAAAAAAAAACAGGCGAGAGCACAACGACACCAAAAATTTCGCACGCACGAAAAAGAACAGAAGAGAGAGAGAGAGAGAGAGAGAGAGATTCATCATCAGTCCTTGAGAATAATAATAATAACAACACATAAAATGTGGGTGATGCTTCCGATCGTGGGCGGGGCGGCGATCGCGAAGAAGATCACCACCACCTCGGCAAACGCGAATTCGAACGCGAGAGCACGTTTTAATTTTGAGGACGACTTTGAAGAAGAAGGAGAAGGAGGAGAAGGAGAAGACGATGATTTTTTTGAAAACGTGAAGAAGACGATTCAGACGACGACGAACGACAACAACGACGACAACAACAAAAGAAGAGGAAGACAACAAAAGCCACGAGTCGAAAGGTTGTTAGGCGAGAAGAAATCATCGATCGAGCAACTTCTGCCGTCCATTAACGTGGAGGAGATACTCTCGACTTTGAAGAAAGAAAACTTCGCGTTAGAGTGCGAACTTGGGATGATGTCCGCGACGCTGGAGGAGGAGACGTTGAGAGCGGACGCGCTGGAGGAGGATTTGAACGACACGCGGCAAACTTTACAAGCGGTGGTGGAACGAGACACGTTATCGGAGACGGGGAGGTTGCAAGATAAGTTGGCGCTGGCGCAAGATGAATTGATCTTGTTGAGCGCGACCGCGGAGGAGGAGTTTAAGAAGAACGACGAGTTACGAGAGGAGTTGAAGAGAGTGCAGAATACTTTAGACGAAGTCGTGAAGAGAGAGATGGCGACGGTGAGAGAGAACGAGGATTTGTTGAGACGGTCAAAGTTTGAAATCAACGAAGAGTTGATGATTCAAAATAGAAAAATCGAGACGCTCGCGCAAGCGAAAGAACAGTTGGAAGGGAAGTGCGCGACGTACGAGACGAGGATTGAAAAGGCGAAAATCGAATTCGAGGAAACTTTGAAGAAATATTCCGAGGCGAACAGAATCAATGTAGAGAAAATTCAGAAAGGAAAGGAGAAAGAGCTGGACGCGATGGGAAAGGAGTTGGAGGAGACGAAAGCGGAGTTGTTGAGAAGTTTGAACGTGATTGATGAACTTCGAGAAGAGCTAGTAATAACCGCGCGAGCGGTTGCGGAAAGAGGAGGCGGCGGGTCAACTAATACTACCGCGGACGACAGAGATAGAGAGTCAGAGCACGCGTTATACGTCGCAAATCTCGCCGAAACGATCGATGAGAAGGAAGACGAGATCCAGTCGTTATTGATGGAGATTTCCACCTCAAAGCGACGAGAGGAGTCTCTTCGCGAAAAAGTCGTCAGTTTATCCGCGGAGAAGGTTCAGCGGCAACAACGAGGGGGACACGCAAGAATGGAAGACTCTTTCGATGATTTATCGTCAACAATCGATGAAGAAATGTTGAAGACGGAGAGCTCTAAAGTTGCCAACTCGGCATCGAAAGCGTCTCCATCTGGCAGCGGCGGCAGTCCGACGACGAGAAGATTTGGTGGATTATTCGGACGCAATAATAATAATAATAACAATAATAATAATAACAACAACAACAACAGCACTAGCAGGAACAACAAAAAAATGAGCGGTAGTGATGATAGAGTAGGATCAAGGAACGTCTCACCTTCTCCGTTGTCAGCGTTTGCCAAAGATGCGAACGAGGCGCTTCTCACGCCGCCAATCTCAGCAATGACACCTCCAACGCCGCCAAATGTTGGAAGTAGCGCCACGAAAAGGACGAAAGCCGTTTTGCCGTCTGAAATGAAAGACATGCAACAAAAAGTTCAAGAATTAGTCGCGAAAGTTGACGGCGCGACGACGCCGCAAGGAATTAGCAACGCGTTGCGCGAGTTGGAGGAGTTGCAACAGAAATTATCGAATATTGAGTTTACTCCGGACAGTCCTTCTCTTTCTTCCTCGACGAAAGGGGATGTGATGATGGTCACGCCTCCGCCGACGACGTCTTTCAGCGTGAACATGTCGCCCTCGCCGCCGCGTTCGACGCGAAAATCCGATGGTAAACAACAACAAAAGCATCAAAACCGATCGGTAGACGATCGTGATGAAAACACTCACGTCGTTTCGGCGTCGGTAGCGGCGGACCCGTCGTCATCGTCAACAAACAAAGAAACGACTTTAGCGGAACCGTGGCTAGGAAAATCTCCGACGGGTAAAATTAAGCCTCTCAAAAAATGCACCGCGTGCCAAACCGGTTTCCCGGAACCAGGAAAGCAGTTTTGCATGCATTGTTTGACGCCACCGAATAGGCGCGGTATCAATGAGGGAAATAACACGACGACGCCACCGAAAGAAGCCTTAGAAAAGAAGAAGAAGAAGATGAAAGTGATGAAGATGTTCTCGCCGAAAGGAAATAAATAAATTGTATTGAAAGTATTATAAACTAAAAGCATCTGCGCCTCTACCTCTCGCGTTGACGTAAACTAAACGTTCTTTGTTCCTGCCACCTTTTGCCCATCGGATGATTTCCAAACTTACGGTCGAAGACACCAAAAAGGATAACGAAGTATCCGTACACTTCGTCCAAGCGTACTTGGAATTTGCTCGATTCACTTCGACAATACCAACTTGATTATCACCCACGACACCGCATCGAATGGCAAAACCGGCTTCAATTTTCGGAATCATTGCTTTTGACGTCGTCGTCGGGCTTTCACTTTCGCTCTTTTTTGCAAACGGCGCATCGCCTTCCACGTGAACGATGATGTCAAATTTATTATTGTCTTTGGCCTCCTCGTCTTCGCCGCGACTCAAGAAATACGATTTCGTCCCGGGAAACCTCTCGTTTAATGCCATGGCGTTCGCATCGTTTTCGCATTCACTCAGGGTGAACATCGGATCGCCCACGAAGGCGCTCAAAAGTGGGTGTCGCGCTACTCTAGGTAAATTAATGTTTCGTGGGTCCGAAGCATCTCCTATCAGAGCAATTTCTGAAACGCCAATGGAGGCGAAACACGTCGCCAATGCAGCGGTTAAGATGCCCGAGCCTACGATGGCGATTTTACACCGCTTTCTGATATTTTCTACCGCATCAAAACCTGCGTGCTTCAAAATCGCATCTTTTGGATCGTCTTCCATCGCCACGTCTATGCCGTCCGTCGTGATTGTTTCGTATCCAGCCTCCTTTGTCTTTTCTCCTTCTGGTGCTGAGACGAAATCCTTCTCGACGTTTTTCACGCAATCGAAGATGTCCAAATGCGTCCACTGTTCTGCGCCCACTACGCTCGTTTTTGCGAGCGCGTCGTCTTCTTCTTTCTTTTTCTTATCAATATCTTCTTCATTCTCGCTCACGTTCAAGCTACTCATCACCATGTTCAAGTACGCCTCTCGTCTTCTCTTTACTATTTGAGTCACCGCAAACGTCGCCGTGTGCGCTACGAGAAGAGTCATCGGCAAGAACACGTTACTTCTACTACTAATACTCCTATTATCACCGGAATCTCGCTGTCGCACGACCGTCGACGACGCAGACGAGGACAAAAATTTATCTTTATTCTTATCTCCGGACCTTTCGCTGACTGCGTGCAACAACGGCGTCGCCTCGGGCGTCTTTTTCAGAAACTCCCAATGCAACGCCGCTCTCCGTTCTCTTCTCCGATTTTCGTCTTCGTCCACGTTTCCAGCTCCAGCTTCATCCAACGCATTTGCAAACAACGCGGTAAACTGCGGCCGCAACGCGTCGTACAAAGCTTTACTCGCGGTAGCTTTATCATCCCCGCTATTTTTTTCGGCTTCTTCGTCAACGTCATACCCGCTTCCGTCGTCTACGAATATCGTCCCAACCTCGCCGCCGCCACCACCACTACTACTATTCCTACCGCTATGACTAGTATTATTATCACTCCCATGGTGCTCTACGGTGCAATACACAAAAATGGGTCGTTGTTGCAGTTGTTGCCGCTGATGATCGAGACGACTCTCTTCTCCTCCTTTCCTCGATCGCAGTCGCTCGTTCGCGTTGCACGCGACCGATAACGGCCCGGCGCCGTCGCAGAAAAACAACACGTCGATTGGCGGCGGCGACGAAGGAGAAGAAGAAGAAGACAAAGAAGAGAAGAAAGAACAATCCTCCGCAACGTCGACGATGATACTCTCCTTCTTTTCCTCCCCCTCAGACGAAGACGCCAACACCAATCGAGCTCGCAACCGTCGACAGAGCGCGACGGATTTCCGGTCGCCGATATCGCTTTTTAGGAGTACCCCGCCGGAAAGCGCGACGTCTTTTTCCGTCACGAATGTATTAGTATCCACCAAATCCTCCTTTTCTTCCTCTTCTTCTTTCGAAAACGACGATTTCGCCGCGATGTTGTTGTTCAGCGCGGAGTCGCACAGCGTGATTCTCGTCACGAAACATCCCTCTTTTATCAGTGCTGACGATGATGATGATGATGATGACTTTGACTTGTCGTCTGAATCGTCGTTTCCATCATCTCCAGAAGAAGAAGAGGAAGACTTTTCGTTGTTTAACACGTTTTGAGGGAGGAGCAACAACGAGAGCTCTGTCGCCACGTTGACGCCGAGACCGTTCGCGAGGCCGCAGATGCACGCGTGCATATAGATGATGATGAGAGAATAGATGAGATGTGTGTGGTATTCCCCCCCCTCCTTTTTTTTGTGCAAACGCTGTTGTTTCTTTTCTTTTTTTTTTGAAAAAAGACGAAAAAAAAATTTTGCTTTTTTTGAATTTTTGTTTTGTTTCTATACGAAGAAGAAGAAGAAAACAAAAGAAGAAGAAGAAGAAGAAAACAAAAGAAGAAGAAGAAGAAGAAAACAAAAGAAGAAGAAGAAGAAGAAGAAGAATTTCTTTTCATTATTTTCTTCTTCGCGTGGTGTAAACGAAGAAGTGATGCAAGGAAGTGGTGCGCTGTTGATACGACGCGCGCGTGACTTTTTCACAGGTTGTAATAAAAGTAGTTCTTTTTCGACGACGAAAAAGACTTCCATCTCGAAGAGCGGCGTCGTTTACGACCACCACCCTTTTGCGAGAAGAGGGAGAAGTTCTTTCTCCAGGAGCGCATCATCCGCGTCGTCGTCGGAATCCAACACCGACACGATGAAATTCACCATAACGTATAGTAAAAACTGAGACGGCGGCGGCCAAGAGTTTGAAGCGGCGAAAGCTGCCATCTTGGCCGTGGTGAAAAACGCGAACGTCGTTCCGAACAGAGTGGATAAGTATCCAATCACGGTGACCATCGAGGAGGAACAGTTAGGAATGATTTACAGCGGAAGGCAGCAAGGATTTTTCGGGAAAAACGGACGACCGGCGATGCGAGAGGTGGAGGAAGCGCTGAGGAGTAAGTTGTAGAGAGAAAGTAATACTAAAGCTTTATTACGACGACGTCAAACAACAACAACGCGAAAAACGAGAAGAGCGAATAGTACGAGAAGAGTGAATCGCTCGGCGGAAATATTATACACACTGCCGAGTCGACGATAAAAACAAACACGTTACGCTCTCGGGTCTCTTCTTATCCAAAAGAAGAAGAAGAAGAAGAGGTTGCCTTTGACGCAGACGAAAAACAAATATACGAAGAGGAACAGAATAAGAATAAATAAGAATAATAACAACAATAATACCATTTAGGTAGTACCGTGGTATCTCAAGGACGATAAACGAAACACGTAAACGTTTTGTGTGTGCGTATGAGTAGAGTTGTAAAAAGAATAGATGATATGTGTATACACACAACAACAAATAAATATTGCTTCTACTCTGCATGCGCGCGTTTTTTTTTTCCAAGACTTTCTTCTTCTTTAATAACAGTCTTTCGATTCTTCCTCGTCGACGTCGACGTCGTCGCTTTTTTCCTCTTTGGCGTACTTA
>Ga0181556_1001077_pt1 | contig 28344 bp, 31 predicted proteins | sample 011ome_14_FD_148651 | JGI IMG/M metagenome (GOLD analysis project Ga0181556, IMG submission 148651) | Coastal salt marsh microbial communities from the Groves Creek Marsh, Skidaway Island, Georgia - 011505AT metaG (spades assembly) | ecosystem: Environmental > Aquatic > Marine > Intertidal zone...
CCCCCCGGCGATGCATCGCCTGCGCGAGTGGCTGAGCCGCCGCTACGTGCGGCACATCCTCATCATCACCGTGGTCGTGGGCTTCGTGCTCCTGCCCCTGTGCTGGCTCATGCTCGCGGCGATGAACCAGTCCGGCGGTCCCGCGTCGTCGATCATGCAGGACATCCAGCAGACGATCTTCGTCTTCACGCTGGTGTCGATCCCGATCACGTCGTTCGTCTTCGCCGTGCTCCTCTACAGCCTCTTCGGCTGGAAGGGCAAGAGCGGCGATGCGCCCCCCAACAACGACAACCCCGCTATCCGCACCAACGCCGTCGCGGTCATCACCTGGACGGCCACGTCCAGCCTGCTCGCGGGCTTCCTCGTGGTGTGGGGCCTGGTCGAGCTGGCCGACATCACCGCCGACTCCTATGGGTCCACATCGGCCACGGGCCAGCCCAAGACCGAGGACGCCCTCATCGTCAATGTCACCGGCCAGCAGTGGGTGTGGACCTTCGAGTACCCGCAGTACGACAAGGTGGCGACCGACGTCCTCTACCTCCCCAAGGATCGTCCTGTCCTCTTCAACGTGACCTCGGTCGATGTCATCCACAACTTCTGGGCGGTGGAGCTCGGCATCAAGATCGATGCCAATCCCGGGGCTATCACGCAGACGGGTGTCACCCCCAACAAGGAGGGCACCTTCAACGTCCGCTGCGCCGAGCTCTGCGGTCTCCACCACGCCTACATGGAGACCAAGATCGAGGTCCTTCCCGACCAGGCGTTCACCACATTGATGCGTGAGAACGGCGGAGGGCAGACACGATGAGCACCGCCACCATCCACCAGGTCGAGGTCCCGCAGCCGAAGCAGCACGGTAAGCCCGGCGGCATCATGCGCCACCTCAACTTCCTCACCGGACTCATCGGTGGAGTCGTCCTCGCGCTCGTCTTCGGCTTCCTCATGAGCCTGCAGTTCCCCGCGGGCGCCCTCACGCCGACCTTCGCCAACGCCGCGTCCGGCCCGGTCTTCTGGGCGATGATGGTCGGCTGGGTCGTGGGCTTCATGGGGGGCATGGGCGCCTTCGTCGGTCCGATCCGCTGGCTCCTGGGTCGTGACCTCACCCATGAGGACGCCGAGTTCATGGCGGGCAAGGACCAGGGCAAGTTCCGCTACTGGCGCTTCACGACCGACCACAAGGTCGTGGGCATCCAGTACCTCATCGTGGCGATGATCATCCTCGGCTTCGGCGGTTTGCTCGCCATGCTCATCCGCACGGAGCTGGGCGCGACGTGGACCGAGGTCTTCAACCCCGACTTCTACAACTCCCTCGTCGGCACGCACGGCATCGCGATGGTGATCGCGATGATCGTGATCGTCTCCGGCCCCGTGGGCAACTTCGTCGTGCCCCTCATGTGCGGTGCCCGTGACATGGCCTTCCCGCGCCTCAACGCCCTGAGCATCTGGCTGCTCGTCTGCGCGGTGCCCCCGCTCATCCTGTCGCTCATGGTCGGCGGCATCCGCGACGGCTGGAGCGTCTATCAGCCGCTCAACGCGCAGGCCGGCCCCGGGATGATCGGCTACCAGACGACGATCATCGTCTTCGCCGTCTCCACCGCCCTCGCGAGCGTCAACATCATGACGACGGTGCTCACGATGCGCGCCAAGGGGATGACCTGGTCTCGGACGCCGATCCTCATCTACGGCGCCTTTGCCGCGGCGGCTATGGGCCTGTACGCCTTCCCGTTCTACATGTACTCGCAGATCCTCTCGATGACCGATCGACTCATCAATACGTCGTTCTTCGATCCCATCGAGGGCGGCAGCGTCTGGCTCTACGAAAACCTCTTCTGGCTCCTGGGCCACCCCGAGGTCTACGTCATCCTCATCCCGAGCATGGCCGTGATGATGGAGCTCATCCCGGTCTTCATGCGCAAACCGCTCTTCAGCTACTACATGGCGATCGCCGGCATCGTCGGCGTGGTCGGACTGAGTGGCCTGGTGTGGGCCCACCACATGTACATGACGGGCTGGGCCCCGCAGGCCAACTACCCCTTCATGCTTTCGACGGAGATGATCTCGATCCCCGTCGGCTTCCTCGTGCTCGTCGTGATCGGCACGATGTGGCGCGGCACCTTCTGGAGCCGACTGCCGATGATGGCGGTCTTCGCGGTCATCTTCAACAAGATGATCGGCGGCGTCACCGGCGTCTATCTCTCCGACGTCCCCGCCGATCAGTACTTCCACGGCAACATGTTCGTCACCGCGCACTTCCACTACATGCTCATGGGCGCGGGTCTCTTCGGGGCTATGGGCGCGATCGCCTACTACTTCCCCAAGATGACAGGCCGCTATCTCGACGAGCGCACCGGCTCGATCGGCTTCTGGACCGCCTTCGCGGGCTTCCAGATCACCTTCATGTCGATGTTCGTCGCGGGCCTCCAGGGACAGCCGCGACGCGTGCTGCAGTTCGACAACATGTTCAACATCTCGAACTGGATCTCGACGATCGGCGCCTACATCATCGGCATCGGCATGCTCATCTTCCTCGCCGCGATCATGTCCTCGTGGCGCAGCGGCCAGGCCGCTCCGTCGAACCCGTGGCACGCGCAGACGCTCGACTGGCAGACGCAGACGCCGGTGCCCCTGGAGAACTTCCCCGTGCTGCCCGTGGTCACGAAGCTGCCGTATGACTACGGCGTACCCGATCCCCTCGATCCCAAGAAGCTCGAGGAGAAGTACGACGAGAAGGTCGGTGCACCCTCATGAGCGCGCCCCTGCTGTCTCCGACCACCGGCGAGCCGGTCCCCGTCGTCGCCCGGCGCAATCGCCTCGGCCTGATCTTCCTCATCGTCGCCGACTTCTCCGGCACGATGGCGCTGATCATCAGCTACTGCTACCTGTGGTCGCTCAACGTCAACAACGGCTGGGCCCCCAACCAGCAGACCTTCGGCAACAACGACCTGCTCAAGAGCCGCTCGCCGCTGCCCTGGGCTGCGGATTGGCCGTTCTGGGCCATCCTCCTCCTCGCCGTCATCGCGACGGTGATCCTCTGGATCGGCGTACGCAGCCTGAAGGCGGGTCATCGTGGCGGTCTCGTGGCCGCCAGCGCGATCTCACTCCTGGTGACGGCCGTCGCGATCGTGCTGCAGTGGTGGCAGATCACGACCTTCCCCTTCGGTCCCGGCAACGGCGCTTACGCGTCGGCGGTCTTCCTGCTCACCGCCTCGACCCTCGTGCACCTGCTGCTGGTCGCCTTCCTGCTCCTGGCGATCACCAACCGCACGCGCGCGGGTCTGGTGTCGTCGGGGAATCCCTTCCAGGCCAAGCTCGTGGGCTACTGGATGGTGTGGGTGTGCGCGAGCATCCTCCTGGGGGCGCTGTGCACGACCTTCCTCAAGGCGAGCCCCAACACCACGCCCGCCAACTTCGGCGAGTTCAGCCTCTACAACCCCAACGCCGCGACGCCGAGCCCGTCGCCGTCGGCATCCCCGTCAGGGTCGGCGTCACCCTCGGCATCGCCCAGCTCCTCCCAGTGATCCCACGTCCGTGATCCAGGCACGACTGTCCACCGGCGCCCGCGTAAGCGCGGGACTGCTGGCCGGCCTCCCCGTGCTCCTGCTCATCCTCGCGACGCTGGGGGCGCTCTCGCAGACGACCGTCGAGGGCCTGCCCGTCGTCCCGTGGCAGACCCTGTGGGGACTGCCCCTGGATCGATGGGTGCGCGATGTGGCGGCCGCGATCGTGCTCGGCTTCGTCGTCGTGGGCGGACTGCTCCTGCCGCGCGTCGATCATCGCCTCGTCCGACTCGCGTCGCTGGGTGCGCTCGCGTGGCTCGTGGCTCTGCTCGCGCAGATCCCCTTCACTGTCTCCGAGCTCCTCGGCCGGCCGCTCACGGATTCCTTCGAGCCCCAGATCGTCTGGGCCCTGCTCACCCAGACCCAACTCGGGCAGATCCTCATCGCGCAGATCGTGCTCGTCGCCCTGGTAGCGCTGCTCAGCTGGGCGATCCTCGGCCGCGCGACGGCAGCGATCGTGCTCGGCCTGGCGGCCACCGCCGCGGGGCTCACCGGGCTCATGGGCCACTCGGGCCTGCACTCGGGCCATACGTCGGCATCGATCTCGTTGGCCATCCATCTCGTCGCCGTGGGCGTATGGGTCGGCGGCCTCATCGCGGTGTGCTCCCACGTGATGCGTCACCCGGACGACGCAGCGCTCGCCATCCGGCGCTTCAGCACGCTCGCCCTCGTCTGCGTCATCGTGCTCGCGGAGAGCGGCCTGCTCAATGCGTCGCTGCGCATCGACGGCATCGCGTCGCTCATCACCACGGCGTACGGCACGCTCATCCTTGCCAAGGCCACGCTGCTGGCCGCGCTCATCGTCTTCGGCTGGCGTCAGCGTCGCCGTGTCGTCCCGACGGGGGATCGGGTCTCACTCGTGCGCTTCGCCTCCTTCGAGGTCCTGCTCATGGGCATCGCGCTCGGCGTCTCCGTCGCCCTGTCGCGCACGGCGCCCCCGGCCGGGGCCATCGCGGGGGATCGCATCACCGCGGGTGCGCTGGCACTGCTCGCCCTCGCCGTGCCCGTCGTCCTCGCGTGGGCGGGAGCCCGCCCCCCATGGCTGCGCCGCCTCACCGCCGGATACCCCGAGCCCTTTGCCGTCGCCGTGGCCGTCCTCACCTACGTCATGGCCGCGGTCGTGCCGTCGGGCCTGCTCGGCATCGGCGTCGCCGCGGTGATCGCCTCCCTCATCCTCGTCCTGGCCGGATGGGCCTTCGCGGTCGCCGCACTGGGCCCGCGCGGCGTACCCGCGCTCGTCCTCGCCGCGGTGCTGTGGCCCGCGGCACTGTGGCTCGCCTCTCGCTCGGATCCGGTGGAGACCGATGCGCAGGTTGCGCTCTCGGGTGTCGTCGGACTGGCCTGCATCGCCGTGCTCGCGCTCATCCGCCGCCCTGCGCGTGTCGAGTCCACGCCGGTGGAGGCACCGCAGGAGGTGACGGTCGCATGAGTCGTCGCTGGAAGGACATCCTCACGCTCCACCTGCCGCTGGTGATCGTGCTCGCGCTGTGCACCTACGCGACCATCAAGCAGTACGGCCGCGCGCAGGAAGGCGTGCAGCGCTCATGGGCGTACACCTTCCAGTGGCCGATCATCGGAGCGTTCGCGATCGTCGTGTGGAATCGCTATCGCACGCACGGCAATCTCACGCGCTGGTTCACCGATCGCTACCGCGCACGCGTGGAGGCCTACCGCGCCGAGGCCGAGGCGGCCGAGGCAGCCGAAGCGGCTCCGGCCGCGCCCGATCCCGACGCCCAGGCGTGGGAGGAGTACGTCGAGACCCTGCGCCGCCATGAGGCGGAGCGCGGGGATGTGACGCCGCCGGGCCAGAGCCGCTAATCTTTTGCGGGCCCATCGTGGGCTCGGGGAATGTCATCCCCGCTCGTCTTGAGGTGATCCCCATGCCTGCGATCGTGCTGCTCGGCGCCCAGTGGGGCGATGAGGGCAAGGGCAAGGCGACCGACCTCCTCGGCGGGCGCGTCGACTACGTCGTGCGCTACCAGGGCGGCAACAACGCGGGCCATACCGTCGTCATCGGCGACGAGAAGTACGCGCTGCACCTGCTGCCCAGCGGCATCCTGTCTCCGGGAGTCATCCCCGTCATCGGCAATGGCGTCGTCGTCGACCCGGCCGTACTCCTGCACGAGATGGCCGGACTCGAGGCACGTGGAGTCGACACCTCGCGCCTGCTCATCAGCGCGAGCGCGCACCTCATCACGCCTTACCACGTCACTCTCGACAAGGTGTCTGAGCGCTTCCTGGGCAAGTCCAAGATCGGGACGACGGGCCGCGGCATCGGACCGACGTACATGGACAAGGTCGGCCGCCTCGGCATCCGCGTCCAGGACCTCTTCGATCCATCGATCCTGCGCCAGAAGGTCGAGGGCGCCCTGGTCAACAAGAACCAGGTCCTCATCAAGGTCTTCAACCGCCGCGAGCTCGAGGTCGACGCCATCACCGAGGAGCTCCTGCAGTACGCCGAGCCACTGCGCCCGCACGTCGCCGACACGGCGCTCGTGCTCAACGACGCCCTCGATGCGGGCCAGACGGTGCTGCTCGAGGGGGGCCAGGGCACGCTCCTCGACGTTGATCACGGCACCTATCCCTTTGTCACCTCGTCGAATCCGACGGCGGGCGGGGCGTGCACGGGCAGCGGTATCGGCCCGACGCGGGTCACGCGCGTCATCGGGATCCTCAAGGCCTACACGACCCGCGTGGGCTCCGGTCCCTTCCCCACCGAGCTGCTCGACGAGTGGGGTGAGCGCCTGCGCAGCGTCGGGGGCGAGGTCGGCGTCACCACGGGTCGTCCGCGCCGCTGCGGGTGGTTCGATGCGCCCATCGCGCGCTACGCCACGCGCGTCAACGGGCTCACCGACATCTTCCTCACCAAGCTGGACGTGCTCACCGGCATCGAGCGCATCCCGGTGTGCGTCGCCTATGAGATCGACGGTCAGCGCATCGATGAGCTGCCCATGACGCAGACCGACTTCCACCACGCGAAGCCGGTCTACGAGGAGCTCCCGGGCTGGACCGAGGACATCTCCGGAGCCCGCTCGATCGCGGACCTGCCGGCCAATGCCCAGGCGTACGTCCGCTACCTCGAGGAGCTGTCAGGCGCCCCGATCAGCGCTATCGGCGTCGGGCAGGATCGCGATGCCACCATCGTCGTGCGCGACATGCTCGCCTGATCGCGCTGCCTGGCGGGCCTGCCATCGCGGCTGACCCCAGCGGATCCAGCCCCAGTACCAGATCGCGGTGAGCAGATAGTCGTAGGCGAAGAGCAGGAGCAGCGCTCCCCCGCTTACACCGATCTCACTCACCTGGTCGAAGAGCTCGGCCGTCTCCTCCTCGGACCGCACGTTGCCGTCGAGGATGACGAAGGCGATGAGCGCGATGGGGATGACCTTCGCGAGCTCGTGCGCCGCACCGTGTGCGACGAAGGCGAGTGTGCGGATCGCGATGATGAGCGCGATAGGGAAGATCACGAGCTGGGCCGCATTGAGCTCATTGGCGTTGGCAAAGAGGACGACGCTGAAGAAGAGCCACCACAGGCTCACGAGCACCGGCGTGGCGATGATGTAGAGGATCAGGTCGCGGCGTGTCACGCGGGGGCCCGCCGGGGTCATCGTCACCTTGAGAAGCGGATGGTCCATGGACCGGTAGACGAGATAGGCCACGAAGGCTGCGACACCGATGATGATCGACCAGGTGACCACGGTGTCTAGCGTCACCTCGGTGATGTCGATGGTGTCCACGCCGTCATCGTAGGAGTGCCACACTGGCGCCGTGACGGTCCCGCCCGACTCCCGGCCCGACGATGCAGTGTGGCCGCAGGCCCAGTGGCCACCGCCCCATGAACTCGTCGGCGACCACGTGACGCTCACGCAGTTCGTGCCCGAAGATGCGCCCGACCTCTTCATCGCCCTCGATCACGATGCGTGCTGGGATCACGTCGCCGGCCGCCCGCGCGACGCCGAGGAGTACGCCGCGACCCTTTCCCAGGCGCCGTCCGCGGGCCGCTGGCCCTGGATCGTGCGGGTCGCCGGACACGTGGTCGGCACCACCTCCTACCTCGACGTGAGCCTCGCGGATGCCCGGCTCGAGATCGGGAGCACGGCGTACTCCCCCTCGGTCTGGGCGACGGAGGTCAACCCCGAGTGCAAGCTGCTGCTCATGACCTGGGCCTTCGACCACGGCTTCGGGCGCGTGCAGCTCAAGACCGACATCCGCAATCGCCGGTCGCAGTCGGCCATCGCGAAGCTCGGCGCCACCTACGAAGGAGTGCTCCGCCGCTATCAGCGTCGCGCAGACGGCACCGTGCGCGACACGGTGATGTATTCCGTCACCGCGGAGGAGTGGCCGCAGGTGCGGGAGCGGCTCCGCGCCCGTCTGGCCGGATAGGGACGGCTCGGCCGACCCACCCGGCGCTCAGGTCTAGGCTTCTGCCCGTCTCGACCAGCCGGTCGTGTGCCAGAAGGAGCCACCATGGAGTACACCCCCGATCCCGCCGAGGGCCAGCGCGTCTATGACCTCGACCGCGCGCACGTCTTCCACTCGTGGAGCGCGCAGGCGCAGATCAAGCCGCTGCCCGTCGCCGCTGCGGAGGGGTCGTACTTCTGGGACTACGACGGCAATCGCTACCTCGACTTCTCGAGCCAGCTGGTCAACGTCAACATCGGCCACCAGCACCCCAAGGTGATCAAGGCGATCCAGGATCAGGCCGCGCGGCTGGCGACGATCGCTCCGCAGCACGCCAATGACGTGCGCGGCGAGGCCGCCAAGCGCATCGTCGATCGCGCCGGCACGCGCCACCAGAAGGTCTTCTTCACCAACGGCGGCGCCGATGCGATCGAGAATGCGATCCGCATGGCGCGCCTGCACACGCACAAGCACAAGGTGCTGTCGGCGTACCGCAGCTACCACGGCAACACCGGTGCGGCGATCCAGGCGACCGGCGATCCCCGCCGCTGGCCCAATGAGTACGCCGCGCAGCAGGTGCATTTCTTCGGCCCCTTCCCCTACCGCTCGCCGTTCTGGTCCGACTCGCCCGAGCAGGAGACCGAGCGCGCGCTGCAGCACCTCGAGGAGGTCATCCGCTTCGAGGGTCCCGGCACCATCGGCGCGATCCTGCTCGAGTCCGTCGTGGGCACCGCCGGCGTGCTCGTCCCGCCGCCCGGCTACCTCGAGGGCCTGCGCGCCCTGTGCGACAAGTACGAGATCGTGTGGATCGCCGACGAGGTCATGAGCGGCTTCGGCCGCACCGGCGAGTGGTTCGCCTGGCAGAACTGGGGTGCCGAGCCGGACCTCATCACCTTCGCCAAGGGCTCCAACTCCGGCTACGTGCCGGTCGGTGGCGTGATCATCTCCGACACCATCGCCGCCACGTTCGATGAGCGTGTCTTCCCCGGCGGTCTCACCTACTCCGGTCATCCGCTCGCGGCCGCCTCCATCGTGGGCGCGATCGACGCGATGACGGAGGAGGGCATCGTCGACAACGCCAAGCGCATCGGCAACGACGTCCTCGGCCCCGGCCTCCGCGATCTCGCGGAGCGTCACCCCGTGATCGGCGACGTGCGCGGCCTGGGCGTCTTCTGGGCGCTCGACCTCGTGTCGGACCGCGCGACCAAGGAGCCGCTGGCTCCGTACGGCGGCACCTCGCCCGCCATGGTCGAGTTCACGACAGAGTGCAAGAAGCGCGGCCTCATGCCCTTCGTCAACTTCAACCGCACCCACGTCGTCCCGCCGTGCACGGTGACGGATGCCGAGGCGAAGGACGGCCTGGCCATCCTCGACGAGGTCTTCACCGTCATCGACAAGCACTACACGGGCTGAGCCTCACCGGCCCTTAGAGGACGGGCTGCACCTCGAGGCCGTAGACGACGCCGCGCGAGGTGCTCACCTGCACCTGGTAGAAGCCCGGCTGGTCGGGCGCGAAGAGGATGACCTCGCCACCCGGTGACGTGACCTCGATCTTGCTCACCGGCGCGCCGTCGCGGGTGAGCTCGATGATCGTGCCGGCCTTCCACGCCCCGGCGGCGACGCGGAAGCGCAGCCCCGCATCGACGCGCTTGTAGGACACGATCGTGAAGTCCTTCACCGTGATGTCCACGGGTGCCGGCTTGAGGTCGCCCACCTTGATGACGTAGCCGAGGTCACCGCTGCCGCCCTTCTGCGCGACGACGTCGCGGAAGGAGAAACTGCCGTCAGCCTTCACGGTGCTCGCGCCGAGCGGCGTATCGCCGACGATGAGCGCGACGGTGGTCCCCTCGCGGACTCCGGTCGCCGTGCCGGAGACGTCGAACTTCTCGCCCGTGCTGTACGCCGTGCCCGCCGCAGGCGTGGTCACCTCGACGCTCGGCTCGATGACGCGCACCTTGGCCTTCTGGGTGCCGCTGGCGGGCTCGAAGCCGGGCACGGGACGGTCGGCGGGGCAGTCGTACTGATTCTCCAGGGGTGCGCATGCCGCGAGGTCGCCCTTGGCCGTGACGGTGAGCGAGCCGCCCTTGCGCGTCTGGATCTCCACGGACGCCCGTCCCTTGGGATCGGTGAGCACGGTGAAGGTGTTGGCCCCGGTCACGAAGCGGCCCGGTCCCTTGGGTGGAAGCGAGAGATCCACCGCAGCGTTCTCGATCGGATTGCCGAAGACATCGGTGACGCCGATGAGCGCCTCGAAGCTCTCGCCGGAGTCGACGGTGCTCTCGGTGACTGAGAGGGAGATGTCGCGCGCGGCCTGCAGCGCGGTGACGACCGGGATGAGGGTGGTCGTCGAGTTGAGGCCTTCGACGTAGACGTTGGCCTCGCCCACGGTCGTCCCGAAGAGATAGACCGATGCGGTGCAGCGCTCGACACCCGCCTCGCTGAAGACGGTGACCTCGGGCTCACCGAGTGGATCCTCGACGAGCGACTCGAGCAGCAGTGCGCCGGTCGCACGGAAGCGCACGGGAGCACCGCTTGCGGACGTCACGACCTCGAGGCGCATCACCATGGGGCGCTCCGGCGTACCGCCCTGCAGTCCGTTGTAGGGCACCAGGAGCGGGGCGGTGCGCTGCTCCGCGGGAACGCTGTCGACCGTGAAGTCCGAGATATCCGGCGGGGTGACTGAGTCGCCCGTGGGGCAGGCCGCGGACGGCATCGTCTCCGTGGGGCTGGGCGAGGGACTGCTCGACGACGAGCCGAAGGGCAGGATCCCGCAGCCGGCAACGAGGGTGGCCGCCATCGCGAGGAGCCCCCCGTGCCACACCCGCATCACCCGGTCATCGTACGTCGCGCGCGCGAGGACTCGGACCAGGCGCGACTAGGCTCACGGCTTGTGATCGTCTTGGTTATCGGCACCGGTGCTCGCGAGCACGCCCTCGTGCGCGCCCTGAGGCGTGACCCGCAGGTGAACGTCGTCCACGTCGCTCCCGGCAACGTCGGGATCGCGCAGGATGCGCGGGCGCACGCCGTCGATCCGCTCAGCGGTGAGGCGGTCGCGGATCTCGCCGTCTCACTCGACGCCGACCTCGTCGTCATCGGTCCCGAAGCGCCGCTCGTCGCCGGCGTCGCCGATGCCGTCCGCGCGCGGGGGATCGCGTGCTTCGGCCCGGGTGCCGAGGCCGCGCGCCTCGAGGGCAGCAAGGCCTTCGCCAAGGAGATCATGGCGGCGGCGGGCGTGCCGACGGCCCGTCCGGCCGTGTGCAGCACCCTCGCTGAGGTCGAGGCGGCCTTCGATGACCTCGGAGCGCCGTACGTCGTCAAGGATGACGGCCTCGCCGCGGGCAAGGGCGTCGTCGTCACCGACGATCGCAGCGCCGCCCTCGATCATGCGCGCGCCTGCCTCGACGCGGGGTCGACCGTCGTGATCGAGGAGTACCTCGACGGACCCGAGGTCTCGCTCTTCGCCATCACCGACGGCGTCACGGTTGTGCCATTGCAGCCCGCGCAGGACTTCAAGCGCGCCTACGACGGAGATGCCGGGCCCAACACCGGCGGCATGGGCTCCTACTCCCCGCTCACGTGGGCACCCGACGACCTCGTCGACGAGACGCTGCGCACCGTGCTGCAGCCGACGGTCGACGAGATGCGCCGCCGCGGGACGCCCTTCGTCGGCCTGCTCTACGCCGGACTCGCGCTCACCTCCAAGGGCGTGCGGGTCGTGGAGTTCAACGCGCGCTTCGGCGATCCCGAGACCCAGGTCGTCCTCGCCCGCCTCGATTCGCCGTTCGCTGCGCTGCTGCACGCCGCCGCGACCGGCAATCTGGCTGATCACCCGAGCCTGGAGTGGAGTGATGATGCGGCCGTGTGCGTCGTCATCGCTGCCGAGGGCTACCCCGAGTCACCGGTGACCGGAGGTGTCATCACCGGGCTCGACGCTGCAGATGCACTCGCCGGCGTCGACGTGCTGCACGCCGGCACGCGCGCGGACGGCGACTCCATCGTCGCCAGCGGGGGTCGCGTGCTCTCCGTCGTCGGTCGCGGCGCGAGCATCGACGCTGCCCGGGACCGTGCCTACGCCGGCGTCGCGCTCATCGACCTGCCCGGATCCCACCACCGCAGCGATATCGCCGCGGGTCGGTAGACGACCCGGCATCTGGGAGGATGTGCGCGTGATCCCCGACGTGCTCGCCCAGCGCTACGCCTCCCCGGCGATGACGGCCATCTGGGCCCCCGAGCACCGGATCGTCGCCGAACGCCGCCTCTGGCTCGCCGTCCTGGCGGCGCAGGCCGACCTCGGCATCGACGTCCCCGACGGAGTCATCGCCGATTACGCACGCGTCCTCGACAATGTCGACCTCGCGTCCATCGCCGAGCGCGAGCGCGTCACGCGCCACGACGTCAAGGCCCGGATCGAAGAGTTCAATGCTCTCGCTGGCCACGAGCACATCCACAAGGGCATGACGAGTCGCGATCTCACCGAGAACGTCGAGCAGATGCTCATCCGCGACTCGCTCCAGCTCACGCGCGACAAGGTGATCGCCGCGCTCATGCGACTCACCGCCCTCGCCGTGCAGTACGCCGAGACCCCGATGGCCGGCCGCTCGCACAACGTCGCCGCGCAGATGACGACGCTCGGCAAGCGCTTCGCCACCTGGGCGGACGAGTTGCTCATCTCCTACGACCGGCTCACCGACCTGCTCGACCGCTACCCGCTGCGCGGCATCAAGGGACCGGTCGGCACCGCGCAGGACATGCTCGACCTGCTGGACGGCGATGCCGACGCATTGGCCACGCTCGAGCGCTCCGTCGCGGACCATCTCGGCTTCACGCGCGTCCTCGACAGTGTTGGCCAGGTCTACCCGCGCTCCCTCGACTACGACGTGGTGACCTCGCTCGTGCAGGTCGCGAGCGCGCCGAGCAATGCCGCGACGACCATCCGGCTCATGGCCGGGGCGGAGCTCGTCACCGAGGGCTTCAAGCCCGGCCAGGTGGGCTCCAGCGCGATGCCGCACAAGATGAACTCCCGATCCTCGGAGCGCATCAACGGCTTCGCCGTCATCCTGCGCGGCTACGCGTCCATGGTGGGCGAGCTCGCGGGCGACCAGTGGAACGAGGGCGACGTCTCGTGCTCCGTCGTACGCCGCGTTGCACTCCCTGATGCGTTCTTCGCGATCGACGGCCTCTTCGAGACCTTCCTCACCGTGCTCGACGAGTTCGGCGCCTTCCCCGCGGTGATCGATCGCGAGCTCGAGCGCTACCTGCCCTTCCTTGCGACCACCAAGGTGCTCATGGCAGCGGTGCGCGCGGGGGTGGGCCGCGAGACCGCGCACGAGGCGATCAAGGAGCACGCGGTCGCGGTGGCCCTGGCCATGCGCGAGGGCGAGGCCGATAACGACCTGCTCGATCGGCTCGCCGCCGACGCTCGCCTCGGCCTCTCCCGCGCCGACCTCGAGGCCCTCATTGCCGAGCCCATGGAGTTCACCGGGGCGGCGCGCGATCAGGTGTCACGCGTCGCGGCACGCGCGCAGGCAATCAACGATGCGCACCCCGCGGCCGCTACCTACTCACCGGGAGCGATCCTGTGACCGACTACGACCTCCCCGAGGGCTATCGCCATCTCTATTCGGGCAAGGTCCGCGACCTCTACGAGGCGCCCAACGGCCAGCTCCTCTTCATCGCCTCGGACCGCATCTCGGCGTACGACTGGATCCTGCCCACCGAGATCCCCGACAAGGGCCGCATCCTCACCCAGCTCAGCCTGTGGTGGTTCGACCGCATGCAGGGCGTCGTTCCCAGCCATCTCGTCTCGACGCAGGTGCCGAAGTCGGTGCGCGGTCGCGCGATGCTCTGCGAGCCGCTGGAGATGATGCCGGTGGAGTGCGTCGTGCGCGGCTACCTCGCGGGCTCGGGTCTCACCGAGTACGTCGCGACGCGCGCAATCTGCGGCAACGGACTGCCGCCCGGTCTCAAGGACGGGTCGAAGCTGCCGAAGCCCCTCTTCACCCCCGCGACGAAGGCGCCCATGGGCGAGCACGACGTCAACATCACCTACGACGAGACGATCGTGCTCGTCGGCCAGGAGGAGGCGCAGGACCTCAAGCGCCTCTCGCTCGACGTCTACCGCCGCGCCGCTGCGATCGCCGAGGAGCGCGGCCTCATCCTCGCCGACACGAAGTTCGAGTTCGGCATTGCGCGTGCCGGCCGCTACGCCGGGCGCATGGTGCTCGGCGACGAGGTGCTCACCCCCGACTCCTCGCGCTACTGGCCCGCCGACCAGTGGGAGCCCGGTCATCCGCAGCCGTCGTACGACAAGCAGTTCGTGCGCGACTGGCTCACCTCGCCCGCATCCGGCTGGGACAAGGACTCCGGCGAGCCTCCTCCGCCGCTGCCCGACGAGATCGTGGAGAAGACGCGGGCGAAGTACGTCGAGGCCTACGAGCTGCTCACCGGGGATCGCTTCGCATGACGAGGTGGCTGCTTACCGGGGGAGCGGGCTACATCGGCGCGCACGTCGCGCGCGATCTGCTCGCGAGCGGCCGCGAGGTCGTCATCCTCGACGACCTGTCCACGGGCCTGCGCGCACGTGTGCCCGAGGCGGTCACCTTCGTCGAGGCGTCGCTGCTCGACACCGACGCCGTGCGCCACGCGCTCGACGGCGTGACCGGCGTCGTGCACCTCGCGGCCAAGAAGGCCGTGGGCGAGTCCGTCGAGCAGCCGCTCCTCTACTACCGCGAGAACGTCGGCGGCATGACCTCCCTGCTCCAGGCCATGGCCGACGCCGCGACTCCCTGCATCGTCTACTCCTCGTCCGCGGCCGTGTACGGCGAACCACCGTGGTCGCCGATCTCGGAGGACTCTCCCCTCGCCCCGCTGTCGCCGTATGGCGAGACCAAGGTCATCGGCGAGTGGATGGTGCGCGACGAGGCGATCGCACGCGCCGACTCCACGCCCCTGTCGTGGGTGTCGCTGCGCTACTTCAACGTCGCGGGCGCAGGCTCCCCGGAACTCGGCGACACCAGCGTCAACAACCTCATCCCCATGGTCTTCGCGGCGCTCGACCGCGGTGAGGCGCCCCGGGTCTTCGGCACCGACTATCCGACCTTCGATGGCTCCTGCGTGCGCGACTACATCCACGTGAGCGACCTCGCCGCCGCGCATGTGGCTGCCGCCGACCTGGCCGAGCGCGGTGATGCCGCGGACGTCTTCAATGTCGGCACCGGCGTGGGCTCGAGTGTCCACGAGGTCATGGCCGCTGTCTCCGATGTCGTCGGCCGCGATGTCGGCGCTGTGGCCGTCCCCCGTCGCGCCGGAGATCCGCCCGAGCTCGTCGCCTCGGTCGATCGCATCTCGGCGGAGCTCGGCTGGAGCGCGCAGCGGGACCTGCGCGACATGGTCGCTTCGGCGTACGCCGCGCGCCGCTGAACGAGCGGTAGCGAACTCCGCAGTTGCCACGGATCCGGGAATCTCGTCGTCCTAGGTTGCGGGCATGCGGCGATCTTTGGCCCTCCCCGCCGTAGCCATTGTCGCCACGATCGCCTTGGGCATCGCCCCCGTCCAGGCGGAGGATGCCGGCCAGCCGCGAGCGAAGTCGGCGGAGTACACGATCATGGGGGACTCGCACTTCGTCCTCATGTTCAGCGACCTCTACCCGGGTGCCTATGCGAATGGTCGCGAGGGCACCGTGATCGATCACCAGTTCCGCGTCTACGCCCTCAACGGCATCAAGCTCAGTCAGGTCGTGCGCGGCCGAGGCGTCGTCAAGGCAGGGGAACTGGCCGTCGGGACGACGAACGTGAACAAGTGGCGCAAGGCGATCTCCTCCGGGCCGGACACCATCGTCGTCAACCTAGGCACTAATGACGGGGGTCCTCGCGCCCAGGACATCGACACGTTGATGCGCCTCGCGGGGAAGGACCGTCGAGTCTTCTGGGTCGAGCCGTACTACCGGAGTTGCCCGGCCTGTCGCGCCATCCATGACTACGAGCTCAAGGCGGCGGCGAAGCGCTTCGCGAACTTCCACATCATCAAGACGCGTGACCTCAAGCTCGACGTGTCGTCCGACGGCCTGCATGCCTTCGGCAAGTCGAGTAGCCGTGCCCTGTGGGATCGGATCAGGGAGGCGATCACGCCGCCTCCGGCTCCGGCTCCTGCTCCCGCCCCGAGTCCGGAGCCATCGGGATCCGTCGCCGCGCGCGGCTGACCGTGCTAGCACGGTGATGCGTCGCAGGATGCGGCTCGTGCGATCTTCGGCCCTTAGTCTCGCCTCATGCGCCTCGCCACAATCCTTGTCCCTGCCACTGCCCTCGCCGTCACCGCCTTGGCACTGACCAGTCCCGCCCAGGCGGCCGAACTCAAGCCCAAGGGGAGTGCCGTCGTCGGCATCTCCGGTGGCACGGCCACGGCCAAGGCGCTCACGAACCATCGCTACACGGTCACGTTCCCGCAGGAGTCGAATGTCACGTGGTTCGGCACAGCGAAGGACACGGGTGGTGCTCCTAGGGTGGGTTCCTTCACGCCGAAGCAGCTCGTCAAGGGGTGGAAGGCACTGGGCCATCGACCCGGTGTGGGCGTGGCAGCGACCCTGGTGTGGCAAGCCGGAGACGGCGAGTCCACGCTCTTTGTCCTCGCATCTGATCCGAAGGTGCAGTCGGACGGCACACTGAAGATGACGGTGTTCACCAAGCAGGGACTGCCTGCTGAACTTCCTGGCTACTCGGTCACTGTGACTCGTGCTACCAAGTCGGCGCGAGCCTTCCCGGTCAACGGCGTGGAGGTGCAGGTTTCCGGCTCTGTCTACTTCTCGACTCAGGCTACGTCAGCCACGACGACGAGCGGCAAGATCTATTCCGGATCCACGAAGTGCATGCCCTACAGCCTCCCGTTGAGTAGCGGCAAGGCCTATACCTTTGTGCTCAAGTGCTCGGATGTGACCTTCAACGATGGCAGCGCGATCCAGCTGTACAAGGCTGCTTCCGGTCAGTGTGGATACGACAGGTTGACTGCCGTCCTCGGCACGGGCCGCAACATGCAGACTTATTACTTCATCTCGGCGTATTGGGATGTCAACGGCAACGCTGTTACCGCCGGCTCGACGTGCTCGTAAGTGGTGAATGCCATGAAGCGCCTCGCCTGTGCCCTAGCCGCCGCCATCACTCTGGCCGCGTCGGTGGCCCTGACAGCCCCGTCGGTTACTGCCTCGGAGTCGACCCCGCTCGTGCCAAGTGGCAGCGCGCTCGTCCGCATTGATGGGCACCGCGCCGTCGCAAAGAAGGCATCCGACGACCGCTACTTCATCGTCATGCCCGCGGGTGCCGACGCGAGCTGGATCGGAGCCGCCGAGGGCATCGATGGCGTGGCGTCCGGCCGCTTCACCGATCGCGACCTGGTCTCGTCGTGGGCCCGGCTGGGCCACCGCGGCAGGACTGGCGCCCTCACGACCCTGGCCTGGACCACTGCGGCCGGCCAGCGCACGGCGCTCGCGAGAGTGTCGGACCCCCGCATCAATGCGGACGGCCGACTCGTCTTCACCGCGCGTACGCCGACGGCCCTGCCTCGCGTGCTCGAGGACTTCAGCGTCAACATCTCCGGCGCACCTGAGCCCGGCACGTCCACCCGAACCACCGAGTTTCCCTACGCCGGCAATGCCCTGGGCATCTCGGGCACGACGGTCTCGATGAATGCCACGGCGCGGACGCAGACGACGGTCGACTACCTGATCTCGGGCACCGACTGTCCGTCGACGGATGACACGCAGTGGACGCAGGCACTCGGGCCGAAGAGCTACTCCACGCCTATCGACACCACCGTCTGCGGGGTCACGTTCACCACGTCCGCGGGCGCTCAGTCGGTCTTCCTCTACAGCCCCAAGATCGGACGCGCGGGCAGTGCCTCGGCGGGCACGGAGTTCTGGATTGCCACGTCGACGGGAATCTCCTCGCCGTTCACGTGGACCTTCATGTACTGGAGCTAGGCGCCTCCACACCGTGCTAGCACGGGATTTTTCCCTGGGTCCAGACTCCCGGCGACCTTGTCCCCTACGTTGAAGTCATGTCGAATCGGGGGATCGTTGCCATCGTTGCCACCGTGGGGCTGACCGCCTCCACCATGCTCCTCGCCAGTCAGCCCGCTCACGCGGAGGGCATCGGGGCCGGTCGAGCCTATATCCATCTCCCTGCACCCAGTGCGACCGTCGTCAAGACGGGCAAGGACTCATACCGCATGATCCTGCCGCCGTCGACCAGTGGACAGTGGATGGGCGAGCGGACGAATGATGCGGGGGTGACACGGACTCGCGTAGGGGATCTCACTGCCAAGAAGTTGAGCACCAGGTGGAGCAAGTTCCGCTACACGTCGAAGGGCGTTCCCTCCACCCTGGTGTGGAACACATCCGAGGGCATGTCAACCGCCGTGGTGAGACTCACTCGTCCTGTGGTGACCGACGCAGGGGTCCGCTTCGACTTCACGTCGAAGTTCGACATCCCTTCCACGCTCGAGGACATGAGCATCAATCTCCAGCGCGCTCCCGGGAAGAGGGCGGTCCGTGGGAGGGCGGACGTGCAAATCTCGGGTTCGCTCCGCGCCTACGTCGATCAGCCGGTCAGCAACCAGATCACGACTAAGCTCTACGATCAGAGCAGCGGCAAGACCTGCTGGGGAACCAAGACCGTCGGTGACGGGGACTCGTCAACCCACAGCGTCAGTGGTAATTGCGCCACCGTCGCCTTCTCCAACAACAAGCCCGCGGGGCAGAACTATCCGGCCTATGGCCTGACCGTGTACTTGGGACACAGGGGCTCGGTCAGCTATTACCTCAACGTCACACCCAGTGGACAGGCGACATTCACTTTCCTGCACACGATCCTGTCCTGGGGTTGAGACGGCCTAGGCCGAGGGGATCGCATCTTTCGGAATCGACTCGCCGAGCACAATCCTGAAGACCGGGATGTAGCGGCCGGCATTCTCGGCGTACATCTCGAAGGACTTCCACATCGCGACCATGCGCTCGAAGAGCGCGTCGCGCTCAGCACCCTCGACCTCGACGAAGGTGCACTGCCATGCATCGTCGTTGATGAGCACGTAGCCCGCCTGATGCTCGCGTGCGTTGAAGACCCAGCCGGGCACCTTCGCCTGGCCGGCGTTGGAGCCCGCGACGCACCACCCGCCGTCGACGCTCGCGGCCAGTAGGGGATTGGTGCGCCATTCGCCTGACTTGCGGCCCAGTGTCGTGATCCACACGACCTGGGCGCCGCCGGGGAAGCGTCGCCACACGCGGCCGCCGCTCACCCTGTGGACGACGCGGTGCAGGGCCGTGGTGGTGCGAAGCGAGGTGCCCCAGAAGAGGTCGTAGAGGCGCTTGTTCACCCGGCGAGCCTACGCGCGCATCGCGCATCTGCACTCCCGACGTGGGACCCTGGGGTGGTGGACGACGGTGTGAATCCTCCCGAGCCCGCTCCCGCATCGCGGGTGTGGTCCCTTGAGGGCACGACGTGGGTCCTCACCGAGATCCGTGACGCGGACGGCTCCTGGCCGCTTCCCGGGGGCATCCGCGCGACGCTGGAGATCGCCGACGGTCACCTGCATGTCGAGGCTGGCTGCAACCTCGGTCACGCGAGCGTCACCGTGCACGACGACACGATCCAGATCGGTCCCATGGCCCTCACGCGCATGATGTGCCCCGATCTCGCGATGAAGGTCGAGGCCGCCGTGACCTCCGTGCTGCACGGACAGGTGCCCTACCTGCTCAGCGCCGATGTGCTGGCCGTGGGCACCGCGAGCCGCCTTCTCGTCTACCGCAGCGATCTGCCGCCGGCCGCATAGCGCGATTTCCCTCACTGCGCAGGCCCGTCGTACCCTCGAAGGAAGCTCCGGGAGGAACAGTGAAGATCGCCCTTGCCGTGACCATCGCCGTGGGACTTGCTGCCGCGGCCCTCGTCGGTGCGCCCGTGTCGGCGGCGCCCCCGACCGCATCGCCGGCCGCGGAGAGCCCCCAGCCGCGTGCGCTCAAGAAGGAATCCTTCATGGTCTACGGGAAGTTCGGGCGACCCGTGACCGTCGACTACAAGGACCCCAAGGGCATCGGCAATCTCATCGTCACGCAGGGCACCGTGTCGGACACCTCGGGCGGCAAGGCCGGCACGCTCACCATGGTGATGCGCGTCGTCGCACCGTCTCCCAAGAAGGATGCGGAGCTTCGCGACACGCAGGTCCAGGTCGCGCTCAAGGGTGGTCAGATCTTTGCCCAGGCGGTCAATGAGGATCCCAAGGGCAAGCTGCCGGAGACCTTGCACATCATGCCGGTGACCGGAGGCACGGGTGCCTATGCCACGGCGCGGGGCACGCTGCTCATGCGCAAGGTCGGCGACAAGCATCTCCTGGCCTACGACCTCTTCATCGAGAAGGACCTCAAGGCCACGACCTTCGCGTTCGACACCATCGTCGAAGGCGGGGCTACCGGCACTGGACCGCAGGGCATTGGCAATGTGGCGCTCCTGCGCGGCAAGGGCGGGGACAACTCCTACATCCTCATCGCGACCCGCGCCGGATCGGCGGGCGGCGTCGTCACCGACACCGTCGACATGCAGGTCTACACGCCGACGGGCTCCCTCTTCGCGCGCACGATCGCCCGCGCCAAGGGTGCGACCGCCAAGCCGGAGACCTTTGCCGTGCTCGGCGGCACCGGCACGTACGCCGGATATCGCGGCGAGCTCACGCTGGCGCCGAGCGGGCGCTCGATCACGGCCAAGCTCGCTCCCACCCCCGGCAAGGCCAAGCCGCTCACGTGGTTTGAGGACGGCGGTCGCAATGTCGCCGAGGTGGCCATCCCCGGCGGCGGATTCCTCGGCGCCGACGGCTACATGTTCAAGACGGCCAACACCAAGGCCAAGAAGTCCGGCGACTACTACGCCACCCTGCTCACCTATGGCGAGATCGACGGCGTCGTGCCCGTCGTCGGGATGATCGAGCAGGAGTTCAAGACCGGCACCATGATCATCACCGGCATCACGCTGGCTGCCGAGGGCGCTCTCGCCGAGCGTCCCGTCGTCGGCGGCACGGGCGATTACGGCGGCGCCGCGGGCCAGGCCACCTCGGTGGAGCAGTCCGCCGGCGTGTGGCGCAAGACCGCCCGATTCTGGCGCTGACCTCCACGGGGCTGCCCTCGTCCGCCGCATAGGATGCGGGCATGCCTCGGGTCGTGGTCGACGTCATGCTCAAGCCGGAGATCCTCGACCCCCAGGGGCGCGCCGTGATGGGGGCCTTCACCCGCCTCGGCGTCCACGGCGTCGCGGATGTCCGGCAGGGCAAGCGCTTCGAGATCACCCTCGAGGGCGAGCCCACCGATGAGGCGCTGGCCGACCTGCACCGCATGGCGGAGGAGCTGCTGAGCAACCCCGTCATCGAGAGCTACACCCTGCGGGTCGAGGACTGACCGTGAAGATCGGCGTCGTCACCTTCCCCGGATCCCTCGACGATCGCGATGCGCAGCGTGCCGTGCGCCTGGCCGGTGGCGAGCCGGTCGCCCTGTGGCACGGAGACGATGACCTCAAGGGTGTCGACGCCGTCGTACTCCCCGGCGGCTTCTCCTACGGCGACTACCTGCGCTGCGGTGCCATCGCCAAGTTCGCCCCCGTGATGACGCAGGTCATCGCGCAGGCGCATCAAGGACTGCCCGTGCTCGGCATCTGCAATGGCTTCCAGATCCTCTGCGAGTCCCACCTGCTGCCCGGCGCCCTCACCCGCAACGATCACCTCCACTTCGTCTGCCGCGACCAGCGCCTGCGCATGGAGCGCGTCGACTCCTTCTGGACCAATGCCTACGCCGAGGGCGAGGAGATCGTCATTCCGCTCAAGAACGGCGAGGGCGGGTACGTCGCGGATGACGCCACGCTCGACCGCCTCGAGGGCGAGGGGCTCGTCGTCGCGCGCTACCTCGACGTCAATCCCAATGGCAGCCTGCGCGACATCGCGGGCATCTCCAATCCCGAGGGCACGATCGTCGGCCTCATGCCGCATCCCGAGCACGCCGTCGAGTCGCTCACCGGGCCTTCGACCGACGGTCTCGGCTTCTTCGCCTCCGCCATCAGGTCGCTGGTGTCCTCAGGCTGATACCCCGGCTCCAATGCGCTGGAGCTCCTCGCGACTGCCCGCCGCCAACTTGGCGTAGAGGCGCCGCACATCCTTGGCGATTGTCGCCCGACTGTAGGCCAGCTCGGCGGCGATATCAGGATTAGACCAACCCTGAGCCAGCAGCGCGAGGACCTGGGATTCGCGCGGAGTGAGGACGGTGGGGAGGGTGGCCAGGGCGGCAGTGGCCACGAGGTCCTGCGCCTCGCTCCTCAGGCGCTCGAGTCCCGGGCCACTTGCCAGGCTCGTCGCCACTGACAGCACCTCGGACGGGTCTTCGCGGCCCGCCAGCGCGAGTCGGGCCTGCGCCAGCGCTACCTCCGTCCGCGCGATGATGGGATTGCCCATCCGCTCAAGCAGTAGGGCGGCGTCCGCGCAAAACTGCGCTGCCCCGTCGAGGTCTCCGAGTGTCACGCTGAGGTCAGCACCGGCGCGTGCGACCAGACCGAGAGTGAGCACCGCACGGTTGTCGATTGCGACACGGTGCCGGTGGGCGTGGAGGTGCGGCAGCACTGCATGAGCGAGTGATGAGCCGGCGGGATGATCGGCCTCAATGAGGAGCCGCGCGAGGTCGGCTGAAATCGAGACGAGCGCGAGCCAACTGGACTCTTTGCTCCCACTGTCAAGGTATTCAACGATCCACTCCGCCCAGGGCGCTGCGAGAGAGGTCAGGCCAGCGCGGGCCATCGACAGCGCGGGGCACGCTGCGGTGAGGGGATGATCGATGCGCCGGCGCGTGGTGAGGCCCACCTCCACCCCAAAGGAGTGGTTGTCACGCAGTTCGTCGAGGAACCAGCGCTGGATGGACAGCACGCTCGGACCTCCCAGGATCCGTCGGCTGCGCGCGAAGTCCGCGGCCTCGTCGGCCAGTGTCATGGCATCGACGGGTAGGCCCTCGTTGAGGGCGCGTGTGACCATGCAGGAGCGGATCCACCACTGCAGGTGGTCCAGTGTGCCGAGAGCGGCGAGTGCCCGCGCTTCTTGCATGAGCCGGTCGTACTCGAATCGATACCCGCACTCCAGTGCGTCCACGGCATCCCACAGCAGTCGATCGATGGCGATGTCCAGGTGGAGCGGATCCTCCATGGCGGAGGTGATCCTGACGGCATCACCGCTTCTCGGCTGCCAGGTGTCTCCGCGGAAGGAGGGCGCTCGATGCACGCTGCGCCAGGCACCCTCCACGATGACGCGAGTGATCGCATCGCCTGCGTCGACGGGGATGGAACGTGCGCGGGTGGCGAGGTCGCGTGACTCGTCTTCCCGGGGCAGCCAGCACGGGAGGATGTCGAACGACGTGTCGGCGACCTCGGGCTCGAGTGGCAGCCGGGCCACGAGCCGTGCCTGGGCGGCATACAGCCGGGCACTGTCCGCGGGGGTGAGGTCGGCGCATTCCATGCGCAGGGCCAACTCGAGGGGGACGCGCGCATCGGAGAGGTAGTAGTGGGCGAGGGATGCGCGGCCGAGCACCCCGATCGCTCCGGGGAGGTCACCGAAGTCCATCAACTCCTGGCACGCGCGGAGCAACACGTCGACCTCCCCGCGAGCCACGTCGTTCACCTCCGACTTCTACCACCCCCCTGTGGATGCTGCAGGCGTTCGACTGTCCCAGCGACCTACTTAGTTGATACACCGCCATGTATCAAGCCGGGGGGTGCTCACCCGGCGCGCGTCCTAGCACGATGTGGGGCACCCCTCAATTGCATAGGAGCGTGCGGACATGACCCTGGGCGATGACGGTGCTGTGATGTCGCAGCAGAGTCGGACACAGCGAGCCCTTGCCCTGGTTGCCGCCGTGCTCCTGGGCCTCGCGGCGGTGCTCACCGCTTGGTCGGCCTACCGCGAGTCGCTCACCTCCGATCTGGTGCTCAAGAACTACTCCGAACAGCAGGCCACCATTGCACTGGCCAATGACACCTATAGCCGTGCCGATCAGCAGGAGACCCTGGAGACCTCGCTGTTCCTCCAGTGGGCCATTGCCATCTCCGGAGGCAATGACGGTGCTGCGGACTACCTGGTCCAGATCATGAGCGAAGAGGTGTACGCCGCCTTCGACTGGTGGAACCAGCAGCCCGAGGAGACGGGACCGGCGACCCCGTTCGCCGCCGAAAATCCCTACTTCGCGGACGTGCCGAGTCAGGTGCTCCTAGCCGAGGGAACGGCTCTGCTTGAGGAGGCAAACGGGCTACGGCTCGCTGCGGAGGAGGCCGACGCGGTGAGCGACCGGTTCGACCTCGCAGGGGTCTTCTTTGCCGTCGTTCTCTTCGTGGCTGGTCTCACCACGGTCATCCAGCGTCGGCTGATCCAGATCGGATTCCTCACTCTCAGTGTGATCGGCCTGGCCACCGGCATTGCGGTGCTGGTCACCACTCCTACCTGGTCGGCGCTGTCATGAGCGGGATCGCCCCGCCTCCGCGTACACCGCCGACCGATGACGACGCGCGGGCCGATGACACCGAAGGCTGCGGGTGGCTCATCACGGGTTGCCTTTTGCCGCGCGCCGTGGGGTGCCTCGTCGGCGTCCTCATCATCCTGGGGATTCTCGGCTGGCTGTGGATCAGCGGACAGTTGTGACCAACGATCCGCGCTGGCAGACACCAGCGGCGCGGAAGTCGATGAAGACAGTTCCGGGAGCCTTGGCGGCCGCCAGATCCACGCGCAGGTCTCGGCAGGCAATCACGAGCAGTGTGACACCGGCTTCCCGCCACTCACCGGATCTCTCCTTGAACACAACCCAGGCGCCTTCCCCAGGCGGGCAGCCACGCGGTGGCGGTACGGAATACGTCAGGTATGCCCACCCGGGGCTCGATGCTGCCCGGTGTCCCTCGAAGCATCGTGACGGGTAGGACAGCGCGGTGTCGCGCACGACTTCTTTCACGACCGCGCGCGACATGTCCCGCGTCGTATTCGCGAAGGCCGAGGACAGCGGCAAAGTTACCGCGATCACCCCGACGGTGAGAGCAAGCATGCTTCCCCGTGCTTGTCGAGTCACGTCGCGGAGCATGGCACTGGTGCACGCCCCGTGCCTTGATACCGCGACGACGTATCAAGCTTCGGGTCGCCTGAGGCGCACTATTCCTGTCAGCATCGAAGCCGGGGTCATCGTCGCACGTCCGCCTGATCGGAGTGATGCATCGTGCACTTTCAGCGCCTTGTCGCAGTCGCAGCGATCTTTGCCTTCGTAGGGATTGCAGGCGGTTCGGCGCAGGCGATGCCTGAGCCGCCCACGCGCGGAGAAGCGACGTTTGCGTGGAATCTGGACGTCGTGACGGATCTGATTCAAGAGGGGGTAGCCGTATACGCGCAGTCCCCGAGCGTGGCCTCGGTCAATCTCCAGGACGCGGACCATCCCGGATACGTCTGGACCATGCCGGTGCTCGAACGGGATCGCGGCAAGGACAGGACTTCCGGGGGCCTGCTCTTCATTAACGTCACCACGCAGGCGGTGGTGAACCTGTCGCAGCTCACCGTCCACCGCCGCACGCGAACCGTCTCGGCCATCGCCTCCTTCTCCACCAGCGGGTACCAGGGGCGCATGACCGTGTTCACGTTTGCGAAGGGCCGTGAGAGCAACAGCGAGGTGCGAGGAGCACGACTCACCCTGGCCCGTGGGATGACCGACCGTCTCAACGCCGCCCTGAAGTCCTCGATCTTCACCGAGGGCATGACCCTCGGCACCTTCGACCTGCGCCGTGACTACTGAGGGGAATTCCATGAATCGCCAACGACGCATAGCCGTGATCGCCACCGCACTCACCGCGAGTGCCCTGGTGGCTTCCGCCTTCGCACCCGCCGCCTCGGCGGCTGGCACGACCGAGTTCTCGCGCAAGCAGGTGGCGATCATCGTCGCGGACATCGCTCCCGGGCAGGCAGCCAAGTGCTTCATCGTCGGACACGCGGACTCTGATCGTGCCTGGGCGATCATGACCTACCGGATCCCCGCACCCCGCGGTTGCATCCCCGCGGATGGGTACTGGGTCGTGCACAGGATGGCCTCTGGTTGGACCGATGCCGTCGACATCCCGGTGGTCGTCGTCACCTGCAGGGACCTCCGCAGGGACCTGCGCAGAGCCCAGGCTCCCGCTTCGGTCTTCACTGACTTCAAGGCTTCGGGCGCGTGCCGCAGCAACTAGCGCCCGATACCACCCTCATTCACTCCCGGAAGGAATCCCATGACACTTCGTCCTCACGCGACCGTCACGGCAGTGAGCCTCATCTTCCTCGCCCTCACGGGCTGCGGCGGCACGACGGCATCGACCGAGACGTCGGCGTCCGCAGCGCCGTCGGTCGATTGCGCCGAGTTGCTGAGTGCCATGCAAACGCACATAGCTGCGATTTCGCTTGTCCTCGAAGCCGGTGGCGGGACAGGCGTGCCTGTCACGGACGCGGAGGCGGGAGAATTCCAGGTGACGGTGGACCGCGTCGCCGGAGTGATGCCGCCGCTGCCTGCGGACGCAGCTCCCTACCTTGACTTGTCGCAGGAGTTGGCCGACATCCTCAACTCGGCGTCGGCGGAAGGTGCCACCTTCGACGAGGTCCTGCCCGACTTCGAGGCGGTGCTCAACGACCCGACGTACCAGGCATCGTCTGAGGCTGGTGAAGCCGTCATCATGCCGCTGTGCCCGGCCCCCAGCGGTGCCGCACCGTGACCATCAGGGGGATCGCTCGGCTCCTGCTGATCCTGGTCACGCTGGCCGCCTGCCTCGGTGCCGCCGGTGCGGCTCGGGCGGAGGAGCGCGATGCTCCGACCAGCGGCTTCGGCAGCAAGGCGGAACCGATGACCAGCGACCACGGATCCGGGGGGATGCCCACCCCGCTCTTCCGGTTCTTCAATCCGTGCGACCACTTCGGTGCCACCGCTTCCCATCACGAGCTCTTTCCCGTCTGGGCCGCACTTGGCTACGGCTGGGATCGGCGCTACGGCCTGGAGGGGTCGGGCAAGGGCTGGCCGAGCCGAGCCACCCTTGTGTGCACCAAGGAATCCCTGCCTGCGTTCGTGGGCTACAAGACGTCGCTATCGTGCAGTAAGGGTCGACTTGTGTCCAACTCCGTGGGTTACTCCCACGGAGTTGGACCCATCGTGATCCCCGCATGGACGGCCAACGACCCCTCTCGTTGGTGGGCGGACGCCTCCGTGCTCCTGTCGAATCTGGGGTGGGTCCCCGCCCGCGTATCCATCTGGTGGTTGTGCGCATGAAAGGCACTACCCGAGTGGGAATGGCGGCCGCGCTGAGCGCCGCTGCGCTGACTCTCGTCCTCTCTCCTGCCTCGGCCGCGCCGGCCACGGAGGGGGATGCGCCCACGTCGGGTTTCGGCAGCACGGACGAACCGATGACGCCCGACCACGCCTCAGGTGGGCTGCTGCATCCCATCTTCCGCTTCTTCAATCCCTGCGAGTATTTCGGCCCGCGGTCCTTCGACAAACTCACCCACCTATATGCGCGCCTGGATGCGAACCCTGTCTTTCCTACGCTCACCCGCACGGGCAAGACTCGACTGGCATCACTTCAGTGCGGGCGCATGACCGTGGAGCCCTTCGGGGGTAAGGGGTTGATCGCCACGTGCAAGGCCCGGGGACACCTGGTGAAGGAGTCTTGGGGCTTTCACCATGGACCGGGTCCGATCGTGGTGCCGGTGCGGCATCTCATGTCACGCGAGGACAACGATTGGCAGACCGACCTCGCCTTCTACAACATCGGATGGGTCCGGGCGGACATCACCGTGTGGTGGCTGTGCAACGGCTGAGCCATCTGGACTAGACGACGAGCGCGAACTCGGAGCGTGGCAGGATCGACCTGTGACCCTCGATACCGTCGCGCGCGCTCAGTCCACCCCCGAGGTCGAGCAGCCCTACTCCGATCTCGGGCTCAAGCCCGACGAATACGCGCGCATCCGCGAGATCCTCGGTCGCCGGCCGACGTCCAGCGAGCTCGCGATGTACTCCGTCATGTGGAGCGAGCACTGCTCCTACAAGTCCTCCAAGGTGCACCTGCGCCAGTTCGGCGACAAGCAGCCCGAGGGCGGCTGGCCCCAGCTCATGGTCGGGATCGGCGAGAACGCCGGCGTCGTCGATGTCGGCGACGGCTGGGCGGTGACCTTCAAGGTCGAGTCGCACAACCATCCGTCGTACGTCGAGCCCTACCAGGGCGCGGCCACCGGCGTCGGGGGCATCGTCCGCGACATCCTCTCCATGGGCGCGCGCCCCCTCGCGGTCATGGATCCGCTGCGCTTCGGTCCCGCGGATGCCCCCGACACCAAGCGCGTCCTGCCGGGG
>Ga0181556_1001087_pt1 | contig 28151 bp, 30 predicted proteins | sample 011ome_14_FD_148651 | JGI IMG/M metagenome (GOLD analysis project Ga0181556, IMG submission 148651) | Coastal salt marsh microbial communities from the Groves Creek Marsh, Skidaway Island, Georgia - 011505AT metaG (spades assembly) | ecosystem: Environmental > Aquatic > Marine > Intertidal zone...
TCGGAGGGCACGCCGAGGTACGCCGGTCCGCGCGGCGCCGTCATCGCGAGTGCCAGGGACTCGGCCGCGCCGGCGAGAGCATCCTCCGCGGAGGTGGCCGTGCGTGCGGGGCGTCCGAGGGCGGCGAAGGGTGCCGCCTGGTCGCCCATCTCGTGGAGGATTCCACGCGGTCCGTCGGGGGACCGCAGCGCAGTCGACACATCGCTGGAGATGAGGAGCACGGGGACACCGCTCACCGCGGCCTCTCCGAACGCGGCGAGGGCGTTCATCGCGCCGGGACCCGTGGTCGTGAGGGCCACGCCCAGTCGGCCCGTCGCGCGGGCGTAGCCGTCCGCGGCGTACACGCAGGCCTGCTCGTGACGCACGCCCACGATGCGCACGGGGGTCTCGGCGGACCAGAAGGCCAGGTTGTGCACGCCGGGCAGCCCAAAGGCCATGTCCACGCCGTGCGCCGCCAGGAGCTCCAGGATCGCCGTGCCTACGGTGCGCTGCTCGCTCACGGGGCAACCCTGTCAGATGGCGTCGCCGTCCCCCGCGGCCGGCAGGCTCCCTCGCGGTCGGGTCCGTGCGCCGCAGTGGGAGGATCAGGCCATGTCCACCTACGTGTCCCGCAACCCCGCCCGCTTCGACGATGTCGTCACCGAGGTGCCGCTCGCGACCAGTGCCGACGTACTGGCCGCCTGCCAGGCCGCGCACGCCGCGCAGCCCGGCTGGGCCGCGGTGCCCGCTCCCGCGCGCGGACGCGTGATCGCCCAGGTAGGGCGCCTCTTCGAGGCCAACAAGGAGGCACTGTCCCGACTCGTGACGCGCGAGATGGGCAAGGTGTACGCCGAGGCACTCGGCGACGTGCAGGAGGTCATCGACACCTGCGACTTCTTCCTCGGCGAGGGTCGACGCCTCTACGGCCAGACGATCCCCAGCGAGATGCCGGACAAGCAGCTCTTCACCTTCCGGGTGCCCGTGGGCACCGCGATGATCATCACTGCGGGTAACTTCCCCGCCGCGGTGCCGTCCTGGTACATCATCCCGGCGCTCGTCACCGGCAACAGCATCGTGTGGAAGCCCGCCGAGCAGACGGCGGCGATCGCCCAGGCGATGGCCGAGATCTTCTACGCCGGCGGCGTACCGCGCGACGTGCTCAAGGTCGTCATCGCCGACGGCCAGGCGACGTACGACGGTCTCGAGGCCGCGCTGCAGGACAAGCTGGTGCAGAAGATCGGCTTCACCGGCTCGACCGAGGTGGGACGTCGCCTCAGTGAGCTCGCGGGCCGGCACCTGCAGTCGCCATGCCTGGAGCTCGGTGGCAAGAACCCCATGGTCGTCATGCCCGATGCCGACATCGACCTCGTCGTCGAGGGAGCGCTCTTCGCCGGCTTCGGCACCGCGGGGCAGCGCTGCACCTCGCTCGGCACCCTGTGGGTCCACCGCGATGTGTACGACGTCGTCCGTGAGCGCTACGTGCACGCTGTCGAGAGGGCCGTCATCGGCGATCCCTTCGAGGCCGTGCTCTACGGCCCGATGATCGACGAGAAGTACCTCCTCACCCATGACAAGCACCTCGGGCTGATCCAGGATCACCAGACGGTCTACGGCTCGACCGGTGTCGGCCGCATCACGTCGCACAACCCGCGCGCGGGGTTCATCGGCGATCCCGATGCGGGATGGTTCGCCCACCCGACGATCGTCGACGGCGTGCGTCCGGGCGATGCGCTCTACGACACCGAGACATTCGGCCCGCTCGTCACGATGGGCGTCTTCGACACCCTCGACGAGGCGATCGAGCTCGCCAACGGCCACGGATACGGCCTGTCCAGTGCGATCTACACCTCGGACCCGAAGTCCGTGTGGCGATTCCGCGAGCGGATCTCCGCGGGCATGATGTCGGTCAACAACTCCACGTCCGGCGCGGAGGCGCATCTGCCTTTCGGTGGCAACGGCCTCAGCGGCAACGGCTCGCGTCAGAGTGGCATCTGGGTACTCGACCAGTTCACGCGCTGGCAGTCGGTCAACTGGGACTACAGCGGCAAGCTCCAGAAGGCGCAGATGGACGTCGAGGAGATGCCCTACGACCCCGGCTTCCGTCTGTGAGCCTCCCGTCCAGCGCTGACGCCGTCATCGTCGGCGGCGGGGTGATGGGGGCCTCGGCCGCCTTCCACCTCGCCGAAGCGGGGGTGAACGTCGTGCTCGTCGAGCGCGGTGAGCTCTCCGGTGGCTCCACCTCCAAGGCCGCCGGGGGCGTACGCGCCAACTTCTCCGACGAGCTCAACATCATGCTGGGCAAGCGGTCGCTCGACCTCTTCGCCGATTTCCCGCAGCGGCCTGGGCAGGAGATCGACCTGCATCGCAGCGGCTATCTTTTCGTCCTCACCCGGCCCGAGGACGTGGAGCTCTTCACCGCGTCGGTCGCGCTGCAGAACTCCCTGGGCGTCGAGTCGCGCATGGTCGATGTCGACGAGGCATGCCAGCTCTCCCCGCTGCTCAACCCGGAGGGCGTGCTCGCGGCCGCGTGGTCGCCGCACGACGGCCACTGCACCCCGGAGTCCGTCGTCCTGGGCTACGCCACGGGTGCACGTCGCCTCGGCGCCACCGTGCGCACGGGCATCGCCGTCACGGGCATCACGTCGTCGGGCGGCGAGATCACGTCCGTCCAGACGACCGACGGTGACGTCGCGACCGGGTGCGTCATCGACTGCGCCGGTGCCTGGTCCCCGGAGATCGCGGCGTACGTCGGAGTCGACCTGCCGGTCACGCCGTACAAGCGCGAGCTGCTCATCACCGAGCCGCTCGCCGAGCCCTTCGACACGGCGTTCACGATCGACTACGCCACGAGCCTCTACTGGCACCGCGAAGGTCCAGGAATCCTCACCGGCTTCTCACGCAAGGACACCGAGCCCGGCTTCGACACCGGGCGCGATGCCGACTTCCCGGAGCGTCTCGCCGAGCTCGCCGAGCATCGCGCTCCCGGGCTGCTCGACCTGGGCGTGCGCAGCGGCTGGGCGGGGCTCTACGAGGTCACGCCCGACCACAATGCGCTGCTGGGGGAGTCGCGCAAGGTCGCACGCTTCCTCTACGCCACGGGATTCTCCGGCCACGGCTTCCTCCAGGGGCCTGCGGTGGGCGAGATCCTGCGCGATCTCTATCTCGGACGCGATCCCTTCATCGACGTGAGCCCGCTCGATGTCGAGCGCTTCGCCAGCGGTCAACTGCGTCCCGAGCGCAACATCGTCTGACGCGCATCCCGAGAGGCGGCTGGTCGCTCGGGCCGGTCTAGAGTGCGTCGCATGAGCACTGCTGTCCGCGGCCGCGCGGCAAGCGAGGACGCGCTCGTCACCGCTGCCGCAGGTCTCTTCGAAGAGGTAGGGCCCAACGCGGTTTCCGTGCGCTCCATTGCGGAGCGCGCCGGTGTCAATCACGGCCTGGTGCATCACTACTTCGGGAGCAAGGCCGGGCTCGTGCAGGCCGTGCTCGAGCGCCTCGCCGACGAGAGCGCCGCGGCCATCCGTGAGCGCGGGGTGCAGGCGGTCATCGACCCTGAGGATGGGCGTGTGCTCCGGCACGTGCGTGTCCTCGCGCGAGTCGTGCTCGACGATGCAGCGCCCGAGGGCTTCCAGGCGCGATTCCCGATCGTCGCCTACCTCAGCGGGCTGGGGCGCGAGACTCTCGGTCTCGACGAGGAGACCGCTGCCCTGCGCGCCGCCCAGGCCGTGGCGCTCATGGTGGGGTGGCTGATCCTCGAGCCCTGGCTGCTGACTTCGGCTGGACTCGGTCCCGAGGCACTCGAGCAGGCGCGGGCGGACCTGCAGCCGGCACTGGTCCGCCTCGCGACCGGCTGATCGGACGCCAGCTTCGAGCTCAGGATGTCGTTTCCCGGCACGCTCCGCTCGAGGTTCGCCCGATGCCCGTGCTCTCGCGAGCGGTTAGCCGAAGATGCGGCCGTAGAGCACGACCCACGGATAGAACAGGTGCTGGCCGCCATCCCAGATCACCGCGACAACGGTCACGGCAGTGCCCGCGACGATCGCGATGATCGGCCCCCAGGTCCAGCCGGCCCGCAGGGAGCGCGTGCGCCGCACCGCGAAGAGGAGCGCGCCCAGGCCCGCACTCGACACCTGCGCACCGATCGCGCCGATGACGATGGGATTGGTGGCGTAGTACGCCGCTTCGAGTGGCGGGAAGAAGGCGGCCGCTCGCCAGCCGCTCACGATCGCGAAGGCGACGGGTGTCGCCAGCAGTCCGAGCACCGCCTGGGCGCGGGTCGCTCCCCCGGCGCGCATGAGCGGCCACACGAGCAGCCCGGAGAAGAACACGGGCCCCATGCGCAGCAGCACCAGCCCATCCAGGGTCACCGGGTACGCCGGCCCCCACGGTCGGCCCACGAGTGCCGCGAGAAGGAGGTCGATGACGAGGAACGCCGCGACGGAAATGACGGCGGGCACCGCCATCGCCCAGGTGCGCCGTGCCTCGGAGGAGGCCGCCGGACCCATGGCGTCGGCGGGCACGGCGCTCACGTGTGCTCCCGTCGGAGCTCTGCCAGGCGCTGGCTGAGCTCCTGCCGCGTCGCGGCGTACGCCGGATCTTCAACGAGATTCACCTGCTGCTCCGGGTCGGCGACCGTGTCGTAGAGCTCCGGGGCCAGGCCGCGGTCGTACTCGACGTACAGCCACCGATCCGTGCGCACCGCCTGCGACGGAGGCACCTGGTAGGGGAAGTCGGCGAAGTACTCGTAGAAGACCTCGTCGCGCCACTCCACGGGCTCACCGCGCAGGAGCGGCGCGATGCTGCGTCCCTGCATGGCGGCGGGGATGGGCACGTCCGCGAGGTCCAGCAGCGTGGGCGCGATGTCGGCGTTGAGCACCGGCTCGTCGATCACGGTGCCGGGCGATGCGATGCCGTCGGGCCAGCGCACGATGAACGGCACGCGGATGTTGTCGTCGTAGGCCCAGCGCTTGCCGGTGAGCACGTGCTCGCCCCAGGAGTAGCCGTTGTCGCTGGTGTAGATGACGACGGTGTCATCCGATGCCTGGGCGACGAGTCGGTCGATCTCGCGGTCAAGGCCCAGGAGCGTCTCGCAGTAGCGCCGGTAGCTCGTCTGCAGCCGGCCCGCGGTGCCCTCCCAGACATTGCGATCGAGCAGGGTCTGATAGGTGAACGCTTCGTCGGGGAGGTCGATGTCCACGTCGTCGTAGGTGCCGAGCAGATCGTCGGGCGGCTCGAACTCATGGTGCACGGCCTTGTGCGCCACGACGAGGCAGTAGGGCCGGCCGTCATCCGACTCGGCCAGCCACTGCAGGGCCAGGTCCGTGAGATCGGTGCTCACGTAGGTCCCGGGGCGCTCCGTTTCCACCCCGTCGATGATGAGCGGGCAGTCGCGATAGACCCCCTGCCCCTCCTCGATGGTGAACGTGACGAAGCGCTCGACGCCGGGGAGGTCGGGGAGGTCGCCGGGCATGTGCCACTTGCCGATGTAGGCGCACCGATATCCGGCCGCGGCGAGGGAGTCGAAGAAGCTGGGCGTGCCCGGCGTCCAGGCGGACAGGTTGTTCTGTACGCCGTGCCGTGAGGCGTACTGGCCGGTGAGCAGTGTCGCGCGCGACGGGCTGCACAGCGCCGTGGTCACGTAGGCGCGGTCGAAGCGGATGCCGTCGGAGGCGAGGGCATCCAGCGCGGGCGTCCGGAGGAAGGGCACCGCACCGGTGATGCCGAGGTGGTCGGCCCGGTGGTCGTCGCTGAAGATGACGAGGAGGTTGGGTGACCCGGGGGGTGCCGTCGCGGGACTCTCAGGCGGGAGCGGGCGTCCGCCGGAGTCGGACCCTCCCGAGGCGCAGGCGCTCACGCCGAGGGCGGCGCCCACCCCCAGGCCGGCGGCCAGCAGGCCGCGGCGCGTGAGGTCCATACGGCGAGATTAGCCGAGCGACCAACTCCTGTCAGCGGGTGAGCGCGCCCTCACGGTGGGCCCGCTGGGAGGCGAACTCCGCCACGATGACGCCGGCGAGCACGATGAGGCCGCCGACGCCCTGGATGGGGCTGATGATCTCGCCGAGCATCACGAAGGCGATGAGTGCGGCCCACACCGGCTCGGTGGTGCCGAGGATGCCCCCGCGCTGAGCGCCGATGCGCTGCAGCGACATGAGCACGAGCACGAAGGGCACCACGGACACGAGGACCATGAGCACCACGAGCGACCACACGGGCACGCTGGTCATCGCCCCGTCGAAGAGGGATGTCGTGGTGTTCATGAGGTCCCAGGGGAAGTCCCACCAGGGGGCCAGGATGCTCCACGTCACGGTGGCGATGGCGAAGCCCCAGAAGGCCAGGCTCATCACGTCGCGCCGTCGCGCACCCTCCTCGCCAAGCAGGAGGTACGCCGCGAGCGCGGCCGCGGTGAGCAGGCCGTAGAAGACGCCGAGTGGGTTCAGCGTCATGCCCGACCACACCTGCGACACCAGCAGCAGTCCGCCGATGACCAGGGCGAGCGCCACCCAGATGCCGCGGCCCACCGGCTCGTGCTTGACGAAGCGCAGCCACAGGGCGACGAGGACGGGCGCGAGGAAGGCGAGGAGCGAGGCGATCGCCACGGGCAGGAGCTCGACCGTGAGGAAGTAGAGGAAGGGCGTCATCGCATAGGCGAGGACGCCGAAGAGGAGGAGGAAGGGGATCTCCGCGCGACGCACGCGCAACGAGGCCGGCTTGGTGAATCCAAGGAAGAGGAGCATGAGTACGGCGCAGCCGAGGGTGCGGATCTCCGTGACCTGCGCGGGGCTGAGACCCGCCTCGATCTGCGCCTTCGCGACGCTGCCGTTGAGTGCGAAGAGGAACGCCGCGATGAGGTACATCACGGCGCCGATGGCCTGGGCGCGCGTCGAGGTGGGTGCCACGGTGATCGGGCTGAGCGGCTCGATGGGATCGGGGGCGCTCATCGCGACCGCTCCGCGAGATAGACGCCGACGAGGACGACGGCTCCGCCGGCGATCTGCACGGGCGTGAGGACCTCCGACAGCGCGATCCACGCGATGATCGAGGCGATGAGGGGCTCGGTCATCCCGACGATGGAGGCCTGGGCCGCGGTGATGTAGGCCAGCGACTTCATCGCAAGGGCGAAGGGCACGACCGTGCCCATGACGACCATCCAGGTGCTGAGCACCCACAGCGGCAGCTGCGGCCCCGTGCCGGCGAGCGGCTCGCTGACCTCCGAGTAGATGGACCAGTCGGAGAAGGACCACGGCGGCACGAGCAGCCAGAAGAGCGCCGCACCGCCCATGCCCCACATGGTGAGCGAGATGGCATCGCGCGGGGGATCGCCGCGACGTGCGTGTTCTCCGAGGATGTAGAAGAGCGCGAGGGCAATGGCGGCGCCGAACGCCGCGGCGACACCGAGCCCGTCGAGGGTGAAGCCCTGCCATACCTGGGCGATGAGGGCCAGGCCGATCACCGCGAGGAGCAGGCCGACCCACACGGTGCCGCGGACGGTCTGCTTCCGGCCGAAGCGCACCCACAGGACGACCCAGATGGGCGCGGTGAACTCGATGATGAGGGCGATGCCGATCGGCATGCGCTCGATGGCGACGAAGTAGAGGAACTGCGTCATTGAGACGCCGATCACGCCGTAGGCGAGGAGCAGCTTCCACTCGTCGCGTCGGATCCGCAGGGCGCTCGGCCGCGTGAGCGCGACGACGACCAGGAGGATGACGAAGGCGCCCATGGCGCGCGTCTCCGACAGGGTCGTGGCCGACACCCCGCTGAGCAGGATCGACTTGACCACCGTGCCATTGAGGGCGAAGAGCACGGTGCCCGCGAGGAGCAGCGCGTAGCCCACGGCGGCACGCGGTGCATGAGCGGACGTGTCGGAAGGTGAGAGCGGCGGCTCGACCGAGCCACCGGCGGTGGGCGTGGTCACGCCTCCATCGCCTCCCCGGCGGCGCCGTACACCTCGACGGTGCGGCGGGCGATGGCGTCCCAGCCGAATTCGGCGATGGCGCGCTCGCGTCCGGCCACGCCCATCGCCTGGGCCCGGGCGGGGTCGGCCACCAGGGAGTTGACCGCCGCGGCGAGGCCCACTTCGAGCGCTCGGGGATCCTCGGGGTCGTACGGCACGAGCAGGCCGGTCACACCGTCGACGACCACCTCGGGGATCCCTCCGACGGCGCTGGCCACGACGGGTGCCTCGCAGGCCATGGCCTCGAGATTGACGATGCCGAGCGGCTCGTAGACCGACGGGCATGCGAAGACGCTCGCGTGCGTGAGCAGCTGGCGCACGTCGTTGAGTGACGCCTGCTCCTCGATCCAGATGACGGAGTCAGCGCCGCGCTCGGCACGTAGTGCCTCGACGCCGCGGGTGATCTCCGCCTCGATCTCGGGAGTCTCCGGCGAGCTTGCGACCAGGACGAGCACGGTCTCCGGAGCGAAGTCCCGCGCGGCGGCGATGAGGTGCGCGAGGCCCTTCTGGCGCGTGATCCGTCCGACGAAGAGGACATAGGGACGGTCGAGGGGTACGCCGTGGCGCTCGAGTGCCTCGACGGAGGGGTCGGGGCGGAAGGCCTCGGTGTCGATGCCGTTGTGCACGACATGCACCCGTGCGGGATCCACCTGCGGGTAGGCGCCCAGGATGTCGCGGCGCATGCCGTCGCTCACGGCGATGATCGCCTGAGCGTGGGCGTACGCCGTGGCTTCCACCCAGGAGCTCAGCCGGTAGCCGCCGCCTAGCTGCTCGATCTTCCACGGGCGCAGCGGCTCGAGGGAGTGGGCGGTGATGACATGGGGCACCCCGTGCAGCAGTCCTCCGACGTGGCCGGCGAGGTTGGCGTACCAGGTGTGCGAGTGCAGGACATCGACTCCGACGGTGTCGCGCACCATCTCGAGATCGACCCCGAGTGCCTGGAGCGCGGGGTTGGCTCCGGCCAGGCCCGCGGGCACGGCATGTGCCTCGGCGTCAGGCCGGGGCGAGCCGAAGCAGTGCACGTCGACCTCGACCAGGGGGCGCAGATGCGCGGCGAGCTCGCGCACGTGGACACCGGCTCCCCCGTAGATGTCGGGGGGCCACTCGCGAGTGAGGACGGCAACCTTCACGAGTGCAGCGTAGGGCCTGCGCGGTGTGACCCCGAGGTCTAGGCTGACGGACGTGGAAACAGGCCCGCACGTGCTGGGAATCGTGCTCGCGGGGGGAGCGGGCAAGCGGCTCATGCCCCTCACGGCCGATCGCGCGAAGCCGGCGGTGCCCTTCGGCGGTAGCTACCGCCTCATCGACTTCGCCCTGTCCAATCTCATCAACTCGGGCTTCCGCCGGGTCGCCGTGCTCACGCAGTACAAGTCGCACTCCCTGGACCGCCACATCACCACGACCTGGCGGCTCTCACCCCTGCTCGGTGACTACGTCACCGCGGTGCCGGCCCAGCAGCGACTGGGTCCGCGATGGTTCACGGGGAGTGCCGACGCGATCTTCCAGAGCCTCAACCTGATCAACGACGAGCGCCCCGAGTACGTCGCCGTCTTCGGTGCCGACCACGTCTATCGCATGGATCCCATGCAGATGATGCAGGCGCACATCGACTCGGGCGCAGCGGTCACCGTGGCCGGCATCCGTCAGCCCCGGTCCCTGGCGCACCAGTTCGGCGTGATCGACACGGCTGAGGACGGCGTACGCATCCGCCGCTTCCTCGAGAAGCCCGCCGACCCACCGGGCATCCCCGGCGCGGAGGACGAGTCCTACGTCTCCATGGGCAACTACATCTTCACGACCGAGTCGCTCATCGATGTCCTGCGCACTGACGCAGCGGACGACGGATCCGTGCACGACATGGGCGGCAACATCATCCCCATGCTCGTCGACCAGGGGCGTGCCTGCGTCTACGACTTCGCGCTCAACGTCGTGCCGGGTGCGACCGACCGCGACCGCGGCTACTGGCGTGACGTCGGCACGCTGGATGCCTATCACGATGCGCACATGGACCTGGTGTCCGTGCACCCCATCTTCAATCTCTACAACCGGCGCTGGCCGATCCTCACCAACCACCCCTCGCTGCCGCCCGCGAAGTTCGTCGAGGGAGGCAATGCCCACGAGTCCATGGTGGGCACCGGGTCGATCATCGCGGGGGCGCACGTCCGCGGCTCCGTCGTGGCCTTCGACGTCCAGGTGCAGGGCGGGTCCTACATCGAGGGGTCGGTGATCCTGCCCGGCGTCCGCATCGGCCGCAATGCCGTGATCCGCAATGCCATTCTCGACAAGAACGTCGTCGTGCCCGATGGCGCCCAGATCGGTGTCGACATCGAGCGCGACCGCGAGCTCTACACCGTGAGCGACGGCGGGATCGTCGTCCTCGGCAAGGGCGTCACGGCGGTCAACTGATGGCTGTCGCTGTCGTCACCGGTGCGGGTCGCGGCCTGGGCTCCGCGCTCGTCGCCCGTCTCAGGGCTGCCGGGTACGACGTCATCGCGACGGACATCTCCGGCGCAGACCAGCATCTTGACGTCCGCGATGCCGATGCCTGCCGTGCCCTGGCGCGCGCGGTGCAGCCCGATGTGTGGATCAACAACGCGGGAATCCTCGGTGCGGGTGATGCTGCGACCCAGTCCGACGACGTGATCGCGTCGGTGGTCGCCGTCAATCTTCTCGGGGTCATGCACGGCACCCGTGCCGCCGTCGAGGTCATGCGCGAGCGCGATGGCGGCCGTGGCCGAGGCCACGTCATCAATGTGGGTTCCCTGGCCTCGTGGGTCCCCGTGCCGGGGGAGTGCGTCTACGCGGCCACCAAGGCGGGCGTCCTGTCCTTCACCCTGGGCCTCGAGGGCGAGCTCCGCGCCCAGGCAGTGACGGGTGTCCGCTTCACGGTGCTCTGCCCCGACGGCATGCTCACGCCGATGATCACCGAGGTCATCGACGATCCGGCCGTGGCGATGACCTTCACGGGGCTGCGCCCCGTGACCGCGGAGGAAGTCGCGGACGCTGCCGTGCGTGCCCTGCGCCGTCCCCGTCGCGTGGTGAGCGTGCCGCATTGGCGCGGGGCGCAGGTGCGTCTCATCAGCGCGGTGCCCGATCTCGTGCTTCGGGCAGCACCGGTCTTCACTCGCCTGGGCCGGGCTCAGCAGGATCGCATGAGGCGAGCACTCGGATCTGCTCGACGCTGATATCGGTGCCCGCGTAGAGCAGAGCGTGGTCGCGGGCCTCCTCGCGTGCGGCGGCCTCGGTGAGGCGTGCCGTGCCGATCCACCCGCAGGTGCACGTGGGCAGCATGAAGCGACCGTTGCGCGTGAGCGACACCTGATGCTCGGGTGCGGGGATTGCGGCCTTCACGGCTGCACCGTATGCGCACGGAATGTCACGAGGGTGAGGTCGCGCTGAATGCTGGGTGAACGACCTCCGCGGGTGTGATGCGCCGAGGTGTCGTAGCGTGATGCCATGTCTGAGGTTGCGGTCGTCGACACCGGTTCACCCTGGATCATCTCGCGGTCGATCGTCATCGATGCCCCGGCCGAGGAGATCTTCGAGATCCTCGCCGATCCGCGCCGTCACCCTGATTTCGACGGCTCCGGGTCTGTCCGCAGCGCCATCGCCGGGCCGCAGCGACTCTCCCTGGGTGCGAAGTTCGGCATGGACATGCGCCTGGTGGTGCCCTACCGGATCAGCAGTCAGGTCAAGGAGTTCGAGGAGGGCCGGCGCATCGCCTGGGCCCACATCGGGGGCCATCGTTGGCGCTATGAGCTCGCTCTGCAGGGCGACGGGACGACACTGGTGACCGAGACCTTCGACGCGACGACCGCCCGCTCGGCGAGGGCCCTCAAGCTCATGGATGCCTACGGGCGCAATGCGCGCGCGATCGAGGAGACGCTTCCCCGGCTCAAGGCACTCGCGGAAGGACAGGGATCGTGACGACGACGACGTACCGCGTGACGGGCATGACGTGCGACCACTGCGTCCGCGCCGTGACGACCGAGCTCGTGATGGTGCCCGGCGTGCGCAGTGTCGATGTCGACCTCGCGGAGGGTGCGGTGACCGTGACGAGCGATGGCCCCCTGGACCTCGGTGAGGTCCGGGAGGCCATCGACGAAGCGGGCTACGCGCTGAGCGACTAGCGCATCAGCCGAAGCGACCGGAGATGTAGTCCTCGGTGCGCGGGTCGTGCGGGGCCGTGAAGATCCGGCGGGTGGGGCCGTACTCCACCAGGCGGCCGTGGCGGACGCCCTGGGCGTCGACGTCGGCGGTGAAGAACGCCGTGCGCTCCGAGACGCGCGCCGCCTGCTGCATGTTGTGGGTGACGATCACGATCGTGTAGTCCTTGGCCAGCTCCTTCATGAGGTCCTCGATCTTCGCCGTGGCGATCGGATCGAGCGAGGCGCACGGCTCGTCCATGAGGATGACCTCGGGTTTCACCGCGATGCAGCGGGCGATGACGAGTCGCTGCTGCTGGCCGCCGGAGAGGGCGTAGGCGCTCTTCTTGAGGTCGTCCTTGACCTCGTCCCACAGGGCCGCCTTGGTGAGGCACTCCTCGACGAGGTCGTCCATGTTGACCTTCATGCCGTTGACCTTGGGGCCGTAGGCGACGTTCTCGTAGATCGACTTGGGGAAGACGTTGGGCTTTTGGAAGACCATGCCGATGCGGCGGCGCACCTCGATCGGGTCGACCTCGGGCGCGTAGATGTCGTAGCCGTGGTAGGCGAGCAGTCCCTCGACGCGGGCCCCGGGGATGAGGTCGTTCATCCGGTTGAAGCTGCGCAGGAGGGTCGACTTGCCGCATCCAGAGGGCCCGATGAACGCCGTGATCTCATTGCGGCCGATCTGCATGGTGACGTCGCGCACCGCCTGGAAGTCGCCGTAGTAGACCTGCACATTGGCGAGGTCGAAGACGATGTTCGACACCGCCTCCGGGATCTCGGCACCCTCGAGCACCGCGGAGACGTCCATGCGACCGGTGTTGGTCAGGTCGCTGGTGGACTGGGGGGCGTGGGGATCGTGGATTTCGCTCATCGTCTCGCTCATCTTGTCACCAGCGCTTCTGGGTTCGGTTGCGGATCAGGATGGCGACGGCGTTCATCGCCAGGAGGATGACCAGGAGGAGCACGATCGTGGCCGAGGCCAGGATCTGGAACTCCTCGCGCGACTCCTTGGTCCAGTTGAAGATCTGGATGGGCAGCGTCGTGTAGGCCGAGAAGGGGCCTGTCGGGTTGAAGGAGATGAAGGTCACGGCGCCGAGCAGGAGCAGCGGTGCCGCCTCACCGATGGCGCGGGAGAGGGCCAGGATCGTGCCGGTGGCCATGCCCGGGATCGCCGCGGGCATCGTCTGACGCCAGGTCGTCTGCCACAGGGTGGCGCCGAGTGCCAGGGAGCCGTGGCGGATGTTCTGGGGAACGGCGCGCAGGGCCTCGCGCGTGGACACGATGATCACGGGTAGCACGAGGAGTGCCAGCGTGAGTCCCGCCGTGATGACGGTCTGCCCGAGTGACAGCGCCCGGGCGAAGATCGCCAGGCCGAGGATGCCGTAGACGATCGAGGGCACCGCGGCGAGGTTCTGGATGTTGATCTCGACGAAGCGCGTGAAGCGGCTCGTCGGATTGGCGTACTCCTCCATGTAGACCGCGCCGAGGAAGCCCACCGGCAGCGCGAAGAGCGCCGTGAATGCGATGACCCACAGGGTGCCCGTGATGGCGGACTGCGCACCGGCCCGCTCCGGACGGCGCAGGGACGGCATGTTCTCCCACAGTGTCGGCGTGAGTCGCGGCCAGCCCTTCAGGGTGACGTAGGTGAGCAGGACGATGAGGAAGACGATCCCCACCGCGAGGCAGAGGAAGAGGATCCAGCGGAAGGTCTTGTCGACGAGCGGCTGTCCCGTGCCCTCGAGATCGACGGGCGCGGTGTCGTGGGCTGAGGTGTACATCGTGGTCACTGGTAGGCCTGCCGATACTTGCGGACCAGACGGATGCTGATCATGTTCATGAAGAACGTGATGACGAAGAGCAGCATGCCCACCGCGAAGATGGACTTGTACTCGATGCTGCCGGTGGCGACATCGCCCGCTCCGGCAGCGGCGATGTAGGAGGTCATCGTCTGCATGCCTTCGAGGGGATTGAGCGTCATGTTGGGCTGCAGGCCGGCGGCGACCGTGACGATCATGGTCTCGCCGATGGCGCGGGAGATGCCGAGGACGAACGCCGCGACGATGCCGGACAGTGCCGCGGGGACGATGACGCGCAGGGCCGTCTGCCGCTTGGTGGCTCCGAGCGCGTAGGCCCCGTCGCGCAGGCCCGAGGGCACCGCGGACATCGCATCCTCGGAGAGGGACGCGATGGTTGGGATGATCATGATGCCCATGACGATGCCGGCGGAGAGCGCGTTGAAGACCTGGATGCCGGGGAAGATCGGCTTGAGCACGAACGCGGTGATGAACTCGAGTGCGAAAAAGCCGAAGACCACGGTGGGGATGCCGGCGAGGACCTCGAGCGTGGGCTTGAGGATCTTGCGCGCGCGCGGCTTGGCGTACTCCGATAGGTAGATCGCACTGCCGAGCCCGAGAGGGATCGCGATGGCGACCGCAATCAACGTGATGACCATGGTGCCCATCACGAGGGGCAGCACGCCGAACTGCCCGTCGGCAAACAGCGGAGTCCACGTCGTGGTGAAGAGGAACTCCGTGAGCGGGATCTCCGCGAAGAACTCCAGCGAGGGGACGAGTAGCGAGACGATGATCCCGAAGGTCGTGAAGATGGAGACGGCTGCCGCGGCGAAGAGGATGCCGCGGATGACCTTCTCCCCGTAGCGCGGCTTCGTCTGCCGCAGGGGATTGAGGCCCCCTGCGGCAGACTCGGCAAGTGCGGTGCTCATGCGGTCAAAGTCTCCGGGATCACGAACCCGCGAGGGCTGCGTAGTCGGACTCGAGCTTGGCCTTCTGCTCCTCGTTGAGCGGGATGAAGAGCGCGTCCGAGGCGATGGTGGCGTCGTTGGCTACGTAGTAGTCGAAGAACGCCTTGACCTCGGGCTTCGCGAGGGCCTGCTTCGAGACGTACACGAAGAGAGGGCGCGAGAGCGGGGTGTAGCTGCCGTCCTGGGCTGTCTCGACGCTGGGAGTGACGCAGCCGGCACCGCTGTCGATCTGCACGGCGGTGAGCTTGTCGGCGTTCTCCTCGTAGTAGGTGAAGCCGAAGTACCCCAGGCCGCCCTGGGATCCGCTCACGCCCTGCACCGTGACGTTGTCGTCCTCGGTGGGGGTGAAGTCGGTGCGGCTGGCGCCCTCCTCGCCGTTGATCGCGTCGGTGAAGTAGTCGAAGGTGCCTGAATCAGTGCCGGCACCGAAGAGTTGGAGCGGTACGTCCGGGAAGTCCGCGCGCACCTGGTTCCAGTTGTTGACCGTCGAGCCGGGAGCCCAGATCGTGGCCAGCTCCTCGACGGTGAGGCAGGTAGCCCAGGTGTTCTCCTTGTTGATCACGACGGTGAGCGCATCGACGGCAACCTGGAGCTGTGCGAAGTCGATACCGGAGGCAGCGCATGCCGAGGCCTCATCGTCCTTGATCGCGCGGGACGCATCGTTGGCGTCGGTCTCCCCGCGGCAGAACTTCTCGAAGCCGCCACCGGTGCCCGAGGATCCCACGGTCACCTGGACGTCGGGATTTTCGAACATGAAGTCCTCGGCGGCGAGGGCCGTGAGCGGGTAGACCGTGGACGATCCGTCGATGCGGACGGCGCCGGAGAGGCCTGCGTCGCCGGAGGAGCTCGAGTCGCTGCTGGAGCCGCCGCCGCAGGCGGCGAGGACGAGCGCGGTGGTGATGACGGTGGCCGCGAGTGCGGCCGTGCGGGTGCGAATCACCCTGGTCCTCCTGGGAGTCGATGATCGGACGACTCGGAACCTAGGAAGCCCGGATGACCCGGCGGCGGGGGCGCAGTGAACTCAGGGTGAACTCAGCCGGGCGGGCTAGTGAATCAATCTCGGGAGACCGCGTGGCGCTCGACCGCCAGCACGGTGGGCTCCTCGTCGTCCTCGGGGAAGTGGCGATGCACGACGAGGAATCCGCCCGGGGGGAGCTTGGGGTCGAGATCGAAGGAGCCCGTGATGCGCAGGCCCGCGATCGCCTCGACGAGGGCCGGCATCAGGGGCCGGTGCGTGCACACGACGAGGGGCCGCGGGTCGAGCAGGAGCTCGCGCATGCGCCGCACGGAGCGCTTGGGCCGCTCGACGTAGGACTCCTCGCTCAGCGCGGGCTCGAGGTCCACATCCGCATCGATCGACTTGGCGTAGCGGCGCACTGTCTCACGGCAGCGCGTCGCATCGGAGGAGTGCACGCGATCGATGCCGTACGCCGAGAGCATGGGGACGAGCGCCTTGGCCTGCGATCGGCCCTTGCCCGATAGCGGGCGTTCCGCGTCGACCTTGCCCTTGAAGTCCGCACGCTTGAGCGCCTGAGTGTGGCGCAGCAGGATGAGCGGGCTGCTCGAGGGCAGGGCTACCGCCTCGCGCACGAGGTCGGCATCGCGCGGGTAGGTCAGCCGCGCTGCCGCCTCAGTGGCCGGCAGCCACTCGATGGACTCGACCTCGTCATCGGGGGCGAAGCCCTCATCCGAGCCGACCCGCGCGGCCCAGTAGTCGACGACCTTGGGCGCACCGAGCGCGACGTACTCCTGGCGGGCGAGGGGTGGGCCGAGGACGGGGACGATCCCCGTCTCCTCGTCGCACTCGCGCACCGCGGCGACGACCGGATGCTCGCCGGGCTCGAGCTTGCCCTTGGGCAGGGACCAGTCCGCACGCAGCGCCCGGTGGATGACCGCGACCTCCGGCCCGGATTCCGTGTCCCGCACGACGACCACTCCCGCGGCCCGCACGACCTCCGAGTCGGTCATAGGGGGCAGTGTGGCCTACCAAGGTGAACACGGGACCGGGAGTGCGGAATCCCCCCGGGCGAAGAGCGACGTGTGTCTCGTCGCACGAGGGATATCCCCTCCGCGGGGTGACCTCAGGCGATCCCCGCGCGGTGGGCTGTCCGTCGGACGGATGGCCACAGATCGAGGAAGGCCGCCCGGTCGGCCATCTCGGCGGACTCCTCCACGGCGAGTAGGCGTCCGAGGGTGAACGCTGCATCGGGGTCTGCGTCGGCCACGAGCTCGCGCAGGGTCGACTGCGCCACGTGCGCGTCCTGGTGATGGCCGAGCACCTCGGTGACGTCGGCGAGGCGATCGGCCAGCCGTGCGATGTCGTGCCCGAGCACGGGAGCAACCGCGTCGGCGGAGTAGCGGGCCCTCTTGGCCGCGATGCGCGCCTCGTGCCACACGGGGCTCGGAGTCTTGAGCTCGAGGCCCTTCACGCGGCGCTCCAGCCTCCGGAATGCCTTGACGACGAGCGGGGGCAACGCCGTGACCGCAGGCTCGCTGGCACGCTCGGTGAGCGGAGGACGGCGTACGCCGTCGACGAGCGTCTCGAGCAGGGCGACATAGCGATCGGAATCGACCACCGCGCGCACCTCGTCCTCGGCCGCGGCCATGCGTCGTGCGAGGCTCGTGTCGATCACGGATCGGGCGAGTGCCGCGTCGTCCTCCCCCAACTCGGACGCGTGCGCGTCGAGGCGCTCGCGGAGCACCTCCGTGTCACGCGCGGCGCCGAGTCCGGAAGCCATCCAGCCGAGCTCGGTCCTCAGATTGCGTGCCCACTCCTCATCGATGAGCGGCTCGAAGACCTTGAGCCCGCTGCGCAAGCGGCGAGCGCTCACGCGCATCTGGTGCACGGCGTCGGGCAGATCGCGGCGCAGCAGGAGGTCAGCGAGCAGGAGTCGGCGACAGTGCAGGGCGAGGTAGGCGGTGACGACGTCGCCCGCGGGCGCCGTGGACTCGGGCCAGGGAATCTCGGCCACGTCGGGGGGCACGGCGGCGCGCGGGCCCAGGGCGGCGCCGGCCTTGCTCATGGTGCCGGGCACCGCACCCGCGGCGAGGAGTACGTCGCTCACGCGTGGGAGGAGCTCCTCATCGATCCACCCGTCGTCCGCGGGGAGGGCTTCGGCCTCGATCTCGCGGAAGCGGGTCGCGATCCGATCGCCGTCGAGGACGGACACGGTGTCATCGACGATCTCGAGGGGCTCTGCGCCGTCCGGGGTGACGAGGATGCGCGGCGTGCGCTCGGTTTGCAGCGCGGCGACCGGGCCGAGGGGTGCGCTGCGGGCGAAGGGGCGCACGAGCCGCGCGAGTGCGTCGGGGAGGCTGTCGGACAGCGGGGCGCGCACCTCATCGCGCACGCCTTCGCCCGCGCCCTGGACCGGGAGCTTGAGGTGCCATCCCTCGTCGGGCCCGCCCTCGCGGCGCCGCAGGGTGATGCCCCAGCGGAAGAGTCGGAGATCGGGGGTGTCGTAGTAGACGTTGGACATCGTGAAGGTCGGGCGCACCTCCACGCGTGCCACCCCGGGCATCGATCCCAGGTCGGGGAGGACGAAGGATCCGGTCACCCGGAACTTCCGCTCGACCTCGCGATGCGACGTGGTCACGATGCGCCTCCCGGGAGAGGGGTCACACGAGACGACCGCGCGTGCGATGCACCTCGATGAGCGTCTCCTGGAGGTCGCGCGGAGGCTTGCCGTCGGGCCCGATCATCCGGCGCTGCCAGGTGCCGTCCGAGCGCAGGTCCCACGCGGCGGTGCCGGGGTCGAAGGCCAGCAGGAAGAGGGCATCGATCTCGGCGACGTGCTCGGGGAGCTTGAGGCTCACGAGCGTCTCGACGCGACGGTCGAGGTTGCGGTGCATGAGGTCGGCCGAGCCGATCCACACCTCGGTGTCGCCGTCGTTGCAGAACTCGTAGGCGCGCGAGTGCTCGAGGAAGCGGCCGAGGATGCTGATGACCTGGATGTTCTCGCTCAGGCCCGGGACACCGGGCCTGATGGCGCAGATGCCGCGGACCCAGATCTTCACGGGGACGCCGGCCTGCGAGGCGCGGTAGAGGGCATCGATGATGCGCTCGTCGACGATCGAGTTGGCCTTGAATCGGATGCCCGACCTGCGGCCGGCGCGGGCGTGCTCGATCTCGCGATCGATGCGCTCGATGAGGCCATTGCGGATGGAGTGGGGCGCCACCAGCAGGCGGTGGTAGTCGGTGTTCATCGAGTAGCCCGACAGCACGTTGAAGAGGTCGGAGACGTCCTCGCCGACCTGCTCGTCGCAGGTGAAGAGGCCGAAGTCCTCGTAGAGGCGTGCGGTCTTGGGGTGGTAGTTGCCCGTGCCGAGGTGGCAGTAGCGACGCAGACGGTCGCCGTCATCGCGCACGACCAGGGAGAGCTTAGAGTGCGTCTTGAGACCGACGAGGCCGTAGACGACGTGGACGCCGGCCTCCTCCAGCTTCTTGCCCCAGTCGATGTTGTTCTGCTCGTCGAAGCGGGCCTTGATCTCCACGAGAGCGAGGACCTGCTTGCCGTTGCGGGCCGCCTCGATGAGCGCCTGCACGATGGGGGAGTCGCCGCTTGTGCGGTAGAGGGTCTGCTTGATCGCGAGCACATTCGGGTCGACCGCGGCCTGCTCGAGGAAGAGCTGCACACTGGTGGAGAAGGAGTCGTAGGGGTGATGGACGAGGACGTCCTTCTCCCGGACCTCGGCGATGATGTCGGGGGCGGACGCCGACTCCACCTCGGCGAGCGCGCGGCTCGTGCGGGGCACGAAGCTCGGCTGCTTGAGGTCGTCGCGGTCCACGCCGTAGAGGGACCATAGGCCGGTGAGATCGAGGGGCCCGGGCAGCCGGAAGACCTCGGGCTCGCTCACGTCGAGCTCGTCCATGAGCAGCTCGAGCACGTGCGGGTCGATCGAACTCTCGACCTCGAGGCGCACCGCGGGACCGAAGCGTCGTCGCGAGAGCTCGCGCTCGAGTGCCTTGAGGAGGTTCTCGGCGTCGTCCTCCTCGACCTCGACGTCCTCGTTGCGCGTCACGCGGAAGGTGTGGTGCTGGAGGATGTCCATGCCCGGGAAGAGCTCGTCGAGGTGCGCCGCGATCACGGACTCCAGGGGCACGAAGCGCTGCGCGTCGACCTTGACGAAGCGGGGGAGCGACGGCGGCACCTTGACGCGCGCGAAGAGCTCGGTGCCCGTGACGGGATTGCGCACCACGACGGCGAGATTGAGCGACAGGCCGCTGATGTAGGGGAAGGGATGGCTCGGGTCCACGGCGAGCGGCGTGAGCACGGGGAAGACACGCTGGTCGAAGAACGCGTCGATCTCGGTGCGCTCATCCGCGGTGAGGGAATCCCAGTCAAGGATCTGAACGCCGTGCGCGGCGAGCGCGGGGCGCACCTCGTCGCGGAAGATCGTCGCCTGCTGCAGCTGGAGCAGGTGCGCGCGACTCCAGATGGACTCGAGCACCTCGCGCGGAGTCAGCCCGCTGGCCGCGCGTACGGCGATGCCCGTGGCGATGCGCCGCTTGAGTCCCGCGACGCGGACCATGAAGAACTCGTCGAGATTGCTGGCGAAGATCGCGATGAACTTGGCGCGCTCCAGCACGGGCAACTCGGGGTCCTCGGAGAGCTGGAGGACGCGTTCGTTGAAGGCGAGCCAGGAGAGCTCGCGGTCGAGGAATCGATCGGCCGGGAGCGGGCCTGCCTGAGCCTCGACGGCGGCCACGGCGGCCTCGTCCAGCTCGACCTCGGCCTGAGGGATGTGGGCCTGGGGAGCATCGGTGGACATGCCCCCATGGTCCCACAGGCTCAGGGGGCCCGGGTCGCCCGCGCGGGGCGCATCAAGGGGCCGGGAGCGAATCAGGCACGGCGGTAGAGCACGTCCGTATCCCAGTGGGTGAATCCGAGGCTGGAGTAGAGCGCGATGGCGGGGGCATTGGCGGCGTCGACGTAGAGCATGGCCTGCGCCAGCCCCCGTGCTGCGAGCTGGCGCAGGCCCGCGATGAGCAGGCTGCGCCCGAGCCCGGTGCCCTGATGGCTCGGGTCGACGCCGATGACGTAGACCTCGCCGAGCGCCTCATGACCGTGGCCGTGCGAGTGATCGACTCCCTCGACGTGGAGGCGCTCGTGATCGTGATCGTCGTGCGGGTGCTCCCCGCCGTGGACCTTGGTCCAGTGGAAGCCGGCGATATCGCCCTGCGCGTCCGTCGCGATGAGAAAGCCGGAGGGATCGAACCACGACTCCGCCATGCGGCGATGCAGGTCGTCGACGGACCAGCGGCCCTGGTCGGGCAGGTCGGCGAAGGCGGCCGCATTGACCGCGAGCCATGCCGCGTCGTCGATGCCGGGCAGGAAGGTGCGCAGCTCCACGTCCGACGGCAGGGGTGACTCGGGGAGCGCGGTCATCAGCGAGCGCCGCATCTGCCACAGCACCCGCGCACGGTCGAATCCCAGACCCTCGGCGAGCCCACGCGCCGCGGGGCTCTCGCCGTGGGCCCACAGGCGCAGTCCGCGCCCGGGGGCGTCGTGATCGCTCACGCGGATGAGTTCGTCGACCAGGGCGTGGCCGAGGCCGTGCCGGCGCGCCGACGGCGCGACCACGACCTCGGCGCTGGGTCCCTCGACGAGGTCGGTGACGTCGAGATGGGCGTATCCGACGAGTCGGCCCGCCGGGTCGTCAGCGCGGGCCAGGAGGTGGCGTACGTCGGCATCCCCGCCGTGGCGCAGGTGCAGCAGGACGTGCTCGGACAGGGGGGTGAGGCCATCGTGGCGGGTGGCCTCGTCGACGAGGGCGAAGACGTCGAGGACCTCAGCCGGCTCGAGGTGGCTGCGGACCTCGATCGCGGTCATCTGACGGCCCGGCTGTCGACGTCGACCTCGTCCTCGAGCGTGGACACGGTCGCATCGTCGGGGCGCGCGGGGACGAAGCGGTAGCCCACGTTGCGGACGGTGCCGATGAGGCCCTCGTGCTCGGGGCCGAGCTTGGCGCGGAGGCGGCGCACGTGCACATCGACCGTGCGCGTGCCGCCGAAGTAGTCGTAGCCCCAGACTTCCTGCAGCAACTGCGCGCGACTGAAGACGCGGCCCGGATGCTGCGCGAGGTAGCGCAGCAGCTCGAACTCCTTGAAGGTCAGGTCGAGCGTGCGGCTGCGGACGCGGGCGACGTAGCCGGCCTCGTCGATCGACAGGTCCCCGCTGCGGATCTCGCCCGGCCCGTCATCCGGGTGCACGTCGAGCCGCGCGACCGCGAGGCGCAGCCGTGCCTCGAGCTCCGCCGGCCCGCAGGTGTCGACGACGAACTCGTCGATGCCCCAGTCGCGCTGGAGTGCGGTGAGCCCGCCCTCGGTGACGATGACGATGAGGGCGTGCTCGATGCCGGTCTGGCGGATGAGCCGGGTGAGGCTGCGCACGTGCGGCAGATCGCGCCGTCCGTCGACGAGCACCGCATCGCACGGGGGTGCATCGAGGAGTGCGGTCGCCTGCGCGGGGAGGATGCGCACGGAGTGCGGGAGCAGGCTGAGCGCCGGCAGGACCTCCACGGAGGGCTCTACCGCCTGGGTGAGCAACAGCAGGCGCACTACGGGAGGATACCGACCCGTGAGCGAGGAAGTCGGCGTCGGTCGGCACCGCATCCCGGTGCCCCGTGAAGCGGAGCCGCTCACCCTCAGGAGCCAGGACGGCCTCGCACTCGTGGCCATGCACCTGCCGCATCGGGGAAGCCAGACGGCGATCGTCGTGGCCCACGGCTTTGGCGGAGCCCATGACCAGGAGCGCGTCGAGCGCATCGCGAGCATCCTCAGTGAGGACGCGGCCGTCGTGGCGGTCACGCAGCGCGGCCACGGGGACTCCGAGGGCATGACCACGCTGGGCCATCGCGAACCCCTCGATGTCGAGGCTGCCGTCGCCTGGGCGCGTGCGTCGGGATACGACCGCGTGGTCACCGTGGGCTTCTCCATGGGTGCCGCGGTCGTCCTGCGTCACGCGGCCCTGCTCGGTCCTGGCGCGACCGATGCGGTGGTCGCCGTGAGCGGTCCGGCGTACTGGTTCTACCGGGGCACGACCCCGATGCGCTGGCTCCATCGCGGCATCTCCACGGCCGCAGGTCGCGCGTACATCCGCACCGCCCTCGGCACGCGCGTGGATCCCACTCCCTGGCCTGAGCCACCCCCGATGCCGCCCACCGAGGCGGCGGCGCGTGTGCGTGAGCACGGCACCGATCTCCTCATCGTCCACGGCGACGCGGACGCCTTCTTCCCTCTGGATCACCCGCGGGCACTCCAGGATGCCGCGCCGGGATCCGAGCTCTGGATCGAGCCGGGCTTCGGGCACGCGGAGGGCGCCATCGAGGAGGATCTCGTCCGGCGTATCGGCGCGTGGGCAGCGCCGGGGGCCCGGCGGCAGGCCGCGTCGACGGTGTCGGGCTAGGCTGGCGTCATGCTCGAGATCGTCTATACGGGACTCCTCGTCCTCGCGATCCTCTTCATCACGTGGTTCTCGGGCTACGTCGTCTACAAGCTCTTCAAGGGGCAGGGCTAGATGTCCCTCTCCGACCTGCCCGAGGAGCTCATCCCGCTCTCGTGGCTCATCGGTCGCTGGGTCGGCGTGGGCCTTGGCCAGTACCCGACCATCGAGGACTTCCGCTTCGGCCAGGAGGTCTCCTTCACGACCGACGGCCGACCCTTCCTCTCCTACGCCTCGCGCAGTTGGCTGCTCGACGACGACGGGGAGAAGGTGCGCCCTCTCGCCCTCGAGTCCGGCTTCTGGCGTCCGCGGCCCGACGGTGAGGTCGAGGTGACGCTCGCCCATCCCACCGGATACTCCGAACTCTGGCTCGGCAGCCACGAGGTGCTCGGGATCGAGGACGCCCGCATCACCGGCGCACGCGCCACGCTGCGCACCGACGTCATCGCCGCGTCGCCGAGCGCCAAGCCCTATTCGGCCGGAGAGCGGCTCTACGGCCTGGTCAACGATGAGCTCATGTGGACCTTCGATATGGCGGCCGTGGGCGAGCCCATGACCAACCATCTCTCCGCGCGCCTGCGCCCGGCTGACTGAGACCGGCCCCGTGGACTGGGACCAGCGCCTCCACGCCCGCGGGTATCGCGTCACCCCGCAGCGCACCCTCGTGCTCGCTGCCGTCAACGATCTCGGCCACGCCACCCCCGAGGAGATCCTCGCGCGCGTGCAGACCGATGCGCCGAAGGTCAATCTCTCCACCGTCTATCGCACGCTCGAGGTGCTCGAGGACGTCGGCCTCGTCACCCATGCACACCTCGGTCACGGGTCGGCGACGTACCACTCCGTCGACGAGGACGTGCACATCCACCTCGTGTGCCGCACCTGCGACGGCATCGAGTCGATCCCTGCCGCCGTCGCGCGCGGCTTCCTCGAGGCACTCGACCGTGAGCAGGGTTTCTCCACGGATGTCGGTCACATGGCGATCCACGGTGTCTGTCGCACGTGCCGGGAAGGGCACGGCGATGACTGACGTTGTCGCCGAGGTGGACGACTACCGCAGCCCCGCACTGGATCTGCCCGGCGCCTGCCCGGCTCCCGAGGGATCGCCGGACGAGGGTGTGCCCTGGCACTACGGCGACCCTCATGCCGAGCAGCGCCGCCTCGCGGCCGGACGCGGATCCGTCGACCTCTCGCATCGCGGGGTCATCACCGTCACCGGGCCGGATCGACTCACGTGGTTGCACAGTCTCACCACGCAGCATCTCGAGACGCTCGCCCCGGGCACGTCGACGACCGCGCTCATCCTGAGCCCCCACGGGCACGTTGAGCATGAGATGCACCTCGCGGACGACGGCACCACCACGTGGATCACCGTCGAGCCCGCTGATGCACCCGCCCTCGTCGCCTATCTCGACTCGATGCGCTTCATGCTGCGCGTCGAGGTGGCCGACGCGAGTGCCGACTGGGCTGTCGTCTGGCAGCCGCTCCGCGAGGTCGATCCGGATCGGGTCACCTGGCTCGTCCCCGCGGACATGGCGGGGCAGGGGGTGACCGACGCGGGCAGCGATCGCGGCGGGGACGCCTCCAAGTACATCGACCATCGGCCCGAGGCGCTGGTGGGGCGCGAGGTCATCGTGCCGCGCACCGACCTGCTCGGCGTACTCGGTGATGAGCCCGCGGGCACGTGGGCGCTGGAGGCGCTGCGCGTCGCGGCCGCCGTGCCCAGGCTCGGCCACGAGACGGACCACCGCACGCTCCCGCACGAGGTCGGCTGGATCGGCCCTGCCGTGCACCTGGCCAAGGGCTGCTACCGGGGGCAGGAGGCTGTCGCGCGCGTTCATAACCTCGGCGCTCCGCCGCGGCGGCTCGTGCTCCTGCATCTCGATGGCGGTGCGGAGAGCCTGCCCGCGCACGGGGATCCCGTGCTGCTCGGCGATCGCGAGATCGGCTGGGTGGCCTCGGCGGCCCGGCACTATGAACTCGGTCCTCTCGCGACAGCCGTGATCAAGCGCTCTGTGGATCCCGCGGCCGATCTTGTCGTGCGGGCGTCGTCCGGTGAGATCGCCGCGGGCCAGGAGGTCGTCGTCCTCGTGCGCTAGTCGACGTCGATGATGATGGTCGTCGGCCCGTCGTTCACGAGGCTCACGCGCATGTCCGCACCGAAACGACCTGTGGCCACTTCAGCGCCGCGCGCACGCAACTCATCCACGACCACCGCGACGAGTGGCTCTGCCACCGGCCCGGATGCCGCGGCGTCCCACGTGGGGCGGCGGCCCTTGCGCGTGTCGGCGTAGAGTGTGAACTGCGAGACGACGAGCACGGGCAGGCCGAGATCCGACGCGGACACTTCCCGCGGGCCTCCGGGCTCCGCGCATGACTCGAAGCGCGAGGCATCGAAGATGCGCATGTCGTAGGCCTTCTGCGCGAGGCGGCGTGCGATCGCTTCATCGTCGGTGTGGGTCACGCCGACGAGCATGAGGAGACCGGGACCGTCGATCCTTCCGACGACATCGCCTGCGACGACGACATCCGCTCCATCCACCCGCTGCACTACCGCTCGCATGAACGCACGGTAACGCCTGCGGTGGACTGAGCGACCACCTGACAGGATGCGCGCGTGAGCGAGGTCTTGGTCGAGGTGCGGCGCGGCGGTGTCTTCGAGGGCGTGCACCGTGGTCACGCGGTGGTGCTCTCGCCCGAGGGCGCCGTCGAGCGCTCGTGGGGCGATCCCTTCGCGCGAATCCTGCCGCGCTCCTCCAACAAGCCCGCGCAGGCGAGCGCGATGGTGCGTGCGGGACTGCCTCTGGACGGCGAGCTCCTCGCCCTGGCGTGCGCCTCGCATAGCGGCGAGGAGTTCCACCTCGACGGCGTACGCCGCATCCTCGCTGTCGCGGGCCTCGACGAGTCGAGCCTGCTCACGCCCGCAGAGCTGCCCCTCGACGACGAGGTGCGCCTGCAGGTGCAGATCGACGGTGGTCATGCGACGTCGGCGTACATGAACTGCTCGGGCAAGCACGCCGCGATGCTGCTCACGTGCGTCGTCAACGACTGGTCGACCGCCGACTACACGGACTTCGACCATCCGCTGCAGCAGGCCATCCGGGTCGAGACGGCGTCGCGCTCAGGAGAGGAGCCCTGGGCAGCCGCCGTCGACGGGTGCGGCGCTCCGCTCTTCGGCCTCACCGTCGTCGGGCTGGCCCGACTGGGGGCGTCCATCGCGTCCGCCGAGGACGATGCCGGCGCACGCGTGGCGGCGGCGATGCGCGCGCATCCCGAGTGGGTCGCGGGCACCCGACGCGATGCTGCGGCACTGCAGCGATCCCTGCCCGGATCGCTCATCAAGGAAGGCGCCGAAGCCGTCTACCTCGTCGTGCTCCCCGACGGGCGGTCCGTCGCCCTCAAGATCGAGGACGGGTCCGGTCGCGCGCGGCCCATCGCCATGGCCGGCATCCTGCGGACCCTCGGGATCGACAACGAGGTCATCGAGGCCCAGTCGCGTCAGGTCCTCCTCGGGGGAGGTCGGCCGGCAGGCGAGATCGTGGCGACGGTCGGCTGAGCATGGCCGAGTTGCGGCGCGTGCTCGGCGTCGGCGGGGCGACGATCGTCGGACTCGGCGCGATGCTCGGCACCGGTGTCTTCGCCGCGTGGACTCCCGCAGCCGACCTCGCGGGAGGCGCGCTCCTGTGGGCTCTCGCACTCGCGGCTCTCGTCGCGGCGCTCAATGCCACGTCGACCGCAGCGCTGGCGCGCGCACTGCCCCAGTCCGGTGGCGCCTACGCGTACGGCCGGGCCTATCTCTCACGCCCCGCAGGTGTCGTCGCGGGCTATGCCTTCGTCCTGGGCAAGTCGGCATCCGCGGGCGCGGCGGCCCTCACCATTGGGGCGTACACGTGGCCCGGATACGAACGCGTCGTCGCTTTGGGCGCGATCGTGCTCACGCTCGCCCTGGACCTGCGCGGCATCGTGAAGTCCGTCCGCGCGACTGCTGTCCTGGTCGCGATCGTGCTTGCGGTCCTCGGCGTGCTCGCCGTCTCGGCCTTCGCCCGTCTCCCCAGCCTGTCGGCGCCGACGGCATCCCTCCCGGACGGCTCCGCGGTCGGCCTGCTGGCGGCTACCGGCATCCTCTTCGTCGCCTTCGCCGGCTATGCGCGCATCACCGTGCTGGGGGAGGAGGTGCGCGATCCGGGGCGGACGATCCCGCGCGCGATGATCACGAGCTTCGCGATCGTCATCGCGACGTACGTCGTGCTCGGCGCCGTCGTCATGCTGGCCCTCCGGAGCGGGGTGGTCCTCACTGCTGCACCCCTCGAAGCGATCGCGGAGACGCTCGGCTCACCCGTCCTTGCCGTCGCGGTCAGGGTCGGCGCTGTCGTCGCGGCAGGAGCGGTCCTGCTGTCACTTATCGCGGGCATCGGACGCACGCTCTTCGCCATGGGCCGCGGTGGCGATGCTCCGGCACCGCTCGCCCGGATCGCGGCCGCGACAGGCGTGCCGGCCCTGGCCGAGATCAGTGCGGCAGTCCTCGCCGCGTGCGTGGTGCTCGTGGGAGGCATCGGCTTCGCGCTCGCGCTCTCAGCCGCCCTCATCCTCACCTACTACGGCGTCGCGCACCTCGCGGTGCTCGCGCGGGTGAGGCGCGGGGACTTCCCCCGTGCGCTCGGCGTCTCGGCGGGGCTGGGGCTGGCCGGATGCCTCGCCGTCGTCCTGGGGCTGGTCCTTGCCGCCGCGACGGGTGCCGGCTGGCTCGGACTCGCCTAGGAGCTGAGGCGCGGGGTGATCCACCTCACGCTTGCTCCCGCTAGCACCCCGCTTGCAATTGCAAGCACTTGAGGGCACCATGGAGGCATGGCACGCATCGAGGCACT
>Ga0181556_1001103_pt1 | contig 27911 bp, 8 predicted proteins | sample 011ome_14_FD_148651 | JGI IMG/M metagenome (GOLD analysis project Ga0181556, IMG submission 148651) | Coastal salt marsh microbial communities from the Groves Creek Marsh, Skidaway Island, Georgia - 011505AT metaG (spades assembly) | ecosystem: Environmental > Aquatic > Marine > Intertidal zone >...
ACTCTCTCGACCTCCCAATCATCACCAAAGAGGACATTTCCGAAGCGCGCGTTCAGAAACATATCAGACATGTCTTCAACATTTGTTACATCCCATTTGCGCAAATCAAGGACAGAGAATGATGATAAACCTCTGTTTTTAAACGCACCCGCCATGTTCGTCACAGCACCGACATCCCAATCAGAAATGAAACCGTAGCGTTTGTGATAGACAATGTGCCGACGCGCAAAGTCATAGTTTTCGTCATCGGTTTCGAGGTCTTTAATACCTTTTGGCCATTCTTCATATTGACTCCACTCGAAAGTAATGCATTCTGCGTTTATATCAGCTTCATTAAATTGTGCCCAGCCTTCTCCCCCGTTGTTGTAAAAATTATGATACCATAAAACTTCTGGTGCTTTGGTGTTAGAGTCTTCAAGGCACACTCGGTTCGAATTAGCTTGATCCCAAAGGTCAAATTTGCAGAAACATGAGCGCAACGCGCCTAAAAACGTTGCATCCGTTAGAGATTCATATGGATTTTCGACTTCAATCGTCACAGCATCTACCGATGCCATCGGTGAGCATGAGCTTGGAGGACCGCTATCTCTATTTGAACACGAAAATTTCTCAGTGAAGGCTGGCGCTAGAAAGAACATCATGTCGGTTTGGGCATTACTATCATCCCACGTGCTAACGTCCTTAGCGAAGGATAATGCATTATTAAACATATACTGCATATAGTTCACGCTCGATGTTTTCCAGTTTCCAATATATTCGTTAAATGAAACCGCATTTCTAAACATATTCGTCATATCTGTTACTTGCGAGACGTTCCATGTGTTGATGTTCTGATTGAAGGAGGTGGCATCAAAGAACATTTGATGCATCGTCGTCACTGCCGATGTTTGCCAAGTCCAAATCGGTTTGTTAAATGACACCGCGCCGTTGAACATGTTCGAAAGGTCAGTGACCTTTGATATATCCCACAATCCGATGTACTGATTGAACGAAGAGGCACCCGAGAACATTTGGGACATAGTAACGACGCCCGATGTATCCCAATTGCTCACGTCACCATCAAAACCTGCAATGCCCTTGAAAAGTCCACCGAAGTTATCAATGCCGGAAACATCCCACGATTCAATTGGTCCCGTGTAGACTCCGCACGAGAACGTGCATCTACACTTCCCCCTACCGTTCTCGTTCATGCAGAAGAGAATTGCTTGGTCTAGATCTTCTCGCGTCACTGTTACAGGTCTTGTACTTTCTACAGTAGGCGGAGGATTCGGTGACGGCGGCGGACTTGACGGCGGTGGTGGCGAAGGGGGAGGTGGGGAAGGAGGAGGTGGAGACGGTGCAGAAGGCGGCGGGAACGGTGACGGCGGAGGAGAGGGATACGTGGTGTAACTGTTCGGAGGTCCGTCAAAAGTGGCGCTTGCAGACGCCTGTGCGAACTTCTTGTGCCAGGCAGCGGCATCCTTGAACATATAACTCACATCAGTTTGACTGCTCGTATCCCATGACCGTATATCCGCGCTGAAAGATGCTGCAGAATGAAACATTGCTTTGAAGTTTTCACCGGAGGAAGTGTCCCAGTTGCTGAGGTCTTGATCAAAAGCATACGCCATAAAAAACATACCGCTAAAGTCTGTGACTGCGCTCACATCCCAGTTCGCGATGTTCGCGTTGAATTTGGGTTGTCCAAGGAATAAGTCTTTCATACTCGTAACGCCAGAAACATCCCATTCCGATATCGGCACCTCATAGGGACCACATCCAAACGAGCATGTCTCATCACCTGCACTCCATGCAAGCACTGCCTGTTGAATATCGCTGAGTGGCTGAATGTCATCATACCAATTATCTGTTCTCACGCTCGAGGGACGCCATTTCCACGCTGGACCATCAACTGTACGGTATGATCGAGTTTGCATTCCATAGCACACAGAGTTTTGTAAAAATGCTCGGGCACCCATGAACATATTATCATATACTCCCCAATGAACCCCTGCTGATTCGTGAAGCGCGAATTTCCAAGCTGATAAATCTTGGTTGAATGCGGTGGCAAAGTAAAACATGTAGCGCATGTTCAGTTGGTTATATACATTATATACGAGGCACTCTCCCGAGCGAGCGCAGTGCTGACCTGGGCGCCACGACGATATATCCTGATTAAACGAACTCGTATGGGCAAACATACCATTAAACCGTCGAACTTTGCTGACGTTCCACGATGAAAGATCTTGGTTAAAAGAAGTTGCGTTCCAAAACATGTTCGTCATTTCCAGTGCTGCACTCGTGTCCCAGGTTCCAATCGGCTGGTTGAATGCAATCGCGCCATCAAAAGTTGCATCAAACGAAACAACTTTAGTCGTATTCCAAGCACTTATATCATGATCAAAGGCTTGGGCGTTCTGGAACATTCCTTCGAGATACAGAACATCGCTCGTGTCCCAACCCGATATGTCTTGATTAAATTCCGTACGATTCACGAAGAGAAATGCCATATTATTCACTCCAGTCGTGTTCCAGGTGGTGATGTGACCGCTCATGCTACCGCATCCAGATGGACAATTGCAGTCCCCGCTTTCAATCTCGTCGAAACAAGCTTTAACTGCGTCGATGATGGTAATGTTTGCCACAATTTCTACGGCATCGGGAGGGGAAACAACTTCCGTCTCCTCCGAGGCCAACATTTCGCACGTTGGGCATGAACTGCCAGAACGCGGCACCCAAGACGTTCCAGGACCGTCTGTCGTGTCTGGATCATCAGCATTCGCAAAATTCTCGAGAAACGCTGCAGCATTTCTAAACATGTCTGTAAATTTGCAGTGACAAACGAACGCTTCAGAAGAGTATCCAGAAATGGCGTTATAAGCCGGCGTATGCTCATACCAGGCGCACAATGGTTGGCTAAAACTCGAAGCTTCCGCAAACATACGCTCCATATCAATGACACTTTTAACGTTCCAATTGCACAACGGAGAATTGAAACTGGTAGCAGCGTAAAACATTTTTTTCATTTCGGTCACAGCGGAAGTGTCCCAACTGTTAAGATTTTGATTGAAACTCACAGCTCCAGAAAGCATGTAGCTCATGTCCGTCACTTGAGAAACTTGCCAAGATGAAATGTCCCCATTGAATACGGAAGCCCCTTCAAACGTTGCTTTCAAACTCTTGACTTTAGAAACATCCCAACTCGAAAGATCTTGATTGAAGGAGGACGCGTCTGCAAACATAGATCGCATGCTCGTCACTTTTGAAACATCCCAACTCGAAAGATCTTGATTGAAAGAGGACGCGTCTGCAAACATAGATCGCATATTCGTGACTTTAGAAGTATCCCAACTCGAAAGATCTTGATTGAAAGAGGACGCGTCTGCAAACATATTATACATATTCGTGACTTTTGAAACATCCCAACTCGAAAGATCTTGATTGAAAGAGGACGCGTCTGCAAACATACCATACATATTCGTGACTTTAGAAGTATCCCAACTCGAAAGATCTTGATTGAAAGAGGACGCTTCTGCAAACATATTAAACATATTCGTGACTTTAGAAGTATCCCAACTCGAAAGATCTTGATTAAAGGAGGACGCGCCACTGAAAGTCCCTTGCATGTTCGTAACTTGCGACACATCCCAATTCGAAAGATCTTGATTGAAAGAGGACGCGCCAGCAAACATAGATCCCATACTCGTGACTTTAGAAGTATCCCAACTCGAAAGATCTTGATTGAAAGAGGAAGCTCCAGAAAACGTAGAATCCATATTCGTAACTCGCGAGGTATCCCATGTCGAGAGGTCGCGGTCAAATGCAGAAGCGGCAGAGAACATAGACTTCATACTCGTAACTTGTGATGTATCCCAACCTCCTATGGGTTGATTAAACACCAAAGCACCAAGAAACATTTGACTTGTACTGGTAACTGTAGATACATCCCAACTCGAGACGTCTAGGTTAAACGATGAAGCGCTACGAAACATAGAGCTCATACTCACCACGCGTGATGTATCCCAGCTTGAGAGGTCTTGATTAAAGGAAGAAGCTCCAGAAAGCATGTAGCTCATGTCCGTCACTTGAGAAACTTGCCAAGATGAAATGTCCCCATTGAATGCAGACGATCCCTGAAACAACATCTTCATTTTCGTCACCATGGAAACATCCCAACTGTTAAGATTTTGATTGAAACTCACAGCCCCGGAAAACATGCTATCCATATTCACGGCGCCGCTCATGCTCCATCCCGAGATATCTTGGTTGAAGGATTTAAGCCCCGCAAAGAGACGCGAAATATCTCCTGAACCATAGCCATTATTAAATCCATTGAACGACCACGTAGAGATGTGACCGGTCATGTGGCCGCACGGATAACGCGCAGTCTCGCTCGATGCGCAAGAGCAATTTCCATCAGCAGACTCTTCTATGCATTTATGGACGGCAAAGCGTAACTCGTCCGCATGCAATTTTCCATTTGCTTCGAATGTACTTTCGTATCGATCGATCATTTCGTACGAATTTGAATTTCCGTGAACTGAATCAAAACTGCCACCGTTTGCAGTACTTGGGTCAGGTTCGAAACTGCCAGCTTCTGCAAATGTCAAGCATGAATTTGATGTCAAATCAAATGTCTCGCAAATGCCTCCGCAAGTCCAACAATTCGTCGCTATAGGACCCCGTGCGCCTACATAGTCGGAATCATCCACGGCAAGGTCTCCGAGCGCTCTAAATCCACACGGAGGAGAGTGAGTGAAGCTTTTAGTTTCCAGGGTTACTTTTTCTTCTCCAAATACTTCGGCAAACGGATACCATGTTGTCCCGTTATTGTATGCATTCGCAAATTTATCTGTATCAAACGTAACGTGATCATTACCATTCAAACTGCACGTGCCATCACTGAGTGGATTCCCAAAACAGCACGATGGTATAGGCAAACCAGTTTCCGGATCCACATCTTTGCCGAACGGACACGTTCTGTGATCCTGTAACGGACAACATTGCGGAAGGTATTCAGGTGCCATAACACGACCATCGAGAAACATGACAGGTCGAATTGGAGTACTAATAAACTCGTATCTCTTTGACTGAATATATCCGATATGCGAACTATCACTCTCCACTGAACACGAAAAATCTTCAACAATCCCATTGTTTGGCGATCCATAATCAAATTCAATCCCAGCTTGACGCTTTTCGTGAAAATCTGGGTAAACTCCAAACGAACCCTGGTACAACCCCGACCAAAATCTCACATCTTTGACGCCAGGCCCTAAATGCAAAGGGGATTGACCCCACGCAACGGTCGCCCCCGCAGTTTCTTTCATTTGCCAATTCGTGTTGTTCCATGCGAAATCTCTGTAAACAGAAACAAGAGGATCATCCATACAAGTTGAGGTTTTTGTGGCGTAATTATTCCATTTTGTCCCGGCGATGTCTAAGTCACATTGGCTGAGTCCATCTTTTTTATTGATTGTACCATCGACGGGTATTGGCACACCATTTCTAGAGACCCACACCTTCTTTTGAACCGAATCAAAAGCAAAGCCCGCGATATCCCCCGACTTCCACAGATTTCGATCTGTGCTCATCGCTTCCGTCCAGTACGCTCCAAGTTCTTTCCCGATTTCCATAGGAAGGTTGACCGTGCCAAGACCAAGAATTGGAGATCCATCTCCTTCGATCTTTAGTTCCCAATAATACTTATCGTGATTTGTGGCCTCACTACGAGAAGTATCGACACCAAGAAGAGAGATAACGCGTCCGATACCGGAAACACTCATTTTATTGTCTGTGATATTTGCGAGCGGAGTCTTTCGGTATGCTCGACAAATATCCCATTCGGAAAGCTGTATCTGAGACGCTCCCGGTCGAAAGCAGATATCTTCGAGTGTTAAATCCATAGAAGTCGATACATCCGGGCAACTATATACCTGAACGCTCGATCCTGTGAGGTCAGCATGGCTTTCCAGTCTGATGACGTACTTCATGTCCCGTACTTTTGGTAGCGTGTAGCCAAATATTCCAATTCCACCATCAACATCTGCCCTAGTGAGATATGAATCTTTCCCCCCACCTACAAATGTGAGCAGATCTTCTCCTTTACCGTCAGAGTTAGTTGTTGATAAGCTGAGCATAGCATTATTCGAATATGCGTTCGGTGTGTTTGCAACAATACACACAACGTCGCCGCCGCTTAAAGAAACAAACTCGCCTTCCGTGAATGTACCTCTTTGGCACAGATCTCCCGGTTCACCTAGACCATTCAGTGGATCACGAATTGCATCGGATACCACACATGGACGTGTAACATTGACAGCATCACCTTCAATTCGTAAGAGCGCTCTTTCTGCCGCACTCAAGCGCTCGGGCACAATTTCCGAAGTCTCATGCACTTCCTTTCTCACGCTCTCCATTACTCTCAATCTGAACGGTCCTGCGCTTACAAACCTGATATGGCCGTCTTGGAGTTTACTCTTAGGCAAGCAATCATATCCCGGACCATCAACGGGGCATCTTCTGTTGTCTCTCGCCTCCACAAATTTATGCAAGTTACCCTGGAAGCGAACCCGAATGGTGTAAGTACCCGTTTTTTTGACGGCGCGATTCAGTTCAACGATTTTATCTTCAGCTTCTCCTGCCCATCCTGATTTCAAGTTTGCATCTCTTGGCGTGAACCATTCACAATTTACGTGCTTGCGAGCATGGTTTGGAAACGTGTCAACGTGTAAGTTGCTGCAGCCATTTTCCTCGAATCCTTTTGGCTCGGGAAGAATATCGTTTACGAGAGGATCCGTAGGATACTCTTTGTCGATTCTACGAAGATGCAATGCATAATACCCAACATCAGATTGCGGTGTATAACGCTCGAAGTTTGTAGGCGTTTGAGGCCTACGCTTCGCCGTGCGCGCGGTTGAACCAAACAATACCAGCTTATACTCGCCAGACTTCCGCAACAAAATTTTGGTTTCGTCAAAACGGTAGCTCTCCTTCAGCATTTGTGAGCTCAAGAGCGAAAAGAACGTTTTGCTTTGATTCAAGCCCACCATTTCACTCAACGGATCGCTCTCAACGCCACCCGCCTGCTGCACGAATTCATCATAGTATGGGTACGAAAACCCTTTATATCGGGGTAATGTTCCGAGACCAGGTTTTACAAGCTGTAAATACGTCCAAGCGGGATCTTCTGGCTCGAGTTCATGCATTGGATAACCCTTCGGTCCCAAAGCCGTCATCCCATCCTTCCAGGGATACGCTTGATGCCATGGTCCAACTTGTATACCGGCACCTTGCTCCCTATCGATCGGGATACCTCCATATTTTTTGCCAAAGAGGGCTTTCGTATCCGTGTACGTGTAAGAATTCCCGCCAACTGTCGTGAACTCTTTTCTGGCGTTCGGAATTGCTGGTATGCGTTGCGTTGCGACCATCTCCCCATCTGGATCTAGCAGTGCGATTTGTAAATCAACACATCGCGAACCCTCAATAAATTCGTTACCGCATCTGTTCTGATTACGATCGAATATATGTGAAGCGTTGACGCGGATCATATCTCCAATATTCCCGTTGAATTTGTACACATGTCTCTCTCCAGTGCGCGTGATTCGGCCAAGTTTAGTAGCGCCAAAAGCAAACACTCCGCCATCATCTGTGTGAGAATCGGAACCAATTTCCTCGTGCCCGGGATTCAAGTTCTTGAATTCGTATACTCCATCGCTAGAAATCTCGAACTCGAATTTCCTACCCTCCGTTCCGAAGATTTCAACTTCGAAAAATCCCCAGCTATTCGTAGTTATTGAAGTTGATGCGAACTTTCTGTTTCTACCGAAATGCTCGAAAGCGTGCAGATCTCGAGCCTTTCGCTCGTACAAAATGTCTGGAAAGTCGGACACGATGCTGTCGAACATATCCTTGAACCTATCACGCACAGTACCCTCGTCAAAGGATGGACACTGCATTATATCGGGGATAAAGTTAGATAGGGGTGCGCACAATTCAGAATCATCCTGCGAAAATGGATAGCACGGGGAAACATTGGCGAAGTTGAACCCGTAATCGCACATTGCCAAAGATACCGACCCGCTCGTGAACATTTCAGGATCGTGCCTTAATTTGAAAATCGATCGTGGCGAGAGCATAACGCCGTCATCCTCTGGTGGGGCTTCAATATACACATGATAATTAATCGATAGCGTTTTTGGAGGTGCGCACTCGATAGCTAAACCATTCAACTGTTGATGAACTGGATCGGGTCCACGTAGGGACGGGATTACGCCATGAGTTCTTTTGAGAATGCCTCGCCCATCATCTCCCATAAAATTAAGGGGAGCGTCTTTGCTTCCAAAGATTCCACACGAACACTTGCACTCGAAGCAAGAACAATGCTCGCTGAACCAAGCGTTCACTTCCGTTGAATTGTACCACTCTGGGTAGCCATTCGTGTCAAAATCGTAAGCATCAAACGTAAGATCATCCTGTGACTTATACGGGTAGTTCTTCTGGTTATACTTATACGGGTTATACGGTGTATCACTAAGAGGACCCTCGGTGAATATTATTGAATCCTTAAGAGTATCGGGATCTGACAGATCACCGTTATCATTCGGAGCAATAAGCTCAAGAGTTGCACTCATGGGCCAGTAATTGTCCACTATAACGTGCAAATTTTCGCCTTCGGTCAAGTCTACGTGGTAATCGCGGTATGGAGAAGTCCCCTCTCTGTGCTCACTCTGAAGTGATCCGTCATCGTAAACTACCCCAAGCTTTTCCAAAGACCATGGATTGAAAAACGGGTAATGGCTAGGTCCTGGCATTATATCATCGCCCCAAGTACTTGTATTGGTATTCGGGTGCTCGGAATCGTACTTACCTGAATATGCTCTCCAATTCGATGTACTCACAGTGTTAAAATCTTCTCCGTAAATAAACTTTGACTCTGACAGTAGAAACGGATCGTCAGAATACCAGGGAAAGCTTTTTCTTTCTGGCGCGTACGGATCGTACTTCGACACGAAATCGTACAAAGTGACATTTGCATGCTCGTAATTGAACCATGGTATTGATTCATCAGGCCAGCCAGAATCATATAGTCCGCCAGGATCGCAACTACCTATTCCTTTCAAGCACTCGTTGTATTTTGCATCGATGATGGTAATTATTTCCTTTCTTTCGTACGGTCCAGGCGAAGCTTTCTTGTAAAAATCAGGAATATCCAAGAAGTCGTGAACGATATTTTTCGCACACCCTAATTGTTCGGGATGACTTTTTCTCCTTTGGAAAGCATCCTCGCCGTTGCAATAGAAGTGCTGGTCGGAAGGTTGCGGACCAATCCTTCCTTTGAGCGATAACACATCATCACCCGTATAATTTCCGTTTGGATCTCGACATTTTGATGCTGGAGCGGACCAATCGTATGCAATATTTGTTGAGGGGCAGCAATCACCTCCGTCATAGCCACACTCTTTCGTGTTTAATGTTTCGTCGCATACACCATCTCCCCAGCGATGACAATGCGCTGAAAAACACTGAGATAAGTTTGCAGCGTTAATGCGAGGGTAAAGTTCGCGCATCAAGGAATCGTACTTACCGCCAAAAAACTTATCTTGACAGTTCTTTACTCCTTCGCATTCGTAAAGAGATGCAGTCTGCGGTAAGGTCACGTTAATGTCTTTCCTGTAGTCATGCTTATCAGATGGTACGTCGGTATGTATCAATCTGTACCTTAAAAGTACACCTCCTTCAACGAGTTTTCGAGGATAGTCACACGCAATCGAATCCGTCGGCGCACAATAGGAACACATTCCATTCGTCATTCTGCCACACGGACACTCCTGGATCTCTTCTTTGGTTGCACCGCGCCACACGCACGCTCCTGCAATGCATTGATAATTATTGAACGAACCCTCCACACCGGGTACAAAATTATCACACCCGAATAGTTTTGTCACGCTTTCACCTCCTTTCCTCACCAAATCGTTGCAGTCTGGGTCGTGCGCACCGTATCCACAGTCACAACCGTCACAGGCAGCGTACGAATTCCGAGGACCTTTCCATTTTGCAGGTGGTGTAAGCGTTACGTTTGGACGGCCCTTTAAACAGGTCCAGCTTTCAACTGGGTCTGAAGTTAAAGTTGTTACACGAGCATCCAATGCTCTCTGCACTGACCCGTTTGCCCCTATGCACATACGCGTGACGTTTGCGATTCGAGTCATCCAGCGTCCATTTCCTACCATGACGCCCTTGCCACTAGTATTGATAGTATCACCGATGACTTGACCCTTGCTTTCACTCCAACTCAATTTTCCTTGGATCCATTTTCCTTGGATCCGCTTGATTCTTTTTTTTGATTCCTCGCTTAATAAAGTCCACTCCTCCGTTACCTCATTTCGTCCATAGAGTTTCCAAGATTGCGGATGGGTCAAACGCACCTCCGGTGATCCATAAGAACTCCGCCACCCATTGGCAAGTAAAATATCGTACGATGCTACCGATCGCGTTTCGTGAGGTTGCTTTTCAAAGTGCAGTTCGACCGGGTGAGTTGCGTTCGGAAGGACCTGAGAAAGCCAACCAAATTTACCACCATTTCCAAATTCTTCATCCAGCAAATACCCGTTTAAGATTAATCCAGTTCCTCCTTTTCCTTCGACATAGGGCTTGCAGTTGTCCCACTCCAATAGGCAATGCGTGCAGCCACAACGCGGATTATGGACGTGCTTAGTAGGTTTGTAGTACAAACTCAAGCGAACGTTTGAGTTAGGATAATCTGCGGCAGTGGCGTAGTCTGTCGGTACAACCTCGCGTTCAAAAATCGAATCACGACTTGGTCTGTCTGAAATTCTTGAGACGTGAAGTCCACCGGTATCCAAGCAACCACATCGTGTGTTGTGGCATCCACATCCTGCCGAACCGAAAAGACTATGACTTGGGGTGTTTGCAACCTCTTTACCTGCAAAATACGCTTTTGTTTTGTTCGCATTCAGCATGATAGGATTATCACCCCCGTCAAATAAAGAAACGTAGTCTATGAAGAGGTAAACACCGGATGTGTTTGCAGCAACTTCATCAACCTCGAGCTTGAAATATTTCATATCGGTCTGATCGCAACTTCCTGGTGACGGCGGCGGCGAGGGAGGTGGTGCCGGCATCGGGATCGATGGCGGTGGGAAAGGCGGTGGCGAAGGCGGTGGCGTTGGAAAAGGCGGTGGCGAAGGAGCTGGCGGTGGAGCTGGTGGCGGAGACGGCGGCGGTGGAGTTGGAGGTGGAGATGGCGGCGGTAGCGGTGGAGGCAATGGCGGCGGAAACGGTGCAACTGGCGTTTCAACCGTAGGACAAGACTCCTCTTGATAATGGCATTCCGCTGGACTACAAATATCTTGGTAAGAAAGTTGCATGCCGTAATTTTGAGCGCATATGCATCCCACGTTCGAGTTAGAGCATTTTTCGCCGACTGCCATCTCGAGCAAACCAGGCGCGGGTAAATCCTCTCTCAAGCTCAAACCCAAGTCTTGTTCCATAGAGAATTCGCAGCCACAAGTCGCGCCGCTTTCTTCCGTGACGTCAAAGAGAATGTCGTGCACAACTTCACAATATTCTGTTTGAAGGAGTAAATAGTCGGGATGAGAACGTTCATACAGTCCAATCTCTTCCAACGCACCGAATGTCGTCTCCAAACCTCGAAAAGAATCAAAGCATTTTGTATTCACAACATCAATAGGAACGCCATTCTCTTCAACATTATCATCCTCTTCTTCTTCGGGAGAAGAGATAAAATCGGCATCGCTTTCGATACTTTCACTTTCGAAAGGATCAAACTCTCCTCCGCAACTCTGCATCTCCGGGATATCTATGCCTGCCCACGCGCAAGCCGTGAGCTTCTCTGTTGAATAAGCCGTAAGATCTTGAAGTGGAAAGCTGTTTGGATCAAGGTCGCATAAACATGGCAATATTTCATTGCTTATTTTTTCACAGCACTCCTTCATATCTTCAGAATAGCCCGTCTCACCTGGTACGGTCGAGCAAATTCCAATATCGAGATTCATCATGTACACAAATTCATCAACTTTGGTCTGACAGATTTCTTCGGCGACTTCCTCGGGTGCATCCGCTTCAGAAAACAATATGGGATCGTTGCACGCAGAGCACTCTTCGGAAGATTCGTCGATAACAGTTTTACAGTCACCGGTTTCCAAATCACAATAGTCTGCCATCCCCGAAGGGCAGTGCTCCTCGCTCTCTAAACCCTCAAAGGCATACACGGTGATACTTCCAAAACCAGCTATTTCGAGCGGGCAGTCCGGATCAACTGCACCACATCCGCAATCGCAGTTTGAGTCTGCGTACCAATCCATTGGACAAAGCCATTCCTCTGGAACATCGGTGGCGTTTTTTTGAGTCGGTCCGCTGTAGTCTATGAAATCTTCATAATAATTCGTATTATCCCCGGAAGAGTTGTAAGAAGCGGACGTAGATTCCTGACTAGAGCCCGAACCGCTTCCAGCCCCTGATTCAGCCATATAATGACTCGTACCTGTTTGTATTACGGATGTATCCGCTTGACATACATTATTGGCGTCGTAAGTGCAGCACATAGCCCCCGAAGCTGTGCTCACACACCACTGACCAGGCTGACAATTGTACGCCGCCTCCATACCTGTGGCTTCGAATGGGTTTTGGGATGCACCCACATTGCAGTCTGGGTCATAGGCACCGCAATTACAGTCGCAAATTCCATCGTTGTAAAGTTCCCAACCACACGCAAATTCTTCGTTTTCGCAATCCCAATCCGCAGGAACTAACCCTTCGTCGCGTCGCGCTGCGCAATCGTCGACCCTGTCGTATGACGTTATAGCCAAAGCCTCGTCCAATTGCTCTTGCGTGCATACGACGGGAGGAATTTCGATTCCGGCGTGCAAAAAGCACTGATCGCTCACGAAGTCAATTAAATTACCTTCGTACTCGGGTGGGAGCGGAACTGAAGGAATTTGCGAAGAAAATTCCGGGTAGCACATGCACGACGTGTCAGAAGTGAGTCCTGCCATGTTCATGCAGCAGTCTGCGCTACCTTGTACTCCTCCCTGATCGTTAAAACACGAACCCAACACGGTTCCTCCAATTGTACCGCATGTCTGTGCAACTTCGCTCCAATTGGGAAGATCGCCAAAACTTTCTTGAAGCAGCTTTCTTCGGGATAATCTTCTTTTTGTTGAGAGCATACCTGTGAAGTTCGCGGATCGAACCACCGGGCTCGTCTTCACAACATTTGCTTCGGATACTCCGAAAGAGTAATCCGCGACGAGAGATCTTTGCTGCCCGAGCCAACTTTGAAAAGTCACCTTAACTTCAGCCTCGCCCCCAGTATACGCAGCCATACCTCGCAATCGATTGTGAACGCTTCGCGCGCACGATGTCAGAATTTCTGTCTCACTTTTCACAAAATTGCAACCGTTCTTTCTGTTGAAGGTAGATTTTAATATCATTGAAAGTGGATCGGGTGCAGAATCGCTCAAAGCGCCGCTCGAGGAAGTAAGCGTCGCGGAACACTGTGCCGTAACATTTCGACACACCATGGACTCCTCGACCGTGATCGCAGAGTAAATAACCACACTGAATATGCCCAAGATAAAGAAGCTCAAAATCGAAGAGAGTTTCCAGCTGTAGATATCTTTCCCGGACGTTTTTGCTTTTTTGCCCTTAGCGTTGATCATGGACATAGCACGTAGATCTACGAACTGACGCTTGCCGTCCATTTCAACCGTAGATTTTCCAGTCCCATCTCTCGACTGATGAGTAGATTCCTTCGCGAGGACTTCAGATTTATTTTCGTCGTCGAAATTGTCGAGCAATTCGAGACCTGTTCTGACGAATCTTGAAGCAGGCCCCGCAAAGATCATCATATCCACGAGTGCCGAGGTGATGCTCATAAATGAAAGATACGCAATAACTCCAAAGAGCATGACGTAACCAATGTCTTCTGATTGCAATTTTGAGTTTGAATCCTTCAAAAGATGTGCTCCGCAAAAGGTGATAAACGCTGGTGCCGCCGTTTGTAAAACTCCGCGAACAGCGTCAGAAATCGATCGAACTCGCTCCGCACGTAGCGTTTCCATGAGTTTTGCGTCTACAAATTTAACCGCGAGGACAGCGGCATCAACGCCTTCTTTACCACCCTGTTCGAAATCAGCCACGCCATCACCGTCTACATCCGCGTTCAAAATGTCGGTAAGATTCATCTTGAGCACGTTGTCATTTTTCAGTGAGTCGGAATCAGTCAGAGTATCGGACTCATCCTCGCTCGCAGCGCTTTTAAACAAATCAGAGGATCCGAATGCAACTTTTACACTCCCTGTGATCGTTGCAATGACGTGCACGAACATACCTTGTAATATTCCGATAAGAAAATACAGCGACGCGTAGGCGATAAGAATGAAACCAAACTCCGGAACTTCGATGATAGCCGCCAGGGACGCCGCAAGAAAGACGATACAATTTTTCCCGAGAGTGTGAGAAAATCCGAAAAACTTCTTAAAAGCTACCATATCAGTCGATAGCAGCATTTCAAGACGTTCCTTTGATAGTGCGCTTGGGTGCAATAGTTTATATCGAATCGCATGCCTCGATACGTCTCGTTCAAGTATCGCCCGGCACGATAGGAAACATCGTTGCATCCCGAGACTAAAAACCACGAGACAAACGCCATACATTAAAAGCCACATTGAATATTGTTCCAAGTTCACACCTTTTGCAGAAGGTGCGACGTAAACAATCTTGAGGGCCAAGTTTGCAAACACTGGAATCATGCTTATCCCAGCCGCGACAACGCACGTCGTAAAAAACAAGTAAAACTGGGCAAACGGTTTCAATCTGCGCAAAAGAATTATTCCTTTATACACAGCTTTACACGTTGAATACACCGTATCTTCCTCATCTTCGCAATCTGGGTTCTTCCCTCCTTTCCACTCGTAGGATCCGTCCTCAGTCTTCGCGCGTCGCGAAAAGAACCTCGAGAGAAAGAGCGAAAGCACCGCCTCGGGAGGAACGCCATCCTCTCGGGCATCCCTGATTTCCGACACGTTCTCTCCAGCTTTCGCTCCGAGCATTTTCTTCTCCCTCTCTTTCAAATCAGCGGCGGCCAAAGTGACATCCATCGCGCGTATGGATGATTTATGAGCGCCCTTCCTTCCTCTCTGTTTGATTTTGCAAAAGATACGAAAAGTGTTCGAACTACTCGGTGTCTGTCAACCAAGTGACGACAAAATCTTTTCGTTGATCGGTCGAATTCTCGTCGACCGGCGTCTACTTTCCGTACTTTTTTTACTGCCAGCTGGCGAAATAAATTCGAATTTTGCTTATTTTGAACGAGTGGTCAATTAAATTGGTTGTTATCAATAATGGAGACCGGAGGCGAGGCGACGAAATCGAGGCGAGCGCGACGTTTACGGAAAAAGAAAAAGCAAATCGTGGAAACTCAACGCGATTAAAAGAACAAAATCGAAATGAAAAGTGTGACCTCTCGAACAACGCGTTTTAATTATTGCGTTTATTAAAGTAGATTTTTCGCGTGTCGGAGAGATTCGATTTTAGAGCGCACGGTGTCGTTCAAATTGTTTTAAGAAGATGATAATACTATTTAACTAAGAGTTAATTTACAAAAATCTTTCGATTTCTCTCTCTCTCTCTCTCTCTCTCTCTATGTATAAATATTCCTATGACTTCTTCTTCTTCTTCTTCTTCTTACATGCGTCCGGTGTAACTCGGCGACGTCGTGTACTTGGCCGAAGGCGGCATGCCAGAAGAAATATTTTTCCCGAACGGCGTGCCGTCGTCCGCTTCCGCGGCGGGCGCTTCTCCTCCCTCGATTTCTTCCTTCTCGCGCTCTAATTCTATGCGTCTTCTCGCAAACTTTTCGCGATCGAACGAGGACCTTTTCGCGTCTCCTGAGATTCGGCCCAACGGTGACATTTGTCTCGGTGGACCCTCTTTCATGTCTCCTAAACTTTCGCGGCTGGAATGCGAGATGGTCAAGTTGCCGATGGACGACGTGAGACTTTGTTGACTCGCGTTGCCGAGCTTTGATTTGTCGTACATCGGCGGCGGATACGCGACGTGATTGTTCGCGGTTGTTTGCATGTCGCTCAAGTTTTCACCGGAAAACGTGCCCACGTTCGCCATTCGAATGGACGATTGCGCTTGTAACGACGGCGAAGCGGCGCGGTTACCGAAGAGTTCGTCCATGAGTTGAGGCGGTTGGCCGCCGAGAGGATTGTCGTCGTGTAAACTGTCTCTTCGACCGGCGGCCCAAGCGGAAGTTTGCGCGTGCAACGCCGCGGCGCGTCTTTTCTCGGGAGAACCTGGAGAAGACGTCCCAACGTTAATGCTATCGACGACTCTTCCGCCGTATTCAAGAATTTTGACCGTCGAGACGCCGCCGATTAATTGGCAAAACACGCAAACGCCTCCGGGTTTAATTAAACCGAGTTGTCGCAATCGCGCCATGGCTTCGACGTCCGCCGCACCGGACGGATTCCTTCGCAGAGCGTCTAAAAATACGTCCGATACGTCCGAATCGTTGCTAATAATGTTACTCACTGCCTCGCGCCCGTCGGATAAAACAGGAATGATGCCTCGAATGATCAACTGTTGCCTCGCCTCCTCGGCGCCTTCGATGACCCAACTCAAGCTGCCGCCTCGAATAGACGGAATCGTCAAACTCATCACCGGACAAATCGGTCTGTATTTTGCAATCATTCGAGTCGTTTCCCCGGTGTGCGAAAATACGACGATACAGCTCGCGCGCGTTTGGTACGCGCACGAGACCGCGGCGTCGGCTAAAGACCACTTGTGCAACTCTTTACGCGAGACGTTGCTTATGTGCTTCATCCACGCGCTCTCTTCCTTCGATTCGCGCGCGTTACCTTTACCAGAAGGGAACTTATCGCTTCTACCTTCCGATAACGCGGAAATTCGAGAGGAAACGAACTTTTTTTGTCTCGCATATCGCGATTCGTAATCGTACACTCTATCCGCGGCGTTCGCGATGGCTAAAACAGTCTTGACGCATTCCACCGGGAACATCCCCGAGTAGGTTTCTTTACCCAACATTAAAGCGTCCGCGCCGTCTAAAACGATGTTTGCGATATCTGTCGCTTCTGCTCGGGTCGGTCGTGGCGCCTTAATCATCGAATCGACGAGTCTGGTGACAACCGCGACCGTTCCCAGTTCTTCGCACACGCGCAAGACGAACTTTTGCACGCGAAACATCTTCTCCGGGGCAATGACGGCACCCAAATCGCCTCTGGCTAATAAAATGGCATCCGCGACTTTACACGTTTCTTTGACGCTCTGCAACGCCTTCAACGTGTCCACTCGTGCAATCAACGCGACTTTCGGATAAAACTTTTGCGCCGCTCGTTTCAAATCCGCCAACTGATGGCTTCCCGTGGCGCCTCCGAAAGAGACGAAATCCACCGGAACCGATCGACTAATTTTTTTGAGCAACTGTTCGTCCCCGGGCGAGAGCGCCCCGGATTCGCGCCTGAACCGAATCGCGATTGAATTCCCGGCAAAACCCACGTCAAACTCTAAATCTCCGTCGCACTCGCACGTCACCGTCTCTCTCTCTACGTTTCTCACAATCAACTTAGCGCTCTTATCGTTGTTATTCCCAATCAACGGCGCGATAAAAATCTCATCCCCAACATCGCAGTGCGCCGCGAAATGCTCAAAGTGATCTCCCAACGGAATCGATCTCGCGCTGGTAATCTTTTGCGCCTCTTTCGTGTTGGTCAACTTCACCGCGCCGCCCCTTGAAAATTTCAACGACTTTTTCTTCTCGCCTTTCTTCGCCGGAGTAAACCTTTTCGCCGCCACGCTCTCCGACGAGGACAACCGATCGTCTCCGCGAGACGAAGACTCCTCCTCCTCCTCTTCGCCCGACGACAAAGCCGCCGAGTCTTCTTTCTCCTCGTCTTCTTCCAACTCCTCGGCGACTTCGACTCGGCACGTGTCCCCGCCAAACGCGAGGTACGTCGCGCACAATCGTTTCTACGTTTGTCGATATTTATTAAAGAGTGAGATGATGCGAGAGATGTTCTTCGTCGTCAGTACGTACGCGGCGACAAAACAAGCGCGCTGATAATAATGATACTAACACTTAAAAAGACGATCAGAAGAAACGTGTACCACGATTGACGCGACCGATGATGATGCTCTAAAACGTACCGTTATTTTCTGCGCTCGCGTCAGATTCTTCATCACCTCCTGAAACTCCTCGTGTGAACTGGTCGAGTGACTAAAGTCGTACCTCGCCACGGTCACGCCGCTTTCTAAAAACATGCACAAATCGTCCACCGTTTTGCTCATCTCCCCACCAATCGTGGCGATCACTTTGCACTTTTGGTGCGGCACCGGTGGTTTTTCGATCGAGGAGCACTTCTCCGCGATCGAAAGAACTTTCGAGGAGTGCTTGTCGTTGTTGGAAACGACGGAATCGATTTGGAAGTTGCTCAAGCCGTTCGTGCTCGGCCAGGAGTTCATCATACCCGCGGTGGACGATAACGCCCTTTTTAATCGAACCATATTCTTTCGTTGCTTCTTTTGTTGCGCTTCTTTACTAAAGTCTTCTCTTTCTCTCTTTAATAATAGCGGAGAAAAGCGGTGAAGAGTGAAGATCTCGAAAAGGCGGATTCTTAGGCTCTTTTTACTGCAGAAAATACGGAAAGCGGAGAACAAAGTCAGAGGTGTAATGCACTATCTAGTAGGTTTTCTTTTACTCTTTTTTGCTTTCGTATTGGTTCGTTACGAGTGCATGTTACAATTTATGTGTACACGTTTAGTAACGTTTAGTATTTATTATGTTTGTCGCACACGTGTGCGTGCTTGTATTTGACGTGTCTCTCTTTTGTCTAACGAGCGCGAAAAGAGGAGTACGCTCTCTTTTTTCTCGCTCGCGCGTACGCGCCGTCCGGGGAGCTATTCTTCTTCTTCTTCTTCCGAATCGTAGAACTCGTCGTATAACGTTCCGCCTTCGTATCGCCAACCGGGTGGGAGAGGACAGTTGTTGTCGAGGAGGTATTGTACACATTCGGGGTGGTTGTTCTTGCGCGCTTCTCGAACGGCGTCCTCGTCCCAAGGCGCTTTGGCGGTTTCGTGCAAGTACTTCAAACAGTCTAAGTGGCCGTCCTCGGCTGCCCACGCACACGCATACTCGTCAAATTGATCATACTTACGCTCAACAAGATATTCGAGTATATGAAGATGACCATTTTCAGCCGCGTTAGCGGCAGTCGCCCAACCCCAAGGCGCTTTGACTTCTTCGTGTAAGTATTTGAGGCACTCGAGATGACCGTTTTTGGCAGCAAATGCACACGCATACGTATCGATAGGACACTCATTTGCCACGCAATACTTTAGCATTTCCATATTGTCTTGTTTTGCGGCCATATTAATCGTCCACCAATCCCACTTACACTTTTTCTCCTCTCGCGCCCACTTGAGCAACTCGAGTTTATTCGTGGAAGCAACTCTCCAGCACCAGCAGAAATCTCTTTCCTCTTCCCAGTCACTCGGCCACAACGATTTATTCTTCCTATTCTCCCACGCAACTTCCAACGTCGATATCGACGACATCTCTCTCACTTTAAACCTCTCTTTCAACTCCCCCTCGCGAGATGATCTCTTAATCAACTTTCTCGTCTCTTTATTCACTCCGTACAAGAATTTGATATCGTTTGAATTCAATCTCGGAAGAATGTGTTGGAAACTCACATCGTCGCACTTCACGATCAACTCCCACAACGACGACGCAAAAGAATCTCTCTCTTCCGCTGTGTCGCGCTTTTTCGTCCGCGCTCTCGTCGTGACTTCTCCAGAACAAGACATCGCGGAGCAAAAACGATTGTTTTTCCCACCGAGGTAAAAAAAGACGTTACTCAAAATGGCGACGAGTGTATGCTCGCGAGCGTCGACGACGACACCGTCGTCATCGTTTGCACCGTCGTCGCTCTCAACGACGAGGCGAAACAACGGGAGGAGGAGGATTTGCGACGAGAGGAATCAAAATCGTCTCTCGCTGCGACGACCACGGGGACAAAAACGCTGCTTTTTCTCGCGCGATGCAAAATCAGCGGCAACGACCCCAACGGGGAGCGAAGATGAAGTCGAGCGTACCATCGACGCGGACTCGATCGCCGCGCGAGTGTTTCACGAGAAGAAGAAGAAGAACGACGAAAACAACGACAGCATCCACGTAAAAGAAGGCACCGTGTGCGCGTTAGGCGCACGTGGAAGATTTCACATCAAATACGCGAAGAACAAATACAAGGAACGCGTTGACTTCACGGACAGCTCTTTCAAGACTCTTCTGGGCGGGTTTAACGAAGAGGAGGAAACGTCGACCAATGGTCAACAGTACTACTCGTACGAATCGGAACTCTCCGGAACGATACGGAAAAACCATTTAGATGGGTGCGAGAAGAACGTTTTGAACACGTTCGTGGCGAGGACCGGGCAATGGGCGACGGAAAATGGGGTGAATAAAATGTTAAGAGGGAAAGTGGTGGGCGTGTGCGAGACGTCGGCGGCGGACGCGGTGGCGAGGTATTCGATGAAACCGCCTCCTCTTACTTGGACGAAGAAGAAGGAAAAGAAGAAGAAGGAAAAGAGAAAGAACGATGACGACGACGTAAACGAGGACGTGATGATATTGCCTCCGAACATGCCGAAAGGGAAGACGAGGACGGCTGTCGTCGCGCTCGCGTTTGCGATCAAACCGAAAATTGCAATGCGGGCGTTTGTAAACTTGGACACTTTTACCGTCTGGCGAGCGGAATTGATTACGCCGGAAGGGGTGGAGTTGTGGCGATTTAGCAGTGGTGAAGGTGAGGGAGAAGTCGCGCACAGAGAACACGCCGCAGGACACGTGACCGTGTACACGACGACAGAAGAGAGATGTGCGAGGAGTAGCGACGACGACGACGACTCTTTCGAGGCGCCATATTACGGAACTTTAAAAAGCGAAACTCAGACTACAACTTCAAAAACAACTTCAATCGACGTCATGAGGTGCGAGGGTGGCCATTTTCTCGCCGAAACCAGTCGAGGGTATTTCTTTATCGATTTTTCATCGCACGTGTCTGGTATCGATAAGACCGCCGCGGCTTTGAGCGCAAACGAAGATTTGAAGATTTGTGGATACACTTCTTCTTTGGGCGTCGGCGGCGCACCAATACGAGGGAACATTAGAATCGGCGATTTCGATGCGTTCGGGAGCACGCAGAAGAACGTTGCGTTTTGGGAGCAAAGCTTAGACGCCGCGGCGAGATTACCCGGGACGTTGATGTCCCCTCCGGCCGGGTCGTTAGGCTTGGACGCGATTCGCGATACCATTATTCGTTTGAACGTACCAAAACGCGTGCCAGGGTCCAGGAAGAACCCGAAAGTAACCTTAGATGCGTTTGCGAGCGAAGAAGATTTGCTGGCAGCGAGTAGTAGTAAAAATAGCGACGACGATTTCGTGTTGCCGTGGTCGAAATTGACGTTCATCGATGGGGCGCCGTACGTCGAGTGCTTCTTAAATCCAGACGATTCCATGGTGAAAACGGTAAACTCGAAGAGTGGGCTGTATAAGCTCTCGTTAGCCGTCGGTGGCGTTGGAGTGATCTTATCCAATCGCGTGGCCACTGAACTGGATCTCATCGAGCAAAAACAAGGATTGTCTCCCGGCGGCATTCTCAGCGGGGCCGGCGAAGATACGGGAAGATTAGCGAGAGTATCGAACGAAACGTTTACGATTCGAGCGGATAGCTTTAGAATAGGACGGTTTGGTTTCAAACACGAAACCGTGCGCGCTTTGACGCATTTGGACGGCGATCCGCCTGATTTGGGATTGTCCTGCCACGCCGACGGCATCGTATGCGCAGACTTGTTTCGCGGGTGTTGCCTGTATATCGACGCGAAGAATGAGCGCATGGCGGTCACTTCGGCGATACAGTAGTAAAGAAGATTTGATGAGAGATGATGTTATTTACCATTTGTTCTCTTTCGGTGCTTTCAATTCTTTCGAACGTTTTCTCTCTATGTGTTACAACAAATATATTTTAAACAGCTTTTCCTTCTTTTATGAGTTCAAACATTCCAATCGTTTGCTTTACGAGGAGCGATTTCACCACGCTTCCGCCGGTGCCTTCGCCATCGAGCGCGTCCTCTAAAACTTCACGAATCGCTCGTAAGTTTGGTTTTTCCTTCGTGCTCTTCGTGGTCGGCTGGTTCATGAGCTTTTCAAATACGAGTTTCCACACGTCTTGGTTCCAGTATCGTTTCAACGCGAGCTTTGGCGCGTATTTTCCCGTCTTTCTATCCGTGATTGTTTCCATGTACTCGCCGTGCAACATCACGTGAATAGTCGCCGCGATTGCGAAGCAATCGGATTGGTACGTCCAACTCTTGTTCTCGCGCATCTCCGGGCAGCTAAAGCTTTCCGTCCCGGCGTTTCCTACGAATTGCGTGTTCGCGTCGTAATCTCTCAAATCGATCGCGCGTCCGAAATCGATCAAAGCTAAGCCTTTCTTCTTCCACGATCCTGGTCGGGACTTGTCCCAATCCAACCACCGCTCGCCGCCGTTTCTCAAAAGTAGATTATCTGGTTTTACATCGCAGTGCAAAACGTCGCTTTCGTGCGTCCATTCGAGTAAGCGAAGGAGTTCGATGGAGTAGTACATGGCGAGTTTTTCGTCCATGGCGCCAGTCTTCCTTTCCGTGAGCTTGTAGAAATTAACGACGTCTTGGAGAGTCCCGTGGTCGCCAAATTTCATAACGAGCGCGCCAGTGGTGTGTGTTTGAGATTTATCGTCGAGTAACAAGCGCAGGTGCGAAGGAATAACGATGTCTCTCGGTGCGCCTCGCGGGAGGCGTTCGCACAAGCGCGAGGAGATGAGAAACTCCCAACTGGCCAGTTTCTTGGATTCGACTTTTATCGCAAACACTGGAGGCACATCGTCTGGTTTCAAAGTCTCCTTCCCTTCGGCTTCGTAAACGCACGCGTGCGCGCCTTCGCCAGCTTTACTTCTCAACGTGTACTCTTTATTGCCGATGGTGACTTCAACGCCTTCGCCCGCTTTCTTTCCGATGGCGCCCTTCGCGCCGCTCACTCGCTTCCCAGCGGCAACGAGACCGGCGAGTTCTGAAGGATCGTTCGATACGGACACGTGCACGCTGCTCGATTCGATTTTCGCGCTCTTTAAGAGGCTATCTATGTTTGCAAACGGATCGATGAGATGCTTCTTCTCGTTTTCTTTTTCTTTTGTTCTTTTTATTGCTGTTTTGTTCTCGCGCGCGCCTACATTTTCTTCTATGATGACATCTTTCAAAGTGTTGTCCTTGTCGTCATTAACAGCCGGTACCGCCGTTAAAACCGTCTTCTCCTCTCCTTTCGGAGTAGAAAAGCGTTTAACCGTGTTATCGTTTAAAGACGACTTCGCTCCCGTTGGTACTTTGTTTTCATCATCATTCTCATTCCTCGCCGGCGCTACGCCTTCTATGTTCCTTTCCTTCAAGACAACGATGGGACTTCCAAAACCTTTCTTCTGTTGCAGCGCGCCTTTCTTGATTTCGTTTATGCTCGGAATGCACTCCGTGTCTTCGCGAATGTCGAAATCGAAGTCGTTATTGTTGTTGTTATTATTATTCGTTTCTTCTTTCGTCACGACAATGTTCGCGGGAAGGCGCACCGTGTCTTCTCGAACGAGGAATCCACCGTCGTCGTCGTCGTCGTCGTCGTCTTTCTTTTCTGCCACTCTCTTGACGGCGTGAGTGCTTTTCATTTTCGGCGTTCGCGCGCCTCGACTCGCGTCGCCTTCGTAACCGGACCCAGAACCAGATTTTGTACCGCCTTCGTCGTCGGATTTTTGCTCTTCCTTCGCGCCTCCTCTATCCGAGAACATTGCCATGACGTCCCCCCACGCTTCTTTCGTGCAAAACGTCATCGTCGGCTCGCTATTTTGTAAGAAACCACCCTCGTCTTTCGTCCATCGCGCACCGGCGGATGGTTTTGCCTTTTCATCGGCGGTAGTTGCGGCGGCGGCGGCGGCGGAATTTTGAGCCGATTTCTCGTTCTCGCACGAATCGATTTGCGAGATGTGTTCGCTCTCCTTCTTACTCGCCGTGTTCGGACGTTCAGGGAGCCACTGTTCGTTTCTTTTGCTCGCAGCTTCGTCGTCAACGTCCATGCTCGTGATTCCTTTGGATGCGGCGGCGTTCGAGGCAGACGCAACGACAATCGGAGATTGGTGCGACATGCGTTGTTGGTAATTTTCGTGTTCCGGGTGGTTCTCGCGCCACTCTCTCGCGGCGGTTTCTTCGAACGTTTCTTTCAAATTCACCTGCTTTTCTGAACCACAGTCCATAGCGGTAGAAGAAGAAGGTTTTTTCATTTGCGATTGCGAGAGTAACTTTGCTCTTTCGTGCGCGGACACCGGATTGACTTTGACGTCGTTTTTCAAGTCCATGCGGTCGCGCAAGCGAAGAGGCATTTCCGAAATCTTTGTCGTTTTTAGCGCTTTTTGGACCATCTCGGCATCTAAGCACTCCGTGTCTTCGTAGACTTCAATTGTCGCGTCGATGGTTTTCCCAGGCGCGAGTTTTCGTTTCGATGCCGTCAACGATGCGCCGTTCCATTGCGACGGCTTCGCCGCGTTTTCTTTAATCGTCTCCTCTCGGGTGCCCAATTTTTTCCAGTTTGTGGCGATATTTTCGCTATCACCTCGATTTTGCGTCATTCGCGACCCGTTTTCGTCGTCGTCTTCGAACACCTCAAAGTTGGAGGGACGCATGATGTTGTTGTTGTTGTTCGAGGCGCGTCGATCGCCTTGGATCGTAGGCGCGCCGCTTTGTCTTCTCAAACCGCCGCCGCCCAAACCTCTCGTCGCTTGCTGCGCTCTCAAACTCGTCAACCCAGCCTCGATCCTTCTCCCAGTTTTCGTCACTTTATCCCCAAAATGACGATAACTTTGGCTCTGATCTTCCAAAACCTCTCCTCTTTCCTCTTTCTTCATCTCTCGTTTTCTCACCCGCTTCGTAAAGCCTTCGTATTGCATCTTCAACCTCGACACCGGCTCCGCTTTCATCTCCACGCCTCTCTTGTACACCTCGTCCGCTAACTTGTACGCTTTCTTCATTTCCAAAAAACTCGCGTAACACTCGTAGAATAGCGCATGCGTTTGCCCAATATCGTTCGCTTTGAGAAATTTGAACACGTCCGACGGGTCCGAACACGCGTCCGCGTATTTAATCCACACTCGCAAATACCGCAAATCTTTCTGGTACTTCGCGTCCTCTTGCAACTCAACCGTGCACTTCTCTAAAATCGGAAGTAATTCCTCGTTCTTGTTCGTCGGAAACGTCTGTTCTGTCCATTTGATCAATCTATTTTATAACCACCAGAGTTTTAACAAAGAGAGAGTGTTTGAGAGAGAGAGAGAGAAAAAAAATGTGAGCACGTAGTAAAAGCGCGTTCGGTTGTTCGTTTCCAGCTACGCCGCGCGAAAATCGAAAGCGCTGCTTTAAAAAAGAGAGACAAAAGAGAAAAGAGAAAAGAGAGCCGCACCTCAACCAAACTTCCAACGGGTCTTCGCCGTCGTAATTCGCAATCTCGTTCAAGTGCGCCCTAAAGTTTCGTTCGGCGACGCGGAGAGAAAAGGTCAGTATTTTTCAAAATCAGTCGCTCTTTTGGAAGGCGTCGTTTTTTTCCAAGAACGAATCTTGCAAAAGAAAGAGAAACGCGCGACGAGTACACAACGCTTCGCGCGTAAAAGTACCTTTTCTCTCGCTCTGTTTTCTCGTTGTTTATTTTCCCCTTCTTCGAGCTGTTTTGTTGGAACGTCTCCTCGATCGCGGCGACCGTTCGTCCTTGCTTCAACGGGAGGACGTTTTCTTTGGACGTTTCCCAGTGGTAATTTTGCTCCGCCATTGTGTTTCTCTTTTCTTCAAACCACCCTTATTATACTCTTCCAAAGCGCAACAAAAACAAAACGAAAAGAAAAAGGACAGAAGAAGACAAAACTTTTCTTGTCTCGTCAGAGTCGCTCTTGGCAAAGCGCGTTTGTGTTTTTGTGTGTGTGCGTTTGCGCGCGTGATACCAGGGGAACGCGATGATGAATGAATTCTGAGGAGGAAAGCGTTCGAATTTTTTGTTTTCCTTCCCCCCGATGTGTGGTACTGTTTAGGGTGTTAGTGCATCCTTTGGTACTCGAGAGTCGAAATACGCACTCGTGCAGTCCAAATTTGAGTAAGCGGTGCAGACTTATAAGTCCACACGCCTTACTCGAACACCGCACGAAAAAAAAAAAGGATAAACCACTCCCTTTTGCCCCTCTTTCAAGTCCGTCAGAATCACACACACACGTCAAAAAAAGAAACATCATCATCATCATCATCATGTACGCCGTTGCCTCCTCCGCGAAAGTCGTCGCTCCGACGATGCGAATGCAAAAGTCGCAAACGAAAAGAGTCGTTGCAAAAGTACCGGTGAAAGCGTCGTCTTTCAACGTTGAAAAGGTACGTCGCGTCGTTGTTTTGTGATCGCTTTTTTCGAGACGCGTTTTACGATTTACGCGCGTTTGTTGTCACGGAGGCGAGAGGAGCTTTTCTCATCAGGCGATGGATTAGAGGGAGATGATTTTTTTTTTGCAATCATCGTCTCGGGCGCGCGCGCGCGCGCGCGGAGGAGTACGCGCCGCATCGTTTTTACGGCGCATTCAACGACACTAAATTCGTATCCGCACGAACGGCGCCGAGTTCACGCCGAGGAGGTGCACTCGATGCGTCCTTCGCAACGAGACGTCCTAAAACACATTTCGATGATGTGAACGAGAAGCGGATAATTTTCTTTTTTGCCCCTCGTCTTTCGAGACGATATCTTGTCCAGAGGTGGTGGATGGCCCCAAAAGAGAAAAAGTACTCAAATAACTCACCGAAATATTCTTCTCTTTCTCAAACGATACCGTGAACAACGAAACGTATCAAACAGACCGCCATCGCTACCACCGCTCTCATTGCTGCCACCGTCATCTCCCCGGAAGCCTCGCACGCGGCGCAAAACGTCGTCGCGCAAGTCGCGGAGGGCGAACCGTTTTTGGTCGACGTCGCGTGGGGGGCTATTTTGAGTTGCTTTTCCTTCTCGTTGGCGTTGGTCGTCTGGGGTCGATCTGGCTTGTAAACTTTGTACAAATGTGTGTTAATATAATGAGCAAACAAAAACAGAGAGAGAAGAGAGAGAAAGAACGAGAAGAACGAGCATAAAGTAAGAAATATAACCATAGCAATCAAATCAGAATAGAATGAATATCGACGAATTGGTGGTTGGAAACGAATTCGACGAGCGAAGATTTTTGATTTTAGATAAAACGAGAGAGAGTAAGAGTAAGAGAGAGAGAGGGTGAAAAGAGAGAGAGAGAGAGAGAAAAAGAGAGAAGAAACGCGCGCGCGTTTCTCCTCCACACGCGCGAGAGACAACAACGACAACAATTTAAATAAGACGAGGAGGCTTTTCGCGCGTGTTTATTATAAGTGTCTAGATTTAAAAACGTACGTATTTAATTTTTAAGTTCAGTCGCGACGACGAACGCAAAGTTCATCGTCATCATCATTTTCATCATCATCGCGTAACTTCTCTTCTCCAAACAACTCCTCCTCTACTCTTTCCTTTTGAAAAAAAATGTCGAGAGCGCGGCGATACACGGCAGAGCGCGCGTATCGCGTCGCGCAGCGGTCGTTTTATTCGCCCTTTAGAAATGCACAAAAAATTTCAAAACTGAGGCAACAGACGGACGCGTTTTTCGTCATTTGAAACCAATTTCTGAAACGAACGCAAATTGGTCGAGCGTGAACGCACGCGTGAACTCTCTCACTGTTTCTGTCTTCGTTTCGGAAGAACCGTTCGA
>Ga0181556_1001105_pt1 | contig 27903 bp, 21 predicted proteins | sample 011ome_14_FD_148651 | JGI IMG/M metagenome (GOLD analysis project Ga0181556, IMG submission 148651) | Coastal salt marsh microbial communities from the Groves Creek Marsh, Skidaway Island, Georgia - 011505AT metaG (spades assembly) | ecosystem: Environmental > Aquatic > Marine > Intertidal zone...
ACGCATTTACTTGTCATTAGCACATTCAATCATCATTAACATTCGATAAAATCGTTTCAAACTCTACACTCTATATATACACGCGAGCGCGAAATTGCATTTGTCGTTGAGCACATTTCACCTGCCTTTATTCGACATAATCAAAGGTGTCGAGATTGATGTCGCCTTCAGACTTGAAGAACTGTTTGACGGAATCCTTGTCCCCCATTTTAGAGTCTACCCAACTCTTCATCATGAAGATGTTGTCAGTCCAGACGTTTGCCGCTTGTTTAGCAATCTTGGCACCGTCGCGCATCGCGTCAATCACCGCCGGATCGGAACTCGAAAACTTTTCCAACTCACTTTTCAATGTTGAGTTCTCCGATTTAGCCGCAGCGAGTGCGCTCGACAATTCTTTATGCTCATCTGTCATCGGATTCTGTTTCATTTCTTTCGCTACCGCCTTTTCAAGTTGCGCAATTTCTGCGCGCGCGTTGTCGCGCGTCTCCTCCGCGCGCGCCAACGCGCCGTTTGCTTTCGCCGACGCTTCACCAGGAAATGCCCAGTACCAGTTTGACGAACCCACTTTATCGACATGCACTAAATCATCATCAACTAATTGCTGCACCACGTCTTTCACAGCCTGAAAAACAACCCCGCGTTTCGACGCCGCTTTTTCTACATCCTTCAACAACCACGGCTCTCGAGATTCGTGAAATAATCCCAAAACGGTGATGCGTTTGTCCTGTCGCCAAACGCGCGCGACGAAAACGCGTGTCACAACGTTAGTGGCGTTCGACCGATCGATTGATATCTATTAATCTAACGACGCACGATGCGTCGCGCGCAGCGCTACACGCTCGCGCGTTTCGTTTTGAAATCACTGCACCAAACGTGCAACGGCATCGTCGACGTGCGATACGACAGCGTCGTCGTACCTCGGCGGACATCCCTCGCGGCGCCATGGTCACCAGTGTTGTGTTGTCTTTGCCGTCCTCCTATGCCTGTTCGTAGACGTCGCGTGCGCGCACGCGTGCGTCCGTGTGTGCGCGTGACAATGGCGCGGCACCGCACACAACGACGCGTTTGGACACTCCAGCAGACTCGGCGCGAAAATGGGGAAACGAACGCGCGATGATGAACGCGACGTGAACGAAGGCAACATCGATCGGTCGACAACGGGCGAACCGACGACGACAGCGGCGGCGGCGGCGAACACGACGGAGACGGACGACGCCGCGGCGCGCGCGGTGGCGCAGCACTACTCTGGTCGAGCGAATCAAACCACCGCGCAGCGACGGCAAAGCCCAATTTACCGTCTTCGGTGTTTAAACAACTGGGTTAAGTCGACGTTGTTGCAACAGCGTGTCAAGGCGAACGATCGGGTGATGGATTTAGCGTGCGGTAAGGGGGGCGATTTAAAAAAATACGCGAGAGCCGGCGTCGGTCAGTACGTCGGCGTGGACATCGCCCTAGAATCCGTGCGAAGAGATGCGGTATCGAGATACAACGCTGATCGTCATGATTTTCCTGCAATTTTCATCGCTGGCGATGCGTTCGTGATTGATTTAGCCACAGTGTTGCCCGAACACGTACGCACACTCGACGTCATTTCGTGTCAGTTTGCGATTCACTACTCGCTGTCGACTGAGCAACGCGCTCGTCGAGCATTGAGGAACGTGTGCAAGATGTTGCGTCCTGGCGGATACTTTATAGGAACGACCGTGGACTCGAACGTCCTCGTGCGTAAGCTACGTGAAACAGACGGTTTGGCGTTTTGGAATCCCGTGTATGAAGTAGAGTTTGATGAGGCTTTCAAGTCAAAGACGTTTCCCAAAACTGAAACTGGAGGTTTTGGGATCGAATACACGTTCACGCTCGCCGATGCGGTCACAAAGTGTCGCGAATGCATGGTGCCGAAAGATGTATGGGTAGATCTCGCCGCAGAGTACGGTTTAGAACTTGTGGAGTGGCAGAACTTCCACGATTACGTTCACTCGCAAATGACTGGAAAGGAGACGCGTGAAAAAGCGTCTACGCTCTGGTCGCAAATCATGGGTGATGAAGCCATGAGCATGACGGATGAGGAATGGGAGGCGGCGTATCTGTACACAACTTTTGTTTTCAAAATGAGCGGAAGTGCGGAAAGCGCGGCGGCGGCGATTTTCAAGCGCCCACCGCCGCCAGCGCCGGCGAAAATTCAACCCGAAGACGTGCTTGTGCTAGAGGGCGCGGCGTAGCAAGTTATCAGTAGCGATGATAATGTAGCGAGTAATAATAGAAACTAGCGCGTGGCGCGCCCGTAGACGATTCCCGTAGCGCATCAATCGGTGTATGTAGTTGTGTAAAGGAAGCCTTGGTCAAGAAAGGTGCTGCAGCTCGCTGAAAATGACGCTGAAAATTAGTTCAAATTTCCTACACTACGAGTGTATTTGTTCGCATCGTGGGCATCGACGGGAGGGCACTCGCTAGAGATTACTCGCTGCGTCGTCGTCGTCGTCGTTCTCTTCCACATTCAGAATAAGCCCTAAATTTTAGGGTATTTCAAGCGTTGTTACCTCTGCGTCATGCGTTGTTACCCCGGCCTTTGATGATTTCTACCCGTAACTTTTGACACGGAAGTGGAATTGTGAACGGGAATCTATTGGGCCGTATAGGACGCGAATCGAAGGCGATCAGACGGAGTATCAACATTTTCCTCGAGGTTCGCCTCAATAGCCGCGGACCAATAAGACGCAACCGCGTTTCGATCTGAGTCGCTTTGCAGTTTCTCCATGCCCGGGAACGAGAGGAACAACTGGCGGCGCTCAGCGTCCTCGAAGTACGCGGTTCGCAGAGCCGCTCTGGGTAGGTGTGGGCCAATGCATATTACTGGAACACACGAGATATGCATGAATGCGTCGCCACGGTTACGCGTTTCGTGTGGTGCACACAACGACGCTCGAAGGTGCGGTTGGCCGTGCTTGATCTTGCCCTCGAGGGCCGTTCCAGCGTACAGGCAGCGGTTTGCCTGAGCCATCAAGCATGGTTTCGCCGGTGTTTCGAGTGTCGCTTCATCGCAAATGATGTCGCAGTGGATAGGGCGTTCTCGCGGAGGCATTGCGCAATGGTCGTTGATACCTTTGGTTGTGTTACGTGCCGTAGAATGGCTGGAATGGCTCCGTCCCGTGGTTCGGTACGGACACGCTCCCGAACGGCAGGCAAACATGAGATGCAGAAATTCTCGGATTTCGTGCCGGGTTCATGACTCAATGGCGAGTCCCTCCAAAAGTTAACAAAGGGCACCCGAAGAAGAAGACGTTCCAAAACCTTCCAAGCCGTCTTGAACGTGAGATGCAGAAATTCTCGGATTTCGTGCCGGGTTCATGACTCAATGGCGAGTCCCTCCAAAAGTTAACAAAGGGCACCCGAAGAAGAAGACGTTCCAAACGTTTCAACGCGCACGGCATAGACGGACGCAAAAGTCGACTGCGCTCAAAGCGTAGACGCTGCGCGCGCCGAACGAGTTCTACTAGTTCTTTAAAGTTCTTTAACGAACGGAGCGCTCCTCGGGCCTGTGTTAAACGCCATATTCAGCGGCGATGTCCACGTCCACGAGTGCCGCGTCAGAAGAGGGACCACGCACACCCATCGTTGGGGTGAAAGGAACGCGAGAGGAGCGCGGCGGAGCTAGTACAGGCGAATCGCCTGAGGAGGTGAAGCGGCGTATGGAAGCTGAAGGGCGCATTTACGTGTCAGAGCCCGCGAGAGCCATCATGATGTCAGGTCTAGAGACGGACGGCGCCGGAGACGCCGACGAAGCATGGATTGCATTTGAAGATGAAGACGCTCCTATCCTAGAAATTGTTGATGCCATCGAGATACAAAATGAGATTGATGTAGATGAAGACCCACCAGTGGTGGGTGCCGATGATGAAGAGGATAAGTTCGAACTTGGTGGGGATGCTCCGACGACGATTGACGACGTCGATGACGCGCCGGTGCGCGATGACGCTCAAGATGCGCCCACGACCACGACGACGAAGGCGACGAAGGCGAAGACGACCACGACCACTGAGAAGAAAAAAGAGCGCAAGAAACGTATAATTGAACCGGTGAAGCCGCACGAAGAAATACGCAACGATTAAGCGCATCGACGGCGCTGATGATGTCAATGACACAGAATTAAGCGCCGAGTTAGAGGCCCAACTCGAAGTGACGGGTGAAGTGGTTGACATGTCGTAAACATTCGTTGAAGTAGATCAAGTCTGCTTTGCCATCAAGCCTGCTTTGATTTTCCCGCGTATTTTCATTGGGACACATCAAAGCGCCCGATGATACATTTGTCAAAAACATCGTTCGGACATGTGGCGTTTCTAGGTCCTTATTTAAAATAAAAAATGATACTCTTAAAAAGAATTAAAGTATGTACCCGAGAACGCTCTTTTTAGTGAACTCCTTATGATTCTACTAATGTAAAGGTCCTAGCCATATCGTAGGCTTACTTTTAATAAGACCTCAGAATTTTACACACTTTATCTTAATTTGGTCTACAACCAAACATGTACACCCAGCATCTCCTGTGCCCAGTAGATAAACTTTTTTATGTCGACAAATTAAAAATAAAAATGATAGCCTTAAAAAAGGTAAAGTATCGTACCCAGTACCGGGGTCGAACCGATGACCTTGGCGTTATTAGCACCACGCTCTAACCAACTGAGCTAACCGGGCGTGCGTCACGTAGTGTGTGCCGAACACGCGCTATGTGACCTCTTTAGATACGCTGGAGTCGCATAAGTCGTGTGGAGGATACCCGGGACGATGTCACCTGGCAAAAGTTACGGGTATTTTATAAACCAACGCGCGCGCCGAATCTCGCCGTATGCACGCGTGCTCGCTGCCGCACACGCCGCCGCGCACGCATCATCGCGCGGCGTGCGTGCGTCGACATGCGGAGCATCATCACCGTCATCATCGTCCGCGTTCGCCGCGCTCTCGCGCGACGCGCACGCGGCGACGAACACGTACGTCACGCAATACGATTCGTCGTCGTGGTACGCATCGCGATGCACGTGCGCGGATGGATTCGGGGACGCGCTCGACGCCGACGCGGTGTGCGCGGCGGCGACGACGCCGAGAGAGGATGCACAGAAGCACTGCGCGTATGCTCGCGCGCAGGGCGCATCGCGGCGGTGGTTTCGCGTCGGGCGAGGGGCGGATTATCGCGGACGCGCGGTGTCGCGCGCCGCGAGCGGACGCCCGTGCGCGACGTGGAGGCACGATAAGACTGCGCACGTGTTCGGCGCCGCGAGTCCGCACGGGTTTGATAGAGGGATGGGTGATAATGCGCTCGGGCGCGGGCACGCGGGGTGTCGAAATCCGAGTCATGAGTTTGCGTATGGGTTATGGTGCTTTGTGGATGAGGCGAATGACGCGTGGGAGTATTGCGACGACGGCGCGGTGGGACATTGCGATAGGGATAGGGAACAGTTGCTTGATGTGCATTGTGCTGATGGTGATTCTTCTGCGTCGTTGTTCTGTGAGCGCATGCGTGAGATGACGAGGAATGAAGAGTCGGTGTGCGCGTCGTCGCCGTACGCGTTTTACGACAACTTAGCCGAGTTGATTCGCGAACGCGAGCCGACGTCGAGTCTTCTCGAGCGGCGGCGCAACAATACGATGACATTGCCTCAAATTACTTCAAAATTTGCGGCGTCATTGGCGGAGATTGTGGGTTTGACCACGCCGTGCGCGGCGATGTCGTCTTCGTCGTCGTCTTCGTCGTATCAGCATCAGATGTGTCCTGAACTCGTCGCCGAAGCATTCTTCGCGGCGATACCGCAGCCGACACACGACATAGACGCCATGGCACAAAACATCAAGCGCATACCGATAGCAAGCATTATCAATCGCCGGCAGATCAACGCATACGATGTGTCGGAGGATTTATTGGCGCGCGTGTCGGATTTCCTCGTCGAGCGTCTCCCTGAGGCGGCGTTTGCCTCTGTCGTCTCCGTGGGTGTGCCTGGAATAAAACACCCTCATCACGGAGATGACGACGATGCGTGGCACGCGCATAACGTTCGAGATATCACGCGATTATTTGACGTCGCCGTGCTTCAAGAGCAACGCGTGTCGTGCACAACGGCAGAGTACAGAATTCCACTGTGCGTCTTTTACGCCGTCACGACGTCTCTACAATTTTGCGCGGCGAACGCCATGGCGGAGTACGTCGCCGATGTCGGCCCAAATGGATTATATCTCGGTCCGACGTTCGAGTATACAGAAAAAATGAACCGCGCGTTGTGGTCGTATGACAAGAATCGCGACCTCGCGCATTTCATAGCGCGATGGTACCCCGAAAGCCTTCGCGCATTTAACCGCGCCGCGTGTCATTTAAAGCGCGGTGAAGACAAATTTGTACTCGACATCGCTAGTAAGTGTCCGGAATTTGCCAAGCGATGGTCCGCTCAGGTGAGCGTGTATGAAAAGTTAATTACCGCGTTCGACGGGTTGCTTCTGGATGATTATACAGACGACAATAACGACCGCTGGATCGACGACTGTTCAAGGTACGACGTCGAAGCGATGGATTTCGATGTCGTCGACACAAATAACGAAAACGACGACAACAACAACACCACAGAATTCGACGAAGATAGCGACGAATACATCGAGATGATGCGAAGGAAGCTGAAACCAAAGTACAGAGAGATTTTCATATCCACCAGGGAGTTTTCCACGCTTCTCGTGAGGACTGGCGTCATGGGCGCGCTCTTGGTGATTGGGTTGTCGCGCATCGCTCGCGCACTCAATCGCGACGATGAACTTTCCGACAGTGGTGACGGCATATACAGCTATGGCGACGAAGACAGCATGTATTTTGGCGACTCAAACAACAACGCGTCCAACAGCGGGGAGGCTGTGTCACACACGATCAGACGCTCGCTCTACTACAAGGATGACCCCTCGTCGGCGTACGACACGCGTGTCGGACGTTTCGTACGCATGAAGCATCGTGGGTATAAAATCCTCGAAGAAATCGGTCGCGGTGGTAACGGTGTGGTGTACTTGGCGTCGGTAGATTCCGCTGAAAACAACAAGAACGTGAACAGCAAAGACAACACCAGCAACGCCGCCGCAGTCGCGGTGAAGGAGCCGCACAACAAATACAAGGCGAAGCTCGAAATTAGCGTGCTGGAAAGCATACCAAAGAGTGACTACTTGTGCGAATATCTAGGCGCGGTGGTTGATCCGAACACACGCACGTGGATGATGATGTTTGAGCTCTGTCAGCACGGATCGTTGCGTGCGTGTTTGCGGGCGGGCACGTACCCGCGCGACGGCGAGACGATTTTCAACGCACTCGCGATGATGATGAGCGGCGTCGACCACATTCACGCGTCAAGCACGGCGCATCGCGATATTAAAATGGAAAACTTTCTAATCGCGTGCGACTGTTGTGAGACATTCAACGGCACGCGTTTACAAGGGCGATGTCGTCAAACGCATACGATTAAAATTTCAGATCTTGGATTGGCCAAGTGCGGGGATATGATGTACGATACGAGCGCGCAATTCACCGGGACGCTGTGCTACGTCGCGCCCGAACGGTTATCTATTCTTCCCGGACAAGTCACTCCGGAGACGTACGAGTTGGCTGACTTGTATGGCTTTGGATTGGCGGCGTGGGAAATTTTGTACTACGCCGCGTTTGGCGCGTCCAAAAGCATACTAGATGTCATTTTTAGCGACGAGAACGAGCGCCGCACGTTATCTGACGCGCAGATGATGATTATAATCTCCACGGGTGGTATGAAACCGACAATGTCGCACATCGAGTCGCCGCGCATTCGCGATTGGCTCGAGCGATGCGTCGCGTTTGATCCTCGCGATAGATTTGAGTCGCTCACCGCAGCGCGTCGTGCCCTTCAAGATCTTCGCTCAGAATTCATTCGTCTCTTTCGTGAGTAGCGGCAAGAGGAGCAGTAAAATAATAGCAGTAAAATATAGGAGGCGTAGCGCTTGTAGTAATATATTGGCAAGTAAGAAAGTCATTGATTGATTGTTTGATTGATTATTCATTCTTCATTCACAACGCGCTGTGGTGGTTCATAATTATTTACCACCAACTACTTTTTCTTTGCTCCCGAAACGTTGAACTTGAAAAAGACAATCAAGCCATCCTCCATGACGTACTCCTTACCTTGTTGCTTGTACTTGCCCGCCGCCTTGACGGCTTGCTCGCTCCCAAGTTCCTTCAAGTCATCAAATGACATCACTTCAGCGCAAATAAACCCGCGCTCGAAATCCGTGTGAATCGCCCCGGCGGCTTGCGGCGCCTTGTAACCTTTTCTGATGCACCATGCCTTGACTTCATCCGGACCAGCGGTAAAAAAGTAAATCAAGTGCACGGCGCTAAATGCCGTAGTGATAATCTTTGGTAACGCCGTCGTCACACCATTATCTTTTTGCCATTGCTCTTTATCGGCGTCTTCGATGCCTTGCAACTCGCTTTCGACTTCGGCGGAGAATGGAATGATGGTGCCGCCTCCGTGCGCCTTGACCCACTCGTGGATTTTCACCAAGAATTTATTCTTTTTGCGTTCGTAATCCTTGCGACTCAAATTCACCAAGTAAATCACCGGCTTGGCGGTCAACAACTGGTACTTGTTCAAGTACATCACGTCGTTACTCGTCCACTGCTCCATGCCGTGTCTGATTTCCTTGCCCTCCTCGAGCCAGGCGACAACCTTCAACACCGAATCCAACTCGAGCTTGGTTTCCTTTTGCGCCATGGCGTTCGCCGAGCGCGACATTTCCTTTTCCAACTTCTCCTTAATCCCAGTCATGTATTCCAAATCTTTAATACGCAACTCTGAGGTGATAATTTCAATATCCTCCACTGGATCCACGCGATCTTCGACGTGAATCACGTCGGCGTCCTCAAAGCAACGCATCACGTGCATGATGCCATCCACCGCCTTGATGTGCGATAAAAACGCATTTCCTAAACCCGCACCACTCGAAGCCCCTTTCACTAAACCAGCAATGTCCACGACTTCCAAAAACGGTTGCACCACGCTCTTAGGCTTGTGCATGTTGACCAAGTAATCAAAGCGCGCGTCGGGCACGTTGACGCGCGTCGAGTTGGGTTCAATCGTGCAAAATGGAAAGTTCTCCGCGGGAATCGAGCAGTTGGTCAACGCGTTGTACAGCGTACTTTTACCTACGTTGGGCATACCGACGATGCCAACCTATGCGTGCGCGTACGTCACGATACTCTCGCGTCAGTCGACGCTCAGGTGTCGTGGATTGATGGTGTTTCTTTCTTGATGATCATCCGTGGTTTTTGCACAAAACGACGCACGGGCGACGCACCTTTAAGTTTGACGAGAATCTTCCGAGCGCCCATGGTCCGAGGACTTCTTCTTCGACGACTTTCTTCGGCGGCATCGCGCGTGTTGTCGCGTGCGGCGAGCCCAGGTGTGAGGAGCTCGAGGGTTCAAGCCGTCGGCTATCCGTCGCGCGAGCGGAATACTAAATAAATAATGTTCTACTAAAACTACAACAACTATGCGTGCGTCTATGGTGTGTCAAATTCTTTGGCGAATGTTTTCGAAATATGGTGCAACACGTCGGAGGCTTGGAGACCGCGGCCGTGCTCGCTGAACGCGGAGCGAACGGAGGCTCGAGTGACGAGACACGCGCTCGCGCACGCGGATATGAAGAGCTCTCGGCACCTTTCGTACTCTTCATCGTTCCACTCGACATCGGGCGCCATTAAACCATTTCTCCATCCGTGGCCGAATGCCCAGCCGAGAAATGTGGCTAATATACCGGCTAAAATATCGCCTTGACCGCCGCAGCGCTTGGGCGCGCCCGCGCCGACATCGAGGGCGATAAATTCGCAACTCGCACGCGAACTATATTTCACGTGATTCAGGAACAACCAATCGGTCTTACCCTTGAGCAAAAAGTGCATCGGAGCGAATTCTTCTAGAGCCTTTCCGACGACCTGTTCGCGGAACGCGTCGTCCTCGAGGTCTATCTCGTGAATGCTCGTGCACCGACGACGCTTCTTGGCGCTTTCGGCATGCTCCCGCCGGTCGGCGAGGCGATGGCCCACTTGAATTAATCTATAAAGTTCCATCTTATTCGGCGTGGCGATGTCCCATATAAACGCTGTTTTTACGTCTTCTTCATATTTTTCACTGTCGTCTTCGCCATCATAGTATCTTTTTGGTTCGGGAATCTGTTTCAACCGTTTTAGCTCATCCGTGAAGCTCCACCCATACGGCCCCGCGCCTCGCCTCGCCTCGCCTGTCCAAAAATATTTCAACGCATCGGCGTCGTACACCACGGGATAGTGATTCCTGTGATTGTGACTCTCGGATATGAGATCCTTCCAGACTTTTAACCCGTGATCGCTCTCGCCGAGTCCGGGGCCGACGACGAGGGCGTCAAAGCGACCGAACCACGTCGTCCACATCTTGTTTGTATCAACGCGCAAGTTCGTAATGTCTTTGCTTTCGTCCCACGCGTCGTGCACGATGACGTCAGGCGAATACGACTTCAACACAGACGCACATTGCGTGCTCGTGAACGCGTGCACGAGGTCGGCGCCCGCCCGCGCGGCGCTCACGGCGGCGTAATGCGGTGCGCCCGAGTACAGGCGCGAACCGCCAATGATGGCGACTTTGCCCCCGTGCGAGCCCTTGTACGCGTCGTGCCCGAGCGCGGGCACGACATGCTGCTTGAACGTTAACAGATAGTGCTCCATGCCGCCCTCGTCGCGTCGGCGCGGCGTGGATGACGCGGCGTGGAGTGACGATGGATCGATGCGCAGCACGCAGCCTCACAGTGGCGCCGGCCCATGGCGTCGCCGTCGCCGACGTACGTGCACGAGCGATGGCCAGGGAACGAGACGTTCTTCTGTAACGGCGCCGTCGTCGCCGGTCCGCGTCCGCGCGCGGCGTTCGCGACGGCGGCGTTGATTACGTTGCCAGCGGTGGCGCACAACGTCTGGGTGGCACCGCTCGTGCGCGCGAGGTACGGCCTCTGGATCGCCGTCCTCAGCGCCCTCGCGCCGGTGTTTTGCGTGTACTGGTTATTCAGAACCGCGTTTACCGACCCGGGGATTTTACCGCGGCTGAAACGCGCGGTGGCGGGCGGGGAGAGCCACAGAGGGAAGACAAAGGATGTGACAGTCGCGTCGACTGGGCGGCTGGCGCGCGTTCGATGGAACGATACCTGCGGGTATTATCAGCCTCCGCGCGCCCATCACTGCTCTGTGACGAATGATTGCATAGAACGCTTCGATCATCATTGTCCGTGGACCGGGGCGACGATTGGGTTGAGGAATTATAGGGCGTTTTTGACGTTTGTGACGAGCTCGACGTGCTACGCGGCATTCGCGACGACGACGAGTGCGTTGCATATTCATGAGCGCGTGCGACAAGGACGTGGAATCGGTCAAGCCATGGAGCGTTCGGGTGTGGCGATTACCGTGTTTCTCATCGCCGTGTTTGGGTTCGCGTTCGTCGGTGCGTTGAGTTGTTTTCACGCGTATTTAGTTTCGACGAATCAGACGACGTACGAGAGCTTTCGAGACGCGTATTCGTGGAGCGCGAATCCGTACAACACAGGGAGCGTGTTTAGAAATTGTATAGAAGTGTGGTGTGCGCGCATACCGCCACCAAAAGTGCGTTTTAATGCGCGAGTAGAAGATGATACGTCGGCGGAGGATTTTGCGAGGGACATCGCGAGACGAGACGCCGAAGCCGAAGCCGAAGCCAAACCCGAAGCCGAACGAAAAGATGGCGATATTGAACTCGCAGAAATCGTCTAATAGCGTTTATTAGAAGCGCTATCGAATCAACCAGTCATGGGAATATCGACACACAGTATTTATTGTAAAACGTAGTCGACTCTCCTCCTCACTCGTGGGCGCGGGAACGGGCCACATGCCGCCGAAATCGCGCAAACGCGCTCGGCGGCTCGGCATCGTCGCCGCAGTTCTGGCCTTTGTTGTCATCGCCTATGTGTCTTCGTCGCAATACGAAGACGTACACGTCAACGAAGGCGCGGCGTTTGAAGTTGAAGAGAAGATTACAACCAACAGCGTCGAGAGTCCACCATCGTCGCTTGTTCACCACGACGATGACTCGCACCGAACGGCAGATGACGCAGAAGTCGTTCCCGACACCACCACCGTCGATAACGACGCACGGCGTGATGCAGTAGACACCGGTAGCGCGACGACGCCCGTGGCGAGTTCGAGTTCGAGCTCGAGCTCGAGCAAACCGGTGACGCCGGCTGAGCGTCGTCGGTCGCTCAAACTCAGCGGCTTCGTCCCACTCGAGCATTTCGAGGCGAACGGAGACGTAGTAAAATGGGGGCAAGATCATATTGTCGCCGACGCCGCGGCTTGCCACGACGCGTGCGTGGCGTTGAAGGATAAAGGGTGCAACGCGTGGGTGTTTTGCCCAAGCGAAGGCGGGTGCGGCTCACAAAAGTATAAATGTTGTTGGTTAAAAAAACAGGCGAGGCCGTGGACGTTACTCGGAGGACGTGGCGCACACGTACCATGGACGAGTGGAGGGATTTACGAGCAAGATGATCCGACCGGAGGCGATCCAGATCCATCCAGGAAGTTTCACGTGGTGTTGACGACGAATAACGCCGTGTATCAAGCGTGGCAAGCGCGGGTGATGTATTATCATTATAAGAAGCAAAAGGCGTTGCAAGGTCCGAACGGCCAAATGGGCGGGTTTACGCGTATTTTGCACGACTCTAGTGATGGATTGGAGGATGAAATACCCACGTGCCGTGTGGATAGATTGCAAGACGAGATGGGGTTCGTCGTCTTGTCCCGGCCGTGGGCGTTTGAGCAATTCTTTGCCAAGTGCCCTGAGATTGAGGAGGATTACATTTTGATGGCCGAACCCGATCATTTGTACATCAAACCCATACCGAATTTGATGCGTGGGAACAATCCAGCGGCTTTTCCATTCTTCTACATCGTGCCGCACGATCAGCCAGACATCTTGCGACGCTTTCTCCCGGGCATCACCGACGAGGAAATGTTTGACATCGACCCTATCGGGAGCTCGCCCACGTTCATTCACAAGAACGACTTAAAACGGCTCGCACCGGTATGGAATAACATGTCCGTGGCGTTACAAAGTGACCCGCCCGCGAAAAAGGCATGGGGATGGGTGATTGAAATGTATGGGTACACGCTCGCCGCGTACAAGATGGGCATCGCGCACGACTTGCGCCCGCAGCTTCAATCCCAACCACCGTGGGACACCGAAATCGGAGATTTTCTATCCATACACTTCACGTATGGCATGGACTACGATGCAAGTGGTAAGGCAACGCCCGGGAAGGTGGGTGAGTGGAGATTCGATAAGCGTTCATATTCGCACACGTACCCGCCAAAGCATTTGCCGGCGCCGCCCGCCGGAATGAAAAATGACCTCGTGCGCGTGCTCATCGACGCCATCAACGAAGCGAGCGCGGCTTTACCGAATTGGGGAATGTACCGCGGAAACAACATCACTGGTACGTTTCATTAGCGTTGTCTTTGTAGCCAGGGATGTGTATTAGAAACGTAGAGAAGTGAAGAGCCACACCACGAGTCCGCACTAAGTGACGCGCCCACACCCGCGCACGCACGCGTCGAACACGCCGCGTGCCTTCACACCCATCGCCATGTTTGCCGCCGCGCGTGCGACCACCGCACCGGCTTTGCCGCCGTCGCCGTCGGCGTCTCACCGTCGTCGTCTCGGTGCCGGCACACAAAGATCGCCCTCAGCGCCGACCCACCGTGCGTCGCGCACGCGCGCGCGCGCAGCCAAGCCCTCAGCGTCGGCGCTCGACACGCTTCTCGGAGCGACGATCATCGCCCCTGGTGGCGACGCCGCGGTGAAGGACTCGGTGCAAAAGTACTATGGGGAAACGCTCGCGACGTCGAGCGACTTGAAGACGTCGGCGTGCTGCACGCCGGCGAATCAGATCCCGAAAGCCGTGCGCGACGCCTTGCGCGAGGTTCCTGATGAAGTCAAAGCAAAGTATTACGGGTGTGGTAGCCCAACGCCGGTTGGTATCGAAGGGTTGCGGGTTTTGGATTTAGGAAGCGGGAGCGGACGGGACTGCTACGTCGCGGCGCGACTGGTTGGCGAAACCGGGAGCGTGTTAGGGATCGACATGACCGATGGCCAGCTCGCCGTGGCGCGCAAGTACGCCGAAGAATACTGCACAACGACGCTTGGGTACGCTGCGCCGAACATGCGATTTGAAAAGGGTACGATTGAGGATTTACGCGCGGCGGGCGTGGACGACGCGAGTGTGGATTTGATAATCTCAAACTGCGTGATTAATCTCAGCCCTGACAAGGCTGCGGTGTTGAGCGAAGCTTACCGCGTGCTCGCGAATGGTGGAGAGTTTTACTTTTCTGATGTGTACTGTGACCGTCGATTGCCCGATGCTTTGCGCTCGCAAGAAGTGCTCCTCGGTGAGTGCTTGGGCGGCGCCATGTACATCGAAGACTTTAAGCGCTTGTGCGTCGCCACGGGTTTCACCGACCCGCGCGTGCTCGCCGGTCACGAAATTGAAGTTCAAGACCCAGAACTCGCGGAATTACTCGGAGAAGCGAAATTTTACTCCTTGACCTACCGCTTATTCAAGCTCCCACCCGGCCGTCTCGAGACGCTTTGCGAAGACTACGGCCAATTCGCCTATTACAACGGCACCTTAGAAGGCTCACCCAACGCCTACTCATTAGATGACCATCACAGGTTCGAAAAGAACAAACCCATGCTCGTGTGCGGAAACACTGCGAGCATGGTGGGCGAAACGTGGCTCGGAAAGCACTTCACAGTCGTCGGCGATCGAGACGTGCACTACGGCTTGTTCGATTGCGGCCCGTCTCCCGTCGCGAGCTCCGCGTCCTCCGCCCCAGCCGCTGGTGCGTGCTGCTAAAACCACCGCACGTACTGAGACCCACATTCTTTTACTTTTCAAAAGCATTGAAATCACACGCATTCACGCATTTTCACGTGCCTTGACGCCTCCAATCGTTCCCGCGACGCGCGTTCGCCAATGGATAGGACACCGCGCCAGTTGATGACGTCACACTTGCGCCCGCGCGACGATGTCACTCGCGCGTGCGACGTCGCACGCGCACGCGTGTGCATCGGGACGTTATCGCGCGCCCGCGCCCTCGCGTGCGAGCCGCTCGACGCGCCGCACAGCGCGAGCGCCGGTGACAATTGTCGTCGCGGCGGCTCGCGGTGAGCCGCCGGGACACAAGGATTCGACACTTAAACCGCCCGCAGTGCCGTCAAAGACGCTTGCCGCGGCGTTGTCGAGCGTGCAAGCGGTGCGAAATGGTAGCCGCGACGCCTTCGACGCGCTCGATAGGCGGTGCGTGGCGGAGGCGTTGAAGGCGTTGGTGGCGAGCGACGAGGCTGGGACCGTCGAGGGCAGAGGCGACGCGAATAGCGATGGTGATGCGGGCGGCGTGAGTGCGAGTAGTGGTGGTGGTGGTGTGCGAAGTGTGGATTATGTTGCGTTGAAACAGCGCGTGCGAAAGGCGTGCGCGTTGATCCGCGAGATTGAGTCGGTGTGCTTGGAGCGGGGGTGCGCGAACGCGGTGAGCGCCGAGGCGTTGGAAGCCGTCGCTCGCACGGGATGCTCGATACGGAATGACCCTGCGGTGACGCTGGCGGTGGTGAAGGCTTTTTATACGATTGCCCGGAAGGGGAAAGGTGCGACGAGCGCGGTGCACGCGAGCGTGAGGACGTATACGGATGTTATCGCGGCGTTGAGTCGGTGTTGCGCCGAGGCGAGGTCGACGGGGGCGCTTCGGTCGACGCCATCACCCGTTGAAGTATGGCTGATGCTTCGAGCTACGCCTTTAAAATTAGATGGTGCGGCGTACGCCGCAGGTGTCGGCGCGTACGTTGCCGAGGGACGATTGGAAGAGGCGGAGAAGGTTTTACGCGAGATGACGGCGGATGGCGTGCGCGCTGGTCCGAGATTGTTCAACACGCTCATCACCGGTTACGGGCGCGCGAAGAATTTACGCGGGGTGGAGGCGAGCTCGATGGCCATGCGCACCCTGGGTGTGGCCCCAAATCAAGCCACGTGGGGTGCAAAGGTGTACGCCTACGTCGCGTGCGAACGCTTGGATTTGGCGCTTGATGCGTTGGAGCAGGGCGTGCGCTTCAGTCCTCGCACCGAACGGCGCCCTGGAGTCCAAGCGTACACGGCTTTAGTTCAAGGATTAGCGCGCGCTGGACGTGTGGGCGAGGCGGATGAGATTTTACGCCGCATGTCTCGAGATGGTGTCAAGCCCAACGTGTACACGTACTCGACACTCATCGATGGCTTTATGCAAAGCGCGCAAGTTGGCTTGGCGGAAACCGCGTTAAAGGAGATGAAACGCGCACAAATCATGCCGAATGTGGTGACGTATAATTCCATCTTAAAGGGTGTCGTGCGCCGAATGCGAGCTGGCACGCGTGTTCCCGAGGATGATTTACTCACTCAAGCTCGACGGGTTTTCGACCGCATGCGGGACGATGGCGTGGCGCCAGACTTGGTGACGTACAACACGTTAATTGACGCGTGCATCGACGCCCAAGAGCCCACAGAGGCATGGAACGTGTTGCGCGAAATCTCGCAGTCCGGGTTGAAACCCGATGTGGTGACGTACACGACATTGTTAAAGTACTTTGTGCAAGTCGGGGACAACTCCGCTACACAATGGGTCATCGCAGAAATGGACACCGACCCGCTCATGGTACAAGATGTGGGCGTATACAACTGCTTAATTAATGCTTACGCGCGACAAGGGGACATGTGCCGTGCCAATGAAGCCTTACGCGCGATGGAGGACAAGAAAATTGCGCCGAATATCGCCACGTATGGGTCACTCCTTGAAGGCTACGTGCGCATAGGCAACGCGCGTGAAGCCATCAAAGTTTACGATCTGTGTACAAAATCGAAAGATTTGAGTCCCGATGCGCGTATGCGTAAATCTCTCATCTATGGCTGTGGCTTGTACGGATTGTCTGACGTCGCAGATTGCATCATTGCAGATTTGCAAGCGACGGGAGAAGAGGGCGCGCGAGAGGCGCGCACATTGCGCTTTGTCTTGAAGGCGTCCATGGAAGCCAAGGCGGATGAAATAGATGGCCGCGTCGACCGCTCGCGAATGCGAAAGAATAAAAACTCAGCGGCGCGTGCGCGTGACTCAGCTGCGAGGACCGCGTCACTTGAGCGTGCTGTTGCGACGCCGCAAGACGCGACTTTGACGGCGTTTGACGAGCCGTGTCCTGCAGAAATGTGGAAGTTCAACCGCGGGTTAGAAATGTGGAAGTACTGGCTTGGATTACCAAATAATTATTACGCCGCGCCTGCGGCGGGCACAGAGGCGACGGGATCGTCCTCTGAGCCAACTTTAGAAAATTCATAACATCGCGTTGCGCTTGAGCTATTTTTTATATTTATAGTACTGTACAAGAATTCCTACGGCACCTATGCAGCACGAACGACATCTACTCTACTATCCCGAGTCCGTAGGCGACGAAGGACGCGATGAAGGACGCCGCGAGATGCACGCAAAAGAAGTGCGCGCGAACGGTCCTCGCGTACACGCGGCGTCTCGTCCAAAAAGCCTTGGCGTCTACAGCCTCGGGGACATTTGGCACGTCACGGAGTTCTAAATAAAACGCACTCTCGTTTAAGATGAACACAACAGCCACAAATGACATACCGACCCACCAAATTTGGCCAAAACGCGTGGGAACGGTGGTGCTCAAATATGTCCCGTACGTTAAGCACGCGAGCACCGCCAAATAATCGATGACCCGCCGCGCCGAGCTCCAACGCGGCTCACGCCAGTGCACGACGCTTGTGGCGATGAGAACGCACCCTAAAATCGCAAATGTCACCGCACGTGCGTCTTTGGCGGCTCGACCGAGGGATATGGTGATTGGAACGGCGGGCGCCGCGCTGCTCCATACGAGCGGTCGCGCGAGCGCGGGTGGAAAGACGAAGTCAACGTTGAAGTCTTCGACGTCTACTTTCGCCGGCGTCTTTGTTTGTGATGCGACTGCGTATTCCATGTCACCATCGTCAAATGTGCATTCATGCAGCGCGCTATCGGACTTGGCTTTCGCGCGTCGATGGCTCATAATGAAGCGCGAATGCCGCGCTATTCTCGTCCTCAACGTTAACCGAGCATCGCTCGCGCGAGAACAACCCACATGGACTCATCCACGCGTAACAAACTCTGAGATTCCACGATGTGGTTGCGATGCGTGCGACCGAACGCATCGACGGCGACCATGGCTCGACGAGCGCGCTCGGTGCCGATGTCGACAGTTTCGGTGCGAAATAATCGAGCGACTTCGCCAAACATCACCAATACGTTTTCCGTCTTCGCGCGCGTGGCAATGTTCGTCAACACGTCACCACCATCATCACCATTGCTCCCGCGAGTTGTTTCCAACGCACCACCGTCACTTGCGATGTCTCGCGGCGACGGCGTCAGCGTGTCGTCCACGACGACGACCAACGCGTACTTTTCGAGCTCTCTCTCGAGCTCACCTCGCGCGAGCGTGCGCGTGACGTACGGCCAACACCCCATGTGCGCTTTCGCCTCGTCTGGTGACACCACATCGGCGATGGCGTGACCACCACCATCATCAACACCACAACGACCACCATGGCCATCATCACCATCGCCATCGTCGTCGCGTTTCGTTCGTTTCGGCCGCACCGTCACCCGCGTGCCCGCCGGAATCGCCCGCTTCGCGTTCGTCACGCGATACCTTACCCCATGCCCACAATCCACAACCGTCGTCGAACGTTGACCATTACCACCAAACCCATCATCGTTCACGACGACGCCTTCGCAATACATCGCTCGCATCGTATCCTTATCCCTCCTCGCGTTCGCGGCTAACGCTCCGCCCGACACTCCGCCCAACAACTTTAAATCTTCGTGCGCACCCACACACGTCTGACGTAGCGCGCGCGGACACGCCACGGCATCGCAAATTCGAGCAAAAAAATCCCGCGCGCGTGTCGGCGCGCTCACCTCACGCACACCGCGATCAAAACCTCGTCGTTTCACATCGCCAGCATCACCACCACCACCAGCGTCATCCATGCGACGGCTATCGAACAATATGACTTCATCAACCCCAAACGCATCGCACGCCCGCGCACATGACACCGCACGAACCGTCGCCGATCGCTCGCTGTGCTCGCGCGCGAGCTCGGCGCTATCGATCGCCACGCACAGTCCCATGTGCGCGCCGTCATCTGACGTCAGCACAGCGAATGCCGTGCACTTTTTCGCACCAACCGTCGCACGTACGTGCACACAGACACAGACAGCACGCGCGCAGACACACACGCAGACGTACATAGATGACCATATACATACATATACGCGCGACGCGTCGTCGTCGTCGTCGTCGTCGTCGTCGTCGTCGTCGTCGTCGTCGTCATCAAACGTTTCTCGTCTCGTCTCGTCTCTTCTGATGAGATAAAATCCGAAACTTTAAATCGACCGATCATGACCAGGCACCGAGTCCCTCGGTCACAAAAAATCTTTTGGCTAGGGGGGCTCAATCGACCAATCATAAACAGGGGATTCGACTCTTGAGCTCGAACCGAAACGCCGCCGGGACACGAATGCGATCGGGTGTGTTCCGACGGCAGAACGCCGACGGACGACGCGCGCGCGTGCGTTGCGCGTCGGGAACCGCGTATATATATATATATATTTATCACTGTCGTCGCAGCGCATCGCACGACACACAGGTCGTCGTCACACGCGTCGTAATCGGTCCATCAATTGACGAGGGGTGACGAGGCATTGATTGTGATTGTCATTGTCGTGGCATTTCGTGCGATATGTCGGCGGCGATCGAGCGGATGTTTGATCGGTGGATGCAGGAGGCGTCGGTAGTGGTGCCTGGTGGTGCGAATGCGTCGTCGTCGTCGTCATCGGTGATGTCGCACGATACGGCGCGCTTGGCGGAGAAGATTGCGCTCGCGACACCAAAGGAGGCGGCGTTATCGCCGACGTCGGTGGAGGGTACGATTGTGCACGCGTTACGCGCGCTTGGGGATGCGGAGAAGTTACGGACGGAGAAAAAGTATGTGGAATCGATTGAGGGGTATAGTCGCGCGTTGGCGCGTAACGCTGAGGCGTGGATGAACGCTGGGGATGAGTTAAGCGCGTTGGTGGCGTCGCAGTGTGGATTGGTGACGACGAGTTCGACGCCGTCGAGTTCGGTTGATGAAAAGTCTAAATCGTCGTCGTCGTCGTCGTCGTCTAAGGCGGTGTCGCATGCGGGGAAACGTGGGCGGACGTGTTCGGTGGCGGCGTATCGCGCGTGTTCGGCGACGGCGTTGAGCGGACGCGCATTGTCAAAGATGGCACTTGGGTCGTGGTCGGAGGCGATCCGAGACTGTGAGGCGGCGATAGATGCTGCGCCGGATTACGCGTTGGTGCACGAACGGTTCGCGGAGGTGCTGATGGCGACGGAGACGGCGGGGGATTTGGCGCGGGCGTACGCGGACAATGCGCGCGCGTTGCGAGAGTTGCTCGACGAGACAGCGCAGACAAGCGCCGCGGCGGGGATGAAGAGACCGGCGTCGTTTGAAGGTGATTCAGCGGATGAATCTTCGGTGGCGCTCGCGACAAGTAGAGCGCTCGCGAAAACCATGGCGGCGGGAGAGTGGGTGCATGCGCGGCGCATGGCGTTGTACGGCGGCGGCGTCATGTTCGCCTCCACTGATAGCGACGACGTCGAGCGCATGTACGAGGATAGAGTTCTGTTTCTCGAGCGTGCAAAGGTTATTTTCATGCGTAAATACGCCGAGATCCGAGCGGCAACGGCGACGTCGTCGTCGTCGGCAAAGACCACAGTGGATGCCAACCTCGCATCGTGGCTCGACAACGCGTTTGCGCTCGCCGGGTTTGACGACATGAGTGCGTATGAGCGTGCAAATGTGTGTCTGTCGATTGGAAACATTTTTAACTGGGTTGGTGATTTCTCTGGAGCCGCAGAGTTGTTTTCCTGTGGCATTCAAGTCGTCGTCACCAGCCAAGACGATTCAGCTGCGCTCGACGAACTCGAGCCAATTTTGGAAAACAACCGAGCGCTGTGTCAACTTCGCGCGGGTAATTTTGCCAAAGCGCAGAAGAACGTGCGTAAACTCATGCGAGGAGAAAAGCGTAAGGAGTTTGCGTGTGGGTTCCTTCGCATCGCCGAGGTGGCGTGCGTCCGCGAAGAGTGGGACATGGCTGAGCAAAGTTACCGCATCGCCAGTCGGTTTGGCGACGAGTTACAAGTGCGACACAAAATCGTGCTCACACAACGCGCAGCCTTGGAAAACAAACCAAGCCTGGTAGATGTTGAACAATTAGAGGAGTTGGATAAAATCCAGGATGGCAAAGAGGCTGAGTTCGCGGAGACGCCTCGATTCGCCAACGGCGGCGAGGCGGCGACGGCGTTCAGCAAACCTCCGTCATTCAGAAAGCAAAACTCCCTCACCGATGTCGACGACGACCCACTCTTGTTCGCAGAGGCAACGCAAGAGTTGCTCGATGAATTAGAAAACGGCGATGGGCGCGGAACGCCAGACTCGCAGAGCTCCGCTGAGGCGTCCAAGCTCTTCTCTGGCGGCGGCGCTCGCTCGCTCAAGCTCTCCGACGTCATGGCGGATTTGGCGGGCGCCAGTTCCCCACGCAGGGGTCTTCGCAAACGTAAGGCTCGCGATGAAGCGTGTTCTTGCGCTGAAGTGTTCAATTATTTCGGATGGGGTTCGATGGATGCCTCCGAAGCCAGGGCAAACTCTGTCGAGGATGAAGTGTTTCTCGCGACGTTGCTCACCGATGTCGACGACGATGCCATGCAGGTAGATGCCCAGGTGGACACCGAAACCTCGAAGTAAACGCGCATTGCACTGTAGCGCAACATGTATCACGTATTTGTTCTTTTTGTCATGATCGTAAGTATATTTACAACAGTAATCACGCACTATCATCGTCACGCTACTGGCTACTCGTGCTAAACTAATAATGTAACTCCGTGTCAAGACTCTCTCGACGAACGCAATCCTTCTAGCGCATCACGAACGCGCATAGCACCTCGCTCAGCATCAACGCCGTATACGATCTCATCTCGTAAAGTCGTTTCGAATTCTCTCCGGAGCTCGTGGAGCAGAGGAAGTAACGCACAATACCGCCTGCGGCGTTCGCTTTCAGAAATTCCAGCCGAAGTTTCTCCATCAATCGTCCAATGTATCGCAGGCATTGGTGCGTTTTCTATAGGTATTTCTCGCCGCATTGTCACCGGCGTGGACGTGGACGTAGACGTGGACAGCGCGGTGTCTTGCGGCGTTCTCTCTGGTGCCTTTGTCCCGCCGACGCTCCGCTTGCACGTGGGACACAACGACGAACGCTGAAACCATCGATCTATGCACTCGGCGTGATACGCATGTGCACAAGGCAACACGGCTTCGTCTTCACCGCACTCGACCGTCGCGAGACATATCGCGCACGGCGCGTCGGAGCCGTCGAAGCCACGAGTGCGGCGGTTGACGTTGGCGAGGTCCTCCGCCGTAGCTGCCCTGCGCGCGGATGGCGATGCGTTTGACGACCACGCCGCGAGCCACGCGTCGAAGTCGAGGTTTTGTATGCTTATGAGTTCCGCCATGGGCGTGATCGATCGCGCGGCGTGGGGCACTGAGGGAGGTTCCTAGAAAGTCCGCGAGGCGAAAACTAGTTACACGTTTATCTGCTATTGATATTGGTGATCCGCGTGTTTTACTTGGCTGCATCCATGGAGCCTCCTGACGCGCGCAATCGACGCATTTTGATTGAATAGAGCGCAAAGAGCGCGACGGCGGTGGCGATGGTGCCGCACACGTACTTCCATCCCATGGGCTTTGGGTACACGATGAGCGAGAGCACCAACGAGAACATCTTCCGCAAGGTTTTGATCACCTCGGTGTTCGTCGCGCCGTAATGGCGAAGACATAACAGGATACACGTTACACTGATGTACCCAAACGCCGCCGCCATACAAATGCTTGCTAAAACCAAAGGCTCGGACAAGACGTGCGCGAGCGCGATGAAGAGCTCGCCCGACATGAAGAGCCCAAAAGCTAAAAACAAGCTTCCGATGGCGTTGACGTAAAACACCACTTCACAATGCGAAATCGGTTGCGGCAGACTAAAGAAACGCCGTTCCTCAAAGTTCCCCGCCGTGCTTTCCATGAATAGCGCGATGACAATGTATGTGATTCCACGCCAGTCAAACGTTGGAAACGAGTCGACGTCGCCCATGGTAAACATCGTCACCCCGAGCACGAGCAAAGAGCACGCGAGGTAGTCCGCCAAACCGTAACGTCGACCATGCATAAATGTCCCGACAATCATAGTTGGGATTATTTTCGAACATTTCGCGACGATTCTCGTCGTGTAGTTGATGTATCCCAACGCCGCATTCGTCAAGTACATCGACCCGCTCGTCATCATACTCAACATCGCATAATCAATCAATCTCCCTCGTCGCGTACCAACATCACCATTACTAAACCTTTCCGCTTGTGCCAATAGACAATACACCGAACACGTACACAACGATACCACACCTCCGTATTTGAAATCTTTTGTCGCGTGACGAAACACCCCTTCTTGCATCGTCGTAAACCCCAAATACGCAAACAACGCCCCCGACGCCAATGCTACGAGTAATTTCCCTTCCGATAGCTTTACCTCACACCCCCATACGCGTAATACATTCAACTTCTTCAACGTCCCAGGCGAAATCAACTCTCTATCCTTCCCTTCGCCGCGCTCGACGTCTCTCCCATCCCCGCGTTCGACATCCGCGTACATCCCTCCATCGCTCGACGTCGACGTCGAACTCATCGTGCGTCGAGAAAACGTCCCTATCGAACCACCACCACCCGCGCTCTGGTCGTAATTCATCAACCCACCCCCGAACGAACTCACCGAAGGCAAACTCGACAGCTCCCCGCGGCTATCCCGCGGCTGTGCCTGCGCGTGCCCCATCATCATCGCCATCACCCCGCGCGCTCGCGCCGCGGGCGCGCCTGACCCCGTGCCGCTTTCGCGCGCGATCCACGCCGCGGGCGCGCCGCTTTCGCGCGCGCCGTCGCGCGACATGGCGCGCGTCGACGAGTGTCCGCGCGCGTATCCGCGCGCGAGCGCCCCGTGGGCGCGATTGGGTCGTCGAAAGCGCGCGTCATGCGAATCGATCGATGTGCGCTGGTTTCGATCGTGCGGATGTATCGATCGCGCGCGCTTTGGGCGATCGCGCGCGGTGCTTTGTGGGTGACAAAAAAAAAGGCGTTTTTTTTTGGTGGTGGGCGTTACGGTGTAACGACGTCGTCAGTGTGCGACGACGACGACGACGAGGACGAGGACGAGGACGAGATTCGGGCGATATGACCGAGATTGATCCGTGGTATAATCGCGTGAAAGGCCCGTTCCCTGAAAAGTATGGATGCGTGGGCGTGAAGGAAGATGGCGGAGGCTCCATGCGCGGTCGAGGCACGGTGGGGCCGATGAAGATTCACCGCGCGGTGTTCAATCGCGACGAGGACGCGGTGCGGGCGATTATTGCGTCGGGTGAAGGTGATGTGAATGAGGTTGATGGTGCTGGAGTGACGCCAATCATGTGCGCCGCCTACGAAGGGTGGGCGCGTGGGATTGATGTGTTATGCGAGCTCGGCGCCAAGGTGAACGCGAGTAATAACGCCGGGGACACGGCGTACATGTGGGCGGAGAACATGGCGAATGATGACGTGATTGAGCGATTGAAGCATCATGGTGTGGATGTTAATTACGTTGGACAAGTCATCGTTCCCGAGCACATTCCAAAGGTGCGAGAATTTTATGATTCTGAGGAGGGGCAGAAGCACCCAAAGCCGAGCGAGGAATACTTAGAGTATCAACGCGAACAAGACGCAGTCATGCAAAAAGCCACCGACGAAGCGTTATTAATTTAACCGGTGCAAAGCCCAGAGTGCATGGAAGAAACCAAGCTGCTACCGCCGCCGGCGATAGGGGATAATGTTATCTTTATCTTTTTATTTTCATCTTGATTTGATTATTACTCGGCAGGCGACAAACGCGGCTACGCTGCCTCAGCTTGTAAATCGAGCGCCTTCTTTACCATTGCGTCGTTATATGTACCACGAATTAAACCTTCAATGTACGGCTTCCATAATCGCGCGCGAGCGTTGACGAACCAGTCACCAACTTGCGTGGACGTCAGACCGGTTTGGCGCGCCAACTCCAACTTTTCTTCACGCGTTGGGATCGGTTTCAATCGAGTGTCCGTAGGATAAAAGTGATCCCAAAGCCACGCGGAGAGTATTTTACGTGCATGCTTGGTATGTCTACCTGTTGCGTCCGAACCTGCACCCGTCGTCGTCGTCGTCGTCGTCGTCGTCGTCGTCGTCGTCGTCGTCGTCTTTGATGATACTTCTGAAGCTGCCTTTGTCGTCGTCGAAGCGCTTGACGTCGACGATTTGGGTGCTGCGTCTTTTGCAATCGAAGTCACGTGCTTGAACGATGCATCAAACGTATCAAGTAGTTGCACGCGCGCAGTTTCAAAACGGCGTCGTACAATTTCGCCAGCATCCGGAAGGTTCAAACACAAATGATGACTGCTGTCCTTCTTTGTCGTCGCTTGGGCAGTTCGGCGCTCGATGTCGCGCGCGCGTTCATCAAAAGTTCGAAACTCAGCAACAAACATATCGCGCAACATGGTCAATCGATTCATACGAGTTTTATCCATCGTTGCTTTGTGTTTTCTCAAGTATGTGTTGACGCGAGAGCGCACATATGCGATTGTTTTTGCGGCGTCTCGTGCTTCGCGTCTCTTCGTCTCCCGCGCGTCTTCATCTTCAGCAACAGAGAGCGCGTTATCATCATTCGAGCTCAACATGTCGCGTAATACGCTCGTAATGTGCGACTGCACCGCTCGCGTCGCCTGTGCGTGCGTTGACGCATACGAAGACGCACTCTGCGGTGGAGTCCACTCCTCGATGCCTTCGCCCGCGCCGTCGCGACAATACGCGTCAAACGCGTTCAACACATCATCCCACGTCGCATCATCAATCACATCCACACCAGCGCAATCAACGCCATCGACGATACCACACACATCATTCACGCGTCTCCCGACATCGCCAGCGTCGCCACCAAACTTTGTGTCGTCATCGTTCCCATCCGCGAGTAACAACTCCAAACCATCCATCGCTCTCTCTCTCTCTCTCTCTCTCTCTCTCGCGCGCGCGCGATATCACCTTCGCGCGTCACGCGCGCGAGCACCGCTCGTAAATCACGCGCGTCGATACTCCCTCGCTCGCGCGTTGCCTCTCGATGCGTGCGCGCGTCGGCAAATGCGCGAACGCCCACCGCGAATGCATGCGTTACCACGTTGTTACTTTTTTGAGCCGTTTTTTCGTTGTGCCTTTGTCCAATAGGTTTATCGCTTCGCGCGCTTCACCGCGCGACGCGAGCGCGCGCGTCGCGATGTACGCCGTCGTCTACATCGCCGCGTTCGTCGCGACGCTCACCGTGCCGTTCGTGGTCGTCGACACGCGGCGACGCACGGACGCCGACGCGTGGACTTTTGCATTCGCATCGCACGCCAACGCCACGCATGGTGCACTCGTGCTGTTCAACGCGATAAACGTGCTGATATGCGCGTGGGAGATCGCGCTGTGGGTGCACCGCGAGCGCGTGAAGAAGCTTCACGTTGGGTTTGTGAAGAAATTTGGCGATAGGGTGAGTGTCACGGCGAGGCGCGCGCGAGATGGTTTGAACGTGTTGAGTGGTTTTGGCGCGGGTTGGATTGATTCGTTCTGGATTCTGACCGCATCGTCATCCTCGTTCGTCGTCGCCGTTTCTACGCAGGTGTTACCATCGCCGTTGTTTTTATTTAGCCACATCACCGTCCGTGAGGCGCTGTCGTTAGAATATTGGGCCATCGTGTTCGCGTCGTACGCGTCGCTGGACCCGTCCTACGTCCAGCACACGTCGTGGAGCTTTTGGGTGGACGTCGGCAACGGCTTCGTGACGCTCATCCCAACCCTGGCGCTGTCCATCGCCATCACGCGATGGCCACACGTCGACGTCATCGCACGCGCGTCCCCACGCCTCCTCGGTCTCCTCGCCGTCGTCGTCAACTACCAAATGCTCTACGGCACCGTCGTGTACTTTGCGAATTACGTCTACAACGGCTACTATCGAGGCGCGTCGCGCGCGTGCGTCGCCATCGTCATCATCGCCAACATCATCTGGATCGCATTTCCCGCGATGTGGATCGTCATCGGGTCTCGCGCCGTGCGCGACGGCGCCTTCGTCCCGACGCTCTTCCCGTAGCGCGCCCCGTCGTCGTCTGGGCCCGCCCGCGCCGTCCAAAACACCACCATCGATAGAAACACCACCATCGATAGATTGTAGCGAATAGATATTTGCGTCATCACGCCACGCCCATCGCCATCATCGCCATCATCGCCATCATCGCCATCATCGCCATCGTCGTACGAATCCAATCCAATCCGTCGATCGACGCACACGCACACCGAAAACATGTCCAACCGACCGCACACGCCGCACGAAACGGATAAGCCGTCTCGGTGTTTTCGTGCCCTCGTCGACGAGCGATCGCGACTCGAGCCGCGGGGTGCATCCGCGCACACTAACATAAACACCCGCCCCGCACCGCGCGCGCCATTTCGTCCGATCGCGTCCGCGTCCGCCGCACACGACGACGCCGGTGGAGTTCGACGTGCAGAGGTGCGTGCGCGGTGTGTGCTCGCGGTGTGTGCTCGCGCGTCTCGTCGACGACGACGACGACGACG
>Ga0181556_1001120_pt1 | contig 27669 bp, 19 predicted proteins | sample 011ome_14_FD_148651 | JGI IMG/M metagenome (GOLD analysis project Ga0181556, IMG submission 148651) | Coastal salt marsh microbial communities from the Groves Creek Marsh, Skidaway Island, Georgia - 011505AT metaG (spades assembly) | ecosystem: Environmental > Aquatic > Marine > Intertidal zone...
TGAAGTAATTGGGCATATTCGTCCAATTCCGTCGAATCAAAACTGCGCAAGATCATCGTGATGCGCACTTCTTCCACCCCACCTTTAATCTCATACGGGTGCACGAAGCCTGCCTCTCCTTTGGTCGCTTCCGGCGCCCATTCTTGGCGAGGCAACAAACTCAAAAACACTCCAGCGGCCTTCAACGCATTGCCCATCTTCTTGTGGGCATAACCCGGGTGGGTATTGGCCCCACGGAAAATCACCGTGGCGCCATCTGCAGAGAAGGTTTCGTCTTCAATAGAACCCTTGGTGGCACCGTCCATGGTATAGCCCCATGCCGCGCCTAATTTTTCGATATCCACATGATCCGCCCCGCGCCCTATTTCTTCGTCCGGGGTGAACAACAACTTCATCGTCGCATGCGGCACCTCAGGATGTTGCATCAAATACGCCGCCGCAGCCATGATCTCCGCCACTCCAGCCTTATTGTCCGCCCCCAACAACGTCGAACCGTCAGAGGTAATGATCGTGTGCCCTTCCATTTCTTTCAACGGCCCAAAAGCCTTTGGACCTATGACTATATCTCCCTTCGGCAACACAATATCACCTCCGTCGTAGTTGTGGTGTAAGGTCGGCACCACCCCTGCCCCGCTATATTCTGGCGAGGTATCCATGTGCGAACAGAAACAGATGGCCGGCGCACTCTCGTGGCCTGCCGAAGCCGGGACAGTCGCATATACGTAGCCCTTTTCGTCCATGTGCGCATCACTGACGCCCATCGCGAGCAATTCTTCCACAAGCACGCGGCCCAAATCCTTTTGCTTTTCCGTCGACGGCACCGTAGGACTGTGCGGGTCGCTTTGCGTATCTATTTGTACGTAACGCTGAAATCTTTCTAAGAGGTCGGGGTATTTCATGTGTCCAATTTTTGATGCAAGCTGCTCGGGTAAAACACCGTACGTAGTAGCGTTTCCAATATGATTCTAAGGTCCAATAGCAAGGACCAATTTTCAATGTAATACACGTCCGCCCGGATCCGCTCCTGCAACAGAGCCTCATCGGCGCCCGGTCCGCCGCCGCGCAACCCGCGGCTTTGTGCTAACCCGGTCATCCCCGGCTTGGCCCAATGTCGTATGCGGTAATTTTTCACCAACGAACTATAGGATTCCACATCCTCGCTCGTGTGCGGGCGCGGTCCTACCAAACTCATCTGTCCTGCCAAAACGTTGAACAGTTGGGGCAGCTCGTCCCATCCCATTTTACGCATCCAACGCTGCAATGCATTGGAATCGCCCGTAGACGGTTTGATCGTCTGGAACTTCAAGACTTTAAACGGCCTTCCCGATAACCCAACTCGCTCTTGAATGAACAAAGGCTTCACCCCGGATAAGAGCAAGAGGATGGCCGAAATTGGAAAAATCCAAGACAACAACACTACCACACCCACCAAGGCAAAAACCACATCAAACAATCGCTTGAGAAGCGCGTTCGACCACAACAATAGCGGCTCGCTACGCTGCGAGAACACAGGAATACCCTCCAGCGTGGACATGTTCATCTGACCGGCGTAATGCGCTCCCATATCCGGAAGGTAGCGGAACCGTACACCACGCATCTCTGCCCAGCGCTCCGCCTCTTGGTATTGCGCTGTGGCCGGGGATAGGGCACAGATAATTTCATCGATATCTAGCCTTTCATCCAACGCTCCCGCATCGGTCCCGACATACGTCCAACCCAATTCCGGGCGGTGGGTCGTGAGCGCAATAAACGCCTCTGCTGTGGCGTGGCTGCCCAACAAATAGAACCTGCGCTGCCACTTTCCAGCGGCCATTTGGCGACGGAGGTAGGCCACATAAAACAATCGGCTCAACCAAGCGAAAGCATAAAATGCACTGAAGAAGACCGCCAAAAACAGGCGGCTGTAATAATATCCTTTGAGTCCCACGACGATAATCGCTAGGATAGCGAATTGTGCTAAGGCTGCTTGAAGTAATTGGCCCGTCACATTGCGCTGCTCCAATCCCGCTGTGTAGGTAAAGCTTCCCGACCAGCGGCCCACGACGAGCCAGCTCACTCCAGTCAGTACCCAAAGCTGCAAATAGTAGTTGTAATATTCTGGATTCGAGATGCGTAGATCCTCAAAGCGCCACCACCCCACTGCCGCGAAGAGGCCAACGATCAGCAATAAATCTGTCGTGAGTGTGAGTATTCTGTAAATATTTGCGCTCTGGTTCTGCATAAACGACGCTGAAAAGATACTTACTTTTACAACGATGAGCACAACCCAAAGCCCTATTGTATACGCCAACGGTGTTGGACCGGATCGCGCCGCAGTCCTTGCGGAGGAGCTTGGGGTGCGTACCATGCGACATATGCTCGAGCACTACCCCTTCCGCTATGTGGATAAAAGTAGTTTTTCCACAGTGGCGGGGCTGACCGCATTTAGCGGCGAGGTGCAAATCAAAGGGCAAATCACCGGATGGGAAACCGTGGGTGCGGGCAGGCAAAGCAGATTGGTCGCATATTTCAAAGATTCAACCGGTGAAATAGAATTGGTTTGGTTCAAGGGGGCCAAGTGGATCTCGCGTTCCCTCAAGGCCAATGTGCCGCTTATCGTGTACGGTAAAGTCAATGATTTTAAAGGGAAAAAGAGCATTCCCCACCCAGAAATTTATGCTCCAGAGACGCAGCAAAGCTCGGCGTTGGAACCGGTGTACTCCACCACCGACAAGCTGACCAAAAAAGGCCTTCATTCCAAAGGATTGGGCAAGGTTATTTATGGGATATTGAAAACGGAATTGGCCCATATCCAAGATCCCTTGAGCGAAGCTTTTCGCACGAAACACGGGCTCATCGGATTGCCTCAAGCCCTTCAGTGGATCCATTTCCCTAAGAGTGTCGAACACCTCGAGGCGGCTAAAAAACGGATTAAGTTTGACGAGTTCTTCTTCTTACAACTGACCCAATTGCGCAACAAAATGCGTCAGAAAACGGGTATTAAGGGCTATGCTTTTGACGAGGTAGGACAGACATTCTTGAATTTCTACGAAAACCACCTGCCCTTTGAGTTGACCGGCGCACAAAAGCGAGTGGTCAAAGAAATTCGGGCTGACGTCCGCACGGGCGCTCAAATGAATAGATTAGTGCAAGGCGATGTGGGCAGCGGTAAAACCATCGTGGCACTATTGGCCATGTTATTGGCCATAGACAATGGCTACCAAGCCGCCTTGATGGCGCCTACAGAAATCCTGGCCACCCAACATTACGAAGGCCTCAAGGAATTGTGTGCCCCAGCAGGCATTTCCATTGCCCTGCTCACCGGAAGCTCCACCGCCGCCGAGCGCGCCTCCATTCACCAAAGTCTTGCGGACGGCAGCCTGTCCATTCTGATCGGGACCCATGCCCTCATTGAGCCTACGGTAAAGTTTGCCAACCTCGGCCTCGCCGTCATCGACGAGCAGCACCGTTTTGGGGTGGCACAGCGCGCCAAGCTTTGGAAGAAAAACGAACATCCGCCACACGTATTGGTGATGACCGCTACACCCATCCCGCGCACCCTGGCCATGAGCATCTACGGGGATTTGGACGTGAGCACCATCGACGAGCTGCCGCCGGGAAGAAAGCCCATACAGACCCACCATTTGTATGAAAAAAACCGGCTCAAACTCAACGGCTTTATGCAACGTGAAATTGCCAAGGGCCGCCAAGTCTATGTGGTATTCCCGTTGATTGAAGAAAGCGAAAAATTGGACCTTAAAAACCTTCAAGACGGCTATGAGCAACTCCTGAGAGATTTTCCGCGTCCGCAATACGAAATCGCGGTCGTCCATGGGCGCATGAGTGCGGAGGAAAAGGAGGGGGAAATGCAGCGTTTCTCAAAGGGCAAGGCGAACATTCTCGTCGCCACAACAGTTATTGAAGTGGGTGTGAATGTCCCAAATGCCAGTGTAATGGTCATCGAAAATGCCGAGCGTTTTGGGTTGAGCCAATTGCACCAGCTGCGCGGACGCGTCGGACGAGGATCTGAAGAAAGCTACTGCGTACTAGTTTCTTCCTTCAAACTCACCGAGGACGCAAAGACGCGTTTGGAAACCATGGTTCGCACCCAGGATGGGTTTGAAATCGCCGAAGTGGACATGCAATTGCGCGGTCCCGGAGATATGATGGGAACAAGACAGAGTGGCCAATTACCTTTTAAGCTGGCCTCCCTCACCGGAGATGGACCACTTTTAGCTTGGACACGGCATATAGTGGAACAGTTATTGCGCGAAGACCCGCAATTGGACCTAAAAGAACACCAAACCATAAGAGACCACTGGGCCGCATTATACAAGCACCAGTGGGGATGGAACCGAATATCATAAGATGCCAAAACGTATACCCATTTTCCTAAAAGCCTACCACCAACTTCTATTGCGCACAGGCGGGTATACCTTCTTACGTTCTAACCTCCTCAAACTCGGCGCCTCCATCCTAATCATTCTTGGCCTGTTTTACCTCATCGACGGATACATCATCAACATCGACGATGCCATGGCTTGGGTCACCAAAATACTTTCACCAGCCGGCCTCATAGGTGTATTCTTCTTCAGCGAAGTTTCCTTTGGATTCATCACCCCCGAACTCCTCATTGTTTGGGCGGATGAAACTCTCAAGCCCAACTGGATGCTCGCCCTATTGGCCACCTTAAGCTATACTGCCGGAATAGCCTCCTATTTTATTGGCCGATTCTGGTCTACACGCAAAATCGTACGCGAACGAATCCTCGAACGTAACGCCACTACCATGGACCAGCTGCGCCGCTTCGGGGGACTGCTCATCATCTTGGCCGCTCTCACCCCATTGCCCTATCCCATCGTGTGCCAACTCAGTGGCATGAACAAATACCCGTTCAAATATTTCGTGTGGATCACCCTAGTGAGATTCCTAAGATTTGGACTCTATGGCGCCCTACTCTTTTCTGCCTTTTAAAAGGCGCCTACGTCTCTTTAATTTTGCCGGGCAAAGTGTACCTTTGAAACTTATTCGAATTTTGCGCGCATGAAGATTTCATACCGTTGGTTAAAGCGATACCTACAAGTAGATCTCAGCCCTGAGCGAGTGGCCGAAATCCTTACCGATACAGGCCTTGAAGTAGAAGGTGTTGAAGAAGTTGAATCCGTTAAAGGCGGACTCCGCGGAGTAGTTGTTGGCAAGGTATTGACCTGCGAACAACACCCCAACGCTGATCGATTGCGCATCACCACCGTAGATGTTGGCGAAGGCGAACCCCTTCAAATTGTTTGTGGCGCTCCAAACGTCGCCGCTGGACAAACCGTACCAGTGGCCCTCGTCGGCACCACCCTCTACCCAGGCGGTGAAGAATTGACCTTGAAAAAAGGCAAAATTCGCGGCGAAGTGAGCATGGGAATGATCTGTGCAGAAGACGAACTAGGATTAGGTAATGACCACGACGGCATTCTCGTATTAGAAGATAAATGGAAGGCGGGCACCCCGTGTGCGCAGGTATTCTCGTTGGAATCCGACCATGTATTTGAAATAGGTTTGACGCCGAACCGCACCGACGCCATGGGACATATTGGTATGGCTCGCGACCTTCGTGCGGCGTTAATCACCGCGGGAGAATCGGCCCCAGCGCTAACAACCCCGAGCGGCACATTCCCTACCAACGCCACCAACCCCATCACCCTTAGGGTGGAAGATGATGGCTGCCCGGCCTACTACGGCGCCTACCTCACCAACATAACTGTACAGGAAAGCCCCGAGTGGTTGCGCAACAGCTTAACCGCCATCGGCCTAGTCCCGAAAAACAACGTCGTAGACATCACCAACTACGTGATGCACACCTTCGGTCATCCATTGCACGCCTTTGATGCAGATCAACTTCAAGGCAATGCCGTGATCGTACGTCCCGCAAAGGCCGGCGAAACCCTCACCACTTTGGATGAGGTTGAACGCGACTTGGACCCTGCAGATATGATCATCGCCGACGCCAAAGGTCCCGTTTGTATTGCCGGCGTACTGGGTGGATTGACCAGTGGGGTAAGCCAAAACACTAAAAATGTTTATCTCGAAGGCGCTTATTTCAACGCCGTACGAGTGAGAAAAACCGCCAAACGTCACGCCATCAATTCCGATGCCAGCTACCGCTACGAGCGCGGAGTAGACCCAAATATTACGGCACAAGCACATTCTTACGCCCTATCGCTGTTGGCTGAACTCGCAGGTGCTGAAATCAGCCCCGTGGACCTCGTAGGTGCTGCCTCATTCCCGTGGGAAGAAGTGAGCTTTAGTTTCCAAAAAGTCATGTCTTTGATTGGACTAGAACTCAGTGCAGATACTGTGGATTTGATCCTGAATCAATTGGACTTCAAAATCCTTGCAGTCAATGGTGATACTTGGAAAGTCGCAGTCCCTACCTACCGTGTGGACGTAGTTCGTGATGTAGATATCGCCGAGGAAATCTTGAGAATCTATGGATTCAACAAGGTAGAGGTTCCTTCGCAAATGAAAATAAGCGTAGCACCACTAGACCCGCGTCCCGAAAAACTTGAAAAGAATGTCCTTCAACAGCTTACCGGAAATGGTTTCTTCGAAATCATGAACAATTCCTTGAGCAAGGGCGAGGATTATGAAAAACTTCAAGGCGAACTCATGGACTCCCTCGTGGAGATGATGAACCCACTAAGTCTCGACCTCAATGTGATGCGCGCCAACCTGCTCTTTGGCGGTTTGCAAGCCATCAGCTTCAACCAGAAACGCCAACAACCGAACTTGAGATTTTTCGAGCGAGGAAAAACATACGGCAAAGGGGCCAGCGGGTATTACGAACAAACCAAGCTCGACCTCTTCGCCGCTGGCCACACCACCACGGACTATTGGAATCAAGGTTCCCACGCCAACGATTACTTCTGGATGAAGGGATTGATGGAGGCCTTACTTCAAAGATTGGGACTGAGCGCCACCTTTAAAACTGGCAGCCACTCCCTCTACGGCGAGTACGTGGAGATCAAGGCAGGCAAGAGCACCGTTGGATTCCTGGGCATGGTACATCCGAAGGTATTGAAGCATTTCGATTGCAAAGGCGCCGTGGTTCATGCTTCGATGAATTGGGAACAATGTGTCCAATTAGTCTTGCAGCAAGGCAATAAACTCTTCGAAAACCTACCCAAATTCCCATCCGTACGCCGCGATGTGGCGCTATTGGTCGACCGAAACGAATCCTACCAAAACCTGGAGGAAATCATCACCCAAACGGGTCGCGGACTCTTGCAAAACACCTTCCTGTTCGATGTATACGAAGGGGATAAGTTGCCGAGCGACAAGAAGAGCTACGCGATCGGAATGATCTTCCAAGACGCCAACAAAACGCTCAACGATAAGGCGGTGGACAAAATGGTTTCGAAGATTGTGGACCAATTGAACAAACGTGCAGGGGCTGTGTTGAGGCAGTAGCATGATCAAAATCGCCTGGGCACCCATTTATCATCATCCCTTACCGGACAACCATAGGTTTCCCATGGCTAAATACAGCCTGCTCCCTGAGCAGCTGTTGTACGAAGGCACCCTCACTAGGGACCAAATCATCCATCCTACCCTCCTCCCGGAAGGACGTATTCTGCGCACCCATAGCGCCGAATATTGGCAGCAACTCAAAGACTTGACTTTGCCGGGCAAGGCGCAGCGAAAAATTGGCTTTCCCCTATCCCAACAATTGATTGACCGCGAGCGCACCATCTGCCAAGGCACCGTGGACCTTGCCGTTCACGCCCTCACCCACGAAAGTGCTGGACTCAATGTTGCCGGCGGCACACACCATGCCTACTATGACCGCGGCGAAGGATTTTGCATCCTCAATGACATCATCATCGGTGCCCACCACCTCATCGACTTTCACGGCCTCGAACGTATCCTCGTCATTGACTTAGACGTTCATCAAGGCAACGGCACCGCTGTTCTTGCCCAAGGCGACCAACGCATCCATACCTTTTCCATGCACGGCGCCAAAAACTACCCCTACCACAAGGAAACCTCCGACCTAGACATTCCTCTAGAAGATTTCACTGGAGACGAGATCTACCTCAGCACTTTGGAAGAAGCCTTAGAGAATCTCTTCAACACCGTACAACCCGAATTTGTCTTCTTCCAGAGTGGCGTTGATGTATTGCAAGGCGACAAACTCGGCCGCATGGGACTCACCTTACAAGGTTGCAAACGCAGGGACGAACTCGTTTTTGAATACTGCAAAGAGCATCTCACACCGGTCGTCGCTGTGATGGGCGGGGGCTACAGTCCCGAAATCAAGACCATTATAGAAGCGCACGCCAACACTTTCCGATTGGCCTCGTTTTATTTTGGTTAGAAACAAAAACGGCCTCTACTCTCGTAGAAGCCGTCCTGAATTTTAATTCCGCAATTTATTTGGTGAGGATATCACTCAATGCGTTGTCGTAGATGTCTTGGTATTCAGCAACAGTGCCCCAGTCTTCATCGTCCACACGAATGCTGCCTTTAGTGACGTGACCCAACAAATCGAAATCACATCCGTTCAGCATCATCAAATCGATGAAAGCATCTTTATCATCTTCACTTACCGTCACCACTATACGGCTTTGACTTTCACCAAAGAGAATAGCATCCTTTCTGAACTCTGCCGGAAGTGTGATGTCGAATCCTAGACCTGAGGCCATTCCTTTTTCTAATAATGCTACAAACAAACCACCTTCACTTACATCATGGGCACTCTTAATAGCGCCTTTGCGAATAAGCATTTGAAGTTGTTTTTGGTTCGCAAACTCTTCTTCAAGATCAAAGTGTGGTGTAGAACTTTTCTCTACCCCGTGAATGTTCACCAAGTATTGAGAAGAATTGATATCGTCGTGGTTTGATCCGATCATGAAGATGAGGTCTCCTTTGGCTTTGTAGTCCAAAGTCATTACATATTTCTTGTCTTCAACCACACCAATCATACCAATAGTTGGTGTTGGGAATACTGGTTCTATTTTATCTCCAATCTGTGTTTGGTTGTAGAAACTTACGTTCCCTCCTGTTACTGGAGTCTCAAAACGCTCACATGCAGCACTCATCCCTTTGATCGAACCAACGAACTGCCAGTACACCTCAGGGTTATATGGATTGCCAAAGTTCAAACAATTGGTCACTGCTGAAGGAATACCTCCTGAACAAGAGATATTGCGCGCCGCCTCACTCACTGCAATAGCACAACCTACTTCAGGATCTGCATGCACATAACGGCTGTTACAATCCACGCTCATAGCCAAGGCCTTATTCGTACCTTTAATGTTCACTACACCGGCATCAGAAGGCGCATTCGTAGTCATATTACGCGTACCTACCATGCTATCATATTGCTCGTAGATATAGCGTTTAGAGGCAATGTTCGGCAACGCCACCATCTGCTTTGCAACCGCTTTCAAATCTGAAGGCTGAGCAATGCTATCAATGTTAAATTGCTTGTATTCTTGATAATACGCAGGTTCAGACCATTCTCTATGGTACACAGGAGCTCCGCCCCCTAGGACCGCACTTTCTGCAGGAATGGAACCCACTAGTTCATCGCCCCAGTAGTAATTTACAATGCCGTCGCCGGTTACTTCACCGATCTCTTCACATTCGAGATCCCATTTTTTGAAGATATCCAGCACGACCTGCTCCTTGCCTTTTTCAACGACAACAAGCATGCGCTCTTGGGATTCAGATAACAAGATTTCCCATGCTTCCATATCTTGACGCAAAGGCACCTTATCCAACCAAATGTTCATTCCGTGTTCGCCGGCGGCAGACATTTCGCATGAAGAACAAGTGATACCGGCCGCACCCATGTCCTGCATTCCAACCACAGCATCAGTCGTAGCCAGTTCCATGGTCGCTTCTAACAACAACTTCTCTTGGAAAGGATCTCCTACTTGTACAGATGGGATGTCGTCAGCACTATCTTCGTCCAAATCCTTCGAGGCAAAAGAAGCGCCGTGGATACCATCTTTACCTGTGGCAGAACCCACAATGAATACTGGGTTCCCCACACCTGTTGAAGTTGCAGAAATCTGCTTGCCCACTTCTACAATACCTGCTGAGAACGCATTGACCAACGGGTTTTGGTGGTAACATTCGTCGAAGTATACTTCACCTCCAACAATTGGGATACCAAAGCTATTTCCGTAATCGCCAATACCCTTGCTTACTCCTTTGACCAACCACTTCGTTCTATCTTCAGTAGGTTTTCCAAAACGCAATGAGTTGAGTTGAGCGATTGGACGTGCGCCCATCGTAAAAATATCGCGATTAATACCACCCACACCAGTAGCAGCACCTTGATAAGGCTCTACCGCAGACGGGTGGTTATGAGATTCAATTTTGAAGGCACATGCCAATCCATCACCAATATCAACAAGACCTGCATTCTCCTCGCCTGCTTCAACGAGCATGTGAGGACCTTTTTTTGGCAATTTTTTCAACCAAACAATGGAGTTCTTATAGGAACAGTGCTCGCTCCACATTACGCCATAAACGCTTAGTTCTAAGTAGTTTGGTGTGCGACCAAGTAGTTCCTTGATCGAATCAAATTCTTCAGGACGCAGCCCCATTTCCTGGGCTTGTTCTAAAGTGGCAACCGATGTGCTATTCATTTTTGAAAAGAATTTGTGCAAATTTAGGGATTCTTAGAGCAACAGATTTGAATTCCATGCGCAATCTTTCCCACACTTTTGGCCGATTCTTTGTTTATAACCTGCTATGGGTTTTACCCCTAACCAGCTGCCAAAACCCTCAAGAGTACGACCTACTTCTCAAGGACTTCACATTACACAGTCCCCATGATGCGATTGATAGTCACGAAGGCGCAGAGTTTTGGATTGCGGTAAAGGACGGCAAGATTGCGGATATCATTGATATCAGCCAACACACCATCCTACCCAAAGCAAAAACCGAACTCTCGCTCGGGGGACAACACCTCTATCCTGGTTTTATCGATGCCCACGGCCACTTATTCGGCTATGCACGTACCTTGAGTACCGTAAATCTAGTCGGTGCAAACTCGAAAGAAGAATGCATAGAGCGCATTGCCTCTTACATGGATTCTCATCCAAATGAAACATGGATTGCGGGGCGTGGATGGGATCAAAACGACTGGCCCAAAAAATCTTTCCCAACAGCGAGCGACCTGGAGGGATTCAAGGGAGTAAAAATCTACATGACCCGTATTGACGGGCATGCTGCCTGGGTGAATCAAGCCGTCCTGGATGAATTCAACATCAAGAATGATACAAAAATTGAAGGAGGATCCATTATCGACGGGGTATTGGTCGACAATGCAGAAACCTTGGTCCAAGTCCCTGAGCTCTCAAACAGGTTCTGGCGAGCAGCTTTACTACAAGCCCAAGATAGCCTAGTAAAGTACGGTCTCACCGCTATGACAGATGCTGGCTTATCAAAAGATCAAATTCTCTTGTTGGATTCACTCCAACAAGAAGGCAGCTTCAAATTATTTGTTAACGCCATGATCAGCAATAATGAGGAGGACCTTCAATATTTCGAAACCCATGGCCCTATTGAAAAGCCACTACTACGAGTAAAAAGCGTTAAAGCTTATCTCGACGGTGCCTTAGGTTCTCGCGGAGCACTCTTGCGAGATCCTTACCATGATTTACCTGATCATTATGGCCTTCCATTACTCAGTCCAGAAGAACTGAACACATTACGAGATCGCTGTTTGCAGAATAATTGGCAACTGTGCGTTCATGCCATCGGAGATAGTGCCCATCACGTCCTTTTGGAAAGTTTTCAGGACTTGCCTAAAGACCAAGACCTTCGATTCCGAGTGGAGCATGCACAAATCATGACCCCAGCTGATAGTACTTATTATTCCCACCCTAATATCATTGCCTCTGTCCAGCCCACCCACGCCACGAGCGATATGTATTGGGCAGAGGAACGCCTTGGTCATGAGCGTATCCATCATGCCTACAGTTATTCGAGAATCTTTAATTCAGCCGGAGATCGCGTCGCTTTTGGGACCGATTTTCCTATAGAACACATAAATCCATTGGCCACATTTTTTGCTGCCACCACGCGCCAAGATGCCGAACACTGGCCCGAACAAGGGTTCTTGCCTGAGCAACGCGTGAGTCCTGGTATGGCCATTACCGCGATGACAAAAGGAGCTGCCTTCAGCGCATTCGGTGAAGATAAATACGGATCCATCGCTATAGGTCAATGCGCAAACTTCACCATCCTCAACCAAGACCTATGTAGTGCAACTTCTCAACTCCGGGATAATACACGAGTAGTACGAACTATTGTCGAAGGGGAGTCGTTATATGCTGACCTAGAATAAATGTCTAAATGACATTTTTACTATCTTGACCATTCGCTTAACACTATCAAATAACACACATGAATCAACCTACAAGATTATTCGATATCCCTAGATACCAATTGGATCATATTCCAATGAAGTTAATGATGACTTCTAAAGTTGGCGGGGAGTGGAAATCGTACAGCACCAAAGAATTTGTAGATGCCGTCGATCAGGCAAGTCGCGCTCTTTTGGCTCTCGGCGTTAAACACGGGGATAAAGTCGCTCTTATTTCTCATAACAACCGTTGTGAATGGAACATCATGGACCACGCACTATTGCAAATTGGTGCCGTAGACGTTCCGATCTATCCAACCATGACCGAAGACGATTACGAATACATCTTTAACCATAGCGAGAGTATTTACTGTTTCGTCTCGAACGACGAGTTGTATCAAAAGGTAAAGAACACGATGCCTAAATGTGACAACATGAAGCAGTGTTACACTTTTGAGAAATATGACGGCATCCCACACTGGCATGAGGTTTACGACATGGGTGCGTCTATGGACAAACAAGAGGAGCTTGAAAAAATGGCTGCTGCTGTGGATCCTGAGGACCTGGCAACCATCATCTATACTTCTGGTACAACAGGCCTTCCAAAAGGTGTAATGTTATCACACCGCAATGTGATGTCAAATGTAATCTCCGCAACACCTCGTATTCCTGGATTAGTTCGTGGACAAGCACGCGCATTAAGCTTCTTGCCCGTGTGTCACAGCTTTGAGCGATTCATTCAATACTTGTATATGTATAATGGGGCGGCCATTTATTTCGCCGAAAGTATTGAAACCATCAAGGCGGATTTGAACTATACGAAACCGACCATTTTCACGGCCGTTCCTCGCTTGTTGGAGAAGTTCTTTGACGGCATCGTTGCTAACGGAACAGCTGCAGGTGGATTAAAGACGAAAATCTTCGAATGGGCGGTAAGCCTTGCGTTGCAGTGGGAACCTGAAAATGCCAATGGCGCTTTCTACCACTGGAAACTCGGTATTGCTGACAAACTGGTATTCAGCAAAGTGCGTGCAGCACTAGGAATGACTGAGGTCAAGGCCGTAGCTTCAGGTTCTGCTGCCCTACAACCTAGATTGGCACGTTTCTTCTCTGGCATGGGCGTTCCTATTCTAGAAGGATATGGGTTGACTGAAACCGCTCCGGTGATTTCGGTGAACACAACCGCAGAACCAGGAATGATTCGCGTTGGATCTGTAGGTAAGGTGATCGACGGCGTTGAAGCAAAAATTGCCGAAGACGGTGAGATTTTGGCCAAAGGACCAAATATCATGATGGGGTACTATAAACAACCAGAACTTACTGCTGAGGTAATGACTGGCGAGTGGTTCCACACTGGCGATATTGGTGTTATTGAGGATGGATTTATCCGCATCACTGATCGCAAGAAGGAAATGTTCAAGACCTCAGGAGGTAAGTATATCGCACCACAGTTGATAGAGAACGAACTCAAAGCCTCACACCTCATTGAGCAGAGCATGGTGATCGGTTCAAACCGCAAGTTCCCGGCTGCCATCTGTATACTAAATGAGCCAGGAGTTAAAGAGTGGTGTTCACGTCACGACATCGAATTCACAACCATTGAAGAAATGGCTCAGAACCAACAAGTACGCGATCGCGTGTGGAAAGATGTTGAAAAGGCAAATTCTGGTTTCGGTCAATGGGAGAAGGTGAAGAAGATCATTATCGACACAGAAGAATTCTCTGTAGATAATGGATGTTTGACGCCAACCTTCAAGGTGAAGCGCAAGCCAATCCTCGCCAAGTACGAGAAACAAATTGAAGAGCTCTACGCAGAGTAAGGCCTAATATTGGTAAATAAAAATCCCCGCATTTCTGCGGGGATTTTTTTTGCTTGACTCAGAACCAAACAAAAAAACCCGCCTCCATAGGAAGCGGGTCATCATTATCTTTACACCGTTTAAGTTAAGCCTATAGAGCAGCTACGTGCTTTGCCAAGCTTGACTTCAAATTAGAAGCTTTCTTTTTGTGGATGATGTTGCGTTTCGCAAGTTTATCCAACATAGAAGCTACACGTGGAAGCAATTCAACTGCTTCTGACGCATCAGTGGTAGAGCGCAAACGACGCACGGCGTTACGAGTCGTCTTGTGGTAGTAACGATTGTGCGCAGCCTTCTTGGCTGTTTGGCGTATTCTCTTTAATGCAGACTTATGGTTTGCCATTGTCTTTTTAATTAAGTTTTTGTGACCCGTACGGGAATCGAACCCGTGTTTCCGCCGTGAAAGGGCGGCGTCCTGGACCGCTAGACGAACGGGCCAAAATGTTCCAGAACATTCCCCTCTTTTGTTTGGGGAGTGCAAATGTAATGAGCTTTTTCAGTTCTACAACACTTTCGCTGAAAAAATCAAAAATATTTTCACCCGCTACATTGAGGCCTAGTACGCCCTAGCGAAGACAACGCGTTGCTTGCTCGGCTTACCTGTAAGAACACATGTCCCCTCTTCTTCATTGTTATTTAGAGGTATACAGCGAATAGTCGCTTTTGTCAAATCCTTGATCTTATCTTCCGTTTCAGGCGTACCATCCCAATGGGCATGGACAAAGCCTGCATTTGATTTTATCAGCGTTTCAAATTCTTCCCAGCTATTTGCAACGTGAGTATGTTCTTCTCGGAATTTCAACGCTTTCTCAAACAAGCTGTTTTGGATCTCGTCCAACAACGCTGGAATAACGGTCGCAACGTCTGATTGAGACACAAACTGTTTGGTTAGGGTATCTCTACGTGCTAATTCCACACTGCCCTTTTCAAGATCCTTAGGACCAATGGCTATGCGCAACGGCACGCCTTGCAGCTCGTATTGGTTGAACTTCCAACCTGGTTTTTGAGTATCGCGGTCGTCATACTTCACGGTAACGCCTACTGCGCGCAATTGCTGCACCAAATCGTTTGCCACTTCTGAAATTGCATCCAACTGCTCTTGACCTTTATAAATCGGCACAATAACAACTTGATATGGAGCCAATTTCGGCGGTAATACCAAACCGTTATCATCACTGTGCGTCATGATCAGCGCGCCCATTAATCGGGTACTTACCCCCCAAGAGGTCGCCCAAACGTACTCTTGTGTCCCTTCTTTGGTCTGAAATTTCACATCAAAAGCCTTGGCAAAGTTTTGACCGAGAAAATGAGAAGTTCCAGCCTGTAATGCCTTTCCATCTTGCATTAGGGCTTCTATACAATAGGTTTCCAAAGCACCGGCAAAACGCTCTCCTTCCGTTTTGATACCACGCAACACAGGAATAGCCATGATTTCTTCTACAAACGAGGCGTATACATCCAACATTGTTTCAGCCTCTTGAATGGCCTCCTCTTTAGTGGCATGCGCCGTATGGCCCTCTTGCCATAAGAATTCAGCCGTACGCAAGAACAAACGCGTACGCATTTCCCAACGCACCACATTCGCCCATTGGTTCACCAAAATAGGCAGGTCACGGTAGCTCTGAATCCAATCGCGGTACGTATCCCAAATAATGGTTTCAGACGTCGGACGTACAATTAGTTCTTCTTCCAACTTTGCGGCTGGATCTACAATAACGCCATTACCATCAGGATCATTCTTCAATCGGTAGTGAGTCACCACCGCACATTCCTTTGCGAAACCGTCCACATGAGAGGCTTCTTTCGAAAAGTATGACTTCGGGATAAACAACGGGAAGTAGGCATTCATATGACCGGTCTCTTTGAATCGACGATCTAAATCAGCCTGGATACGCTCCCAAATGGCGAAACCGTAAGGCTTAATAACCATTGAACCACGAACTCCTGAGTTCTGAGCCAAATCGGCCTTCACTACGAGTTCATTGTACCATTTTGAGTAATCTTCCGCTCTTGTTGTCAAGTGTTTTCCCATAATAATAGGTCTTGGTATAACTTTTGTACCTTTAGTTGCAAACGGCAAAACTACTGAAGTTATGAAGAAGGTTCTCCTACTTAGCGGCATTTCTTATCTACTACTTGTATCATGTGGTACTTCTGTGAGTTTAACCGACAACTATTTCGAAGACGAAAACTATTACGACCCCACCCTACCCTTGCCACTATTTGCCCTTCCGAATAACGGACCGGCATTGGAAGAATTGGGTGAAGATGATTTAGATGCCATCTGGCAAGGAACTACTGCAAACGGCTACAACTTTCCTAATACCCCAACCTATACTCGAAACTACTGGACCACCGGATTCGGGCGAATCAACTCGCCATATTGGTCTATAAATTCCATGGGATCTTGGAACACCTTCGGTTGGAATAGCCCCATGGGCCTTTCTCCTTGGGGCAACTTTTGGATGCCAATGGGCTACAACTCCCTTGGCATGGGCGGTTTTGGATACGACCCGTACGGCTACAATCCCAACAGCTACACCCCTTACGGATATAATCCCTACGGATATAATCCATACATGTACGGGTACGGGTATGGCTACGGCTACAATCCATACGGTTGGAATAATGGTTGGGCGAGTTCTGGAAACTCCAATAACAATACACCTACAAGACCTGGGATTAACTATGGCGGATCTCGCCCATCTAAATACGGCAGAAGTGGAGGCGGAAGCGCAATCAATGGACGCACAACTGTGGACACCGACCAAAGTATTGGAGCGCGCACCCTACGGGCCATCGAGCAGCTAAGCGAACCTACAACTCCCAAGGCAAATTCTTCTCGACCTACGATACGCACAAGACCTACTCAAAGCACCTATGAGCGACCCACAAATACACAGTCGTACGATCGATCTGTGAATGAACGCTCATGGTCGCAACCTTCTCAAAGCACTCGCAGCAGTGACAACAGCTCAAGAAGCTACTCCCCAAGTAATTCTTCCGGGCGCAGTAGTTCGGGCAGCAGCGGTGCAGGAGGATCGAGACGCCGATGATTAGATCCAAGCTTCTACTTCTTGTATCCATAGTGGGCCTGCACATGCACGCCCAAGACTTGGATTACTTCCTAGAACTTAATCAGCCTACAACTATTGGGGATGCGCGCTTTACAAGCATGTCTTCTGCAACAGTCGCCCTGAGCGGCAGCATGACGGCTATGGCATTAAACCCCGCCCTTGCTGGTCTATACCGGCAACAAGGATTCAGTATTAACGTAGGTGGTCTGACCAGGACTATGTACGATCAAGATGATTTGTTTTTACGAGGGACTACAAACCGAGCCATCCTTCCGAATTTTGGCTGGGTATCTAAAGACCCCGAAAGCCCGATGCGCTTGTTTTTTGTCTACAATACGGATCACGCCTATGCGCGAAAATTCAAGATACTGGCCAGCGATGTAAATAGTATGCAACTGCCCATCATTGATTATGCCAACGGGACACCGCCCGAGTTTTTAGCAGACAATCTTGGGCCTTATGAGGATATGCTCTACCAATGCTATGCCGTCGACTGGGATCCAGATAAGATGGAGTATGTGAGTACTGCTGACCTCACCTCTACAGACTACACGCATAACTATTTCCGTAAAGGAATGAGAAACAGAATTACCCTTGGCGCCGCTTTTCAGCAAAGCCCCCAATGGTATTTTGGTGGAAGCGTACAAATTGTGACCTCCAATGAAGATGTTGAAATCGAACATCGCGAGACCTACAACACCTTTTCGGATTTGAATTATTTCAGCTCCACGGAAGTGTGGACGAACATGTCCTTGGGCATCAGCGGAAATCTAGGAATGTATTACCGTCCGGTCCAATTCCTTCGACTGGGCGCAGCCCTCGAGTTACCGCAAATTCATGGGTTCAACCTAGATTGGGAAACCACTTTCAGCGCTACGCGTCCTTCGGTCAGCAGCAGCGCGATGACCGCCCAAGGGTATGGAACGGAATATAGTTGGGGCATCATTACTCCAGCCAAACTGCAAAGTGGCGCGACCATCGTCGTAGGACGAGCGGGTCTGATTACGGCCGGACATACCTTCATCCCCCATTCGTGGACCATGAGCACGGGCAGAAACGAGCGTTACCTGGCAGAAATCATCGATAGCACCATTTCAAATCAGCACCTCTTTGCACTGGGTACAGAGTGGCGGTTAGGTCCTTTAATTTTGAGGGGCGGGGGCCAATTCTCTCCTTCCTACCGCGAAGGTCAGCAAGCCGCCGTAGGGTACAGCCTAGGACTGGCCATTCGAAGCGACCAAACTACGGTAGAATTTGGCTGGCAACGCCGCATCCAACGCAGCCAATACTATCCGTTCAGCAAGGATTACAGCGATCCATTCTTGTATCAAATGCAAGAGGCTATTCTGGTCATAGGCGTAGCTTGGAAAATCTAAGGGCTTTTCCATCTTTTGCCGTATTTTGCAGGGATAAGAACTGCATTAGAATCACACTATGAAATTCACTTGGTTGAAACGCCTAACTGCCCTTGCCTTACTCATTTCACTTTGTCTTCCACAGGAAAGCTTTGCGCAACGTAAAAGCAAGGACGACACTCCCGCGTGGACGGATGCTAGCTTGAGTGCTTTCAAATGGAGAAATGTTGGTCCAGCTACCACATCAGGTCGTATTGTCGACCTCGCCGTGGACACTGAGAATCCTGGCACCTTGTACTTGGCCTTGGCCTCGGGCGGGGTATGGAAAACTACCAATAACGGCACCACTTTCGAGCCTATTTTCGACGGTGAGGGAAGCTACAGTACGGGGTGTGTGACCATAGACCCGACAAATTCGAACGTAGTTTGGGTTGGATCGGGCGAGAATAATAACCAGCGTTCTGTGCCCTACGGTGATGGGGTATATGTGAGCCGCGACGGCGGAAAATCTTGGGACAATGTTGGGTTGTCTTCGAGTGAGCATATCGGCATGATTACCATAGACCCGAATGACGGCAACCACGTATACGTGGCAGCCTACGGTCCATTATGGAGCGCCGGGGGTGAGCGTGGTATATATGAAACAAAGGATGGCGGGAAGAATTGGACCCGCATTCTACATGTGAGTGAGCATACCGGATTCAACGAAATACATATGGATCCTAGAGATCCAAAAACATTATACGCTACTGCTCATCAGCGTCGTCGCCACGTGTACACCTACCTCAGCGGTGGGCCAGAAAGTGCGATTTACAAGAGCACGGACGGTGGGGCGAATTGGGAAAAGCTTGGCGGCGGATTGCCCGGTGGTGATGTGGGCCGTATCGGGATGGATATTGCGCCAGCGAATCCAGATAAGCTGTACGCGACCATTGAAGGGCACGGTACTTACGCATCGGAAGATCGTGGAGCGAGCTGGAGCAAGAAATCGGGCCATGAAACTTCTGGAAACTACTACGTAGAGTTCATTTGCCACCCAACGGATGAAAACACCGTGTACAGCATGGATACCTACGCGCAAGTGAGCACAGACGGGGGTAAAACGTTCAACCGCATTCCGAAGCGATTCAAGCATGTGGACAACCACTGTTTGTGGATTGATCCCGCGAACACGGACCACATGTACATTGGTACGGACGGCGGCTTGTATGAGACTTGGGATGGGATGAGCAGCTGGAATTGGAAAGCAAATATTCCTACGATCCAATTTTACCGTGTGGCCGTCGATAACGATTGGCCGTTCTACAACATTTACGGCGGAACTCAAGACAACAATAGCTTGGGTGGACCGTCGCAAACCATCAACTCTCGCGGAATCATCAACAGCGATTGGTTTGTGACCAATGGCGGCGATGGTTTTGAAAGCGCTACGGATCCAGACGATCCGAACATCGTTTATGCACAAGCACAATACGGATGGTTGGTACGATTCAATAAGCAAACGGGAGAGAAGACTCCTATTCAACCCCAAAGTAGATACAAAGAGCCTGCATATAGATGGAATTGGGATGCTCCGCTTATTGCGAGCAAGCACCAAAAGAAAACATTGTACTTCGCGGCGAATAAAGTCTTCAAGAGCACAGACCGTGGAGATAGCTGGACGGCAATTAGCGGTGACTTGAGCAGACAATTGGACCGCAACACCCTACCTATTATGGACCGCTACTGGGGACCTGAGGCTGTGGCCTTGCACAAGAGCACTTCGATTTATGGCAACATTGTGACCATGAAAGAGCACCCGAACAAACCGGGGCATTTATGGGTCGGAACAGACGACGGATTGGTTTGGAAGACGGAAGATGATGGTAAGAATTGGACCAGTGTCAAGAACTTCAATACGCTACCTAAAACCCAAGTAGGATCGCTAAATCTACCGCTCGTATATGTTCAGGACATCGTGCCTTCGCAGCACGACGACAATGTAATATATGCGGCGTTCAACAACCACAAAAACGGCGATTTCAAGCCGTATTTGTTCAAGAGTGACGACGGTGGACGTTCATGGGAAAGCATCGCTAGTGACTTGTCTGAGCGCGGCTCTGTGTACAGCGTTGCAGAGGATCACATCAACCCGAACCTATTGTTCGTAGGTACAGAATTTGGCCTTTGGTTTACCCTTGACGGAGGTGAGCACTGGAAGGAATTGGGCAGCGGATTGCCGACCATCGCAGTTCGCGACATCGCCATCCAAGAGCGCGAGAATGATTTGGTATTGGCCACTTTCGGACGTGGGTTCTATGTCTTGGACAACTATAGCCCGCTACGCGAACTTGAATATGTGTTGAATCAAGAAAATGCCTTCTTCACTACTAAGCCAGGACTGTTGTTCCGCCGCGCCAACATCGGTGGAATCGATTACAAAGGGGCACAATATTACACGGCTAAAAATCCTAAGGTAGGAGTGACTTTTGAATGGAACACCTCATCAAGTGCTGCCAAAGTGAAACATAACCGCCCGGAAGCCAATGAAAACCTACCCCACTACCCTAGCTTAGATCAACTTCGTGAGGAAGACTGGGAAGAAAAGGCGTATCTGTTGTTCGAAGTGACCGATAGCAGCGGCAATGCAGTGGCCCGTTTTACCAAGGGCGACAGTAAAGGCATTCAACGCTACACTTGGGATGGACGCATGAGCAGCACTTCATCGATCAGCACGAACGGTGAGCCCGTTACAGAAGCCTATGGTACTTCATTTGTAATGCCAGGCACCTACTACATCTCTATGCACCGTTCGACCAATGGCTCGTTGGAAACGTTGGTGGATAAGCATGAGTTCAAGGTGAACCACCTCTACAACTACGAAGGCATTGATATTGCCTTCAACCAGGGTGTTGATGCTTTGAATGGACGAATGAACAAGGTTATGGCCGAGTTTAATGAGTTGAACGAGGAACTGGGGCAACTCCGAGCTGGGCTTCGCAACACTCCTGGAGCTTCTATGGAAGATTTGAGTACTGCGCGTTCTCTAGACGTACAGCTCAAGGAGGTTGAAGTACTTCTCAAAGGTGATGCCACCAGAAGCAAGCGTGAATATGAAACTGCTCCATCGGCGCAAGATGCCGTAGGGCTATTGGCGTGGGGTGCTTTTAATCACCGCGGCGCACCGACCGGTACGATGAAGCAACTGAAAGAAGATGCAGAGGCTATGTTGGCGGATGCAGAAAAAGCACTGGCTGAAATCGACGAAGCGATGGACGCACTGGAGGCAAAAGCTGTTGAACAAGGAGTGCCGTTTTGGGATTAATAGTTCATACCTTTGCCGCCCCTAATTAAGAAGAGAATTGGACCCTATGTCTAAAGACCTACAAGCTTTATTGGCCGAAGAGATTGGCGATGCGCACGAGAGTTTCGCTGCAGAAACGCCCTTGCGCGAGGACGCGTTTGAGAAGAGTAATGAGGAAAAAATTGCCATCATTGCCGATCACGTACGTGGCATTCTAGATACGCTAGGAATGGACCTCAGCGACGACAGCCTTCAAGGCACACCAATGCGAGTGGCTAAATTATTCGTCAATGAAGCCTTCGGTGGATTGCATCCAGATCGCAAACCGTCGATGAGCACCTTTGAGAATTCCTACCGCTACAATGAAATGTTGGTAGAAAAGAACATTGTGGTCTATTCCACCTGCGAACACCACCTCCTTCCCATCGTTGGCCGCGCCCATGTAGCCTACATTTCGAACGGAAAGGTGGTAGGCTTGAGCAAAATGAATCGCATCGTCGATTACTATGCCAAGCGCCCTCAGGTACAGGAGCGCCTTACCCGTCAGGTCGTACAAGCCCTTCAAGAAACCTTGGGCACCAAGGATGTCGCTTGTGTTATCGACGCGAAACACCTCTGCGTAAACTCACGTGGCATTCGTGATATCGAAAGTTCTACAGTGACTGCAGAGTTCGGCGGAGCCTTCCAAAACGAGGAAAAGAAACAAGAGTTTCTGAACTACATTAATTTGAATACTGAATTCGGCGCCTAGTGAAACCGTTGTACGAAGTCTATCCCATCCACATTGAAAACAGCCTGACCGGCGAAAAGGAACCCTTTTCCCCAGTCCACGATGGACGCGTGGGCATGTATGTGTGTGGACCGACCGTATATAGCGACGTGCATCTTGGGAATGCCAGAACCTTCACCTCTTTCGACCTGATTTTCCGTTACTTCAAGCACTTGGGCTACAAAGTGCGTTACGTGCGCAACATTACAGATGTGGGCCATTTGGAGAACGATGCAGATAGCGGCGAGGATAAGATTGCAAAGAAAGCCCGTCTCGAAGCTCTCGAGCCCATGGAAATCGTTCAGCGTTATACCGTTGATTTCCATAAGGTAATGGACCAATTAGGCGCGCTTCCCCCTTCCATCGAGCCTACGGCAACCGGTCATATTGTCGAGCAAATCGCCATGACCCAAGCCATCCTAGCCAAAGGCTGGGCCTATGAAAGCAACGGTTCGGTATACTTTGATGTCAACGCCTACAACAATGACGGCGGGGACTACGGCGTACTTTCAGGGCGTAAAATGGACGAGCTTCAAGCTGGAAGCCGCGCCTTGGACGGCCAAGATGAAAAGCGCAATCCGGCAGATTTCGCCCTTTGGAAAAAAGCCTCTCCCGCGCACATCATGCGCTGGCCTTCCCCTTGGGGCGATGGATTCCCTGGATGGCATCTGGAGTGTTCTGCCATGAGTACCAAGTACCTTGGCGATGAATTTGATATTCACGGTGGCGGTATGGATTTGAAGTTCCCTCACCACGAGTGTGAGATTGCACAAAACAAAGCTTGCACCAACCACAACGGAGCACGCTACTGGATGCACGCCAACATGCTAACGCTCAACGGCAAGCGCATGAGCAAAAGCACAGGCAACACCATCCTACCAGGAGAACTGTTCACCGGCACCAACGATTTATTAGTCAAGGCTTTCCACCCTTCTGTGGTCCGATTCTTTATGATGCAAGCCCACTACAGCAGTGTATTGGACTTCAGCAACGAGGCACTTCTAGCCGCGGAAAAAGGACACGATAAACTCCTTGCCGCATGGAACACACTCCAACAAGCCAACGCTAAAGGCGGCCAAGGGTTTGATGTACAAGCCTGGAAAGAGAAGTGTTACAGCGCTATGAGCGATAATTTCAACAGCCCCATCCTCATCGCGCATTTGTTCGAAGCCGTTAAATTCATAAATGCAAGCGAAGGCGGTTTGGCCATTGCTGCTGGTGATTTACAAGAGCTGCAACAGACGTTCAAGACCATGGTATTTGAGATTCTAGCGCTTCAGGGCATAGAAGATCAAAGCGCACACAAGGACGCGTTGGACAAGGCAATGGATTTGGTCATAGAATTAAGAGCACAAGCACGTACCAATAAGGATTGGGGAACGGCAGATTTGATTCGGGACCAATTAAAAGATGCCGGCATCCAACTCAAAGATGGACCGGAAGGCACGACCTATAGCCTCTAAGTATGAAAACCGTGTCCCATTTGTTGTCGACAGTGCTGGGCGCTCCCCTGCTACTTTTGATTTGGTTATACCGCAAGGTATTATCACCACTACTGGGACCTTCGTGCCGCTACCAACCGACCTGCAGCGCCTACGCCGCAGAAGCCGTCCAAATCCATGGACCCTTCAAAGGCTTCTGGATGAGCATTAAACGCATAGGAAGTTGCCACCCCTGGGGCGGCCACGGCTGGGACCCCGTTCCGGGCAGCGCTTTAGAAAAAGAATTAAAAGAGAAAAACATCATCTAACCCTATCCTATACTAACATTATGAAACATTCCTTGTTTTTTGCCGCCGCCCTCGCCACTGTTGCCTGCCAACCTTCAGGAGAAACTGCCGATGGAGAAAGTGGGGCTACTTGGGAAAGTAAAATTCACTACGACCAAGAGGTGCATTTGGACAACGTACGCCAACTGACTGATGGTGGCGACAATGCCGAAGCATATTTCAGTTTTGACGGCACCATGCTGACCTTCCAGAGCAACGCGGAAAAATGGGGCAACGAGTGTGATCAGATCTACGCCTTTAATTGGGATACGGACACCATCTTAGAAAACGAACCTCAACTCATCTCGAATGACTTAGGACGCACTACCTGTGCGTATTTCATGCCAGGAGATACCACCATCCTTTATGCCAGTACTTTCGCCGGAGATACCGCATGTCCAGCAGTACCGGAGCGCGGCGAAAGCGGCGCCTATGTTTGGCCCATTTATTCAGATTTCGACATCTACGTGAGTGACCTTGCCGGCAACATTGTGGATACCTTGATCTCTGGGCCGGGCTACGATGCGGAAGCTACCGTGAGTCCTGATGGCACCAAGATTGTGTTCACCTCAGACCGCAGCGGTGATTTGGAACTATATGTATGCGATATTGACGGTTCGAACATCACCCAAGTTACTAGCGGCCTTGGCTACGACGGCGGCGCATTCTTTAGCCCAGATAGCAAAAAGTTGGTGTTCCGCAGCTCTCGCCCACAAACTGAGGAAGAGATCACGAAATACAAAGACCTATTGGCCAACGGCATGGTAGAGCCAACACACATGGAGATTTACACCTGTAATATCGACGGATCGGAATTGACCCAAGTCACTTCTTTGGGCAATGCGAACTGGGCGCCATTCTACCACCCTAGTGGAGAGAAAATCATCTTCTCCACCAACCACCACAGCGAAAAAGGCTACCCATTCAACCTGTTCATGATCAATACTGATGGAACGGGCTTACAACAAATCACTTACGACGGTGTGTTCGACGCATTCCCAATGTTCTCTCCGGACGGCAGCAAACTAGTCTTTGCCTCTAACCGGAATAACGGCGGAACTCGTGCCACGAACCTCTTTATCGTAGACTGGAAAGAATAAACCTATGCTTGCCACCATCTTTTGGGACTTCCCCAACCACATTCCTCTGTTCGGATTTGAACTTCGGTTCTATTCGTTGATGTTCATCATCAGTTTTGTGCTGGGGCAGTACGGCATGCAATATGTCTTCAAAAAGGAAAACATCGACCCTAAACTCATGGACAGCCTGGTCTATTGGATGATTGGGGCAACCATTGTTGGAGCTAGATTAGGCCATGTTTTCTTTTACGATTGGGACAAGTACAAGAACAACCTGGGCGACATTCTCAAAGTTTGGGAAGGGGGACTGGCTTCGCACGGTGCGGCCATCGCCATCGTAGCGGCCATGATTTACTGGTCGCGCAAATATGCCAAAATACATCCGTTGTGGACCTTAGACCGCATTGTCATTGTGGTGGCTTTAGCGGCTGGATTCATCCGTATGGGGAACTGGTTCAACAGTGAGATTTATGGTGCACCCGCGAACAGCGCCTTTGAAACCGTTTTTGTGGAGGACGGTGCACAAGCCATACAACGCGGTTTTGCGGACCAAGTAAAGCACATGGAATTCGAACCTACCGGTGAACTATTGCAAACGGACAGCTTGGCCCTGCCGGAATTGGACCTACGAATTTCCTTTCATCAAAGTGGCGAAGCACAAACGGCACAATACGCCAATACGTATTTGCCACAGATTATTCGCATGCAGCGCCCGGACAACCGGAATCTTTGGATGTTAGACGGCACTGTTGCCGAGGTCTACGAAGGTGCGGATGGATGGGAAGCCTCGGTGAAGGTATATGGCATTCCGCGCTACCCCACCCAACTCTTTGAAGCCGGCGCCTACTGGATCATTTTTATCACCCTCGCATTATTGTACTTAAAGCGTGGAGCAGGCAACAAACCTGGATTCCTTTTAGGACTTTTCCTCACGCTCCTTTTCGGGTTCCGTTTCTTTATTGAATACCTCAAGGAAATTCAAGTGGACTTCGAGCAAAGCATGAGTCTCAATATGGGCCAGTGGTTGAGTATACCGCTCGCAGCCTTTGGCTTATTCCTGATTTTCAGAGCACAAAAAACATCTTAAATCTTCGACATGAACGCCTTTAGAAAATATGCTATTTGGATTGTCGGCTTGGGATTGGCCGCTTTCATCATTCCTTCAACCATAGGGAGTTTCGGCAAATTCAACGAAAACACAAAGCCGTCAGTAAAGCAGCCCACACAGCCTTACGAACCGCCGTTTAGAATGGACGGCACCCTCTGGGCCGTCAACGGCGCTGATACGACAGCTGTTTTCCGCACGGAATATGCGACTACACCGGCCGCCATCGAAATAGGGATGATGTATAGAAGATCGATGGACAAGGATATGGCCATGTTGTTCTTCATGTCTGGCGGGGACCAATTACGCAGCTTCTGGATGAAGAATACTATCGTACCGTTGGACATCATCTATATTAATAGTGCAAACGAGGTGGTGAGTATTCAAGCCAACGCTCAACCCCTGTCCACCCAAAGCTTGCCGAGTGGCAAGCCAGCCTCTTATGTACTCGAAGTAAAAGGCGGTGAGGCAGCAGCCCAAGGCATTGGCGTAGGCACAAAAGTGTACTGGTCAGATAATTGATAAAAAATCTACTGACCTTAATTATTTCACTATCTTTGCACGCTCATAGCATTACAAACATCTAATACGATTTTGACATGTATTTAACGAAAGAAAAAAAAGAAGAGATCTTTGCACAACATGGTGCATCGACCAAAGACACTGGTTCTGCAGAAGGCCAGATCGCATTGTTCAGCTACCGAATCAACCATTTGACTGAACACTTAAAGAAAAACAGAAAAGACCACAACACAGAGCGCTCATTGATCGCCTTGGTAGGAAAACGCAGAAAGTTGTTGAACTACTTGAAGAAAAATGACATCGAGCGTTACCGTGCAATCATTGAAAAGCTAGGCTTGAGAAAGTAAGCTTTACAATACAGACGACAAAAAGGCAATTTTTACAATTGCCTTTTTGCGTATAAAAAAGTATCTATTTCAATTATATATGATTCCTAAAGCAATTACTGAGACTATCGTACTTCCAGACGGGAGAGAGATCACGCTTGAGACCGGGAAACT
>Ga0181556_1001141_pt1 | contig 27415 bp, 17 predicted proteins | sample 011ome_14_FD_148651 | JGI IMG/M metagenome (GOLD analysis project Ga0181556, IMG submission 148651) | Coastal salt marsh microbial communities from the Groves Creek Marsh, Skidaway Island, Georgia - 011505AT metaG (spades assembly) | ecosystem: Environmental > Aquatic > Marine > Intertidal zone...
CGAAAATAGATCCTCACTTCGCGGCGCACGTGAGCACGTCGTGGAGTCCCCTTGACGACGGATAGAACGCGGAGAACGAAGAGCGTTCGCACATTCAACGTTAACGGTACCAGATCGATTGCGGTATGGACTCCCCTCCTCGATGCCACGGCCTGCCTTGGCGGGCCGTGGCCAAGGACGATCACACTTTTATTATGTGGTCAAAAGTGTGATGGTCATCACACTTTTTAGCATCACATCACACACCCATCACACTAAATAGTGTGGCACACACCAATCACGGGCCGTGGCTGGTCCACCGGTGTCCCGAGGGACACCGGTGACGATGTAAACCAAAATAGGGGATGGGGTATGGGATTTGATGCGGTCTCGGTCGGGGTTGTGCTGAAAGGCATACGAGTTCGTGTCGTCATCTTTGCCGAGGTAGTCCCTCGTCTGTCGTAGTAACTTTGTAATCCTCTCAGCCTCTACAGCTCTAACCCTAGGTCGGTCAGACACCCGGTCGTTACGACGGCGCCGCTGGCCACACGGCGACGCGCCGCCGACGACGACGACGTCGCGAACCGGTGAGGGGCGCCGCGTCGCTTTGCTTTCCGCGAACGCGCGCGTGAGGTGTGCGCGATCGCGCGCGATCGCGGGCAGTCATTAGTCGTCGCCGGGGAGACGCCGAGAGGGTCAAAGGACAAGAGCAGCGCGCGACCGATCGATCGATCGAATGACGTCGCGCGGCGGCGCGGGGAGCGAACGCGGGGACGACGAGAGCGATGGGGGCGTTGATGAGCGACAGCATCACACGCTGACGCTGTCGCAAGGGCGGGCGTTGCGACGGGAGTTGTCGAGGCATACGTTGTTTGGGGGCGGGGAGCTGGCGGTGGAGTCGAGTCCGGATACGACGCTGGGGACGAGCGAGGCGGAGGAGTTGGCGCGAGCGTTTGCGAGCGCGACGAATGGTGGTGGTGGTGGTGGCGCGAGACGCGGGCGAGCGAGTGCGGATGGTGGTCGGCCGATGGTGACGTTTGATACGGTGCCGGAAATCATCGTCGAGAGTCCGGCGGCGGCGGCGGCGGTTGAGACCGAGCGTGGTGGGAGTCCGAATGCGAGCGATGCGATGGCGGGTGGTGGCAATGGTAATGTGAAATCTACCACGCTCACGGCGGCGAGCGGGCGAGAGCTCGCGGCGGAGTTGAAAAAGGTGCAAATGCAGCACTCGTCGTCGTCGGCGGCGCAAGCGACTCGCGACGCGACGTTATCGACGACTGGGTCGGAGAACGTGTTGGAAGGGAAAGAGGAAAAGACGCGACGAGCGATTAAGACGCTACAACGACAAACTGATGCGTTGATGTTTTTGGCGGACGCTGTGGAGGCGAAAGAGTTGCCAGGTTTGGCGGCGCGCATGCGAGAACGGCTCATGTCGATGAAGGAAAATTACCACGATTTGATGTCGTATGAAGGCATTCGACAGCGTAAAAAGGGTGCGATGAAGAATGCTAGAAAGTATGACTTGCTTCGTGCGACGTTTGGGCACGATGATCAAAATAAACAAACCATGCCCACGCACGGCTCGGACAAGCCCATCGAGCAGCAGCGCAAGCTCAAGATTCTAGCGGCCAAAATGCTCTTTGCCGGAGTAGTGTTCTTGGTTTTGCTCATGATTCCGTTCCTTGTGACGCAATATGAAGCCCAGGACCAACACGTGGGCTGTGACAGCACCACGCCGGGTCTGGTCAAGCTCGATCACGTCAGCAAAGGTCAGTTGGAATTAACCGTGCTCGTCGGCCCGTGCTCGTACGACGACGCGGATTACACGCTCGCGTATTCCGTCGTTCAAGGCGACAACGCCGAGTATGTCTTAGCGACAGCGAGTGGTGTGAGCCTACCGCATGAGTCGACATCTTCGTCTTCTCATCGAAGACGAAAGTTACTGGGCGGCGGCGGCGGCGGTGTGAGTTCGCATTTGAAGAGTTCGTTTTCCTCATTTACTCTGAGCGACTATGACGCGTCTCACGGTGACGCGTATGTCAAGTTCACCACCGACTGTCCAGAACCCGTGGCGATATCCATGCTTGCGTACGACACGGGCATGGTTGGTACCGTCGGCACGTGGCTTGGGCTCGTGCTCTTGATCGTAGTGTTCGGATTGATCATCACTGAAATTATTCACCGAACGCTCGTCGCCTTCATCGGTGCCGCCGCTGTGCTATTTATTCTAGCCCTACAGCATCGATTGCCAACGGTTGCAGATATTCTCACATGGATGGATCATGGCACGCTGGCGCTATTGTTCGGTATGATGATCATCGTCGCCCTGCTGTCGCGCACAGGTGTTTTTGAATTTCTCAGTGTCCGCATCGTACAAGCCGCGAAAGGGTCGATGTGGCGTCTGTTCATCATGCTCATGATTTTCGACGCAGTTTTGAGCGCCTTTTTAGACAACGTCACCACGATGCTTCTCCTCGCCCCTGTTGCGTTGTCTTTGTGCAAGGCTTTGAAAATCGATCCGCGACCGTTGCTCATTCCGTTGTCGATTTTTGGCAACATCGGCGGGTGTTCGACGTTGATTGGCGACCCGCCAAACATCATCATCGGTAACGCGTTGAAAGAACACATTGGTTTCGTCGACTTTTTGCGTGTTCTCGGGCCGGGAGTATTGCTCACCATGCCCTTCATTTTCATGTTTGTCAAGTGGTATTACGGGCAGGCACTCTTTGGTCAAAAAATTAAGGTGGACATCGCCGAGTTAAAGTTGAAGTACCCCATTCGCGACTGGGACTTGTTGATCCGCAGTGGCACGATTCTCGGGTTTGTCATCGTGCTCTTCTTTTTGCACCCAGTGATGCACATGGAACCCGCGTACGTGGCGGTATTTGGCGCGATTGCGATATTATTAAGCGGTAGTCACGATGAGTTTGAATACGCGCTCGAAAAAGTTGAATGGGACTCGTTGTTATTCTTCGCTGGTTTGTTCGTGTTCACTGAAGGCATCGCCAAGCTCGGTCTCCTTAGGGAGATTGCCGACATGCTCTCTACGCTCATCGCGAGTTTCCCCATTGCGAAGCGTCAAGTCGGCGCAATGTTACTCGTACAGATCGTCGCCGGCATCGCGTCGGCGTTCGTCGACAACATTCCATTCACGACGACAATGCTCCCCGTCATCATTCAAATGGCTGACCAAGTCGAAGGTTTATCTATCGAGGCCCTGGCGTGGGCATTATGTTTCGGTGCGGACTACGGCGGCATTGGTACGCTCATTGGCAGTAGCGCGAACATCGTCATGGCTGGGATTTCCGCCGAAGCCGGTTTCCCGATTACGTTTAATTCATTCTTCAAGATTGGATGGCCCGTCATGTGCATCTCGCTGTGCATTTCAGGCGCGTATCTCGCCGCGCTCGAAGCGGGTGGGGTGTTCAAGGTATAAGAATACAATAGCTCTATGTAATACATGAAGAGTTGCCACAAACAAACACAAACACGTCGCGTAGTCGTACACGCTAAACGCGTCGAAAAACCGCGACGTGCGACACGCCGAGTTGAAACTTCCTCGCGTGTTCTCGAATAATAAACGGTAAATCACATTCACGCTCGAGTACGAATGCGGGCTCGAGTATCGCGCGCACGGCTGGGAAATCAAGCCAGCGGTCGCGCGGCGTCCATTCCTCGAGCCACGAATACGGCGACGCGAGCACCAACACGCCTCCAACATTTGTAATATTCACGCACGCGCGTAAAAACGCCTCTGGATCGGGAAGTCGACACAACAGGTTTGCCGCGATGACAGCATCGAATGTCCCGATGTCTTCACGCAGCGCGCACGCATCACCGCGCTCAAACACGCATCGAGACAATGCGTCCGCGTCAGCTTCGAACCTGTCGCGCGCGTCAAATGCCCCACTTTGCGCGCGTTTCGCCGCGTCCACGAACGCGCGAGAGTAATCCACACCAACCACGCGCGTGAATCGTCCTTGTTTCGCCAGCGCCGCGCTCGTACCGCCCACCGCGCATCCCACATCCAACGCCGAAGTCATTGTCCCAGCCGACGCCGAAGACGTCAACCGCGCCTCCATCGCCTCCACCACCACGCGCGCGCACGCCTCGACAAACCCCAGCGCCGCGCGCACATCCACACCCTCGCGCACCATGTCTTCGTATGGAAACGTCCGCAACGCCCCCGCGATCGTCGAGCGCGCGCTATAGTGAAACGTCACGTACTCATCCACCGCCTTGGCTGAGTCATACAACGCTTGCCCCGTGCGCGTCGTCGACGCCGCGGGCGACGCGCCTCGCGCACTGTCCGACCGGGTGCCTCGCGATTCGCGCGCGCCTCGGCGCCGGTCGCGCGCGGAGACCACCGCCGCGGCGCACGCGACGCCGGCGATGAATGCGCGCAGCATGGAATGACGACCACATTGTGTGACGCTGTCGCCGTCGCCGTCGCTGACGCCGCGCACGCCGCGCACGCGATGGACAAGTTCCGCAAAGACGCGCGCAAGCGCGAACTCAAGCGCAACAAGGAGCGACGCGCCGAGGCGCGCACGGCGGCGGCGCAAGCGAAAGGTGTCGATGCGCTCACCGCTGAGCGCGAACGTTTAGCGCGCGTCAAGGACGCGCCTGCGCCGCCGGGCGTGCGCGTGCGCGCGGATAAGATTGAGGAGAAGATTAGGTTTTATGATAAGCAGATTGAAGCGAAGAAGGCGAGCGGCGGCGGCGGCGATGGAGGCGGTGGAGGAGGTGGAGGAGCCGCGCGCGGAGCGGGCGTCGGGACTCGACCGACGTCGACCGCGTACGCCGTCGGCGCGGAACGGTTTTATAAACCGGAAGATAGCGTGTATTGGCATCCGACGTTGAATCCGAGCGGGAAGCCACCGGCGGGGAAGCCGCAAAAGTGGAAGGCGGGAATTGAAATTGATTCACGGATGGGCGAGAGCCGCGCGGCGTTGGCGGCGCCAGAGCCGAGCGAGAGCGAGAGCGAGAGCGATGGGGACATGCCACCGCCGCCCGGACCACCACCGGGGTTTGAATTGGTGTTTCCTGACGCGCCTCCGCGAGAGGGCGCGACGGGTGGTGACGAAAAGGTTGGTGTTACGGATGAGGAGGAGGACGACGACGCGCCGGGGCCGCCGCCGCCGGGACCGCCGCCGCCGGATGAGGAGACAGGCGACGACAATGGTGGCATGAGTGAATCTGATGATGTTCCACTTCCACCGCCGCCCATGCCACCGCCAACGGCGGTTGAACCACGAATCACCACGGTGGTGCACCGTGCGCCGATGGCATCGATGCCTCGTCCACAACCGCCGCCGCGAAGACCGCCACCACCGCAACGGCGTGATGCTGGATTCTTTGCCGCGCCCCGCGCGGCTGTGCTGAAGAAACCTGTCGATCGCGCGGAGTTCACGATGAGTGCGGCGCCGACGGCAACGCCTACAGTGCGCGCGGATCAAAATCCGGCGCTCCGAGCGCTCGTCCCGGCGAGCGTTCGGGTCAAGCGACAAGAAGCTCCGGAAGCCAAGAGGCAACGAACGATTGGGCGCGCTATCGATGCCGCGCCCGTAGTTGTCGCGGCCGCAAAGACTGCGCAGGATGACAAGTACTTGAACTTTTTAGACGAAATGTCCTCGCTCGGCGCGTTTGAGGAGTAGACTGACGCGCGTGTAACATTTAACAAATCAATCAATAGCGACTACCTGTACCGTACGCATTATTACATCTTCTTCGACATCGATAGCACTTCATCTTCGCGAATTTCACACGCCCAGTGCAAAAGAGTTTGACGAATCACGGGTGACACGCGCGCGTCGTCAAATCTAGCGTTGGCGTTCACAATTTTCCGCAATAAATTCGTCTTCCATCGTCCCTTGGCGCCGCACACGCCAGTCCAGCGCGAAATTTGCCTCGCATCGTCCTCCGTGCGACGTCCACAAAAGAAGCGACAGTACCATTGAAACCAACCGCGCGGATCCTGCGGGATGATCCATCCGTGCTCTTCCCAATACGCCTGGTCTTGTCCGCTCTTAACGCCGAAAAAGTTGGTCTGCGGATCGTATCGTCGACACGCGTAATGCGCAACATCAAGTCCATCAAACCATTCGTGCGGGAATTCTTTCGGAGTTATATCACACGGCCCTTTAATGCCTTGCTTACCACCTTTCGGATGGAAATAGCACCCGCCCCACGTCCCGGCGGCGATGACTTGCGCCGGAGTGAGCGTCGGTGTAAATTCTGGATGGTCAGCGAATACGAGCGTGCCTTTGGTCTTATGCCGCGTCACGCGCGCCGCACAATCGGGTGCGATGATTTTTCCCTTTTTATCGCGCCGTTCGCGTCGGTCGATGTGATCGGCGAACGTCAACGCGACGGATTTCAGCGCCGACGCGTCCTCCGCCGGCGTCGGCTTGGGCGCGTAGCTCACCCGACCACTCGTCGTCGTCTCCGTCGCGCCCGCGGCGAGCGCGCGCTCGAACGCCGCATCATCGAGGTCGGTGTAACGCACGACGGTTTTCGTCGCCCGCGAGCTCGTGCGCGTCGGCACGCGCGGCGTCGAGTCTTGCATCTTGTTTTTTGCCGACGTCATGCTTTTCACTTTTTTCGCTTTGTCGTTCACGGCGGCAGCGAGGGCGTCGACGCCCATGGCGGACATCCGGTCGGCGTTTCGCTTGATGTTTGCCTCGCGCTGCGCTTCGTAAGAGGTGTCATGACTGGTCATGGTGCGAGCGCGGGTGTGACGTTGCGCTCGGCGCCCGTAACATGGCTCGCTGTCCGTCTGCGTCCCGGCGCGAGTATTCCAAATGCTTTGCATCGCTAGGCATCGGTGCGCGAGTCAGTTGGGCAACGTGCGCTAAAATTGATTACAAATGTGTGCTTGCGCGCCGCGGTGGGTGTGTCGCGCGCACGCGCTAGGTGTGGAGTGCGTGAGGTATCATCGATGTTTCGTTCCGTCGCGTCGTCGTCATTTTGCTTTATCGGTGTGCTTTTGAAACTCCAACGTCCACGTCGCGTCGTGGCGCCCGCGCGCGCACGGCGCAATTTTCAGAAAGTCGTCAAAGTCGTAAACTAACTTGCCGCAGCACGACCAGCCTTTTTTGCCTTCATGAAAAATGGGCGCGCCCGAATGATGAACGCACGCGTCGTCGGCGTTGTCCCGTTCGCGGTACTTTTCCCCACATCCTGGGCGTTTGCACGTCTGTAACGTGTCCGCGTCGACGACCGGCGCCATCGGCGCTGGCTCTGTCGACGCCACCTCCGCCGCTCGCGCCGTCGCCGTCGTCGAAGCGCCGCTATCTCCCGCGTGTTCGCTGCAATAAAATCCCGCCGAGCACCTCGCGCACGTCTCTCGCGCCACTGCATCATCCCCGCGCGCCTTCGCCTCGAGCGACATCGGCATCACCGGTGCGTTGACCGCGCTCGCGGTCGCCTCGGGCGCGTTCGCCACTTTCGCTGGCTTGCGCAACGTGTGCGCGCCAACCGCGCAACCGGGAATAGCCATAAAGTCACTAAAGTCAGTGCTTGACTTTGAACAACACGGCCACGACTTCAAGCCGTCGTGAAACTTTGGCGGTTGCGGGTGATACCGACATCCACCGTGCGTGTTTGTGTCGCCTGGGAGGTAGTATGCATCGCATCCGATGCGTTGGCAAGCATATAAACCGTCGGGTCGCGTTGACGGCGGTACGTCGCTCACGTCGCCGTCTTCGAGCGCGTCGTCGACGCTAGACATGATTCAACGCGCACGAGTGTGTCTGTGTATTTGTGTGCGTTCTACGTTTTGCTCGCGCGCGCGATGCGTTCGTCGCGGCGTCGAAGACTGAGCTACACTTGGTTGAATAGTTTACAGTTCTAGACGAAGAAACGAGACGAAGCGCCGAGGAGCGCGGGCGCGACGCCTTCGTTGACGATGTCATCGAACGGTGTCGCCCATCGCACGCGAATATCTGCTCGCGTGCTTTCCCCTGCGCTCGGCATGCACAGCGCCAATACGTGCTCGTGTTCGAGACGAGGCTTTAACAACGCCATCGACCACGCGCGAGACGCCGCCGGCGCCGCGTCGTCGCGCAAATCAATCCTCCAAATTCCGCCCTTTTCGCTCGCGTTCCGCACGCCGTCGATCGTACATCTCGCGTCTTCGCGTTGTTCGACGCGTTCCCAAGCCACGTCAAACTCCCTAAACGGTCTCCCAGCAATGCCTAATCCAAGCGCTTTCACGTACGCCTCCTTCAACGTCCACAACTTCATAAACGCTCGCGCCTTCTCTTCGTCATCTGTGATTGCATCCAACCCTTGACGTTCGCCACTCGACATCCACCGCGCGCTAAACTTCCCTATATCACTTCCCAACCGCCTAATTTCGCTCTCTACATCGCACCCAATCTCTGCGCTCGCGTCCCGCGTCGTTGCCACGGCGACCAAACCGTCGCAGTGCGACACGCTAAACCCGCGAACGCCTCCAACCGTCGCATCCCACGCCTTCAATCTCGGCTTCCCGCGCGCACCAATGTCGAACGCAATATCAATCGCCTCCGTACGCGCATCATCGCCATCACCAGCGCTCGCGCTCGCGAGAACGCGGCGCGCGAACGCGCGCGCGAGCAACCGCTCGGGCGTCGCGCGCATCGTCGCGCGCTCCTCATCCGTCGTCAACCTCGCGCACGCGTCGTCCACATCGCCCGCGCCGCCGTGCGCGGCTAAAAACCCACGCGGGTCATACAACCATACCTCCGCTACCGCGCCTGGCGCGTCCGACGCGCGCGACGACGACGACAACGCACGCCCGCACACCACCGCGCCAATCCTCGCGCGCGGCGCACGAATCGCCGCCGCACCGTCACAACCCACGCGCGCGACGCGACGCGCGACCGCGACGCGCGCGCACCGACGCATCACCCTCGCGTGCGCGCCCTCGAACGCGCGCGACGACCACCACGGCGACGACAGCGGCGGCGACATGTGCCGCGCGAATGCGCGCGCAGGCGCCCACACCTCGAAAGCGCACTTTTGAACCATCCATCGATGATCAATATCGATTGCTTCACATTTTCATCGACATGCGATATCGATCGATACCCTAACCGTCGCTTTCGCACATCCCGAGACGCGCGCGCGGCCGATCGCGTCGGTCGTCGTCACAGCACGTCGCGCCGCGATGCCGACACGCGCGAACGCGCGCGCGAACGGCGCGAATGGGGCGATGACGCACGCGAGGCGTCGCACGGACGCGTCGGATGGCGCGCGCGCGCGTCGAGGCGCGACGGACGGGGCGACAGGTGGAGGTGAAGATTTGAAACGCGCCGCGACGCAAGATGTCGAGGGTGCGCGCGTCGTGGCGCGCGATATTAACGCGGAAATCGCTCGTCGCGCGCGCGAGACGTTGGGGATAATTGAGGATGTCGATGAGGCGTGGGCGTCGCACGGGGCGGTGCCTGAGCGAGGCGCGAGGGCGGCGAGAGAGGCGTGGGTGCAGTGCGAGCGGGACGGGTGCGGGAAGTGGCGTAGGTGTCCTCGACGCGTCGCGCTCGCGCTGGGCAGCGATGGGCGGTTCTTTTGTGAAGATTCTCGAGATGGGAGGTTTAATTCGTGCTCGCGAGCGCAGGAGGCGACGGATGAGGAGATTGATGCGGCGTTGGATGAGTCGATGCAGGCGGATTTCGAGGCGGAGCTCGCGGCGAGAAACGAGCTCACGCGAGAAAGAAATAGAGAGTACGGAAAGAGGAAGCGAGCGATGGAGTTGAGCGAACGTGCGGCGAGAGGCGAGATTGAGATACATGAGGACGGCACGTGGACGTTGCTAAAGCCAAAGAAAAGTCGAAGTGGGGTGAGGAAGAATGGTAAAAATGGCGGCGGCGCGCACGGAGGGGCAAAGAAGACAAAGACTAACGGACAGAAGCATGATGTGGTCGAATCCGCGATACCACCACACCCAGGACACTTTGAAGAGTGGTCCTGGATTCAGTGTGAAAGCGCAGAGTGTGGGAAATGGCGCAAGGTGCCGCAGTCCGTCGTGGCTGGGCTCATGCCGCGCGATAGGTGGATTTGCGCCATGAATGTCAGTCGCGACTTTGCGTCGTGCGACGCGCCGCAAGAGCTAGGTGACGAAGAAATCACCGCGTTCATGGCTGAGCAACAGACTCGCTTGCTCGAACATAATTCTAAACTTGCGCATTATTACGCCTATTACGCCAAGAAGGGTGGTGCACCTCCGCCCGGAGTGAAGAAGATTAAAGTGTACAAGACGATTACCGAGCAACCGACGCAGGTAAAGCGGGAATTACCACCGCCACCACCCGTGGTGCAGAAGCCCAAAGTACCGTTCGACGAAGGTCCAGAAGATCCAGAGTCATGGGTGCCTGGTACGCCGCGACCGATTCCACCGCCGGCGGTTCGAGGCACTGTACCTCCGGCGATCGCCGTCGTGTGCAACAACCATCAGGGCGTGTTTCTCCCAAAGCGTACGATGTTTCGCTGTCACTGCGAACAACCCGAGCACATGTGCGGATCCGTGAGCGGCGACGGTGACGGGCGAATTTTCACCCCTGTCGCGTGGGAAGCACACTGCGGGCGCGCGGCGACTAAAAAGTGGCGTGCTTCCGTCAAGTGCTTTCTTCAAGGTCCGGTGCCGCGACTCTTCATGGGGCATTGGATCGACGAAGTGGGCTTGGAGATCGCCGGCGCGCGACCGCCTCGCGACCCGAACGCGCCGCCGAGGCGTTCATCGACGAAGAAAATGGAAAGTAGCACTGTGATGGTGGAATTCGAACCATCCGTGGCGCCCGGCCCGATTAATCAACTGTCGCTTAGAAACTTGATGACAGTTTTTGGATTTATTCTCGATGGCTCGGCGGTTGGCGAGGCAAAGGTAAAGAATGAGAATGAGGAGGGAGAAGAAGGCACCCAGGAGGTCATGAGCGAGAAGGAACGTCGCACGGCGGCGGAGAAAGAGCTCGGCCGACTCGCCAGCGTGTGCAAAGCATGGAGATGCGCGTCTTTGACGGTGTTGAAAGCCGCCGGCGTCGCGGCGGCGGCCAAGCAAAGTGCGGATGGAGGCGCGCTTCGTACGCAGTTTAATGTCATCACGGAGTACCTTGATCGCGCGGACGATAAAGAGTGTCAAGTAGAGCGATCAGTGACTTTGAATAAAGACCATCCGTTTGAGAATGGATCGAAGACAAAGACGAGCACGGATCTCAAGGATGGGAAACCGCCAGGATGGTGGCCATCGCTCGGCACAAAGGCGCCGCGCAAGAAGCTCAAGACTGAAGTGATTGAACAAGAGACGTATGGGGTGGATTTTGTCACCGGTCGTGATGCCACAGATACACTCAAACGCGTCTTGCCTGATTTCTCCGAGGAGGAAGTGTGGGCATTATACAAGCGATTGCTCGCGCAAGTCAACGCCAGTTACGGCGCCATGACGCCAGACACGTTGGCGACTCAAAGCTTGGCGCTCGCGGCAGAGGATCTCGCCGAGCAGCTCGAGCGTCAACCTGGTTCGACCGCGCTCGCGCACTCTAAAGCGCTATGGGCGCTCTCGATGGAAGCGCGGCAAAATCCCGAACTTTACTTTGTTCATCGTAAAGGCTTTGGCGTCACGTGCAGGACGCCAATTAAAAAGGGTGAATTCCTTGTAGATTTCCTTGGCGAGATTTATCCCCCTTGGGCGTGGGCCGAGAAGCAAGACGCGATTCGTCAAGCTCAAAAAGCTCGCGGTTTGCGCGATCGAGGTCCACCGGAGTTTTACAACATGCAAATTGAACGTCCTGGCGGCGACGCCGAAGGATACTCGGTGCTCTTTTGCGACGCCATGCATGAGAACAACTACGCCGCGCGTCTTTCGCACTCATGCGACCCGAATGTCGAAGTCAACTTGAAGGCAATCAATGGCAAGTATGAGATTCATTTCATAACCACGCGGGATATCTTGCCCGGCGAGGAGTTGGCGTACAACTATCACAGCTGTACTGATAGCATGAAGGAGGTTGAGCAAGCGTTTTGTTTGTGTGGGGCGCGGCTGTGCCGCGGTTCATATCTGAGTTTTGTCGGTGAAAACAATCACTCACAAGTGTTGAATGCCAAACATCGACTGATTGATCGTCAGGTGATGTTGTTCAAGGCGCTCGCGAGTGCGGACAAGCCATTGCGTCCGCAATACGTCGAGGCGCTCGCCACGGTGGGCTTTTATCCCGGCAAAGGCTTGCTCAAAAACTGTCCCGGTTGGTTGTTACAGTATGTCGGCAGCGTGGCGGCGTTCATGCAGCTCGAACTCAAGGAACTTCCAAAGCATATTATCAAAGCTGCGGAGCAGGATCACGAGAAAATGTCAAAGAAGCATCCCACCCTCGAATTTACGTACACAGAGGACTTTGCAAAAATCGACGCGTTGGCAATGCGCGAGAACAGAACGCAGTGCCTGGCAATCATGCTGAGCAAGATTCGTCGACTCATGACGCGTGCACGAGACGGATCTGAACAAAAAAGCGTCGTTGACTGTATGGATATGTTTGCAAAAGCTGACGCGCCGTACAGGGCGGTGAGTGACGTCGAAGTCGCGGCGATGTTTTGGGGCACGTCGCAAGATGATTTCCACAAGTCCATCGTCAGTGGCTTAATTCAAGCCATGGCGCCGCACATGCGTAAAGAGTTGACCGATATGTTCGCGTCTTGGTCGAGCAAGCTCGAAGCCGTCGCCTTAAACGTTCGTGTCGGTAAGATGAATCGCCGCGATTCATTAATTTGGCTACGCGACGCGCTCAAGGAACTTCCACAGACGAGCGGTGCGCGTCACGATCTCGCCGCCGGGCTCGTTCACCTCTACGCCATCACCGATAACTTTTGGATTCCATCTGATGCACCCGAGCATCAATTGTATAAAAGTGACGTGGTGCACGTCCGCGAGGATGAAGTTAACGCCTGGGGCGTCGGCGCCGAAGGCGCGGGCACAAAGATTGTGGCGAAGATTGAAAAGACATACCGCCCTGGATTCACTGCCGCCACGCTGTTACAATGGCACAAGCAAGAACAATCCGACCCGACCCAGCACATGTTTGCGAATAGAAAGGGTAACCTGACCCTTCCGGATTTGGCGTGTTGCTACTCTAGTCGTCCGGGTGTTCGATTGCCGAGAGCGGATACGATGGCGCACGAGACGTGGATCGCGCACTTACAATCGTGTCCCGACGAGACGTGGCCCGCATCGAGCGGTCCATGGGGACCGACAAACGTGCACAGACTCACGGGGACGCCTATTCTCGATGCGTGGATGCGCGGGAAGAAGGATATGCGTCCGGTAGATATCAAGTGGTTGAAAGACAACACCGGGGAGAAGAAGTAAATTAGAGCGACCAACGCGTGCATAGGAAAGTATTGTAATTACGTACGCATGACGTTCGTAACGCGCAAAGACAATAAACCAACCAACCAAAGTTACAGACAAACTATCTAGATTGCTATAATTTATTCGCGTTCACGCGCCAATTTGAGTGCCAAAGCGATAGCGCTCGACTTGGCGCGCGCCGCCGACATTTCGGCGGCGCGTTCGGTAAAATTCACCAATTTGGGTGGAGTGCCATGCGCGCTGACGTGCTCGTAGAAATACGACGTGAGATGTGGTGGAATCTCCAACAACTTGAAATAAAATGAACACCCCTTGCGAATAGCCATCACGAGAGTGTCCATGGTGTCTTGGAAGTCCATGGCGTTGTCCTCGGCGATGGCGCTCAGCGTCTGACCGGCGACGTGTTTATCGTATACGAGCGATTCTTCGGTTGTCAAGTCAATCATCGCTACGCGCGTGCTTTGCATCGTTATCTCACCTCTAGCGTCTTCTTCATCATCGTCGTCGTCGTCGCTCGCGACGTCTTCAGCCTTTTCTTCGTTGCGTTCTTCGCCGGCCTCGTCATCTTCGCTCTCTTCGTCTTCGTCCTCAGATGATACCACCGGTTCCGGCAACGGCTCGCACTCGTACCCCGCACCGTGAACGGAATCCAGCGGCGCGATAGATTTCAACGCACGATACGCAAGCAACGACGCCCATGCGTCCATGGCGGCATATTTAATTTGATCCGGGTTCAAAGCGTCGCGTTCCCAATTCGACATGCGCGTCTTGTCCTTGGGTAAATTCTTCTTCAACACGTGCTCACACACGCGCGCGAGCGACCACGTGTTCGCCCCAGGACACGCACCCACGCGCTCTCTCGCCATCATTCCGAGCTCGACCACTCGAGCGGCGACGACGCCGTAATCTCTCTCAAATTTCCGCGCGTCCCCGCGCACGTTGAACCCCGTCTTCCCAATCGCCGCATCCCTCAACCACCGTTTCAATCGCGGTGTTACCCCAGTCGTGTGCACTCTCGCCAAAACAACCAACGCGCGCGTCAAATCCGCGCTCGCCGCGGCGATTTGCACAAGCGACGTCTTCGCTTCTCCCGCGCCCTTCTTCCACGTCACCTTCCACTCCATGTCAAATCCGCACGTCGGCTCATCCCCCGTCAACGCCTCCAATCGATCGAACGCATCATCGAGCTCGCTCGCCGTGCTCGCCACAATAATCTCCCCATCGTACGTCAAGTCCTCCAGCGTCACCGCGCGCGGAAGCGCGTCGCCGACCGGCGCGAGCGCCTCAGCTGTCTTTTCCGAATTTTGAATCGCGCGTCGCCCATCGTCCTCGTTTCGATCGCGCAGCGCCGCGGGCGAGGGCGCGGCGAGGGCATCCGCGGCGTCGACGAGCGATCGCGGGATACGTCGTGCGCGTTTCGCGATCGGGGACATCGCGGCGCGCAGTGCCGGCGCGAGTCGACGCGATGCCAAGCGCGCGCGCACGCGGCGGGGCATTCGACATTCAAAAGCCCTAAAATTCCCGCGACTTAGGTTCTAGGGTATAGACATCACCACACCCTCATCCGACGACCACGCCGCGCGTCACATCGATGGCGTCCGCGTCCTGCGCCGCGTCCGCGCGCGCGTGCGCGCGCGCGCGCGCATCGCGGCACTCATCGCACGCCTCACCGTCTTCGGCGCGCGCGCGGCGAATGACGCGCGGACGGCGCCACGCGGACGCGCGAACGCGTCGGGATTATCCACAACCGATGCCGAGGGCTGTCGCGCGGTCATCGGACGACGCGGACGACGACGTGGACGGCGCAGACGACGACGCGCGCGCGCGCGAGCGGGGTGTTGATGCGCTGACGTCCGCTGCGCGAGCGTTCGGGAGAAACGCGAGCGCGCTCGCGGAGTCGTATGGTGGTGGACGCGTCGACGCGGGGGAGGATGTCGCGGCGCGTCAGTTGGGCGTTCGCGAGAGTTTACTCGAAAGCGAAGAGCAAGAAGCCGAAGCGCGCGCGCGGGCGGCGGTGAATATGTCGCGCATGCTCGCTAGTGGGGGGTCGGACGTGTTGAAGCGGATTCCAGAGGACATTTTACCGCTTTTGCTGCGGTTGCCGAGCGCGGAGGGCGACGTGGAGGCGTTGAAGCGAAGCGCGGAAGGGGTTAATGCGTGGAAGGATAATCTCGCGCGTGGGTTATTGCCTGATGTGGATGTAGAGTGGCCCGAGGATGCGACTTTTCGTGAGGCTTTGATTGAGGCTTTGGGGGATTTAGACATGGCGCGGTTTACCCGAAGGTTTCCGCCGGTGTTGGATACGTTGATGAAAAATGTGTTGGATATGTTGTACATTTACGAACAAGAGCGTTTAGACGAGGGTGAACCAGAAATGCCACCGAGTGATCCTCAGGATTCGCAATCGTCGAATGACGGCGAAGGCGAAGGAGAGCCTCAAGGGAATGGAAGCGGTGAAAACAACGACCAGGACGGCGAAGGCGAAGAGCAAAGCCAAGCCGGCGGTTCAGGTGGTGGCGAAGGTGAAGAGGATGGTGAAGATAATGTAGATGATTACGATATGAGCGTTGATGGCGATGCAGACGCCGCTAAGGAGGAGGCCAAACAGCAAGCCAAGGAGAAGAATAAGGAGTTGGTGCAAAGCTTGATGGAGGATTTCAAAGACCAATGGGAGCCCGCGGTGGATAAGCTCGACAAGGCGGCCAAGGCGTTTGAGGGATTGAACTTGGAAGACTTAGCCGATGGACCAGAGGGGTTCGATTTAACGCGCGGGCTTTGGCAGCAGACGGGATGGAAAGAATTGGATTCATTGCGGAAAAAGCTACAAGAGTTGCGAGAGTTGCGAGACATGGTTCGGAGCCTCGGGCGCGGAAGCGGTCGAGGCCCATTGAAGCGTGCACCGCGACAAAAAGAACGTCCAGGTTTTCCAATCGGACTTGTGCGAAGTCCAATGGAGCCCGAACAAACATCAGGCTTGTGTCGTTCGGATGACTTGTCGCGCATGATGCCGAGCGAGATGAGTTTACTCGCGAGCGGTTTACCGCAAGCACGATTGCTTCACTTTGCTCGCCGTGCCGAGCGCACACTGCTGTCATACGAACGCGTCGGATGGTCTGAAGAACCTGCGGTGACGGTGGACGGCTTTGAGACGCGACCGGCGGCGGAGTGCGGACCAATTATCGTATGCCTTGATACTTCTGGATCGATGATGGGCGCACGCGAAACGGTGGCGAAAGCCATGGTTTTGGAATGCATGCGTCAAAGCCGAACGCAGCAGCGCGCGTGCTTCTTGTACTCGTTTAGTGGCCCGGGTGATTGTCAAGAGCTCGAGTTAAAACTCACGTCTCGTGGGTTGGAAGGATTGTTGGAATTCCTCGCCGGCAGTTTCCACGGCGGAACCGACGTTGACGAGCCATTCAACCGCGCGTTGGCTCGATTGCAAGAATCAGAGTGGTGCAACGCAGACATCTTGCTTGTTACCGACGGAGAAATTAAACCTCCAGACGAAGCTTTGATTTCAAGCCTCAACGACGCGAAAGAAGAACTTGGATTGAAGGTGCACGGCTTGCTCGTTGGCGATGCCGGCAACGAAGAAGTCATCGAGTCCATTTGCACGCACGTGCATACATTCAAGTCTTGGTCCGCCGTCGGTGGTCGGCGATGAAATTCGCCATAGATTTACTTTATTTTATTAGCTGTCATTGAAATCACGCACGCAGATAAAACATTCCGCCGCGCGCCGAAACGAAGCGAGCCTCAGTGAACGACTCGGGACGCGAGCATGTCTGACCATGCTCGCGTTCACGCCCTCGTGCGCGCGCGCATGTCAGCGATGATATCACCCGCGTCGTTTCGCTCCTCTGTCACTCGCGCGAGATACAGTCACTTGTCGTTGCAGCACACAGAGTTTCCAAGCGTCGACGGCGCTGGCGCCACGTGCTTCGACCTCGATCGCGTTGAGCGCCGCTATCTCTTGTGCGGCACCGTCGATGGCGGCGTGCACGTGTACGACACAGAATCAACGTCGATGACGTCGGATGGCGACGATGCGGTGCGCACGCAGGCGCTGGTGTGTGCGATACCAGGGGGTGGAGCTCGAGCGACGCAGAGTCGAGCCGTGTCGACGTCGACGTCTTCTGTATTTATATCCGACGCCACCGCACACGCCTACGCCACATCGTGTGCGAAGTGGCTTCCGAGTGATACTGGTATGTTCTTTACTTGCGGGTTCGACGCCGCGGTGAAGTGTTGGGATGCGAATAGCTTGCTCGAGGCGAGTGCGCTCGAGCTCGAGGCGAAATGTCACGCGGTGGCGTTGAGTTCGATTTCAACGTCGCACGCGCTCGTGGCGATCGGAACGGACGATGCAGTGGTGAGGTTATGGGACCCCGGGGCGAACGTCATTGCGCACACGCTTTCAGGGCATCGAGGGAGCGTCAGAGCGATCGATTGGGCGTTGTCGAGTGAGTATCAGTTGGCCACTGGCGGCGCCGAGGGCGACGTGCGCGTGTGGGATATTCGACGCGCCGGAGCATTTATGATTTTAGACCGACACAACACGCAACAAACGGCGCATGTTGAAGGAATTAAGGACGCCATGTACGCCGGATCGAGTGGCACAACCGTGGGCGCGGGTCCAAAGCCGGCGTCGCGTAAAATGGCGGATTCCATTCCAGATCATTTACGATCCGATGCCGCACGACGGTGCTCGTCTTCGAGTTACAGCGGTCGCGGGCACGCGCGCGGTGGCATTAAGCGCACGCGAGACGGTGGTTGGGGCGGTTGGGGCGTGGGTTTCCGCCCTAAGAATGGCGCCCGTCCAGACGCGTCCGCGTCCAAACATGTCCCAACCCGGGACGGCTACTCATCCGTCGCCGCATCCGCACACGAAGGGCAAGTCACGGGATTAAAAGTCACACCATGCGGGTTATTCTTAATATCCACTGGTGTCGATGCTCGCGTGCGCCGATGGGACTTGACCACGGGATTGAACACGTACGCTCCATACGACGAACTCGGCCCGATTCCAACATCCAACACCTGTCAACCCGCAATCTCGGGCGACGGCGAGCGCCTCTTCGTGCCGTGCGTCACCGGTGACGTCAAGGTATTCAACACCCACACCGCAGTGTTGCACACCACGTTGAAAGGACATTTAGACGAGGCATTCGCGTGCGCGCACAAGGATGGAGGCTCCGCCGCGCTCTTTACGCTCGGCAAGGATCGAAACATTCTCGTATGGGAACCCCCGCGCGCGTGCACCGATGCGCGCGTCCACGGCGACGGCATCATCGATGGTGACGCATGGAGCGACGACGACGCGGATGGTGACGCCGGGACGGCGGGCATTCGCGCCGATCCAAATTCAAGATTTGCCTCGCGCGGGCTCGGCTATCGATCGATTCGGCGCTAACGCGGCGCCACATGTAGCTTTTCAATTAGCGCATAGCGCTCGAGTGCGCCATCAATGGCGCCCTGGGGCTCATAGAAATAGTGTAACACGTGTGTATCATCATCCATCGCTGCTGCTGCGTTTCGACGCGCGCGGCTGACGTCATCGAGCCGCCGCGACGCGCATTCGAGCGCCTCAGAAATCTCCACGCTCGATCCGACACTCCCCGCATCCATGCCAGCCAAGAAACGCACGTCGAAACCACTCTCGAAAACGTCCAAGGTATCCATCGCGCACCGATTATCGGGCGCGCGCGGCGCGACGACGTCGCTGTCGTCGCGTTTGGGCACGCAAACAAAGATACAGAAGAACAAGGAAAAGCTGACAACGACGCCAACGGCGCGGCGCACGAACGTCATCGCGCGTCTCGGTGATGCGTCTATCGCGTCTCGTCTCGGCGATGTTCCACAGCGACGACAACGCTCGGCGACGGTGACGATGACGACGACGAAACGAAAGAAGAGTGATGATGATTTGCGCGCGAGATTAATGTCGAAGACGAAACCGAAGACGAAACCGAAGACAAACACCGCGACAGTCGCGCCTGCGATTCGTCATATGCTGCAAGAATTAGATTTACAACGATTCCTTCCGAAATTCGCGCGCGAAGAGGTTGACGTGCGCGCGTTGAAAGTGATGAAGGATTCTGATTACAAGGCGCTGAACATTCCCGTGGGGCCGGCTGCGAAAATACGAGACTTTGCGAGGAAGATTCGATGAGAATGCCTACGTCGATGCGATGCAGGATTCGTATGACGATGATGTATGATGTATGATTTATGCGCGCGCCACGGCGCGACGCGCGACTACGTTTCCCCTGCGCAGGTGGGGTGCATGCAATATTATATAGAGTAGTAGCCGAACGAGACGACGTCGCGAAAACGTCAAACGACGACACGTCATTTCCCGACGCACGCACGAGCGACAACACAACCATGTCTGACGATTCATACTCGCTCCGTCTCACCGAAGACCTCTCGTACGTGCACCCGACGGCACCGCTTCCATCATGGATAAAAGGCTTCTTCATCACCGCCCTGCACTGCAACGACAACGCCATCGTCGACGCGTGCATCGAAGCGTGCGAGAAGCTCAACGACATGTGGTTCCGCGTCGCCTACGAACCTCATCGCGTCGACGGGGAAAAACCATTCACTAAAGCCGAAGCGTTGTGGATTCCGGGATGCGAGAGCTGCGCATTCGTCGCGCTTCGTCCCGACGACACCGACGCCAATGTGGCGTTGTTGGCCAAGGCGTTGGTGGATGAATGCCGCGAAGGCGCGGATTGGGTGCAACCCACGCATGTGGCGCGCATCGTTCCCGTCGAACGATGCGCGGCGGAGTTAGATTTACCAGCGTTGGCGAAAGAAATCGTCGGGCGACATTTCCCGCCGCGCGCCGACGCCGACGCCGACGCCGAGCCGATTACGTTTGAGGTGCATTTCGAAAACCACCAACCGCTTTACCGGTACCATGCCAGCGACGTGAACCGCATCGTGGCGAGTTTCGTTCCCGAGGTCGGATACAAGGTGGATTTGAAGAGCCCACAAAAGACAATTCTCGTGATAAACGCGGGCGGGTCGACGATGATGTCTGTGGTAGAAAATTACGATAAGCTTTTCCACTTCAATGTGAACCGCGCCGTGCACGACAAGCTCTCAGCGCACGTTCCTCGCGATGAAGAACGCACGACGTCGGCGTAAATGACGACGACGATGCGTGCGCCTCTATGCATGCGTTTACACAAGACCATGATTGATAACGTTCAATCGAACCGACGACGCGCGCGTTTCAATCGAACGCGCGAACCTCAAACTTTTGATTTTCTTTTCACCTGCACGCACGCGCACACATAGCGCTATTGATGGTGGAATTATCAACCTCACATCATCTCGGCGTGTAATACGACGTCAAATGCTCAACGTGCGCACGACGTGCCACATCATCGATGATATCGTCGCGTCCCGGCGACCCAACCCTATCCGATTTGGCAAACTTCAGTCGTCGCCGCACCGCGTTCGTCCATCGCACGAACGCGTGAATTCGTAGATACACCGCACAAGGAACGGATCAACGACCGTTGCGTCGGTCCCGTCGCCGCCGACTCGACGATTATTTAACCTCTACCGCCTCTCGTTTGCATTCGCATTCGATTGCATTCAAAGACGCACACCATGACGACGGCGATGGCGGTCGTGGAACACATCAAGACCATGTACGCCACGACACCGCTGACGTATAGCATCCCAGCGACGTTGGTGACGATCATTGTCGCCCTGTTCGTCGCTGACGGGTTGTCACACGGGCCGTTGAAGCGTCGGGGCGCGCCTCCGGTGATCGGCGTCGCGCCCGTGTACGGCGGTATGCTGGAGTTCTTGAAGGGACCTATTGGGTTAATGGCGCGCGCGACGCCCAAGCACGGCGAAGTGTTCACCGTGCCTGTGTTTCACAAGCGCATTACGTTTTTGATTGGCCCCAAGGTGAGCGAGTTCTTCTTCAAGGCGAAGGACACGGAGATGTCGCAAAAGGAGGTGTACGAATTCAACGTCCCGACGTTTGGTAAGGGCGTGGTGTTCGATGTCGATCACACCACGCGTGCGGAACAGTTTAGGTTTTTTGCGGACAGTTTGAAGAGTAACCGCTTGAGATTGTACGTGGGGATGATGGTGAAGGAGGCGGAGGATTATTTCGCAAAGTGGGGCGACCAGGGCGAAGTCGACTTGCTCGAAGTGCTCTCCGAGTTGATTGTTCTCACCGCTTCACGATGCTTGTTGGGGCGTGAGATTCGCGAAACGTTGTATTCCGAAGTCACAGAGTTAGTGCACGATTTAGACAAGGGTATGGTGCCGTTGTCGGTGTTTTTCCCGTACGCTCCGATTGAAGCGCACAGAAAGCGCGACGCGGCTAGAAAAAAGTTGGCGCAAATTTTCGACAAGGTGATCCAAAGCCGTCGTGAAAGCGGTGCGAGTGAGCCGGATGTCTTGCAAACCTTCATCGATGCTCGCTATAAAGATGGTTCTCGTCTTACCAACGATCAAGTGCTCGGTATGTTGATTGCCGTGTTATTCGCCGGTCAGCACACGTCGTCCATCACGTCGTCGTGGACTGGTTTACTCGCCATCGCCAACAAGGACCGCGTCATGCCCGCGCTCGTTGAAGAACAGCAAAAGATTATGAAAAAGCACGGCGACGCGATTGATTTCGACATCTTAGCCAGTATGGATGAGTTGCACTTTGCCGTCAAGGAGGCGTTGCGCATGCACCCGCCGCTCATCATGTTGCTTCGCATGGCGCAAGTGCCGTTTGACGTCGAGACGACGACGGGCGAAAAGTACACCGTACCCAAGGGTCACATCGTCGCCACATCCCCGGCGTTCGCGCACCGCATGGACAGCGTGTACACCGACCCGGACCAGTACAAGCCCGAGCGATTCCGCGAGCCCAACCCCGAGGATAAGGCGCAGTTTGCCTCGTTCATCGGTTTCGGCGGCGGTCGACACGGATGCATGGGCGAGACGTTTGCGTACATGCAAATTAAAACCATCTGGTCCATCTTACTGCGTAACTTTGACTTTGAACTCGTGGGAGATTTACCCGAACCCGATTACGAAGGCATGGTTGTCGGTCCGAAAAAGAGCTGCGTGCGATACACCAGAAGAAAGCTCACGCAAAAGACGCCCACCAAGGCGCCGAAGAGGCCGTAACGTCAAAAGACACACGACGTCCGAGCGACCACGCGTTCGCATTATTCCGCCATTGCAATCACACACACACGCACATACACAAACATATATTTACATGCATTCACGTATATCGCACGCGGCATCCATCCGACGTCTCGCGTCGTCACTCCACCATCGAAGCGCGCGTTCGCGTTCGCGTCCCGCGACTACCCTAGGGTGTACGCTCACTTTCCCACACTCCGCAGTTCTCGACGCACGCCGACGCCGATCGCGATGCGTCGCGCCGCGCGAACCGCGCTCAGCGCACTCTCTCGCGCGCTCGACCCCGCGCACGCGACGACCGCGACCGCGACCGCGACGACGAGGGCGTTTTCGATCGCCATGCTGCGCGATCGCGGCGCCACATCATCCACGTCATTCGCGTCGTCTTCGTCGTCGACGACATCGTCGGCGTCGATGACGCGCGCGCGGTCGTACGCGAGTAAACGCGCGCGACCTCAGGTGCCGCTCACGGCGGAAGATATGGGGACGATTCGCGTGGTAAAGGTGACGGACGCGACGCAGACGCTGACGCCAGAGGATGGGACGCTCTACGGCGAGGCTCCAGAGAGTTGGGAGACTCGCGAACGAGCGGTGATGACGGCTGAGGCCGAAGCGGAGTTGGATGCGTTGCTTGCGACGTATGCGGAGACGCGGGTGGTGGAGGATTCGGGTTTGCCGTCGATGGAGGAGATATTAGCGGGCGTCGAGGCGGAGGAGGCGGAGGAGCGACGGGCGCGAGACGTGGAACGCGCGGCGGAGGAAGAGGCGGTCGTTCGTGTACCGATTCGTGACTCTGCGGGGAGAAGTTATGGCACGGGGAAGAGAAAGTGCGCGGTGGCGCGCGTGTGGCTTACGCCTGGACGCGGGGAGCATAAGGTGAACGGGAAGCCGTACGATGAGTACTTCTCCGCGCCGACGTTGCGCGCGGACATGGTGTCGCCATTCTTCGTGAGCGACACTTTGGGGCTGTTCACCGCCACCGCCACCGTGCGCGGTGGTGGCGTGAGCGGTCAGGCCCAAGCCGTGCGGCACGGTATTTCCGTGGCGTTACAAAACTACGATCCAGTGTTTCGACCGGCGCTCAAAGCCGCCGGTTTCTTAAAGCGCGACCCGCGCGTTGTGGAACGTAAGAAACCCGGTAAGGCCAAGGCTCGCAAGTCCTTCGCCTGGGTGAAGCGTTAGGTTTGGTGCGTATTTCGTGCGCGTCTCTGTCACTGGCGGGAGCTCGTGACATTTAATACAGATTTTAGTCACATTCGTAGTCGACATTCGTGAGTCCAGCCTCCTCATTGTTCGTCGCGTCATAATATCCATGAACGCCCTCGCTCGCGCGCGCGCGCTCGCCCGTGCGTTCACGTCGCTTTCCTCGTCATCGTCATCGGTCGCGTCGGTGTCGACGACGACGGCGCGCGTGTGGACGTCGGCGGAGCCGTCGTCGACGCGCGTCGGTGGATCTTTAGGTGAGACGGCCCGCGCGTTTGCCTCGAGCGCGTCGCCGCGTGTCGGTTCGTCGGCGTTCGCGAGCAGTGACGATGGCGATGACGCGCATGACGGAGAGGCGGCGGTGATATCGCGCGCACCGAAGCCGACAAAGCATAAGAATCACATCAAGCGAATGATGCAGCGGGACGCGGCGCGACGCGAAAACGCTCGGAAACACAAGGAAGGCAAGCGCATGCGCGCAGTGGAACGCGAGGAGAAGAGACTGGATCGATGGAGAGGGGCGGTGGCGATGAAGGAGGAGTATGCGAGACGTAATGCGAGTGGTGCTGGCGGGGAATAGAAGGGACGCGAGACGTCGGTAGGTTTATCGAGTCGCGGAGCGTTTCGGGAAACAATAATAGTAGTACGAGGAAGAGAGGTTTGTGTGCCACGCGAGTGATTTTGTGTTGTAGTACAAATGTAGTGCGTTTTTATTTACAGTGTGTGTTATCGCGCGACGCTGTTGTTGTACAAGCGATTCCTGCTTTGTTGTTTTCTTTCGCGAATTATTTCTGACGCGGCGGCGCTTCCCACGGTTCCGGCACCCAAGACGCATCGAGTTTCTCGGGCGCTTTGAGCGTATTCGTTCCCGCTCCAGACGCCCGTCTCACTGGTTCAAATTTCGTTGCCGTCGTATGTAAGGCGTGAGCAAACTTTTCGCTCGCCTTTTCGCGCAAACTCAAATTCGCATGCTCTGGGCCCAACTCAGCGGCATCCAAAAACCGATCCGTTGCCGCTTCCCATGAAAGTCTGTACGAATCAGATGTGCTCAGCGGCGTCGGTTCACTCGTCAATGCCTTTTTCACGCACGAGCTAAACTCTTCAGGGTTGTTATAGATGAGACAGTTTGGAAACGTCGAGAAGAATTCGTTGCTCGGGTGCTTGGCGCATACGACAAATTTACCCATCGCCAACGCCTCCGCCGTCGTCGTGGCCACGACGTCCGAAAGTGACGGGTTGACGAAAACCTTGTAATCGTGAATATCCGACGCGGCGTGATCCTTGCGACCTTGGAAGTTCAACGGTAGGTTGAGCTTTTTTGAGTTGCTTTGAACGGCGTCCAAATCTTCGCCATTGCCGAACACATCCATTTCGAGTGGGCACTCCTTGCCCGTTTCGCTGCTGTTATGCTCGGAAACGCGATCGAGTAGTTCCTTGTAACCCTTGCCCCAAACCACTTTGCCTAGGAAGTACGCGCCTTTAGTGAATACGGGCTTTTCAGCGAGCTTGGCGTTGGACGTCGAGCGGCCGATGGACGCCAGCGGCTTCTTTCCCTTTTCACCCTTTGCCGTCGACTCTGCCTTCGCCTTGGCCTCCTTGGCTTTCTTTTCGCCGACATCTAGGAAGATTGGCGACACGCCATGGACGTTCATGGTGGTACTCTTTGGGAATTCTTGGACCGCGTCGGAGAGCTTGATGATTTTGTGACAGTGCACGCGAGAGACGACGTTGTTGATAAATCTCAACGCCTTCTCCTTTACCTCACCATTCTCTTCGAGCCGAACGTAATCGAGATAGTTTGTGTGCACAATCCCGACGACGTGATTGAACTTGTCCGTCCACCGCTCGCCCGCGTGGTACCAATTCAAGTGTTCTGGCTCTTCCAACACGGCAATATCGGATTCTCGATCGCCCGGAATGTACGACGTCAAATCACCGACAGGGATGATGCTGTACTTGTCCGTGGCGTATCTCCCAGGATAGAACGACAAGTTCAAGTCGGGTTCGAATCCGCAGCGCTCTTTGACCCACTTTTTCACGTACTCGCCTTGCTCTTCGGGAGTGTTGAAAATCATATTCGGATGCACGAGCGCTTGCTCGTTTGGCGCTAAAAAAGGAATCACCAGAGTGACTTTGTGCAAGCCGCGTCGGGCCAAGTACGCGGCGCGAAGCAAAGGATTCACGGCAGTGCCTGTCATCCACGGTAGCGTTGCCGTGGTGACGATGGCCACCGACCGTCCAGGTTCGCGCACCGACCTCGACGCGTCCTTGCCTTTCAGCCCGGTGCCTCCGCTACGTTCTTGCTTGTCCTTGGCTTGAGCGTCGCGCATAAAGTCTGCGAGTTCTTTGCTTTCGGCGCGTGGTAGGCGCGTAGCCATACTCGACGAATTCGACGATACGCTCGCGTCATGCGGAGACGACACGGTGATGACATCTTCGGGTTGTCCAGTGATGCGCCGCACGGCGTTTTGAAAGTCGCTCAGCGCGTTTGGCAAGCTTATCGGCCTCGGAAATCGCTCGCTGATGCCCTTCTTAAACGAATCAAACATGTTTTCATTGTCCTTTGGCGTGCTCGGCTGAGATGTGACCAAGTCGTCGAGAGCATCGGTGGACGTGCTCGGGGACATGCGCTTTGGCGAAAGTTGTCCGTTAAACTTTCCAGTCGTCGGCGGCATCGGCGGTAAATCCTTTGCGCGCCCCGGCGTCGTCGGTGCCGACGACGCTGGCGTCGTAGACGTTGACGATTCAATCGTTTCAGACATCGCGCGACGTCTGTTGAGCGAACGCCGTTTGCTTGGCGATTTGGGCGGCGACGTCGTGGCCAATGTCGTCGTCGTCGCCGCGGCCGCCGCCGCCGTCGACGGCTTATCCTTCATCATATTCGTATTAATCGCCTTGAATACGTCCCACTCCTCGCCCCATTTTGGAAGCGACGGCGCCTTGGGCATAGATTTCACGATGAGCGCCTGCAAATCTTGCGCCGACGTCGCGCGACCTTGCGACGAATCGCCCTCGTCGCCCTGAGACGCCGTCGCGACGCTTTCGCTCTTACGTCGCGGCCGACGCAAACGCTCCATAAACCGCGCGTCATCCAACTTAGCCAGCGAATCCTGACTCGCACGGCGCGCCATCTCAGTTATCGTACTAATCGTCAACGCTTTCTTACGATCAGCTCGATGCGACGCGGTATCGCCTTCGCGACCGCCGGCGCGTTCGAACCCATCCTCGTCTCTCGCGCCGCGCCCGAGTGGAAAATTTTGTGCAAAACTAATCTTCTTTGCCGAAATCGCCTTCTCCACCTCGCTCGAAAAGTGCTCCACGCCGCGGTCCATCGCCGCTTTCAACTGATCCATGCTGAACGACGCGCCATCTCCATTCGACGCGGTTCCAGACGACGTCGACGTCGACGCGCCCGCGCCCGCGCCAGCGTCGCTCCCTTTCCTCAACGAAAACGACCCCACACCCATCACCCCGCGCTGCTCACCACCCGCACCCGCACGCACCTCATCCTTCCCACGCATCGTCGTCGTCGTCGTCACCCCCCCCAGCGTCGCCGTCGTCGTCGTCGTCGTCCCGCGCCCGCGTCTCGTTTCGCGCCCGTCGGCGTCTCGCGTCGGCGTCTTCCCCGCGCGCGCCTTCGCCTTCGCCTTCGCGCCCGCGGCTCACGCGCACGACCACCTCTCGCGCGTCACGCGTCACGCGTCACGCGTCACGCGT
>Ga0181556_1001150_pt1 | contig 27333 bp, 45 predicted proteins | sample 011ome_14_FD_148651 | JGI IMG/M metagenome (GOLD analysis project Ga0181556, IMG submission 148651) | Coastal salt marsh microbial communities from the Groves Creek Marsh, Skidaway Island, Georgia - 011505AT metaG (spades assembly) | ecosystem: Environmental > Aquatic > Marine > Intertidal zone...
TAGACTTTGTATAGGGGTCCTTATCAAACTTGTCGGTCAGTGGGTCCGGCAGGAACAGCGCAACAACCTTCCTGACCTCCTGGTCGGTCAGGGTGTCCAGCAGGAACCTGTCCCTCTGCATGAAGGCCCCGTAGTCAGTTATGGTTATGGGGGTGAAACCCGATGACGCAGACTCGGTTATTATAACCCCGCGGTCTGGTATAATAACTGAAAGGAGCTCCAGCAGACCCTCCACCTGGTCGCACTTGTAGTATTCAGCGATGGGGGCGCTGTGTTGATGATGTACCCAGAAGTAGTCATCCACGTCCTTTATCGCCACTAGGAAACCGTCCTGCATCGTTCGGCTTATGGTGGAGCCCTTCTGTATAGGGGATGGTAGCATGATTTCCAATCTTGTCGCGACAACATCGGAACTCTTAAGGTTGATAAACTCTTGTAAATCAATAGAGTGGTTATTCATGACAACAGTAGGTTCATCCTCACTTTGGGATGGTAGGGAAGACACGTAGACCATAGTCCACTGCCGGGGCAATCTGGATATGGCGGATTTTATCCGGGTGGCCTCCGGAACGGTTATCTCGCCTAGGTTGGAACTGTCCCAATTCCAGAATGCAGAGATTTCCATTTCCTCATGAGGTACCCTGTGGAACCCCCTTGATCCAGCACCGGAGAACCCCTCGAATGTGGTGATAACTTTCATAGGCTATATATAACTCAGGGTTATCCGTATGATATTAGGCGCCTGTCAGGCCCAGGTGGGACAGGAGCTCCAGCAGACCCTCCAGCTGGTCGCACTTGTATCTGGTCGGACTCGAACCACCGTAAGAAACCTTGACCCACCACCAGTCGTCAGAGTCCTTCAGTATAACAAGTGAACCGCTACGGTGCCTAAGAAGTAGTTGTACCGCCACGCTTAGCTTGTATGGATAGCTCAGTAATCGTTCCAGGCTAACTGGTTTTATATTCAATGATAAGATCTGTTTGCGTGTGTTCTCGAGTTCCTTATAGCTGGACAAGAATACAATACAGTCTACTGTGGACTGAAACCCATAAACTATCTTCTTTACCTCGTCCACGGTGATCGTACCTATAATGGATATGCCGGACTTGAGTAACTTATCGTAGTCTTCTTGGCTGACCTCCGTGAAACCTTGGTCCGCGGACTCGTTGAACTGCTTAATGTGCCTCATTTATTATATATAAACCCGGGTTATCCGTATGATATTAAGATCTTGTCAGGCCCAGGTGGGACAGCAAAGAGATAACTCCCTCCACCTGGTCGCACTTGTATAATCCATCCATGATGTCCGCAAAACCGCCGAAGTTCTGCACTGTCACCAACCACCAGTCGTCCGAGTCCTTCAAAATGATGACTAAGTTCGAATGGTGTCTCAGCGACAGCTGTACCGCGGCCCTTGACACGTAACGATTGTTAAGAAAGCGTTCCAGGTTGACTTGCTTAATCGGCAATGATTTAATCCTGGAAGGACTCCCCTCGAGATCTTTATACCTTGACATGTGTACGCTACATTCTCCGGTTGGTGGAAACTCACCAAGTATCCTGTTTACCTCGGCGACGGAGATCGTACCAATAATGGACTTGTCGGAATCAAGGAAGTTTTCCCAGGCGCCGCGGTCGACCTCCGTGAAACCTTGGCCCGCGGACTCGTTGAACTGCTTAATATGCCTCATTTGCCAAGGATAACTTTTATCGCCGACAGCAGGCCAGGCAGCTGGTCGCATATGATATGATTTTCCTGGGCCAGGCTCCCGAAGAACCAGTCGTCGGTCGACTTCAGGATGCAAAGGGTGTCGCCTGTCTCGGACTCGAAGTACACCGCCCCGGTTTCCTTCATCCAAAACCTGCGGCTCTGTCTGAGTATAAGGCCGTCTGACGGCACCCTGTGCTCCCTTATCTCGTGGCCCGGGCCCCAGAACTGGTCCATACCCAAAGAATCCGATAGGAGGGTCTGTTCAGATAGAATACCCTCGGCGCCAGTGGCGGTTATGGCAGTTATAATAAGCCGGACCTCCTCGAAGGTGAAAGTGTCTGCGGTCTGGTCTGTGATAACCCTTTCCATCTCCCGCTCAGGGACCCACCGCCAGCCGGATCCGGCCATCTCCTGTATCCTCGCAAGGTGTCTCATTAGTGGTATATATTAACCCTTGGGGCCACCACGTTTTATATATACCACCATAACCGGACAACCAACGATGAAGGTGGACAGGAACAGGGTATACGAGAAGTGCAACGGCCACTGCGGGTATTGCGGCAAGAAGCTAGAGACCATAAAGGACATGCAGGTCGACCACATCGACCCCCAGTGGAGGGCGGTGACCAAGGAGCAGAAGGATAGGATAAACGCCTTCGACAACTTAATGCCGAGCTGCAGGAGGTGCAACCACTACAAGAGGTCCGACAACCTGGAGCAGTTCAGGAGGAAGATGGCCACCCTGCACAACAGGGTCTGCGACCACTACATTGGCAAGGTGGCCATAGACTTCGGGATGGTCGACATCAGGGCCTTCGACGGGAAGTTCCACTTCGAGAAACAATAACTTATCACTATGCACATCAGGTTATACAACGAGCAGACCGCGGTCGGGTACAGGGAGGTGACACTACAAGTTATCGTCGATAAGATGCGAGGGCAGGAAGCGGACCTTATAACCAACGCTATGATAGACCAGGTACTGACATGCCTGGGTGACAAAGGATACTGGGTCAGGCAGTTCAATCACAAGGGGATAATCAACTCAAGGTTCGGGGACAACGCATTCCGTAGTGGGGAATGGGTTTTGATAGGCGACTTCACACCTTACGAAACCGACGAAAGGTCCCGCAAGAGCACCAACAACTTGGACATCCAGGTATATTCCAGGGGCAGTGACGAGTTCATCGAGTTCGACATCTTCAAGTCAACGGACGACTGGTTCTTCGTCAAGGTTTGGTCGCAGGGCATGATAAACAGTGATGCAATCCCGCCCTACGCATGGATAACTTTTTTGGGGGACGGGATGTACTTCATATGCGACGAGCTCCCGGGAGTCATGGCACTAGTAAAAGACTGCCTGACCGACAACGGCCCGGTCAGTTGAGTGCTGAGTCCAACCTTTTTGCGCGGCGTCGGGCCCTGAATAAAGGGTCCACCACACATCCAAACCACACGGTGTCGCCCCCCCCCTTCGCGCGGTCCAGGTTATAAAAGACCTTAACTGAGTCGGGCACGAAGATCAGACTGCGGGCCGGAAACAGGTCCTTCAGGGACAACCCTAAGTCGGCCTTGAACGGGCTGACCCCGAACCTTTTGGAACTAAGGCCGGTGCCCCCGGTTAGTGGATTTACTTCGAAGTGCCAATCGAACACACTGTACTCGGTGATCACGTCGAAGTTGTCGGCAACCCACACGACCGCTATATCGTCCATACCGGGCTTGGCGGCCCTCACTAAACCCCTGCGGTCCTCTGCGGACCCCTCTATAAAAGTAAAGCCGCTCACTTGCATAAGACTTTATTGTGTGGCAAAGGTACGGCGAAAAAAATAGCCGGCCCCAGCCTTAGTAGTAGCCCACTATCGCGGAGAAGGCGCCGCCTGCGCCGGGGTCCCCGGTGGTCTCGAGGGTCGCGATCATAACGTCCCCGGTTGTGATCGAGAACGACTCCGTGTCCAGGGACTTGACCTGCCCCTCCCCCGAGCCCAAAGACAGGGACATCGAGGGGGTCAGGGAGGTGTTCTTGTATAGGTTGATCGTGACCGCCTCCCCTACGCCGAGGGTCGCCGTGAACGTGATGATAAGGTTGATGACAAGTGAGGGCTGTATGATGGGGATAGGGAATCCCAGGGCAGGGTCATACGTGTTGGACTTGGCCTCGCTGGTGACCGTGCCGACGGTGACCGTGCCCGGGAGTAGGTAATATCTCCTGTTGGTGCCAAGGTTGTTCACGATGCCGAACTGGAATGATGCGGGTGCCTGGGTCGGCGTGAAGGAATTTCCGTTCGCCGTGTTGTTCAGCAAGTCGGTGGCCCCGATCACCAAGGTGCCCAGGTTCCTGTTCACGTCGTACAAAGTGCCGCTTATTGTGGATGTCTTGATCTCCCCGGACGCGGATGCGTGGTCTGTCTCGAACCCTATAATGTTCGTGCCGGTCCCGCGGGCGAACACAACTATGTCCCTGACCGCGAACCTGTTCGGGCCGTTGACCAGGATCCCCCTCGACACCCCGGTGCTGCTCGAGATGACGTTTATGGTGCTCCGCTGGATTGCGTTGGCCGCCGAGTATGTGGTGGCGGAGGTGCCGGAGGACTTGACGCCGATTATAGTCGGCGAGCCGCTGGCGGTGGAGGTTACGGTCCAGATCGAGTTCCGCAGCTTGCCGTTTATCGACGTCCCGGTGGGGAACTCCACGCCCGTCAGGTCGTGGTTGCCTGAGGACGACAGGTTGGCCGTGAAGTTCTCGACGCGGCTGTTCGCGCCCATGGTTATCAGCGTCGTGCTCTGCGTGACCCCAAGCCTCTGGATGACCACCGACTGCGCGGCCGCCCCCTGGAGGGACACGTTGTCCGGCATCACTATCGACTCGTTGTACACACCCGCGTTTACGATCACCAGGTCACCCGAGGATGCACTCAGCAGGGCCGCGCTTATCGTCTTGAACTGCGTGGAGTTCGGGTCCAGTGCAGCGGCGGCGTCGTCGCCGTAGACGGAGTCGACAGTCAGGGTGTTGCCGGTGGGGGCAGGGATGCCCTGGGGCCCTGTGGCGCCGGTGGGTCCGGTAGGGCCTAAAAATCCCAAATCCAAAGAGTTGCCGAAGCCGTCATAGAAGTTTCCACCAACGACCTGGACCAGGCGACCATACGTCGAGGACACTTTCTGCCCTGTTAGATTTTGAGACATTTTTCAAGGTTAGTTTTTTACGTGCATTATATATAAATTTTGTGGGCGTGTCGCCGTTGGCCACCTGCACCACCTTTTTTTGTACATTTGCCCCAATCAACCATAAACGATGAAATCTATCCTCGACACGGCCCGGTCATGGCTGTCGCCCTACGGTGCAGTTGTTATGGTCCTTAACTGCCTACTGCTACTGATTGACGGCCCGTTGTTCTTCGTCGCCTCCGCGGTGGTTACGCTTATGGGGGCCTCGGCCATGACCCTGCACAAGGACTTCGGCAAGTACCGCAAGACCTGGGAGGTTATAGCGTCCGGGCAGGTCAAGGTCGACAAGAGCTTGGGATTCTGCATGGTGCTGTTCCCATTGATGCCCACCACCTCCGATCTCGACTACGTGGCCCTAATAAAGCCGGAACAGCATATAGTGCTTTTGGGAGGCGGCCATCTCAACAACTCCTTCGCGACCTACACCAACCCCTGGTCCCTGTTCTGGTACCTTAAAATCAGGCGCAGGCTCCGCAGGATCGACGCGGGTGAGGAGCCCATGCAGGTCAGGAGGGCCGACAGGCTGTCCGAGCTGATGGGCTGACCAGTTAATATATACCTGCATGAAGCACATCACCAAGTTCGACGAGGCCACCAAATACGGTATGTTCGGGATGATAAAAAAGATGTCCGGACAGGTGATAGACGAGATAACAAACAATGAGGCCGTGGCTATAGTCCGCGCAGTGTTGGACCTTATGCCCTCTGGGGCAGAGGTGGTTATAGTGGAGTCTCGGTGCGAGTCCCTCGCCGGCTGCCATGTCCGCCCAGTCGAAATACAGGGCCTCAGCACCACCACCAGCAGCGAGTGGACCGGGTTATACAGCCCGGACGTCAACAACCTCTTAATCAGGACCGGGGGGTGCAACATCGACGTGTACAAGACCACCGACGACTGGTGGTGGGTGTGCGTTGGGGTGCCAGGCCTGTCGGGTGTCCCCCAGCCCTGCGACCTGTGCGACGGCCTGGCCGAGGCCCTGTCTGCCGTCAGGTCGCTCACGAAACAGTACCCCGCGCCACAAGGCGACTCGTAAAGTAACACCATCAGGTCCTTAATATATACCACTATGAGTTCAGTATCAGGACCAGGCTGGCGGAAGATGACCCAAGAGGAACAAGATAGATGGGTCCATTTGTACTTGGCCCTGCCGAAGTTGGCGCCTATAAAAGCACAGTCAGTGTTTGACAAAGCCACCAAGTTGGAGATGCAGAAGATATATACCTCGATTTCCTTATCCGCGGACGGGACAACTTTCCAAAGGTTAAGACACGGACGGGACAAGGACCTCTTTTTGTCCATGTCATGTTGGCGGGAACAGAGGACAACCACCCGGGCATCTGACGACCCTGATCCCTGGGGGTCCGGTGCATTGATGTCACCACCAGACTACGTAGAGGTAATAACCATCGAAACCGACAAACCCTGCGGCCACTGCGGCGGCGACGGTGGCGTAGAATGCGACGACTGCGGCGGCGACGGCCAGAGGGGGGACCCCAGGCAGACCGGCAACAGGCCGTGCCGGAATTGCGAAGGCACCGGACGCCAGGAGTGTCCAGAGTGCGACGCGACAAAGGGAATAACTTATGGCGTCTCGGCGTTTGTGGTCAAGACCGCAGACGACTACTTTATCGTGGAGGTGGTGGACTACACCCAGACGAGCGACGGGTCGTCCGGCAAGATATATTCGAGTAAGGGGATAGTCGTGTGCGACCAGGTGGAAGGGGTGGTGTCTTTTATCGAGGAAACCGATCTGTTCGAAAATGAGTTCGAGTCCCACGAAGGGTAGTGGCTTGAAAAAGGATACATCAAAATGAACAGGATAAAGAGGTTCAACGAGTCCGCGGGACAAGGGTGGGAAGAAATCGGATACGGGGAACTATCAAGAAGGATAGACGATATTGCTAAGGACGACTTCACCGACGGAGAGGTCTCGAAAGTGATCGGGGTGGTTGCGTTGTGGACAGAGGAGGAAAAGGTACCGAAACCCCTTCGGCACCTTCCGAAGCACAAACAGGCTGGCTTATCATGGTATGTGACAGAGATTCGGATGGATTATGGGGTTTTAAGACGATACATCTTAACTTCGGGGGAGGTGACCGAGGAAGGTCAGTTATCCGATGAAGCGACCGATACAAATGTGCTGCAGATCACGAGGCCGGGCCTGCTGATAAATATGGTGAAGTCGGTGGACGACTGGTTCTACGTCAGAGTGCTGTATAACAAACAAACCACTCCCCGCTTCATAAGCCCAGCGGACGAACAGGTTGAACTAGGGTTCGTATGCGACCAGTTTGACAGTCTGATAAAGCTGCTAGGGTTTATCAGACTCACATATAAATAACTTATCACTCGTAGTATGAGGCCGTGGAGCCCCTGAAGGCTACCACAACCTCCCTGTCAGGGGTGGGCTCGTAGTAAGGGTTGCTGTAATCTGGCAGGCTGTCCGGATTGAAAAACCTCTCCATCCCGGTTTCGTAGTTGTTGTTGAACCACAAGTTGTACCTCTTGTCCTCGGGGATAACCAACCAGTCTACAGTAAGTCCCCACCTCTCGGAAAACACAGGGTCCAACCTGCACCTCTCGATAAACCCGTCTATAGAGTATGACCTAGCACCATAAACCACCTCATCACCCACCACCCTGGGCAAAGGCTCTAGCCACTCGGGGTTCGAGTCGATCAAAGTCTCGATAAGGTACTCCCGGTAGGCCTGGGCCACAACAACGTTTAACGCATCATCTTTTTTCATATCGCTAGTTCCAGCTTAGACTCTAACTTTGCTATGCCCTCGGTGCCCAGGACCTCGAAGTCGTTTACGGTGTAGTCGTAGAAGTTCTTGTTGCCGCTCATGACCACCAAGGGCTGCCGGTCCAGGGGCTCCCTGTCCAGGATCTCCTGCACAGCATCCGAGTGCCGGTCGTAGACGTGGAGGTTCTGCACCAGGTGCCTGAACACCCCCGGCCGGTATCCGCAGTGGCCCGCCACCATCATAAGCAGGGCGGTGTACTGGATCTTGTTTATGTACCCCGCGACTATATAGTCGTTGCTCCGCTGGACCAGGGTCATGTCCAGGACCAGGCCGTCGCTGCTGTCCCTCACCGAATAAAGGGTTTCGAAGGCGCAGGGATAAAGCCCCGGGGTCTCGGCCAGGTCCGCGTACTGGAACATGTTTATGTTGTGCCTCCTGCCGAAGGGGTCCCTCACCAGACCGTCAAGCAGCTTGTTCATCAGGTCATACCTGGCTATAGTCGCACCGTACCTCTGGCCTACGGTGCCGTCCCCGATGTCCCAGTCCCCCCACCACTTGATCCCCATATCGGTGGCCACCTCGAGCGACGATGTCTGTTTCTGGTAGATCCACAGGACTTCGCTTATGGCGGTCTTCACGGCGGTGGGCCTGAGCGTGGGTATGGGAAACTCGCCCTTGGAAATGTCATACTCCTCGAACACCCCGGTGATGAACCTGGAGTGCGCGGGGGTAGAGTCCTTGTACCGGGGCCTGGGGTCCCGGTCCAGGCAACCCTCGGTGGCTATCCTCCTGAGGTTGGCCTTGTACAGCAAGTCAGCTTTTATCATAACATGTTATATGCCGGAAGCGGGCAAAGGTCACTACAAAAACAGGCGACTTGTTATGAGAGTCACCAAACCAGGCAGCTGGTCGCACACGAAGTACAGAGATCTGACGGCGCTGACCCTGGCATGCCTACCCGCGGATAACATTACTGGCCCTGTTGGGATAAGAGTGACCTTCATATTGACGTACCACCAGTCGTCGTCGTCCTTCATTATGTCTATCGACCCCATAAGGTGCAGCTGTATGTAGATGTTGTTTGGATAACTCGCAGCGGGATCCGATCCAGCGAACTTGAACATCCAGTCGTCCATCCTGTGCCCTTCATGCCTATATACGTTGATGGCGAAGTTGGCGTCGCTTACTATATCCTTTACTGCCTTGGTTATGGCCGCCTGCTCCCCTGGGGTTATGTCACCTGTGGGCTTGCCGGTTATAGCTTTTTTCATGCCCTCGAGGTCGACCTCGCGCCATGTGCCGGATGACCCGGTTAGGGGTTTGTTGTCAGTCATTTGTGGGTGGTTTTTCTGATGGCTACAGTTTGGTGAGGAGGTGTTTTATGAGAGTCACCAAACCAGGCAGCTGGTCGCACACGAAGTAGTGGACGGGTCGAATTCGCGGGAATGCTCTTTCGGCATCGGTCTGGGCGATAGTTGTCCTGATATACCACCAGTCGTCTTCGCACTTATAGATATCTATAAACCCGGTATAAGATATGACTATGTACAGGTTTTGCGGATCATTGTTGTCGACTAGGTCCAGAACCACCATAAACAAACCGAAGTTTAATAAGTCCTGTCCGTGTCTGAGTGGTTCCACGGAGATGGTATAATCACCTACCGTGTCCTGGACAGCCTTGGTTATGGTCGCCTGCTCCCCCGGGGTTATGTCGGCGGATAACTTACCAGTTATGGCCTTCTCCATGCCCCTCGCGTTGACCTCGCGCCATGGCAAGGACTGAGACTCCGTTATAATATCCCTGCGACGGGCCACCCTGGCCTCGTATGATGCCCTGGACCCCCCGGGGTGGGGCGACACCAGGGACTCGAATCTTTTCCTGTTGAATGCCATAAATTATATATTAAGTCGCCGGTTCCGGCGCGTATCCCCTCACGACTGACAGCACGGACATACAGTCCCTTATATGCTTGTCCTCACGGTCCTCGCCGTCGTTTATCATCCGCACCTTCTCGGCCATCACAGAGTCCAGGGTGGCCACCCTGAAGCAGCCGCAGGTTATAAAGGGCGGCATGGAGTCCCTGCAGAACACGTCGATGTCGTGGTCCATAACCCAGGTATCCCCGTATATGCTGCGGCCGAGGCAATACCCAGCCTTTATGCCCACCCTGAGCATGTTGTCCTTTAGGTAGTCGAACTTGGCCCCGGTGTCCGCGCAGAACCTGTAGAACGACTGCCTGTCCAGCACGACGTCCCAGTCGGCGGGTTTTCTGTCGATAACCGGCCTGCCGGCCACCCGGTACATCGACAGGGCCCTGGACCCGGTTACGATCCCTCCCATATCGGACAGCTTGTCTATCATCCGGTGGCCCCTGTACAGGAACGACAGGAGGCCCCTGCTTGGCGGGTGGCACGTGATAAGGCGGTCGTCGGCGACTGAGTGCAGGCGGAGGTCCCTTATGAGGGAGGTCATGTCCGCAGAGAACTGGTGGTAAGAGGGGGAGGGCATGGTAAGGAGGCCGGTTTGGTGATGGCGGCAGGGGCAAAGGTAGCTGATAACCGGCGAAATAAAAAGCGTTATATATACCCAGATGAGGCATATCAAGGAATACAACAGCACCGGGAAGTGGCGGCAGGTGGACAATAAAGGGCTCGAGAGGGCCATAACCAGTCACAGGGTCGACGACATCACCGACAGGGAGGTTGACAAGGTCATAAACACTCTGTGCGGTCTCGGCAAGATATCGGGTGATTTACATGAGAACTTGTATAGCAACCTTGATCAGATGACCTTATCGATGTTCGATTCAAGTGACTTCAGGATGGTTGCCTTTGGCAGATTCGGCGGAGGAGGCCACGCAAGTTATAAACCGGGGCGTGATAACCGCAGAAACAACCTTTTGGTAAAGTTTGGCAAGTTGGGACCAGGCGGCGTGAAAAGATATCTCGACATCTTCAAGTCCGAGGACGACATGTTCTTCGTCAAAGGATTAAACATTGGCACCCCTGGCTCGGACCCGTCATGGGATGTATATGAAGAAACACCAGTCCGTTTTTTCGTATGCGACCAGCTTGACGGGCTGCTGTCCCTGCTGGAAGATATGGTTCCCTGAGAGATAACTGGTAACAAAAGATAATAAAAGATGCGAATAAAGAGATTCCTAGAATCAGCCGGCGGTGGTTGGCGGGAGGTGAGCCTGGATGGACTCGAAAAAGCAATAACAGGACACAAAGTCGATGACATTACCGATAAGGAGGCTGAGAAGATTATAACCTGCGGCGGTGAAGTGAATGTGTCAGAGTTCTTTTACTATAACCTCAAGCGACTATCAAGCGAGTCGTTCGGATCCGACGGATTTAGGATGGTCAACTTCGACTGGGGGAACCACGACATTGATGGACAGAGTGGTGACAACCGCCGGAACAACCTGTACATAGAGTGGTACAAAAAAGGACGAATAGCAGACATCTTTAAGTCCGAGGACGACATGTTCTTCGTCAAGCTTGAAGATAAAATATCGCCAGTCCGTTTTTTCGTCTGCGACCAAGTTGATGGATTGTTATCCATGCTGAAAGAGATGGTCACCTGAGGTCATTACAGTCTATTTAACGACATCTGACCCCTTGTTCGAAGTTACCCTTTGACGTCGGCTTAAGGTCGCTTGGTGGTCCTTAAAACGCGTTATAGTTTAGTCCTTTATTTGATCGATTTTATCCAAGTCTCTCAAGAATAGATATTGATAAACCTCTGGAACGCCTGGCTTCGGACCAGGGTCACAGCCCCTGACAGCTGGTCCGCTATCCATGCCTTTGACTCCTCGTTGTACATGTCGCGGTCCCAGTCCTCGTTGTAGTAGTCCGAGTACCTAGTCGCGGTCACCACGAACCAGTCGTCGGAGGTCTTCGCCAGGGTCAGTATAACCCCCGACCGGGTGCCCTGACCCCCTTCGCACGAGGTACAGGTGTAACCACCCTGCCCATCGCAGACCACACACTCATCGCCGTCCGACCGACCGTAGTCGCAGGCCCTGCACCTGAGCCAGCCTTCCCCGCCGCAGCTGCCACACATGGTCACCCTCTCCGTGGAGGGCCACAAAACCTCGACGTAGTCCCCTGGCCTCAGGCTTTCCTCGTGTCGCTGGCCATCGGTGGGCATCCTCCGGTTGGTCTCCAGGAAACTTAGAGTGTCTGAGTTGAAGTATACCGTCATCCTGAAGGCAGTTGTCTTGTGGGGATAAACACCCGGGCCTAATAGACTGTGGCTGGGCTTGGACTTACTGTCCTTTGGAAGGGCGTCTGTTATAGCTCTTAGTTCCCCGGGAGTTATCAACGACATATAAACGTGGTCCTCCGAGCTGGTATCCAAGGGCATTGACAAGTATGAACTCAGGTGGCTGGCTATATCGCTGGGGGACATAACCCGGTATCCGTGGTTGGTCATGACTGTATATATTGCCCGGCGGATGTTGTAGTTAACAACTGCCGCACAAATATATAGCTTGATGGATCATCTAAAAACTTTCGAGGCGCAGTCGAACGATTATTACAGGGAGGTTTCCAAGGAGGACTACCTGGCCATAAAGTGGAACTCGAGCGGCAGGCACATGTCCGAACAGTTCGACGACAGGGATATGGTCGACATAGAGTCACACTGTGCTAAGGTCCTGTCGGGCCGGAGACTGGTGGTGCCGCTGGTGGTCCGAAGGCAACCGGTCATGCTCAACCCGCAAACCTTCGACCAGGAGTACACCACTACCGTCAAGTGGGGGGTGATAGAGCTTGGGAAGTTCAGGCGATACTTCATGACGATAACCAAAATCGTGGACAAAGACGACGAACCCTGGTGGGCGGTCAGTTTCTCAAAGTATTCCGGTGAATGGGCCACAGAGGGCACCCAACTGTTCTTCATCTGCGACGGGATGTGGGGGCTGCGCAGGATGATAGCAGACCAGGTGTCTGGGTTGTCAAAGTTGTAGGTTGGATTATCCGGCCATAATAGTTCCCCTGGAAGTCCGGATATATATAGACACATGAAACACCTGAAGCTATTCGTGGAGTCGGCCGGCCAACCCGCAAGGTACACCATCGACCAGATGCAGGAAATGATGCGTGGTAAGGTTATAGACGAAATCATGCCCTCCGAGATCGATAAAATATCCCGGGTTATGGCAGATTCAGGACTGTCGGGAACGATAACCGAATATAAGTACACCCATAACGGGAAAGCCAGAACACGGGTGGCTGAAGGGGACAGAGTGGAATCCATCTTTTTCGGTCCCGTTATCGACACCCAAAGACCCGCATTCATAGATATCCACAAGACCACTGACGACTGGTGGTGGGTCGAGACTGTTATGAGAACCTCGGTCGACGTCTGCTACCTTTGCGACGGCATAAAACAAGTGGTAGACCTCATAAGGGATCTGGCAAAAAAACATCTTGATAACCAAGGAGGATAAAACATGCATCAGATGAAACACATCAAGCCATTTATGGAATCGGTTGGTTGGCCCAGGGTGTATACCTTCAATCAGATGAGGTCAATGCACCATAGGCAGGTTATGGACGAGATCACCCCCGGGGAGGCCGATGTTGTGGCCAAGGCTATAGCGGCAGCAGGACTACAAGGTGCGATGGAGGAATATGAGTTTAGAGACTTTGTGCAAATTGTGTGTCCCGTCAATAAAAAACATCTGATAAGTGACGGTAAGATCACCTTAGAAGGTGTAGGTCCAACAAGCGTGCCGTTCCACAACCTTTATTTCACCAAATACGATCGTACTGACTTCCTGAGCATCTTCAAGACCACCGACGACTGGTGGTGGGTCGAGACGGATGACTCATGCCACCTGTGCGACGGTATAAAGCAGGTGGTGGACCTTATCCGGACATTGAAATTGAATAACCAATGAGACACATCAAACTATTTATGGAATCCGCTGGACACCCCAGGAAATACACCTACGATCAGATGAAAGCGCTACAACGGGGGCAGGTTATGGATGAGATCATGTCCGGAGAGGCCGATGTTGTGGCCAAGGCTATAGCGGCAGCAGGACTACAAGGTGCTATGGTGCAATATGATACCAGAGGCTTCAAGGAATATGGGGACCTTGTCAATAAAGCATACCGAATAAGAAATGGTAAGATCACCTTCGAAAAAGTTGTAGGTCCAACAAGCTTGCCGTTCCACAACCTTTATTTCCTCAAATTCAATCTTAGTACTGACTACCTGAGCATATTCAAGACCACCGACGACTGGTGGTGGGTCGAGACGGATGACTCATGCCACCTGTGCGACGGTATAAAGCAGGTGGTGGACCTTATCCGGTCATTGAAACGTGATAAACAATGAAACACATCAAACCATTTATGGAGTCGGTAGGGGTCCCCAAGGAATATACCTGGGGTAAGATTAGTACAATCATGCAAGGTCAGGTTATTGACGAAATCATGCCTTCTGAGATAAATGTTATATCGCAGGCCATAAAAGATTCAGGACTGGAAGGCACTACGATTCAATACCAGTGTTATGGCCCTTTTGGTGAGATGACTTACAACAAGAAGTCCAAAAAAGACGACCCTGTCCACAACTTCAACTTCACTGGGTATTGGATGAACAGAAGTCTCACCAAGTCCCGTAATAACTTATGGTGGAGATGGAGGCAGAAACCACAACAGCTTCCTGTTATTATGGAAATCTACAAGACCACCGACGACTGGTGGGTGGTCTCCTTTCGTTTCTTATCATTCATGACCGCAAATGAAGACAAAACGTGGTACATGTGCGACGGTATAAGTCAGGTGGTGGACCTTATCCGGACAATGAGACAGATCAAACCATTTATGGAATCCGCTGGACACCCCAGGGAATATACCGGGGATCAGGTGAGAGCAATAATGTCTGGACAGGTTATTGACGAAATCATGCCTTCTGAGATCAATAAAATATCGCGGGCTATAGCAGACTCAGGACTAGAAGGGACTATGAATCAATACCAGTGCAGTGGTAAATTTGCTGAGATGACTTTTACTGCAAAGCTAAAGCCCGACGACCCCGTCCACGTCTTCATTTTCAATCCCAAACCTGTTAATACTGTATGGTGGAAGAGGAGTAAACAGAAACAACAACATAAACTGAATATCTACAAGACCACCGAGGACTGGTGGTTAGTAGAGATTTGGGGCCCTTCACCAGAAAACTCAGGTGACTCCAGGGTCTCCTGGGTAACGTTTTACATGTGCGACGGCATAAATCAGGTGGTGGACCTTATCCGGGGATTGAAAAGTGAATAATCTACCCCCGGGAAGAGTTAGCACTGGCGGATTTCATACCAAGAAGCGACACCACCCCCCTGACCTGGTCGCACATGTAGTATTCAGCGGTTATAGGGATCGGCAAACGATTGGCTTCCTCGTCCCCGGTATCATCGTAGGTTATGAAAGTCACCACGAACCAGTCGTCCTGAAGCTTGGCTATAGTCAAACAAAGTCCGGACTTTGTGCCCTTACTGCCTTCGCACCGATCACATTCCCACCAACCATCGCCCTCGCAGGCGTCACACTCCGAGCCAACCCAGAAGCCCCTACCCCCGCACTTTTGGCACTCTCTTTCCCCCTTGCCCCGACAAAAGATGCAGGGGTCTATGCGCTCCTTGGTGGGCCACAACACCTCTATGTAGTCCTCCGGAGTGAGGGGCTCGGCGTTGAGTGACATCCGACTTAAGGACCCGTAGATCGTCATGGCCAGGAAGTCGCCCTTGAGGGGTAACCCAGGCATGTATCGCCTAATCATCCTGACGAACCCGGGGCTTCCACCTATCCCCGCGGCGGCCTTTATGAATAGGTCCACCTCCCCCGGCGTGACCACATCGAAGGGTAGTTGGTCGTCGGGTGATGACTTAGTGGGCATTTTGCGATAAAGATCCTTGTGATCATCCACCTCTGCGGTGAGCATCTTGCGGTATAATAAAACTTCACTCATTTGATGGAAAAAGTTTGGCATTTAGGAATAATATATATCTTGATGCCGAAAGCGATAAAGTTGAGGATTTACCCGGATGAGACCCAGGCAGACTACATCAATAAGCTGTTGGGTTCCTGCAGGTTCGTCTACAACCAGGTCCTCAACCATAAAATCGCACAGTACAAGGAACACGGCAAGTCGGTCAGCTTCGGCGAGGCCGGCAAGCTCCTTGTAGGGCTCAAACAAGAGCACGAATGGCTGAAAGATTCGCACTCGAAGGTCCTGCAACAATCCCTGATAAACCTAGAGAAGGCATACAAGGGTTTCTTCAAGGACGGCAGAGGGTTCCCGAAGTTCAAGTCCAGAAAAGACAGCAGACAGTCCTGCCGGTTCCCCTGTGATGCACTGATAGGTGTTAAGGGAAACCGGATCAGCATAATCAAGGCACTCAAGGACATTCACTTTAAGTGTTCACGTAAAGACGAGATATATTTGAACAAACACTTCGAACAGGCAAAGTCCGCAACATTGACCAAAACAAAATCAGGAAAGTATTATCTGTCCGTGTTAATCGATAAGGACACAACTCAACCCGCAAAGTTGAACTCGGTGGTTGGTATTGACATGGGCATCAGTCATTTCGTGATAACTAGCGACGGTCAGGTCTTCGACAACATCAAGATCAAACGGTCAAACGAATCAAGAATTAAAACACTGAATCGTCGATTGTCCCGAAAGGTTAAAGGTTCAAAAAACAGAGAAAAGGCAAGGCTTAACCTTGCCAGGTTTCATGAAAGGTTAAACAACATTAAGAAAAACTACCTGCACAAGGTCACGAACACTATCCTCAGCGAGAACCAAGCTGTCGTGATCGAGGACCTCAATGTTGCAGGAATGTTAAAAAATCACAAGCTGGCCAGATCGATTCAGGAACTGAGCCTCTACAGGTTCAGACAGATCTTGGAGTACAAGGCTGCGTGGCAGGGCAAAGAAGTGATAAAGGTCGGGAGGTTCTACCCGTCCACTAAGATCTGTTCGTCTTGTGGTCACAAGAACGATAACCTGACCTTGTCTGATCGTGATTGGTCCTGTCCAGTCTGTAATGTCAACCATGATCGAGATGTGAATGCGGCCAAGAATATCTTGGTAGAAGGAATAAAGAATAGGGCTGAGTTCGCCCGAATTAACGCCTTGGGAGACAGCGTAAGACCACTTGTGGCGGCAGTCGCTGAACAAGGAAAAGAATGTGAAGTGGTCTGACCATAGATTTACTATGGTTTACTACATTTCACAGAGCTATATAAAAGATCCTTAGTCATTTATTTGCCTTATCTTGTTATCCCTGACCTTGGTCGTCCGGACGGACTCGAGTTCGGGTATATTAACCAAAACATAAAGCTCGTTCATGCCGAGGTCGGTGCTATATCTACTCAATAAACCCTCTAAAAACTTCCACTCTGAGTAGCCGTTGACTTGCCACTCCGGTTGCATCTCAGTCTTAAGCCTTATCCAATCCTCGATGTCCTCAAGGGACAGGGTTGACAGGAACTCATGTATGGTTGCCCTTAAATTGTCGAATATGTAGGCGTCTTTTGAAAATAGATCTTCCTGCCCAAAGGTCTTGTTAGTTGCCATAACTTATATTTGCCTTATTTTGTTATCCCTGACCTTGGTCTTCCGGACGAACTCGAGGTCGGATGTCATGACCAAAATGTACAGATCAATTGAATTCGCCCTTGCATGATTGTCGAGGTCGGTGCTGTATCTACTCAATAAACCATCTATAAACTTCCACTCTGGGTAGCCGTTGTGCTTCTCTCGCATCTCGGTCTTAATCCTTATCCAGTCCTCGATGTCCTCAAGGGACAGGGTTGACAGGAGCTCCTGGATACTTTCCCAGAACTCGTCGATAATCTGTCGGTCTTCTGAAAGGGGTTGAAACGTGTTGAGTGTTGTTCCCATAACTACATGTCTTTTATAATATCATCCAGTCTCGAGTCCCTCCTGCGCTCGGCCAGGATCCGCTCGAGGTCTCGGTCACTGACCCAGATGGCGAAATGCGACCACTCTATATCCGTTATGCCCCTTGACTCAAGTGCACTTTTTAGCAGTTCCCACTCATTGAAAATGTCCTGTGAGGCAGATCCTATCATCCCTGTTGCCCAGTTCTCGGCCCTTGACTGCCTGATCCGGAGCCACCGCTGTAGGTCCTCAAGGCCCAGGCTCTCGGCCAGGGCCATATATCTCGTTTTGTCCGGGTCTTGTGGTGTATGAGTAGTCTTCATAAGTTGTTCACTTGGGTTATCCTTTGGTCCCTCCACCGCTGGGTCAGCTCCTTATTTAGTACTTCATAGGGTGGGAACATTATTTCGGTAGGCCACAAGGGATTTATAAAATTTTTGAGGAACGGCTGGTAGTCGGCAAATAAGAAATGGTGTGCCTTGGTGAGGTCTGCTATGAGGTAGTCTAGATACAAGGAATCCATCCGGACCCACTCGGCGAGTAGGTCATCGGGTATACGGGACAAAAGGACGGACAAAGAGGACATGAGTTATTTCAATAAGGATAAACGGTTCGGTCCACTAAAACCCACTCTGTGCGGTGCTCCATATTGGTTGCCGGTAGGTCGTCTAATGACAGGTATAACTCGCTGGTTTTATTGACCGTGTGTACTTTGTTCTGGTACTCCACAAGATCGTAGTATCTGCGGAGCCACACCCACCGGTTATCCGCCACAACCGGCAGAAATGCGAACCGCTCCACGGTTTTCCTCTCGCCGATAACTGGCGCCTTGGCTGCCCTCAGCTCTGACTGAAGTTGGGCCATCTCCTGCTGGGCCCGGGACAACATGTCCTTGAGAGTGGTTATCTCGGCGGACTTTTCGGTTATCCTCGACTTGATCTGTTCTATCATGTTATTGTTTTTCTGTATTCAGAACTTGAGCCTCCTGGTCCTCTTGGTTATGGTGTCGCCCACCGGCACCGAGTACTCGTCACGGGCCAGGCCCTGCCAGTCGATAACCTCCCCGTTCTCCTTGCGCAGGAGGGTGTGGTACCGGGGCTTGTCAGTCCTTCCCTTGTAGTAGGTTATGTAGTGTTTTTCCACCACCAGCTTGACCGTGACCGGCTCGGACATGAGGTAATAAGCCACCGGCAGGCCCACCATAAACAAAGTGGGTAGCAGGAGGTAGGGGGTGGTCAGTATAACCCTGAGTATATCTTTTGTTTTCATTCGTCATTTGTTAGTTATTTCTGTTATCCTTTGGTCTCTCATTCTTTGTAGATCGATCTGTAGTTGGTCCCCGGTGAACCAGGCTTCTGACCATGCATCACTTTCGGGGTTTATCACAGTCCTGACTAGGTGCCAACAGGGTTCCTGGAGTGTGTATTCATTCAAGGTCTCGGTCACTTCAACCACCTCCCCTTGATAAACCTTGTCCAGTTTGAAAAGCACAGGACTGCCGACCGGGAACTTGATCAATCGACCGGAGCTGTTATTTTTCATCATCATATAGGCCTGCATCCTGTAGGTGGGCATGTCGGCCTGGTCGTAAAATGTTGTCATGGATTTATTGTGTCTAATCTATCGTTTCTGGTGCATGCGTGGCAGAGCCTGGGTTCACCTTCCGGGTCTCCTATAACCTCCTCGCACCGGTAACATATCTCGCCGTACTGCATCTCACAGTCATAAGTTATCCGGGGGTCGTGGATAGACTCAGTGGGACTAAAGAGGCTTATAGCAATAACAGTTAATACAACAACCGTTATTATGACTGAGATCATAGGTCTGATAATAAGACACAAAGATAGGGAAAAGTTAGTTATCTAAACTTGTTGGCTTCCGGGTGGCCCCCCACAGGCCTGCCGTACTTTGTGGCTACTCGGTCGAGGAACAAGTACTCCGACCTATCCGCGAACCTCTGCATTGTAAGGTCCCCCTTCTGTGCGGCCATTATGGCCACGTATTCCCTGAGCTCCTCTACGGACAGCTCGTCTGGGGTAAGCCAGGCCTCGGCCGGCCCATTGGTGGTAGAGTCTGACATGGGGTGTTTGGTTGTCACCCGAGCCGAGAAAGCATTGCCCGGACGAAGTGGACGAACAGGGGGTGGGGCCTCTCCACCGTGCTCTTCAGCTCGGGATGGAACTGGACCCCCACGAAGAAGGGGTGGCCGGGGATCTCTATGACCTCGACCAGCCCGGTCTGGGGGTTCCTGCCCGTGGCGGCCAATCCCGCGGCCTCCATGTCGGCCAGGTAGTTGTCGTTGAACTCCCACCGGTGGCGGTGCCTTTCTGTTATCCTGGCCGCGCCGTAGGCGGCCCTGGCCACCGATCCCTCCGCCAGGTCGCAGTCGTAGGCACCCAGCCGCATGGTTCCACCCTTGCCGGACACCCCCCTCTGGTCCTCCATAAGGTCGATGACTGGATATCTGGTGCCGGGGTCGGCCTCCGTGGAGTTGGCCCCCTCCAGGCCCATAACGTTCCGGGCGAACTCCACCGCGGCCATCTGCATGCCCAGGCAGATGCCTAGGAAGGGCAGCCCCCTTTCCCGGGCGAACCTCACCGCGGCCACCTTGCCCTCGGTGCCCCGGGACCCGAAGCCGGGGGCCACCAGGATGCCGTCTAGGCCGCTTATAGCCTCGGCCGCGTTTTCCGGACCGACAGACTCGCTGTGGACGGTCACCACCTCCACCCGGCAGCCGGTGGCGGCACCCGCGTGCACGAATGCCTCCAGGATCGATTTGTAGGCGTCAGGGAGCTCCACGTACTTGCCGACGAGCCCTACCCTCACCGTGCGCCCAGGGCTCGCCAGGCGGTCCAGGAATGCGTTCCAGGCGGACATGTCGGGGGGCGGCCCCGCCGGGAGCCCCAGCTTCTCGAGGCAGGTGGTGTCCAGGCCCTCCCGCATGAGCGCTATGGGCACCTGGTAGATGGAGGGTGCGTCGGCGGCCTCTATGACCGCCTCCGGCCTGACGTTGCAGAACAGGGCGATCTTCCGGCGGATGTCGGGGGGCAAAGGCCTCTCGGTCCGGCAGACGATAACGTCGGGGTTGACCCCGCACTGGCTCATGGTCCTCACGCTGTGCTGGGTGGGCTTGGTCTTGAGCTCCCCTGCGGCAGACAGGTAGGGGACCAGGGTGAGGTGGACCACCATACAGTCCCCCTGGGGCATGTCCCACTGCATCTGCCTGACCGCCTCCAGGAACGGGAGCCCCTCCATGTCCCCCGCGGTGCCTCCTATCTCGGTGATGACCAGGTCGTGGCCGGGGGCGAGCCGGGTTATGCGGCGCTTGATCTCGTCGGTGACGTGGGGTATCACCTGGACGGTCTTGCCCAGGTAGTCCCCCCTGCGCTCCCTGTCGATCACCTCGCGGTAGATGCCGCCGGTGGTGGAGTTGCTCATCCGGGAGGTCGGAAGACCCAGGAACCGCTCGTAGTGACCCAGGTCCAGGTCGGCCTCCGTGCCGTCGTCGGTGACGAAGCACTCCCCGTGCTCGTAGGGGTTCAGGGTGCCGGGGTCGACGTTTATGTAGGGATCGAGCTTCTGGATCGCGACCCTCAGCCCCCGGGCCTGCATCAGCTTTGCCAGGGACGCCGCGAGGATCCCCTTGCCGAGCGACGAGGTCACCCCGCCTGTGACGAATATGTACTTGGACATCCTTGGATATTTTTTATGGGAACAAGTCCCTGTTTTTCTTGGTGGGCAGCCTCAGCCACAGCCGAGTTATAGTCACTGTGCCGCCCACCGGCACCAGGTAGGAGTCCAGGCCGTCGATGGTTCTGATATAACCGTCCTCGAACCTGGCGATAGTGGAGTACCTAGGGGTGCCGTCTCTGGCCGGCAGGACGTGGTGTTCCATAACCTGGCCCTTTATGGGCACCATCTCTGTGAAGAATGTGAAGAAGGCCACCACCGACAGCACAATAACGCACAGCACCAACACCGCGTAGTTGTCCCTGATATATTTTATCATACAGGTTTTTTAGTACAGCGAATGTACGAAGACTTTGCTGCAGTGGACGTTTTTTAATCGTTGCCGTCAATGACGTTGTTGTAGGCATCCGGCCTCAGTTCCTTCATTAACCGAAAAAGCCTTGGGTCACCCAGTTCGATGCCCCATTTTCTGAATAAATGCTCCAGCGATGTCATTTCATCATTGAGCTTTATCCAATAGCCCATCAGGGAACGCGCCTGCTCACCTTTTCCCTCACTCGATAACTTCTTCATCCTCTGGTTGAGCGCCTTGAACTCATTGGTTATGTCACCCATAGCCTCTATGGTCCTTATTATCTCTTTGTCTTCGGTCGAAAATAACAAGAGCCTGTTTTTCTCAATATCACTCAATGATCTTATCCCAGACAGTGATATTTTGTCCAGTAAGGCATCTATCTCCTCTTTTGTAACGAAAACACTTTCTTTGAGGGAAATATCCCGGTCGTTGAAGGACTCCCAATGCTTGATAAAGTTCATGAGGGTATATATTGAACTAAGGTCACTGACTTTTATAGTCCAGACCCCGTGTGACATGCTTTATTGCCTGGACCACCCCCTTGAAACCGTCGCACTTGAAATAGTTGTGACCATTCGAAGTAAAATCATGACGGGTCTCGACCATAACCCAGTCATCGTTCATGAACGTCAGCTTGTATCCACCCATGTCCCTGCCCCGGTTATCTTTGCATCCCGCTATCGTTATCTGGTGCGTCTCGACCGGTCCGGTAGTTATTAGTTTGGTTAATCGGCCTGGACCGTTGTCTCTGTAGTATGGAAAAAGAAGGTACCTTTCATCAGGGGTATTATCCCTGGACACCACCGCCATCAGGTCATTGAAGTCGGCAAATAATCCAAGGTACTTGGAGACCTCTTTTTTGGTTACCGGTACAGTGTTCGAAGGATAGTCCAACTTGTAGGACTTGTAGGGTCTCTCGCGTAAAAATGCGGGCAACAAGGACTTTGGGTAAGGATAAAAGTCGCCGGTAGGTTGTGGATGTTGTGGTCTATGAATCACTGCGGCCCATAAAGGCCCGACCTCCGTGCATAACCACACCCGGTCCCCTTTGTGACCATCGATAAATAGCGAATAACTAGACTGCGTGATCTCTTGAAACATCGAGTCCTCGAAGGACTCCCAAAGCTTGATAATGTTCATGAGGTATATATAACATAAAGGGTCTCACCTGTCCCGGACATGATCCAGGACCTGAGTTACCCCCTTGAAGCCGTCGCACTTGAACTTACCTCTTGAAACTACACTGGTTATAAACTATAAGTGTATATAAATGGCTTGATAACCTGGGCTACCCCCTTGAAGCCGTCGCACTTGAAGTATTCCTTCCTCAAGTGTGGTCTTTCTCCTTTTATCCGGACAAATCTCCAAGGGTCGTCAAGCCTCCTACTACTGACTACAGTCTCCAGCATAACCCAATCGTCGTCCATAAAAGTCACCTTGTATCCTCCTCCTATAGCCCTCCCATGAACCGTGATCTGGTGGATCTCCACCGGGCCGTTGGTTATTAGGTCTATCAGCTTGTCCTGATCCTTGGTACCCTCGGCCAAAAGCAACCACCTTTCATTAGGGGAGTCTAAACTAGAAACTACCGCCAAGATGTTCTTGAATCCCGCAAAAAGTTGTAGGTATCTGCTACCCTCTCTGGAAGATATGGGTACCGTGTTGGAGGGATAGTCCAACTTTATCGAGTTGCGGTAAGGCTTGTTGTGCTTTTTCCGAACAAAAGTCGGTAGTATCGACTTCGGGGTGGGATCAAACACATTAAAACCAAGCGGTATCCCAAAGATGCCGTCTGCACCCAACACTGCCTCGATGCGGAGCAGCTGTTTTATCGAGGCCCCGGCCTCGTGGATAACCGTACAGTCATAAACAAGGTCATTCTTGTTGCCACGACAAATCTTTTTATACTCCGACTCGGTTATATTGTCGTACAACCTGTCCCCGACAGGACTCCCAAATCTTGATAATGTTCATGAGGGTATATGTCAGTATTTAGGGATCGGATAGCTAGACCTCTTCCCGACCACCTCCAGCACCTGTAGCTTCCGGTCGCCCGAAGGCTCGAACCTGGTCCAGCCCTTGGACGGCATCATCTCCTCCGTGTACTCCACCAGCCTGCCGTCGGCCACCATAAACACCGTGATGACCACTTCGTCCACGCCGCTCGGCCCATCAACTAACCGGACATGGGATATCATCCCCAGTGCGTTATCAGGAGTCACCCAGACCACCACCGTCTGCCTGCCATCGTTTATCCTTTCTATGTCGACGCCAGGGGTCCGGAACACGCTCTCCGAGGTCTCCCACCCCTTGTCCACCCCCTTCCCGCACTCTGTGGCCAGCCTTTCGTGGTTGGTGATGTAGTAGTCCTGGTCTTTGAGCGACCTTGACCACCTCCTGTACCATGACCACACCCGGTACCACGCAGTCATGCGGCCCTTCAGGCCGTCGCTGATAACGAACTTGTCCCCTAGGGTGTAATGCTCGGCCAGGAACCTCTTTAGCACCGACTCCCTGAACACGTTGAACGTTTTCCTCCAGAAGGTTATGGCCCTGGTGGAGGACACCGCGGACCACATGTCGGGATCCTGCACCAGGTTATGCCAAACCCTCTGTATGGACACCGTGGACTTCTGGCTGGTGGATATGAAGCCCACCTTTCGGCAGAGCTCCTTGTATGCCGCCTGGGCCACCCCCAGGCCCTTCAGGTGGGGGGACAGGCCGTCGCCGGTGCCCATATCCGGATAGCCCTCGACATTGACCTGATACTTGGACCGACCGCGGAAGTGGACCCGGTTGAAGTCGTCCACCTCCATCTCTATGAAGTTGGTGGTCTCGTACTCCCAGTCCACCCCCGGCATGTCCTTCACCATACGAACCGTATGATCCGGTAAGGTCACCGACCATAGTTGCCACCGGTTGCCCCCTGCCTTGGTGCCGTCCTCTGCCACCAGGGTGAGTTTGACGCTGTCCACCTTGGCTGACTTGGCGTGGGTAGCAGTAGTTATACCCATAACATCCTTGGTTATTATGCCCTTTATCCACTCCAGCTTGCGGTCCTGCCCGGGCTCGGAGTACTTGTCGTAGGATAAGGCGTGGTTGAGGCTGAAGTCCAGGTCAATACCAAGTGCGATACCAAGGAGCTTCTCAAAGTCCGGGTCGCCCTCGGACTTAGGGATAGCAGCCCTGCCTGACGCTATAGCATCCTTGAGGGCACCGGCCACCTTGAGCCTCTCTGCGCTTAACACCTTGTCGTGACGGGACAGGTAGGTGGAGTCGGCGGACTCGGGGCGCAGGGCCTCGGTTATGCGTTTCAGGTGCTTCATTGGGGTATATATTCAACTACATGCCCCTATAAAACTTAGTCCTCAAAAGGGATATCAGTGGCCAAGTCGGCTATCCTGTGGGCCCTTATGTCCTGGTCCGAGGTGAGTAGATCGACATAGAACTGCTTACCTTTGAGGTAGAAGCTTAGGAAGTCGAACCGTTGGTGGCTGTGGTCCGGTTGGGTGGCACCAACCATACCAGTGGCGCCGTGTGATATTACCTTGGAAGTTAAGGCCCTGAGCTGGTCCTTGGACTCCGGGACATACTTGGTGCCTGTGGGTGGCAATATACCGGTCGAACGGGTGACGCTTTGGATGTCGTCGATTTTCATGACAAAGTTGTTGAGGGGTGAAAAGTAAAAACTATTTCTTATAGTCAGTCACATTAACGGCTGTGGCCCGGGGGACGATAGCACCTCGACTACCCTCTCAGTCCTGCGCCTGGACAGGAAGTCCGGGTCCGAGACGGATGCCATCCGCACCATGTTCCTGAGGGCGGGGAGCAGCGGGACGCCAACCATAACAGTAGGTAAGTAATCGATAGAGTATATGATGTTGACCCTGCCCGGATCATCCCTGGGAATAGATAGGAGGGTTCCATCAATCCGTAGGGGTTCGGGCAGGTGGACCTTGCGAAAATGCGTCACTACCTTAAGGGCGTTTCCGCCTGTGTCGTATTCGAAGACCGGGCTGGTGGCTATGATGTCGAAGTTGTCAGCTACCCAGGCAATCTCGGTCTGGTTGAGGTGGGGGAACCGGTCACTGACGGTCTTGGCCCTGGCTACCGGGTCGCCCACGATAAGGATCAGTTCCGTGTCCATAAATCAATCCTTTTCTTTTCTTTTGTTTTACTATTTCAATAAGCTTTCCGAGACAAGCAAGTTCTGCTTTTTCGTAAATTAAAGAGCCTACGTTGATACTCAATATTTTATCGGACGTTTCTTTTGCGTATTGGAAGATTTCAAAGTATTCAGATATTCCTCCGCTATAATTCAAAGAAGCGTAGTTTCTATTTCTTAATCCATGCTTCTCTCTAAACCATCTAAAGGCTTGTGAGAAAGTAGGAGCTAAACATACGCCATTGATATACTCTACATAGGATTGATTTGCGAAAGTGGTTTCCTCAGAACTTTTGAAAAAAAGTCTTCTCCAGGTTCTTACTAACCACAAAGGCTTATATCTGTCATGTAAGAACAGATGACTATCACCGTTATATGCATCATAGAAACCCAAACACTCTTCGTCAAACCCGAGCTCTTTGAGTTGATATGCTAAATCGAATGGAATAAAGTCTGTCATAAATACTGGCATATTACCATTTTTTTTATGGGTAGTCAGAACAGGATTCGAACCTGCGTCTAGGTGCACCTGCGCACTCCTATGCTCTATCCAGCTGAGCTACCTGACTATAAATAACACCCTACTTTATCCAACTTACAGGTGTTATGGCTGTCCTCCTTTCGGAGTTAGGAATAGTCATTCGTCCTCACGAGGTCAAGCTGACTTGCTTAGGTGTTATCCCTATACACCAATGTACGTTCCCCTACGATTATCACATCGTTTCATGTCATGTGGGGCACACTATCCATTGATTAGATGGAACGTGTAATCAGGACAGGATTCGAACCTGTAGTAAAAGACAGGCGGATAGCCCTTGTTAGGGTTAGGGATTATGCCTATTCCCACATTTAACTATCAGGGAAGTGCCCGTACACGTTGCGGGTAAGTCAATACTAAATCTATACTGATGGAAAGACATCGTAGTCAGGTAAAGTTGGCATCGGAAGAGCAGTTGCAAATGTGTTAATCAAAACATTCATCTACCCACCAATAGTCACCATTATCAATATCTATCAAATATCTATAAAATCCAAAATCATCATCAAATACAACATGAACAATTTTAACATCTTTACCCAAGAAATCATTCATACCATCATTATCATTACCTTTATAAAGAGAATGGTTTGGTCCTTTTGATAGATACATTCCAGACACACCAATTATATCATCTAAATTGTCTTTTATTTTAACCCTATCACCAACTGAATGTTTTGACTGAACACTAACATCAGATATATTCAAGTTTTCTTTTGCTGTAAAATATCCTCGACCTAATTTTGGCTCTCGACCTTTGTTTGATACTTCTTGTAGTACTCGTATTGCTTTCAGAAACTTTTTCATGTTATTTATTTCTTAGTAGTCAGGACAGGATTCGAACCTGTATGGTGTTACCTCGGAGAGGGGACTATTTGAATTGCCGCTCAAATTCCTACCTTTAGGACGGTTACGAACCAATACTCCTAGCGTCTACCATTTCGCCACCTGACTATATTTTATCTCCAATCT
>Ga0181556_1001153_pt1 | contig 27257 bp, 41 predicted proteins | sample 011ome_14_FD_148651 | JGI IMG/M metagenome (GOLD analysis project Ga0181556, IMG submission 148651) | Coastal salt marsh microbial communities from the Groves Creek Marsh, Skidaway Island, Georgia - 011505AT metaG (spades assembly) | ecosystem: Environmental > Aquatic > Marine > Intertidal zone...
AGGTCATTTTTACGTGCGGGAGTTTCAAGGTAGGGGGGGGTCAAATAACCCTCAATGCAAGTATTTACTAAGTCTTGACCGGCCAGAGATTGGTGAAAAAAAAGGAATTGTTATGGGATCACGTGGGCCAATGCCACGGCCAAATAATTTGCATGTGCTTTATGGCAATCCGAGCAAAAAGCCCCGAGGATCGCTTCTGGATGAGTTCCGTCCTGAGGTGGAGTCACCGGAATTTCCGTCTTGGCTATGGACTGATGCAAAAAAAGAGTGGGATCGAATCACGCCTGAGTTGGCGCGCTATGGGCTTGTGTCCAATCTGGACCGCGCGGCACTCGTTCTGTACTGCCAAGCCTGGGCCGAGTATGTTTGGCTAAAAAAGCTGCTTAAGAAAATGCGGATGGAAGCAGAAGCAGGACGAAAAGCGGCTGCGGCGGAGGGCAAAGAGTGGATCGGTGACGATGGGTTTAAGGTCACCACACCAAGCGGCGGATTCTCATACTCGCCTTATGGCGTGGCCGCCAAACGAGCCGGAGATGAAGTAGCGAAGTATCTGCAGGCCTTTGGACTTTCTCCTTCTTCACGCGGGCGCGTCACGACTGGCACCAGTCCGCAAGGCGAATTGCCCATAGATGATGATCCGGAGTGGAACTGATGTCTGACGGCAAGAAAATGAGTTTTGCCGAGATTGCCACGCAGTATGCGCGTGATGTCGTCGATGGCAAAATCATTTCCTGCAAGTGGCATAGACTGGCGTGCAAACGCCATCTTGACGATCTGGCCAAGGCTGCGGCCGGTGACTGGCCTTATGTTTTCAATCCCGAAATCACTAACGCCAAAGGCAAGGCGTACTTTCCGGCGGAGCGGATCTGCAAGTTCGCGGAGCGGATGCCGCACACGAAAGGAGAATGGGCGGCTCTTGGCCAGCGGATCAAGCTAGAGCCGTGGCAGATATTTGTTTTGGCTTGCCTGTTTGGGTGGGTAAATAAATCCACAGGCAAGCGCAGGTTTCGCGTGGCAGACATTATCGTCCCGCGGAAAAATGCAAAAAGTACGATCGCAGCGGTGATTGGTAACTACATGCTTGTGGCGGATGGCGAGTTTGGTGCCGAGGTGTATTCCGGTGCCACGTCAAAAGATCAGGCAAACGAGGTGTTCCGTCCAGCCAAGTTGATGGCCAGAGACGCCATGATGTCGCGCGAAAAGTCGTTTGTGGAGGTATTCGGGGTCACGATCAATGTTTCAAACATGAGCGTGATTGCGAACAACTCCAAGTTTGAGCCGGTGATCGGCAAGCCTGGTGACGGCGCGTCGCCATCTTGCGCGATCGTGGACGAGTACCACGAGCACCAGACCTCCGACCTGTACGACACGATGCAGACCGGCATGGGTGCACGGTCTCAGCCGATGTTGCTGATGATCACCACTGCCGGTTCTGACATTTCAGGGCCATGCTATCTGCATCAGGTCGAGCTGCAAAAGATCCTGGAAGGCGTGATCGAAAACGATCAGCGGTTTGGGATCGTGTTTACAGCCGATGAGGATGATGACTGGACGAGTGAAATTGCGCTGAAAAAAGCCAACCCGAATTACGGCGTGTCAGTGGACGCTGAGTTTTTAAAGTTGCAGCAAGAAAACGCAAAGGCAGATCCGCGCAAGCAAAACATTTTCAAGACCAAGCACCTGAATATCTGGGTGGCGGCGGCATCGCCCTGGCTGAATCTGCTGAACTTGCAGCGGGCCGGCGACCCGCAACTCAAGCTTGACTCTTACGCGTGGGACGGCTGCGTGGTCGGCCTCGATCTGGCCAGCAAACAGGATATCGCAAGTGCCGTGTATGTGATGTGGCGAGACCTCGAGGATGGCAGGCATTACTACGCGGTGAGCAAAAACTACGTCCCAGAGGCGGTCCTTGAAAAGCCAGAGAACGCGCACTACGCGGCCTGGAACCATGCAGGGCACCTGATTGCTACGCCTGGAAACATGATCAATCTTGAGCAGATCCAGGAGGATGTGATTGAGTCCGCGCACCTGGTGCCGATCCGCGAAGTGGCCAAGGATCCTTGGGGAGGCCACCAGTTGGGCGCCAATCTGGCGGAAGAGGGCTTTACGGTGGTGGATATTCCTCAGCAGGTCAGGTATCTGTCCGATCCGATGAAGGAAATCAACGCGCTGGTCGATGCGGGGCGGTTCCACCATGATGCAAATCCTGCGTATGTGTGGATGCTGTCAAACGTGGAAGTCAAAGAGGACAGGAACGATAACGTTTTCCCGAGGAAAACGCGCAAGCAAAACAAGATCGATGCAGCAGTTGGCACGATCGTCGCGATGAACCGAGCCCTGGCTGCCTCAACTGAAGACCAGGCGATTGCAGAAATGATCATCCTATGAGCACAATGACAAACAACTGGTATAACGCCGAGCGCGTGAGTCAGCCAGGCAGCGTCATTCTTAATCAATGGATGGCCTCCAGGCAGAGCGCCCGTCAAGGTCCTAAAGCTGCCGTGGAGGCAACCCCGGTGTCTGAAATTCTTCCAGGCACGGAGATGTATAACATTTTGACAGGTGGCGGGATGGATGGCGGCGCTGGTGTGGCCGTCACGGAACAATCCGCAATGGCTGTGGGCGCCGTGTATGCCTGTATTGGCCTGATTGGTGGCGCGATGGCCTCCATCCCGCTGCATTTTTATCGTCGGAAAAATGGGTCCAGAACCCGGATTGACCATCGTCTTTGGTGGTTTTTCAACGAATCGCCATGGGCAAACTGGACTGCTTCATCGGCGTGGATGTTTACCGTGCAGTCTATCGGATTGCTTGGAGACAGTTTTTGGGAAATCAAACGCAAAAACAGATTTACCCTTTCGGTCGAGAGTATTGAGGGCTTTGAGCCGCATCATCCAAACCGCGTTTACGTGGACATGCACAACGACGGGTCTTTGTTCTACCTGGTGCAGGATCGCACAACTGGCACCATTCGCACGGTAGAAGCCGAGGATATGCTGCATTTCACGGGGGTTGGGTTTGATGGCAAACGCAGCCTTTCACCGCTGCGAGCTGCATTGCGCAGCGCTGCAGGCATTGCGATTGCCGCAGATCAGCATGCAGGATCTTTTTTTAAAAATGGCGCGCGCCCGGATTTCGTCATCACGATGCCAGGCAAAGCGGACGAAGGACAGATCAATGCACTGAGAAACAGTTGGTCTCAGCGCTATCAGGGAGCGCTTCGCGCCCACTTGCCAGCTGTGTTGACCGGCGGCATGGAGGTGCAAGAGCTCACGATGAGCGCAGAGGATGCGCAGCTAATTGCGACCAGAAACTTTCAAGTCAAAGACGTTGCGCGCATCTACGGCGTGCCGCCTCACATGATCGGGGACACCGAAAAAACCACCAGTTTTGGCAGTGGCATTGAAAGCATGTCAATTGGTTTTGTGCGGTACACGCTGCGCCGCTACATGGACGCATTTCAACAGGAAATTAACCGTAAGCTCTGGCCACGCAACGCCACGATTTTTGGCGAATTCAATGCGGATGCGCTGCAGGACGGCGATAGCAAGGCGCAGTCGGAGTACTTTGGCAAAGCGCTGGGCGGACCGGGCAGTCAAGGCTGGATGACCATCAATGAAGTACGTCGCTTAAAAAACCTGCCGCCCATTCCGGGCGGGGACGAAGTTGTGCGTGCCTCACAAACCCAATCGGATCGACCCGATGGCAACCTTGATCGACAAAACGACGAAAACAGCTCCGAGTCAGAGCCGAATTCTGACGACGACCCTGACGGAGAATGATATGCACCCCATGCTGAAACTGCTTGCGAACAACAAGCATCGCGGACGATTCAAGTCTGAAATTAAACCAGGCTCAAATGAGGCCACCATCTATCTCTATGACATGATTGTGGACTCAGAGGTGGAGGCAGAGTACTGGGGTGGAGTCAGCCCGCAAGCCTTTATCAAGGCCCTAAACCAAATCACGGCATCGACGATTCATTTGCGCGTCAATAGCCCCGGCGGATCGGTTTTTGCCGCCCGAGCCATGGAGCAGGCGATTCGCGAGCACTCTGCCAAGGTGGTGGCTCATATTGATGGTTTGGCGGCCAGCGCTGCAAGCTTTCTCGTGATGGCTGCCGATCATATTGAAATGGCGCCAGGTAGTTTTATGATGATCCACAAAGCCTGGACATTTGCCTATGGCAATTCTGATGATTTGCTCAAAACGTCTGAAATGCTGGATCAGATTGATGGCTCTCTGGTGTCGACTTACTCGTCGGCCACAGGCCAGTCTGAGGAAAGTATCCGGTCCTGGATGACAGACGAAACTTGGTTCGATGCCGACAGAGCGGTTGAACTCGGTTTTGCTCACTCAGTTTATGAGCAGGACGCACAGAATCAACAGAGTGGCAGCCAAAACAAAGCGGACTGGGACCTGAGCGCGTATGCGCACGCACCGCAGTCGGTGGCGACCCCTTCTGATGAAACTCCTGCACCGCTTAACGCACCTGAAAACCTCTCTTCTCCTTCCTTAATAGACCGAGAAGCCTTGGCCAGAGCCGCCAAGGTTGCCCTAGTTTCTGCCTGACGCTCACGCGCCAAGCATCAATCAGCCGCCATCTTGGCGGCCTTTTTTTTGGAGTCATCCTCATGAACAGCACGAAAGCCTTGCGTGAGCGCCGCGATCAATTAGCGCACACTTTGCACAACCTTGTAGACAAGGAAAAAACCCCGGAATGGAAACCAGAGCACCAGTCGCAGTATGACTCGGCGATGGCTGAAATCTCCAACATTGATGAGCAGCTCAAGCGTCATACAAATGCCATGGCTGCGATCGCTGCCGATGCCGCAGATCGCGGCCTCATTCAGGACGCCGATCGTGACCGCTTTACGCGCACACCTGGTGCGCATAAAGAGGAAACACAGGCACTTCGTGCTTATCTGACTGGTGGCCTGTCCAATTTGCAGCCCGAGCAACTCAACCAAATGCGTGCGCGCCAAGCCGGCGACATTCGCAACGTGATGAGCATGCCTCAGGCCGCCATGAGTGCAGGCACCCCTGCTGAGGGCGGCTACACAGTGGCCACTGAGTACTACCGCCAAATGACCGAGGCCATGAAAGCCTTTGGTGGGATCCGCACAGTTGCTACGGTCATCCAGACTGGTAACGGCGCTCCGATGAACTTCCCAGCAGCGGACGCGACAAGTGAAGAGGGCGAACAGGTCGGTGAAAACGCCGCTGTGGCGCTTGGCGAAACCGCGTTCAGCAATCTGGACTTGGCTGTCTACAAGTACTCATCCAAGAAAATCGCCTTGCCGTTTGAGCTGATTCAGGACTCCATGTTTGACCTGGAAGCCTATATCCAGAATCTGTTGAGCTTGCGCCTTGGTCGAATCACTTCCAAGCGCTTCACGACGGGTACGGGTAGCAGCCAGCCTAATGGCATCGTAACGGCCTCAACGGCTGGCAAAGTCGGCGCAACGGGTCAAACCGCCACAATCACCTATGATGACCTGGTTGATCTTGAGCATTCTGTGGACCCGGCTTACCGCAGTGGCGCAGGCGTGGCATTCATGATGCACGACAGCACACTCAAGGCGCTGCGCAAAATCAAGGACACGGAAGGCCGTCCAATTTTTGTACCAGGTTACGAGCAGGGCAACCCCGGCGGCGCACCCGACCGCTTGCTCGGTCGCCGAATCGTGATTTCGCAGGAAATGCCTGTGATGGCTGCTAATGCAAAATCGGTGCTCTTCGGTGATTTCAGCCGCTACTTCATCCGCGAAGTCATGGACATGACGCTTTTCCGTATGGCTGATTCTAACTTCATCCTGAATGGCCAGATTGGTTTCGTGGCGTTTAACCGCCAGGGCGGCAATCTGATCGATGTGGGTGGCGCAGTCAAGCACTACGCCAATTCCGCAACTTAAAAAAGGGAGACTGGGCCGGGTTTAACCGGCCCAGATGAGATCGATGAAAGGGCGAATTCTTATTGACGTCCCTGCGCACAAGTTCAAATGTGGGCAGTATCTGGATTTGCCAGATGAGTTGGGCTCGCAGCTGGCGGCTCAAGGCGTGTTTGATGTGAAAGCACAAGGCGTCATAGCAGAACAGCAACAAAAACAGCAGCCTCAACCAGAGGCAGAAAATATGCTCGACGAGGATGCGCAAGAACAACCTGTTGCGGCACACTCGCCGAAAAACGCAAAGCAGGCGAAGTGACTTAAATGACCATGCTGACTGTCACGCTCCCTACTCCCGCAGCGGTCACTCTGGCTGAGGCAAAGCTGCATATGCGGGTTGAGGTTAATGATGAGGACACCTTGATCACCAATCTGATCTCTGTCGCCACATCAATGGCCGAGCATGAGCTTGGGAGAGCGCTTGTCACGCAGTCGATGAAAGTCAATCTTGATCGGTTTCCTCGAGGGCCGATTGAACTCTTCATGCCTCCTGTTGTGAGCATTACAAGCATTCAGTACGAAGACGAGAACGGGGCAACACAAACCTTAGATCCAATAAATTATCAGCTGGTCAAAGACTTCCATCGCCCTCGGATAGCCGCTTCAACCTGGCCGGTTGGCTCAGATGTCGAAGTGATTTACCAGGCGGGCTTTGGTGCGATCGCTGATGTGCCCGCGCCAATTAAACAATGGATTTTGGTGCACGTCTCATCGATGTACGAAAACCGTGAATCCATTGGCAAACCTTTGGCAACTTTGCCGTATTTGAGCGCCCTGATTGACCGATATGTAGTTCCTGTCGTTTGAAGCCGATATTCCGATGAATTTATTTGAGATGTGAACATGGGCGCAGGAGACCTTAACAGACGTGTGACCATCCAGAGAAAATCGGACGGTGATGGAGCGTTTGGCCAAGCAACCGGCGACTGGGTGAATGTTGCATCGGTAAGAGCAAATATCAGGCCAATAGGTGGCAGGGAGAAGCTCCGGGCGATGGCCTATGAGTCGACGTTGACGCACTCGGTGAAGGTTCGTTATCGCACGGATCTGCTGCCCGCAATCGAAGCAGACGGCTGGAGAATTCTTTACGGATCAAGAGTATTTGATATCACTGCACCTATGGATCTGGATGACGCAAGGCGTTACATCGTTTTTGAATGCATCGAGACAGGGGTAGAGCATGGCAGCGCTAGTTGAGACCAAAGGGCTCGATGAGATCAACAAATTTTTCCAGAATTTACCTGCCAAATTAGAGGGTCGCATTGTTCGAGGAGGCTTGAAAGTTGGGGCGATTTCAATTGCTGAAAAAGCCCGGCTCAAAGCTCCTAGCAAATCCGGCGCGCTGAAATCCGGCATCAGGGTGACCTCCAGCGTCAAAAAGGGGGTAGCAACGGCCACGATACATGCGGGCGATAACAAATCTTGGTACGCACACATTATTGAATTTGGTTCGGGGAGTCACTATTCAGGGACTTTGAAAAGGTCAAAAAGAAAGCCTTACAAAATTAAGCCTAAACGAAAGTCTTCTTTGGTGATTAACGGTCGGCGTGTGGCTTCAGTCATTCACCCAGGCGTGAAACCGAGAAAGTTTATGCGAGACGCTTTTGACCGAGGATATGAGGAAGCAATTCAATCTGCGGCCAAGTACATGAGGTCGCGGATTGCAAGAGAGAACTTGAAAAGATGATTGCTGAACAAATTGTCTACCGAATGCTGGATGTACCAGGACTTAACGCACTGGTTTCAGACAGGATTTTTTCCAGTAGTGCCAAACAAAATGCCAAGCCGCCATACCTTGTGTTTGAGGTGCTTGAGGATGTGTCGTACCCGAATTTGAATATTCAAGAGCCGGTCAGGCACGATGCGCACGTCAGGATTTATGCGCTTGATTTGGGACAGGTCAAGATTGGGCAAATAAACGAGGCGATAAAAAGCGAGCTTAATTTCAAGTTCTACATCGTGGTTGATGGGAAAACAGTCATTGAGTCCAGATTGAAATCTGTCAACCCGATGGAAAAGGATCACGAGACTGGCATTTTCATCCAAGCCACTGACTACATCTTGCGGTACTACGAGTAGCAGTTCCGTAATGAAAGCCAGATTGATCTGGCAATTTAACGCCCGCACCCTGTGGGTTTTTTTATTTTCTGAAAGGAAAAAGCGATGACTGTACGTACCTCCGCAGGCAGTACCCTGAAAATCTCCGCAAGTGCACCTGCCACTTTTAACGCTGCGGGCTATTCCGCTCTGGTCTATACCTCAGTAGGGGAAATCACCGACCTGGGCGAGTTTGGTCGTGAATTCACTCTGGTCACACACAACCCGGTCGGGTCGCGTGGCACACAGAAGTTCAAAGGATCCTTCAATGAGGGAACGATGAACTTGTCACTTGGCCTAGACACTGATGACGCAGGGCAAGTCCTCATGAAAGCCGGGTCGCTGTCTGACACGGCTTACAGCTTTGAGGTTACGACCCAAAACGGCGACAGCTACTACTTCCAGGCGATGGTGATGAGCTTCAAAGTTGGCGTTGGATCGGTTGATTCGATCACGACAGCAACTTGCACGCTCGAGATCACGACCTCTGCTGGCGGTATCGGCGTTGTTGAAGACCTAGCAGCTTAATCAATGCCAATCACGGCAAAACGTGCACCGAGTCGGCGCTTGTCTCATCCTTCGCGGGGTGAGCAGGCGCCGGCCACGGGCAATCCAACCCTCCCGCGAAAGGAAGAAATCATGTTTGACATTGCAAACCTCGGCGTTAACCCCACTTCAATCATCGAACTTGAAAACCCTGACGGCGAAGCGCTGACAAATGATGTCGGCGAGGCGATCAGCATCACAATTTACGGCCCAGGCAGCAAACAGTACCAGGTGGCTTCGGGCATCCGAAACCGCGCCATTTTGGATTATGTCCGCAAGGGCGGCAAGAAAATGAAAGACAACGAGCAGCGTGAGCTCGATGCTGAGTTCCTTGCGACTTGCACAGTTTCATTCAATGGCTTTGTGTACAAGGACCTGACTGGGCATGAGATGTTCAAGGCCGCCTACATGGATACAGCAATTGGATTTATTGCTGACCAAGTCAATAAAGCGGTGAGTGACTGGTCAAATTTTACGAAGGGATCAAGCAAGACTTGATCCTTTACGCCAGGCAGTTGGGGTGGTTTCACGCGACCCCGACTGCTCAGAATCCACACAAGAAAATTTCTAATCAAGAAAAGCCGCGAAGCAGACTTGAAAAAATCATCGACAACGGCGGCACGCCTTTGATGCCTGACATTGGCGATGGTAGTTACCTGGTTGAGTACTGGAATGATCTTGGGTTGTTTATGGAAGGGCAAATGGGGCCAGTGGCACTATCTGCTCAAGAGATTCAATCCTGGCAGAGTGGGGCGCAGTTGAGTTTGAATGCCTGGGAGTTCAGGGTGGTGATGCAAATGTCCAGAGCGTATTTAAGTGAGTTGCGGGCGGGTGCAGAGCCTGAATGCCCTCCACCCTACGGCAATCCGGCGAACGAGTTTGATCGCGCCACGGTTTCAAAAAAAATCGGCAATGCATTTAAGTCTCTATTGATGACGAGGAAGTCGTAATGTCTACCAAAGTCGGTCTGCTGACCATCGAGATGGCAGCTAATATCGCTCGTCTTGAGACCGATATGCGCCGCGCGCGCAATACTGTTGACAATACGATGCGCAGCATTTCGCGCAGTGCAAGCATGGCGATGTCGTCCATTCAAGGTTTGATTGGCGTCATGTCAGTGCGTGAACTGGCTCAGATCTCGGATCAATTCAAAACGATTAATGCCACGCTTGCCTTGGCGACAAGATCTGCCGAGGCCGGTGCTGTTGCATATGAGCAGGTGCTGGACATTGCCATGCGAAGCGGGCAGGCGATTGAAGGAGTGGCGGTGACCTATCGAAGGTTTGCTGAAAACTCAAGGGATCTTGGAATCACGCAGGATCAGGTTGCAAAAGCCACCGAAACCGTAGCCCAAGCGCTTGCTTTGTCCGGGGGAAGTTACCAGAGTACGCAGGCCGCACTGGTGCAGTTTAGTCAGGCTCTTGCTTCTGGGACGCTGCGCGGTGCCGAACTTAACTCAGTGCTTGAGCAGGCTCCTAGGCTTGCCCGTTTGATTGCGGACGGCATGAATGTATCGGTGGGTTCGCTACGCAGCCTTGCTGAAAAAGGAAAAATCACTTCTGATGTGATTATTAAAGCGCTTGAGGACCAAGCCAGCACAATCGAGCGAGAGTTCGGTCAGCTACCAATGACATTCGCTCGTGCTGTAAACAATTTTCAGACTGCGGTGACTGATCTCGTTGGAAATGTAGAAAAGAATTTAGGAATATTTGGAGCGTTAGCGGGTGTAATTAATTTAATTGCACAGAACTTGTCATTGCTGGTGAACGTAGCGATCGCCGCAGCTATTACTGCCATGGGGCGGTTCACGGTGACAGTTGTCTCGTTAATATCCACCAAAATCGCTCTGGCCGCGAGTATGGGTGCTGCCACAGCCGCGACCATTACCTTTAACCGAGCCTTGGCAGTTCTGGGCGGACCTGCAGGTGCAGTCATTACTGCCGCCAGTGCGGCCTACGCGTTTCGAAGTGAGCTCGGGCTGGTCTCCAAAGAGTACGCTAAAGCAATCACGGCCACGGATGAGTTCAACGAAGGCATTAAAGCTACGGGTGGCTTCTGGTCTGCGCTGGTCATGCTCGGCTGGACAAACCCATTCTCGTCGCTTGAAGAGCAGGTGAGCAAGTACCGAGCTGAGGTTGAAAAGTTAAAAGACGAAAAATCAAAACTTAATACAGTTCAGCAGGCGTTTCTAAACACTGCAGAAAAACTCGAAACGGCTCAGGGTCGCTTGTCGTATTTTGAAGCACTGTTGGCCAAACAGACGCGAGCAAGCAACCAGGCGCGCCAAGATGCAGCGACAGGAACGGACACGCATACCGCGGCTTACACCGCGATGATTGCATCTGCGGATGAATTAGTTGCAAAGATGCATGAGGAGTTTTCGCTTATTGGGTTGACCAACGAAGAGCGCGCTGTATCTATTGCTATGCGCAAGTTAGAGGAGCTTGGAATTCGCTCCGGTACCGAAGCATTTGAAAAATATCTCAAAGAGATTATCGAGATACAGCGTCGCATACGCGTTAAGAAGGAATGGGTTCAGCTTGCAGATGACTCCGCAAAAGCTGCCAAGCGTGAGTCTGAAGAATACGACCGCCTTATTACGACGCTAAAAGAAAAAATTGCAACGATTGAAATGGAAAACCAAACATTTGGTTTGACTAATCGCGAGCGAGAGCGCTCGATTTTTTTGCGTGAATTGGAAAACGTCAAGATTCAGGACCGCAATGCTTTGCTTGAAAAGTATGACGAAGCCACATTAATTAAAGAGGCTAATGATCTAAGAGAAAAAAGCACCAAAGAACGGCTTGAGAAGGAAAAGGATTATGCCAAAGAAGTAGAAAAAATTAATGATCAAATTGGGCAGTCATTAGCAGATGCGCTGATGGATGGTGGAAGGAGTGCGAAAGACTTCTTGATCAGCATGTTTAGAACAATGGTCTTGCGGCCATTGCTACAGCCAATTATCTCTGGCGTTGCTGGTGCGATTGGACTCGGGACAGCAGGCGCCGCATTAGCTGGGAATAGTGGAGCAGCCGGAGCAAGTGGGGCGGGCGGAACCATGCTTAGCATGGCAGGTGGTATCAAGTCTGCATATGATGTTGTGATGGGAGGATTTGCATCTGTCGGATCATCATTTACCAACATGGGTGTCAAGCTAGGTTCACAGTTTATTTCTGATTTCGGTTATGGGTTTGGCAGCGGATTTACATCTGGATCAGGGGTCACTGCAAACGCAGGCGCCATGTTTGGAGCAGCTGCAAATGCTGCGGCCGGTATTGCAGGGGGCATTGCTCTTGGAAATTTAATTTCTGGCGATAAAAAACTTTTTGGCAGTCAATATGCAACCACTGCGACTGGAGCAGTTGCAGGAGCCGTGATCGGCTCGGTAGTTCCTGTCATAGGCACTGCAATTGGAGCAGTGCTTGGCGGTGCTTTAGGCGGTGTAATCAACGCTGCTTTTGGATCAAGCCCAAAAGAATATACGGATTCAGGAATTTCCGGCACGCTTTCAGCCATGACAGCAGATGTTCAGGAATATTCCAAATGGAAAAAGGCGGGCGGTTGGTTTACAAGCACTAAGCGCGGCACGGAATTCACCGCGCTCAATTCAGAGTTGCAAAAGACGCTTGATGCATCGCTTCGTGGCATTGGAGGATCGATTGAATTCTTTGCAAAGTCCCTTGGCCAACCAACCGATGCAATTAATAGCTTTTCTCAAGACATCAACCTCAGCTTTAAAGATTTATCTGAGCAAGAGATCCAGAAAAAGATCCAAGATGCCGTATCTGGTTTTGAAACTGGGTTGATTAATTCAGTATTTCCGACATTGAACACATTTTCCTATGTTGGGGAAACCATCGGGGTTACCTTAAAACGCCTGTCTGACAGACTGATTGCTGTGAATAATGTTTTTGGTGCGCTTGGGCTCAAGCTTAATGAGCTCAGCTTGACCGGGGCAAATGCAGCAAACACACTGGTTGAGCTTACTGGAGGCATTGAGGCCTTTACTCAAAAAGCAGATTTTTATTATCAGAATTTTTATTCTGTGCAAGAGAGGTTGAATAAAAACACCGACAAACTGAAAGAGGTGTTTGCACAACTTGGCATGGCTTTGCCTACTACCAGAGAGGGTTTTAGAACAATATTTGAGCTGTTTCAGCAGGCGGGCAGCCCCGAGCTTGTCGCTGCGATGCTTAACGTTTCAAGTGCTTTTTCAGATTACATCAGCGTTGTTGAGCAGGCAGAGGCACAAACAGTCGAGTTGATGATTGCTAGGATGCAAGAAGGCGCAGCGATTGAAAACGGTTTATTCCAGTCGCTTGGAGAAGTTGCTGAGCTACGCAAGCGAGAACTAAGTGCGCTAAATGAATCAAATCGTGCACTCCAGCAGCGGGTATTGGGCTTGAAGATGCGAAAAATTCATATTCATTGGCTGTTGAAGCAACGACACAGGCATTTGATGAGCTTAAACAGGCAATTTCAGTTGAGCTTCAAAACGCACTTGATTCGCTTACAAAAGATTTTGATGCCTTTACGGATAGCATTGCTCAGCAGCAGCAAGCGCTTGAGGCGGCCAAGCAAGTCGCAAGTCAAAACCTGAGCGGGCTGAAAAGCTTATTTGATTTTATTGGCGATCAGATTGCTGAACTGACAGGATCGACCGCTCAAACTGTTGCCTCCGGGGTGGCGTTTATTCAAAACGCTCTTTTCGTTGCAAAGGCAAGCGGTTATCTGCCTGAACAAAAAGATTTGGCTTCTGCGGTTACTGCAGCAAAGGGCGGCCTGAGTTCTGAGAACTTTGTTAACGCTTTTGAAATGCGCCGCGCCAACCTGTTGTTGGCCAATGATCTTTTTGCACTTAAGGAAATTGCCAGTGAGCAAATGACCGATGCAGAAAGACAAATTGAAATAGCTGAGCAGCAATTGTCTTCGCTCCAAGAACGATTGGAACAAGCTCGGATTCAGTACGAAAACAGCACCAATGCAACAAATGCCTATTACGACGCCCAACTGGTTGCTGCACAGCAGCAAATCAACGTATTAAACGGGATCAATACATCGGTCTTGAGCGTTTCAGCAGCTACAAATAATCTCGCAATGATGATGGACCAGCAGCGACAGGCAACTGTTTCACTTGCTCAGGCAAATGCAGATGCGCTGGTTGCAGCAAAAGAGGCAGCATCCCGACGTGAGGCTGAGTTGTCATTGGCCAAAGCCGCTGCGGAAGAGAAAGCTCGGGCAGCGAGCGAAGCTGCTGTTGTGGCAGCTAACGCAGCAATTGAGCGCGCAAGAATTGAAGAGGCAGCAAGAAATGCTGCAGCTGCTGCCGAGGCAGAACGGCAAAGACAGGCTTCGGCAGCAGCTGCACAAGCTTCAGCAGAGGCTGCAAAAGTTGCTGAAATGAACTATCTTCGAGGACAAAATCCATTCAGCAAAGCATGGAATAGAGCTGTCCAGCAAAAGTACCCAGATCTGTACTACGAAGTCCGCCTTGCGTATGCTTCCGAAAACTATGACTGGGCGTCTGGTGGTGGCGCAGCAACTGGTGGATATGTATCGCCAGGCATGATGCTGGTTGGTGAGGAAGGTCCGGAGCTTGTGAATTTCCGCTCACCTGGCATGGTGTACACCTCAGCGCAAACCCAAAGTCTGCTTGGAGGTAATGGCGGAAATGAGCTTGCTGCAGAATTGAGATCGTTGAGAGAAGATCAAAGAGCTCAGTCCAAGGCGATGGTCGCATTGCAGCTCAGAATGACAAAGGTCATCGAGCAATGGGAAGGGGACGGCTTGCCAGCCGAGCGATATGAAGGGGCACCAGCATGAGTGCTGACCAAAATGCCCTTGTAATCGTTCAGCCCATTGTCATCACAGATGCGATGCTTGCTGGAGCGTCTCCTGCCAGCAATATATCGGAAGATGACTATCCGGTATGGGTCGGTGGCGTGTCCGCGACAACATATGCATTGGGTGATCGGGTCATAATGATTGCGACCCACAAAATTTATGAAAGCCTTCAAAATTCAAATACAAATAACGATCCTCGCACATCTCCAACCTGGTGGATTGAGGTCGGACCTACAAATAAATGGGCTGTATTTGATAACTCGGTCAGCGCACAGACTTCAAATCCCTATTTGATTGAGTACTGGCTGACTCCAGGTAGAGCGATTGGTTCAATTGGGCTTTTAAATCTTACTGATGCATACGAAATTGACATCACGATGTATAGCCCTTCGACAGGAAGCCCAGGAATCGTTTATTCAAAATCAATTGACCTTGGATTGACTGAGACAGCATCTGACTGGTGGAGCTGGTTCTTTGCATTCAGAAACCGTCCGACTCAGACTGTTGAGTCTGACTTGCCAGCCTACCAAGATTGCGTTGTCAAGGTGCAAATTGTAGGTGGCGTCGATCTTGCCATCGGAGTCTTGCTAATTGGTCAGCGCAGAGAGTTTGGCATCGGAATTAAATACGGTGCCCGTGTTGGCATTCAGGATTACTCCAGAATCGAGACAAACGATTTTGGCGATACCGTCTTGATCCAAAGAGCCTTTGCGAAGCGGGTTAGTTTTGAATTGATGATTAATGCTAATGAAGTTGATTTATTTCAAAACTTTCTTGCAAGCATTAGAGCCAAGCCATGTCTTTACATCGCAAATAAAAACTATGAAGCAACAGTTTTGTTTGGGTTTTATAAAAGTTTTGAAATTTTGATTAATTATCCTGATCACGCCGACTGTGACATGGAAATCGCAAGCCTTACTTGAGGTAGAAAATGGCTATTACACCACTGCCGCCAGCACCACTTCCAAGCGACACGCCGCAAGATTTTAACGAAAAGGCATTTGCGGTTGTAAGCGCTTTAAATGAATTTGTTACTGAGACTAATTTACTAGCGCTGAGTGTCTCGGATCTTGAAAATTCCGCTAATGAAAGCGCAGCACTTGCCGCCACAAAAGCATCAGAAGCAGTGCTGGAGGCTTTATCAGCCCAGTCGCACGCATCTGCTGCGGATGCATCTGCAGTTTCTGCAGCAGATAGCGCAATCGAGGCTTTGTCATATCAACAGGGTGCGCAAGATATTGCTGATTACGTCGCATCCATTGGATCTTACAAGTTGCCAATATTAAAAAATAACGGTGCCACATCAATTGTGACCGTTCTTGGCTCCACTTTGCCGGTCGTAAATCGAGCCGGATTTACTGTTGACGTTTCATTAACTACGTGAGGTTTTCATGGCCGGTAAATATCCAGTCGTACTAAATGGTTCTGTCTTGCAAGAGCTTCAACCTGAAGATCATTTAATCGGCGACATAATGCTGACAGGATTATTTAAAAAATCGCTTCCTCGGACTCGTCTTTTTTATTCTCCGTCTGTAAATGCAATTTCTACATCACAGCAATTTTATGTTGAAGTAGGAGGAAGCCTTCTCAACATTGCTGCAAATACAAGTGTTGTTATGCCCGCACTTGTCTCTGGCGGAGATTACGCAATTTATGCCTGCTCAGATGGTTCTTTGAGGGCCGATCTTAACTGGTCATATCCAACGGGGTACACAAGTTTAAATAGCCGCTTTATCGGCTGCGGTCATTATGCTCCAGGAGGTAATGCTGCAGCGCAGTCCGGGGGTAATACTACCCCCGCATTTAACGCATATAGTTTTTTTGATTTGACGTATAGGCCAAGTAGAAAAGATTGGCGCGGCATGACGACAGACCCTGGTGACGGGTTTTGTGTAGCTATTTATTTACTAAATACAAATCCTGACGTTAATGGAGCCTCAAAATATAACGTCGCAATTGCAGATGGCGCATCTCCGCCAAAAATTCCATTGGTGTTCGGTGGAAATGGCTCTAGCAACTATGCAAACTTTAACTGGTGGAATGCAAGTGAAGCCTTGGCAGCGCAAGGCTTGCGGATGCCAACATACGGCGAGTTCTCTTCCTTTGCCTATGGCACGACCGAGGCCTCGTCCATAGGAACAGATCAGGGCAGCACTATTTTAAATGCTGCATACACATCAAAGTGCGGGGTAATCCAATCATCTGGAGTCATGTGGGTGTGGGGTAATGAGTTTGGGGGCGGTACCGCAGCAGCTAGTTGGGTAGCAAATACTGACGGAAGAGGATCAACTTATCAACTTGAGAACGCCGTGCTTTTGGGTGGCAACTGGGGCAATGCGTCGGACGCCGGTTCGCGCGCCTCGATCTGGAACAGCCCGCCCACGAGCTCGGGTGGCAGCGTCGGGGCTCGCGGCGTCTGTGACCTCCTGATTCTTGATTAAGGCGGCGACAGCCGCCGATTGATTTAACCGTATATGGAACCTGAAAAAGAAGTTTTGCAAAGTTATGAGCAGATGAAAGTCGTTGATAAGTATGAAACGGTTATTGCCTACTTGTATCCAATTGCTCAAAATATTCCGAGGAGGCATGGCGTTGCAAAGGCAATGTTTACAGAATGTCTTTTAGAGCAAGTAAAAAATATTGTAGAAGCGGGGAAGTCTGGCCAGATTTCACGTCTCTACATCGCAGATGCGGGTCTTTCGCAACTGCGATATTGGCTGCGGTTTTTGTTAAGCAAGCAAGTTCGTGGAATTACACCGCACCAAGTCGAGACAGCACAAGTGCTTATTGCCGAGGTGGGGCGATTGCTGGGGGCTTGGATAGCAAAACAAAAACGCAGAGGGCAACATGGATAAATTCGCCGTGCTTTTGGGTGGCAACTGGGACAATGCGTCGGACTCCGGTTCGCGCGCCTCGAACTGGAACAACTCGCCCACGAACTCGAATGGCAACATCGGGGCTCGCGGCGTCTGTGAGGACAAGGAATTAGTATTTTTAGTGCTCTGCTGCCGCCACGGCGCAGTGGGCCGACCTACTTCCATGTGGTCAGCCATGTTGTCCTGCTTCGGCAAACACCTTTGGGGGTCTGGTATAGCGCTTAGTAACCACCGTGTTGTGGTGAACAGCGCGGCCAGCTTTTGATATGGTCAAAAGATGTTCAGATTTAATTTCAAAAGTAGCCGATAAAAATAATCTCATTTCCGCTTACGCAAAAGCATCGAATGGTAAACGACAGACTTGGGGTTATCTTGAGTTCAAAGAGTATGCGGCAAAAAATCTGCTAGAAATGCGCGAGCAATTGTTAGATGGAAATTGGAGCCAAGGAGTATATCGGCAGTTTATGGTTTACGAACCAAAGCCTCGACTTATTTCAGCTTTAGACTTTAAGGATCGGGTGGCTCAGCACGCTCTTGTGAATATTATTGGGCCAATCTTTGAGTCCACTCTTTTGCCTTATACATTTGCCTGTAGACGAGGCATGGGAACTCACGCGGGAGTTCGGCACGTTCAGGCCGCAATGCGTAAAACGCAAAGCACGCATTTTTTAAAAACAGACTACAGCCGTTTCTTTCCATCCATTGATCGAATGCGCCTTCATCAGCTTATTGAACGCAAGATCAAATGTAAAAAAACTTTAGAAATTATTAAGGCTATGGTCCCAAATACTGGCCATGGTCTGCCTATCGGAAGTTTGACGAGTCAATTGTTTGCAAACGTATATGGCGGAGTTATAGACAGGTTTATTCATTTTGAACTTGGAGCTCGTCACTGGGCTAGGTATATGGATGACATTGTCATCTTGTCTTCAAACCCATATGAATTACGAGAATGGTTTGAGAGCATTGAGCAAACAAGCAAAGAAAGGCTTGGCTTGGGTATAAGCAAGTGGCAAATGTCATCCGTTACGCGAGGAGTAAATTTTTTAGGCTATCGAATTTGGCCTCGCCATAAGTTGCTTAGAAAAAGTTCAGTTACTAGCGCGAAAAGAAAAATAAAACGATTTATAGCGACAGATGATCGTGAATCACTTGGTCGATTTTTGACCGCATGGCGTGGGCATGCAAGCCACGCAGACACTTGCCATCTTTTTAATTATTTGGAGAATACGTATGCAATTCAATGTCATTAATACTCGCGAAGATCTTGATTTGTTAATTGGTTCGGCTGAGCATCAAAAATTTATGTTGTATTTAAAGGGCTCAATGTCACAAAAGAGAGATGTCCAAGAGTACCCAGTTGGCTATGGATCTCCCGGCTACGAAGGGCCATTATTGACGCCAATTTGGCAGGATTTCGAAGATCTTTCAGTTATTGAGCGATTTAACTTTGCCCCAAGTGATTTTGATTTGATTTTTTAATTACTGCTCAAAGGATACTTGCGCCATTTTTAAGTTGCTTTTTGTGAGCTTAGCGGGCGTTTAATTTTTTTCGATACAGCTCGTTTATTTTTCACGGAGATATAGAAAGAATGGACAAAGACCCAACTTCATATTCCTTACTCACATATGCCTGGGTATTTCTATTGTCCATTCTGGGGGGGGTGGTGAACTTCATGCGCAAATTGCACGATGGTCATGTTCGGGCCTTCAACATCATCGAGTTCGTGGGAGAGCTTGTAACTTCTGCTTTTGCGGGAATTATTACGTTTTGGCTTTGTGAACACGCTCAATTTGCACCGCTCATTACGGCAGCACTCGTCGGTGTGTCGGGCCATGCAGGCAGTCGAGCGATCTTTATGCTTGAGGAATTTCTAAAAAGTAAGTTTCCGGGGGCAAAGCTATGAAGTTTGACATAGCGTTTGACCGGCTCATCAAGCACGAGGGTGGTTACTCGGACGACCCTAGGGACTTGGGCAACTGGACAGGCGGCGCGGTCGGTGTCGGCGAACTGAAAGGTACTAAGTTCGGTATCGCTGCGCACTCATATCCATACCTGGACATCAAGAACCTAACCTTGGTTCAGGCCAAAGAGATATATCGGCGAGACTTTTGGGACATCTTAGGCGATGCCCATCCAGCAATCAAGTTCCAACTGTTCGACGCTGCGGTGAATCACGGACGTGGCAACTCAATTCGGTTCTTGCAGCGCGCGGTGCGCGTCGCCGATGATGGCCGATGGGGGCAGGTTTCCCAGTCCGCACTAATGGCGATGGATCACAACGACGTTTTGCTGCGATTCGTGGCGTACCGTCTGAAGTTTTGGGCGGCGCTTAAGACCTTTGATACGTACGGCCGTGGTTGGACCAACCGCGGCGGCGACAACCTGCTGTTCGCGGCCGAGGACAACTGACATGAACTGGTTTTCGCTATTAACAAACAAGTACGTCATCCAGGGGGCGGCTGCACTCGCGCTCATTCTGGCTGCCTGGGGCTACGGCATTTGGCAATACCACTCAGGGTATGACGATGCAGAACGGGCTCGCTCAATGGCCGATCTGGTAGCCTACGTGGACGAATCCCACCGGCTTTCGATCCTGGCCAACGAACTCGAAACCCGCATCGCCGAACTGCGTGATGTTCAACCTAAGATTATCGAGAGGTACAACCGTGTCGTTATTGAGAAGCCTTTGCCTGTTGACTGCCGCCTTGATTCTGACCGGTTGCAGCACATTACCCGCGCCATCGAGGCCGCCAATTCCGGCAAACCTAGCGAGCCCTTGCCCAAAAATTGATCCTTTTGTTTCGCAGTATTGGGACGATTTAGCAACAGCCTATATCAATCTCGCTGGTCAGTATGGGATATGCAGCGCAAAGCACGATGGGTTAGTTAAAGTATGGTGAAATGTGGGTTATCGGACAAACTCAAATCCTTGTAAATCAATAGCTTGCAAATATTGAGTTTGTAATTTTATAACCCAAATCTAAACAATTTAATCATTTAAAATCAACTGGTTATGTTGTTACTGACCGCCTCACTCCTAAGAAGGGAGTCGGACGTTCGATTCGTCTCGGCGGCGCCACCAGCCTAGCTCTCAAGGCAGTAGTTTTTCAATTTGTACTATATATCTATGCGTGTACTATTGAAAATGTAATTTTTTGGAGCTAATGTATACTTTTAAGGCTGCAAAATAACTGTCAGGTGGTGGTGCTAACATGAAATCTGAAAAAAAAATCACTTCAAAACTGAATACGTCTAAAGAATTTGTAGCTACCGAAAGCCTTGAAGATCTCTACAAGCGCTATTTCACTTCAAGCGAGAATCGATCCGCTAATACAGCCTTTGAGCAAGTTTCTTTATTTGACTATTCAACACATGTATCTTCGTCATCATCTACTCCAATAGATACAACTCATCATGCCTAGTTGGAGTGATGTCTTAGAAGAAATGCATGCGGTACAACCGCATCCGACTGATACTGTTCGTCGTAAATATCTCGCTAATTTGCATCGTCATACCAAGCGAAATGTCATTGCCTATTACTCAGGCTGGTTGTCGTCTAAGCCGAATCAAGCTTTGATTGTTAATGACGAAGATAAAAACGCTTTCATGGCGGCGATTCATAAGCTGGACCGAAGTAAAGGTTTAGATTTACTTCTTCATACTCCGGGTGGAGACCTTGCTGCCGCGGAGTCGTTGGTTGATTATTTGCGTCGAATGTTTGGTACTGATATTCGAGCGATTGTCCCGCAATTGGCGATGTCTGCCGGAACTATGATTGCGTGCTCATGCAAAGAAATTGTTATGGGAAAGCAATCTAATCTTGGGCCAATTGATCCACAATTTAATGGTTTGCCGGCGAATGGTGTCATCGCTGAGTTCAAGCAAGCTATTGATGAGGTTAAAAAAGATCCATCAAAAGCCATTATTTGGCAAGCGATCATTGGCAAATACCATCCGACTTTTCTCGGAACGTGTCAAAAAGCGATTGAATGGGCTCAAACAATTGTAAATACTTGGTTGACTACAGGAATGCTGAATGGTGTCCATAATTCTAGTGAAATTGCAAAAAATATAGTCGAAGGGCTGTCAAGCCATGATGCAACTTATAACCATGCAAGACACATTCATATTGAAGAGCTTGAAGGTTTAGGGTTAAAAATTACTCGTCTAGAAGACGATCCAAAACTACAAGATTTAGTTCTCACAGTTCATCATGCATTCATGCATACGTTTTCAATGACTAGGGCTATAAAAATCGTTGAAAATCACATGGGTGTCGGCGTAGTACGCTTTGTAAGCCCAAACTCTTAATTAGATCCCACCCAACGGCCTAACCCGCTCAGGCTTTCTCCGATAGATAGCATCCGTTGTTCTTGAATCGGCGTGAGATAACAGCGCCCTGGCTTGCTCAAGCGATGCAGCATCACTGGCGCATTTAGCCCGTAGGTCATGCTCGGTAAATCGCTCAGTCACTTTAGTCTCGGTCAAGACCCTATTCATAAAGCGCTGCCACATAGAGTCCCATCCATGTGAGGTACCAGTCGCCTCATTTATATATGGTTCTCCCTTTGAGTTGCAGAATAGGTACTGAGATAACCTAGGCCTTGCCGCCTTGGCCATGTCGATAGCCGTGATTAGGTCTGGCGTCATCTCGTAAACGGTACGTTTGCCGGTGGAATCCCGAGTCTTGTGGCGTTGAATATGGATACCATCTGGCTTGATGTCGGCCATGGTCAAGCGCAACAAGTCAGAGCGTGCCATACCAGTCATTAGCTTGATCCTCATGTACGCCTGGATCATCAGCACACTTCCTTTCTTGCGAGGGGAGTCGAGATTCAAACACTCTAATATTTCCCAATCCTCGATGTACCTATCGCGTGGCTTTTCGCCGGTCAGACGCAACTCATTTTTAAAGGGGTGCCGGTCAAGGTAACCCCACTCAACCGCCTTGGTGAAAGCATGGGATAAAACCTTGACCTCGCAATGTGCGATTGCGATACCGCCAGTCGTGCGACCACTGTTCGTAGTTTTCTTTTGCCGGCGGCGATCCACGTACTTGTATATATGCTGAGGTTTGATTGATCCGAGTGGCATTGCACCAAATACAGAGGTCAACTGTTTGATGTAAAGCAAATTTGCCGTTTGTGTTTTTGGTGCTTTGGCAGGCACAACCTCAAGCGCGTAGCGTTCAAGAAGTTGGGCGATATTGTTGGCCTTGTCGTTCGCATCGATGCGTGCCGACCAGACACGGTACGCCTCTGGTAGAGTCTTGCCCAGTCGGTAAAGTTTTTTACCATCCCAAAACATTTCAAGACCCGGGGGGACTTGATAGTAATAGGCCCCGTGGGAGTGCCGCCATCTGGACGGTAACCCTACGTTTTCTGGGCTGCGTTTACGAGGCATTAAATAGCGCTCCAATCAGGCTCGTGTTCTTTTAGTTTAGATCCAACTTCACCGCCAAGCACGCGCTCAACATGAGACTTCAGGACGGCGACAGTTCCATCCGGACGGACTCGATGCTCAATTCCCATGAATCTAAGCACTTTAACCTGAGCATCGCGCCGGGTTTTATTTGTTAAAACTGCAAGTTCAGATTGATCCAATATCATGATAATTTGTACCTATCTCTACATGGCGCGCATGCCCCGTTAATAAGGCGTAGCATCCATTCGCCACACAAGTCGCACTCGCCTTCCTCGCCTTTTTCAAGCTTGGCTTTGTCTCGAATGCCCCTTATCTTTGAATTCAGCAATTTTTCTAAATAGTCGTTGGTTCGATCAATATCGTCCGCCATTTCAATCTCCACTCTTAATTGCAATCCAAACAAGAATCCAAACCAACAGCGCCAACAGCCCAAAGCCGGAGAAAACAACTAGAACGGCGATTAAGAGGGCGGTCATAGGCTTTCCCTAGAATGGAATATCGTCGTCCGCATGAGACTGGTTTGCAGGCCGAGGATCAGAATTTGGATTGCCAGTCGCGCTTCTTGGTGGCGCTGAGGGCGCAGATCCCTGAGCGGGTCTGTCAAGGCTGTCAGGTCTGCCGCTGAGCATCCTGAGACTTTCCGCACGAATCTCCGTGGTGTAGCGCTCGATGCCTTCTTTGTCCGTCCACTTCTTAGTGGCAATTTTGCCTTGGAAAAAGGCGAGTGACCCTTTCCTCAGGTACTCGCCGCAGATCTCGGCCAAGCGCCCATAGGCTACGATCCTGTGCCACTCTGTGGCTTCTTTCATCTGTCCGCTTGCCTTGTCTTTCCATTTGTCTGTGGTGGCCACACTGAAGGTGGTCACTGGATCGCCATTTGGCATGTAGCGAACATCAGGGTCTTTGCCAAGATGCCCGATGATTTGTGCCTGGTTAAGCATGTCAGTATTCCTCTTTAATGAAATTCACGGCCGGGCGAATCATCGTGCTTCGCTTTTATCCAAGCGCTGCGCTGCTAGCTCGTCGGTGTACATTTCGGGGTAGCGCAGCGAGAGCTTGTAGAGATTTTGATCTGCCGCCTGAGACATGGTGACGCCAAGTGTTTCGCACGCCAGGGCGCAAAACCAGAGCAGATCGCCAATTTCTTCAACCGCATTGATCTTGTCTAAAGGCTTGCCGTAAATCGTGTGACGCTTGATGCAGTCAGCAAACTCACCGGCTTCGCCAGCGAGGCCAAGCGCAGCATGATTCAGGTCATATGCGGGGCCTACGCGTTTAGCGGAGCGCATCGCGGCTACTTGAAATTTATCAATGTCGTTCATTTCGTTAACGCCTTTATCATGGCATCTGCAAAGATGCGCCGGTATTCCGCTTGTGCATTTGCCAACTGAAGGATTTTTTCTTTTGCCGTTGCTATGCAGCCAAACTGATCTTCAGGCAAAGGGCCAGCCAGCTCAGTTGCCCACTCATCACTCAGGTCAATTGGCGGCATGATATTTGCCATAAAGTAAGCGCGCAGGTATACGAATTCAGGCATGGAGTGGTTTGAATTTTCGGCTCACTCAAAATCTCTTCCGCTAGATGCTTTGGCTTCACTTTCTTGCATTCCGGCACAGGAATGCCGCGCGCGAAATATCTGCACAAAACAGTAAATGTCATAGCAGGATCCACCTTAAGCATGCGAAAGGCATAATCCCCAAACTCATCAGATTGCGAATATGCGCTATTGATTTTCGCGTTAAATTCCTTTGTCAAGGATTCTCTCCTCTTGCCTTACTGATCGCGGCACGGGCTTTTGCAAAAGTGTCAGGCCTGCCAAGCGTTTCAGTAATTTCCATAAGGACCTCCAGCAGATCAGGCGCAGCTTCCATTAAGTGAGCGTCCGATTCATTTGGCTCATCTGTAAATGTGCAAACCGATTTGCCATTGGAAGCAATGATTTCTCCGCAATAACCATCAGCGTAGACGTAGCGCCACGGCCCTGGTGTATGCGTAATCATTCTTCGATCTCCACTGGATATGCCTTGCCGCCAATGCGGGTGCGAAATTCAGCCGTGTAATCAGCCAATTGTTTAGTTGAAAAATAATCTGCATTGGTTTGGTTTCTATAAAAATTCACCCATACGGTTTGCTTTTTGGATGCCATGAAAAGGTCGTTATTTCTTCCGACATTTGATGTTCCGTCTGGCTTTGCGTGCCACAAACCAACATCTAATAAGATTAAAACTGGATAAGTAAGCTCAGGGACATGAGCAATAAACTTCGCTTCACGTCCACCACGAGTAACAATTGGCTCGCCACGCTTGGCGGCTTCCAAGTCAAATGCTTTCATTTTTTGCCCCTTGAAAGTTCAATTCTCTTATCAAGCCAATCATCGACCTCGCTTTCGATCCAGCCAACGGATCTTTCACCGAGTTTGATTGGCGTGGGGAAGCCGTCTTCTGCTATTTTTCTGTAAATGGATGCCCGTCCACAACCGGTCTTTGCAATAACGGCTGGTAATTTCAAGATTTTGTGTTTCATGTTTTCCTTCCCAATTTTTCAGTCATTAACCCCAGCTCTAATAAAACGCCATCATTCAAAATCCAGTCCGCCTAAAAAATCTCCAAATCCAAGCTCAGATCCTTCCGTTGCAGCGCTGACCTCGACTGGTATGCTGCTCGGTTCATCCGCTATCAACGGAGCGGGTTTTTGATCTGTGGATCTTGAGCGGGCGCCAGACCAGACCTGGCTGATGACGCTGAATGCGCTTTTAGTGATATCGAATAGACTGCTCATGTGCTTCTCCTCGCGGGGTTAAAAATCAGGGGTGATGGCAAAGCGGCCCCAGTGCGGGTCGCCTCAGCTTTTCTCATGGCGGACAAAGTCATACGTGCCAGGTGGAGCTTGGTGACGTCCAGGCGCGGGAATATCTGATCCATGGTGATGACTGCTACCTCGATCGATGCGAGCTCGTAATCCTGTAGAGGCAGTCCCGCATCAATCTTGTCTGTCACCTGATTCATGGTTGCTGCGCCACCTCGAATAAGATTGGCCTCATGCATAAAGCGCAGGTCTTTATCAATCGCAATCTGGACCACATTCATCAACGTGCCAAGGGACTCAAATGCATTCATATCCGGCGCGTAGCGCAGCGTCGCAAGAGCTGTGTGCGCATGCATGGCCAACTCCTGATGCAGTCCTTGAGTGACTGGTATCCGGATCAGGCGCGGGCGGTACTTCTTAGTTCGCGCGCGTGGCATGATCGAGCCCGTAGGCGTTTAAAACGTTTTCAACCAGGTTTCCGAGACTGCGGTTGTTGTTGATCGACCTGTCAGCCTCGATCCTTTCCTGTTCTGACTCAGACTGGTGATCAGCGTGGACCGCGTCAGCAGAATCTCGACGGATCCTCCAGATCGACCCGCCCATGGTGCGTATAAATTCAGCTTCATTCAAAAACCGCACGTCGGTCACCGCGATTTTTCTTGCACCTGTGCGGAGGTGGCCTTCTATGCGCTCGTGCAAGCGATCACGCCAGTAAGTGTTGGAGTCACAGTCTCTGCGAAACTCAGTGCCCCACCATCGCATAATTTGCCGTGGTGAGCGAGGCGAGTAAGGGTCTTCTGAGAGGGCCACCATTCGAAGCACAAAACGATTGTCTTTACACTTGCTGATGGCGAGGGATGATGTGACTGACTCTTTGGTGTAACGGTTCACCAACGCGTCGATGCCTACGCCAAATGCCTCGGAGATTTCCTCTCGCAAAGCATCCGCGAACGCAACAGGGATGTGCCCATACGCATCTTGGAGGATGCTGGCAACTGTGTCCTTGCCCGCGCCGGCTCGGCCCACGAGACCGATAATTGAAAAGTTGTTCATGAGTTGTCTGCTTAGTCGTCAAAATCGCCAGCGATGGCGCGTTTAAAGTCATACCGGGGCTTGGGCCTTGGCTTGTTCGCTTCGATCGTCTCAGCGACGTTTTTGAGAGCGATGGCCAGAGCGGGGAAGGCCAGTGCTGCGTCCAGATCGCCCGTGCATTTGCATGTCTTAAATGCCTCTTTGAGTCTGTCGAGGCTTGCTTCTGGTCTTACAGGCATGGCAACCCCTTTATTTCAAGGATGAGAATTGCTGTAAATAGGCATAAACTGAATTCCCCTAATAAAACTTGAGGAGTTCTTCATGTCGATTAGCAAAGAACAAAAGAAATTTGATGAATGGGTGGTGCGTGAGTTAAATAACTCACAAAATCCGCGACACATGGTTGAGGCTTTATCGCGCGTCGGGGATACTGTGTTTGGGGCGTCTTTAGCCGCAAAGGCAGCATTTGAGAAAGACACCAAACCAGAGCACGTCTTAAAGATCCTCGAATTGGCTCTTGCTGAACGCGACAAGATGCTTCTCGAGGAACGGAGGCATAAAGACGCCTTAGAAGCGGCAGTAGCTCGTAAAACCAAGTCGTAAATCATTTCAGCGCTTTGCCTTTTTTTCTTTACAACAATGAACTTCTGAGCTTGACCAAGAGGTCATGCACTCAGGTAT
>Ga0181556_1001155_pt1 | contig 27251 bp, 40 predicted proteins | sample 011ome_14_FD_148651 | JGI IMG/M metagenome (GOLD analysis project Ga0181556, IMG submission 148651) | Coastal salt marsh microbial communities from the Groves Creek Marsh, Skidaway Island, Georgia - 011505AT metaG (spades assembly) | ecosystem: Environmental > Aquatic > Marine > Intertidal zone...
CGTCCTGAACTTCGTGAACCTTGAACTCGTTCCCGTCGGTGGATTCATTGACGTACCACGTCTGAATCCCGGTCAACGGATCGATATCAATCAAGCGTTTGTCGGTCATGATTTCTCCAAAGGAAACGGGGGGCCGAAGCCCCCCGCTCATGGTTACGCAACCGCGAGGTCCGCGATCTTACCGCTTGCGGCCTCGTTGCAGCATTCAAGGGTATATTCCCCTAGAATGTGGCGCTTCTCGGAATCACCGGTCTTCGCCAAGCGCTCTTGCTTGAACGAACGCCCAGACAGCGGGCAAAGCTTCCAGTAATCCCAATCGACCACCAAGCCCGTCCGACCCCGCATGAAGCGGTTGGGGACGATCGCAAGTTGACCGAAGTCGCTGACATAGACATCGGCGGCGCCGATGATCTGCGTCTGGCCAACCTTCGGCGCGGTATCGCGATACAACGTCGCGATGCCGGAGAAGGTCGAAGCCTGCTGCTTGTTGAACGAGCCCACCATGAAGGTCGACGGATCACCGCCCGCGTCCCAAGCCGAAGCAAGAACGGTCTTCAGTTGAGCCTCGGCCAAGGTCCGAACGGTGGTGCCGTCGGTCGGAGCCGTGGTCGGAGCGCCCGAGGACGTTACCGGCGTGGTGCCGTCGGTGAAATTGTCCTTGTTGGACGCGATCCACGTTTCCATGCCGGCCATGGCGCGAGCCGTCGCGGAACTGCCGGCAACCGCCGCACTGTTCTGGGTAACCGAAAGCTCAAGATCGCGCTTCACCTCCTTCGAGCGTTTGGACATCTGATACGCGAGTTCCTTCGCCCGACCGGCCTTGTTCACGGCGTCGGAAGTGCCGGAAACCTGGACGGTCTTTTTCAGGATTTGCGTGTAGTTGCCAAGGCGCGAAGTCGCCTGAATGGTATTCGGGCTCGAATCGTCGCCGTCGAGATGAGAATTCGACGCGGCGGCGGCGAGAGAATCCGTCTGCCATTCATGGTAGGTGCTGGTTGCGGTGCCCTTCTTCATGTTACTCACCGCCGGGGTTTCCGTTGGCGAGATGTTGAAGATAAGGTTACTCAGGTCTTCACGAATGCCCGTGAGGTCAAACGTGGTAGTCGTTCCGGAGGGGACAGCCATTTCAAGGCTCCTTATGTCCTCCGCCGAAGGGGTTACTTCATCATGTCGGCCATGAGAATGTCCGTCATTGATTCAGCACTGCCCTTCTGGCGGTGTGCTTTCACAAGGCGCGCTTTCCTGGAATCGGGTCTTGGCTTCGGAGCGGTTTCCGTCGACCTCACGGGAGCCGGGGGCTTTGCGGCCACCTTTTTCTTCGCGAGGGCAACCTTGGACTTTTGGGACGCCACATGCTGGTCATAAAGATACGCTTTGCGAGCGATGACCACGGCCCGGCTATCAGCTAGACCGTTAATCTCATCCTCGGTGTATCCGGATGACAAAAGCATGCCTCGCACACCCGCCTTTTCGTGGCTTGCCACTTCCGACGTTGCCCACTCGGGGATACGTCGGGGCAGCAAGGCCGCTTGTTCGGCGGCGTATTGAGCCTGAGCGTGGGCGTGTCGCTGTTCATGCTGTTGCAAGAAAGCGGCGCGCTGTTGCATCACAGCTTCATACTGGTGCTGAGCTTCAGCCGATCCGATTGGATCATCCGAATCCCATTGCGGTTTCTGAGGCGTGTTGGCCTGTAGAAACAACAGCTCTTGATCCTTTACCCGCTCCCATTCCTGCGCGCGGTTCTGGAGTGCGCGGGCCTCGTCACTCAACGACGTGGTTTTCCGCGTGTAATCCTCGGTCCGCATGTAACCGTCACGGAGTTCGTCAAGAGCTACCCGGATCGGGCCGTGGACGGGATGTTCCCATTCGACAAAGTCTTCAAGGTCATCGCCCTCGGCCTGTTCTGGACTCTCTTCGCCCTCGGCTTCAGTCGCATCGTCTTCGGATTCGGACGATTCCTCGTCCTCGGCTTCAGAACCTTCGGCGTCACCGCCTTCTGGCTGCTCTTCTGCCCCCTCGTCGGCCTCTGGGCTACCCTCGAAAGGACCATCAACCGTCTCGGTGTCTTGCTCTCGATTGATGCCGTCTTCGGCGTCCAATTCCTGAGACGCGAACGCCTCGAAACCGTCGAGATTAAGGTCATCGACGCCTGGTGAGGCGCTACCGACAACTGCCATTTTCAACCTCCTTGCGACGCCCTCGGGCGCTACCGCAAATGAAAAAAGCGCCCCGAAGGACGCCAACTAACCCCTGTCAATGCAGGGAATTCTTGTTAGACGCTTGTTAGACGACCTCGTGGTTGTGCCCGAGCATGGCTTGAGAAGCCTTGCCCGCCATCAAAGCCGCGCCAAGCGCGCCCCGAACGTGTTCAAGAACCTCGATCGCTTTCAGGCGATCCAGCCTCACGGTCGATTCCTGAGCGCTGACCGCATCGCGGATGTAAAGCTCGCGAAGATCGTCAAACACCTTGTTGAACAAATCGCTTCCAAGGATGCGCTGGGCCTCTTCACCCGCGCGCTGTTGCTCTTCTAGCTGACGCTTGGCGTCTTCATCGGTCATGCCGAGTTCCCATCGGGGCCGCTGTTATTCCGAATATAAGACGTGTACCAATCCGCCATGTTGGATTGGTTGCTTGGATCGTATTGAGCGTCCCAATCTTCCTCGGTAAAGCCGCCAACAGGCGAGAATCCGCCGCTGCCTACCGAGCCGAACACGCCGCCATTCGCGCCGCCGTTTCCGCCGTTCATGAGGTGTTGAGCGTATTGCATGTTCACGCCCCTCTGACCCGCGACCTCCATCGGGTCGCCGCCGAGAAGATGACCGTTCATCATCTCGAACACCTGCCGATTGGTGAAGCCCGGCGCCGTCGCGGCATCGCTTGTCGCGCTCGGGTCGGGGTTGTTGTCCCAAATGCCGGATGGTGTGACAGGGCGGATTTGATTGCCCGCCATCGGGTCCATGCCCTGCGGTTGATTGGCCATCAAAGATAGCTGTTCCGGCGGCAGTTGACCGTTCGGGTTATTCGACAGAAGCCCGTTGCCGCCTTGCCCCGTGGGCTGGGCTAGAAGGCCTTGTGACTGGACCGGCTGCATTGATTGCGCCGGTTGTGGCTGGGCCATGATGTTTTCCGCCGCCGTGCCGCCCCAAACGCTCGGGTCGCCCGCGCCGAGAAGCCCGAAAGACTGCGGGTTGGCTGGCGTTCGCACCTGGTATCCGCCCTCGCCATAAATGCCGCCCGCGAAATGCGGCATGACCTCGTTCATTTGCTTGTCGGACAAGAGCCCCTTTTGCCACTCGGGCCAGATGCTCGTTCCGGGCATCATCGAAGGCCCGCGCCGGGTCATCGTCCCCGCGCCGGGAATTGTTACTTGGTCAGGACGAGGCATTGTCGTCTCCTTTGAGCGGGCCGCTTAACAGGGTCAATAAGGCTGCTGATCGTCCGCGAGCATCCCGCGCGCGACAGGTGCCGCTAAGAGCCCAGCGCCAGCGACCGAGAACATTAGGTCAGGGAATTTCTTAAACAAAGCAATCCGGTCCTCTTCGGTGCCGTACTTAAACACCCGATCGATCCCGTGTTTCTGTAATATGGCCTCTGTCTCAGGCGTTATTTTCTCAGGCACAATTGCGCCAACAAATTCGTCTAAGCCGACCGCCCTGCGCGGCTTTGCTTCAAAATACGTGGTTGGCAGTTCCGCCGCTTCTTTCGCGAGATCACGGATATCATCCTGCAAATGTTTGGGGATGTCTTCAAACCACGAAACATCCCGCCTCGCCATCAGGTCTTCCATGTACCCGGCGGCGCTATCAAAAGCTTGATACCCATCTCGCCCGGATGCTTTTGCCACTTTCTCGACCAATGCGATATATTTTTTGTCGAAAGTCTCTATAGCTTCTTTGCCGACTGCTGCCGTGACAATGCGGCCCCGAGATTTCTTCACATCCGCCACGCCGCCTAATCTAGGCGAAACAGCGGCGCGGAAAGATGATGGCCCGTAATTGAAGCCTTCTGACTGAGCGAACCCCGCGCCATCTCGCTTCATCTCCCTCATGACATTATCAAGCGTATATGGCTTCGGCTTCTTCCTATTCCCGCTATCAGTGAATCCTTGCGGCAGCAGTCTTTGTGTTTCGCCATAATCCAGCAACCCGCGCCCGCCCACGCCATCCTCAAGGTACCCTGCGACTTGCCGCGCTTCGCGGTGCATATCATCGAATGAAGCGAATTTCTTAGGGTCCAAACCCTTCTCAACCGCTGCGTTTACGGTTCTTAACGCTCGGTCGGCCCCCTCGAAACCGTCGAACATATGGAAAGCGTAGTCACGGTCAGAAAGGTGAGAGAATTTCGGATCATTCGCGAACTTCTTCATGGCGCTCCGATGATCCACGAAATCGACTTCGCCCCTCGGCTGCCGACCCGTATACGCATCATTGGGCCAAACATTCGTTGAGCGTGACGGCATCGCCATGTCCTTATTCGCGAGCAAGGTGATGTCGCCAAAATTAGTCAAAGGATGGTCCGCGCGCGAAATCGCCAGGGAGGGCATCGGCAACCCACCTATTTCATCCGCGACGTTTAATCCCCCTGGCCGAATATTCGTATGGGCTATAAGAGGGTCGGCGGGCAGATCCGCCGCCTTCCCCGCCCCGCGAACCGCCTTAACCGCTCCATACCCGACAAACGGCAGCGCCGCCGATGCCAATCCCAAACCACCGCTTATCGCTGCGCCCCGCCAGTCATCCTTCTGAACCGCGTCATAAACATCCTTGGCGCTCAAGCCGACATCCGCCGCCGTGGCGAATGGTTCAAATGGCGACATCGATACCGCCGTTGCACCAGCCTCAACCGGGTTCTGCCGCGCCCAATTCATCAGATCCGGCACGATGTTATGACGGCTTTGCATCGCCGCGATGTCGCGGCGGTTAGGTTGACCCAGCAACCCAGCATGCGCCAAACCATATTCGTCGGCAAGCAAACCAGAACGCGCGCGTCTATCTTCAAGCAAACCCATCGCTCACCCCGCTTGAAATACACTGTCACCGATTTGGCGGATCGGCAGGTCCAAGCCCCACTTGCCGCAAAAATCACGAAGGTCGGTCAATCCCATCTTCGCCTTGCTCAGGAAATACGGGTCCACGCCCGAGACCGCCGTATATGCCAACTCCACCGCTCGGCTCTCGCCAGCACGCGGGACAAGATCCGTCGCAATCCGCTTGTGGGCCTCGCCGTCGCTACCCACGCTCGGCACCTCGGCGGCTTCGACCAAATCAAGCGCCTCGCCGATGTCGGCGGTAGATGGGAAAGGGGGATAGTTCGTCGCGAAAACAGCGTCATCGTGATCACCCACTAACAGAGATACCGAAGGCACGCCCATATGCGCCGCCTCAAGTGCCGTCGTGCAGCCCGTGTGCAAGACACAGCGCGCGCCCCGCATCCATTGAACGTGGTTCCCGGTAACGGCGACGTGAACTCTCGGGTTGCCTCGATATAGATTTAGCCACGGGTCCGGGTTCTCGCCGGGATGCGGCCTGATCACCACCTCGCCGTCGTATGCCTCGATAAACTCCCGCACTTTCCTGATACACGTCCAATCGTGCTCGATATGAGCGATGAACTGCTCTCGGCTATCGAACACCCCCGCCGAAACACACATGGCGTGATAGGCCTTGATGTCGCCGCCTCGGGGGTTGGCCCCGCTGGTGTTGGTGTTGACCAGCAGATATCCTGATCGATCGGGCTCGCCGTAAATCTCTGGCCTTTTAAGCAAATCCAACCTTGGATTGCCCGTCCATTTGCCATTTATCGCGTGTTCGGCTTGCCACTCGTTGGCGACATAGGTCACGTCGACCGGCAGGCATCGCAATATATCCTTGCGGAAATGCACCGGGCACCGAACCGCCAGCCCTTCTTCGTCCATCACCGCGATGTTGTGGCCGGCCCGCTTTGCCGTCTCCATCCATCCGCGCATGGCCTTGTTTTCGCCCTTGAACACGACACATCCCACCGGGAGCGATTCAAGGTTCGGAGCCAAAACCCGCTGGCTTCCGATGATGCTTGATATCCCCCAATCATGCAGCGCCGACGCGACCAGAAGCCGGGACCATAACTCCCGGTCACGGTTTTCAATCATGAAGTAGATCAAGCCGCCTCCCTCATTTCTCCCCACCGCACAATCGAATACTTTCGGACAATGCGGGGCGGCATCTCGATCCTGTTCGTCGGGGCCGCATCCGACAATTCATAGCGCCCCCGGTCCAGCATCACATCGATCGCACGGGCAATCTCATCGGTGGCGTTTTACCGTTGCCGCGTAAATCGCTTGCTCGATGAAGTCTCCGACCGTGCGATGCAAAAGCGGGGCAAAGATTCTCATTAATACAACAACCCGCGCTCGTCCTCGGGTGGAATTGCCGCCCGCGCGCCGACGCCGAGAAGGCCAGCGCCAGCCACGCCGGCCAGAAGGTCGCGGCTGTTTATCTTTTTGGGATCGAACTTGGCGAAGCGAGAACGGATGGGCATGTTTGGCCCCGCGACAATAGACGTACCCGCCTCGTCGGAAACCAAGAACCCAGACTTTCCTTTTTTCGCTGCCGATTCAAGGCTCTTTGTGTCAGTGCCGGTATTAAATCCAGCTAACATACCTCCAAATAAATCCCGACCATCCATGTTTTGATAATTAACTTCAGGGATGTCTTTTTTGTAATACCTAAAACTCCCGTCCCTCTGGAGAACGGATTCATAAACATCATCCCAATATTTTGCCCCCATTGCTTTCACCCTATCGGCGACATCCTTTATCAGATCCTCATCGTCGATAACGTCTGGCAGTTTCCTCCAAATATCTTCGCGAACGGACATCCCTGCGATGTCTTTAGACCGCACTTTGAGCGGCATCGTTATTTTTCTGCTCCTATCATGACCGAGGTCAGATCCAGGGTTGAGATTGTCAAGATCACCAAATAAAGCGCCCCGATGCGCCCCGGCAGGCGTTTGAGCTAGATATGTAGACCCACGCCATCCTGGCTTGAATTCATCAAACGCTTCATTTGTTGCGTGGTACGCATCAACATCATATCCCAGCGCGTTCGCTCGCATTTCTGATGTGTTGTCGGGGGGAAGCCCAAGCCCCCCATTCTCTAACGGCATAGCCGCGTTGCGCTGCGCCATCCTCGACGCCTCATCCATCGGCAGATCCGCACTCATCTGCGGGCCGTCTCCCAGCAATCCCCGCCGGACTATCTGCTGATCACGGGGCACGTCCTCGGTTGCCCATGGCGGCGTCTCGCGGCGCTGTTCTGGCGTCCAGTCCATGCGCTTCTGGACATTGCGGGCCTCGACCTCGCCGGCGAGGCGGCGATACGATTCCATTGGGTCTTCCGCTAAACGCGCGGCATCCCTCGCACCATCAAGCGTCTTCCCCCTGCCAACACGCTCTAGCGCAGAAAACGCCTTGCGGGCAGGCTCGCGCCCGATGACCTTTTTGAAGTGCTCCATTGCGTCGAGTTGGTTCATGCCGCCACGCCCCGACATCATCTTGTCGATGATCGCGGCGTCAGTGAGTTCGTCAGCCGTGTACGTCGTCTGCGGCACGAATTCTTTCGGATTGCCTCCGAGCCCGAACCCTTCTTTGCTTTGGACCATGTGCTGTAATTCGTGCAAGGCCGTAGACCGGTGCCCCTCTCTTCCGCGCGCGACAATCGTGTTGCTGCTTGGTAGATACTTCCCTCGGATAGGGCCCCCATTATTCAAGATACTTTGCTGGAGGGATCTCATCCGATCCGGATAGGCATTTTCGAGATCATCATGTTGCAAACGGTAATAACCGCTCGGGATGTTCCTTGGGTGCTCCAAGAATGCGTCACTATCATCAATCTCAAACCGCCACTCATCATCCGCGCCGCGCCCCCAGCCCGTCTCGCGCCAGATGTCGTCAGCGTTCCCGCCCGCTTTCTCCAAGTCTTCCGCTTTGCGAAGCTGGACTAAATCGGCGGTCTTAGCGCCCTTACCCGCGAGCATGCCCATCCCACCAGCCGGCACAAGTGGCAGCAGGCCTAGCGCGGCAAGTCCCGCATTCGCCCAAGTCCGATCTTCTGGGCGCTTAACCATCCCCGTCACGTCACCAAGCAGCCCGGCAACATCCGAGACGACCGGGACCGGCGCCATGCTCGTTGCTAGCAACCCGGCTTCTACCGGGTTTTCTCGTGCAAATTCGAGGAGCCCCGGCACTACATTATTTCGCCTGCCAAGCGGCGCGAGGTCGCGTTGGTTTTTCTTGAGCATCATGCCGCCTCAGTCGCTCAAATTGATGTCGCCCTGCCCGTCGCGCGAGCCCGCCGCCATCTTCAATTGTTCCAATTCAGCCTCCATCACCAGCTCCCGCTCGCGGAATTGCTGATCGACGGCCATCTTCTCAACATCCAATTGATATGCCCGCTCGGCCTGGCGCTCGGCGGCCTCCAGCTTCATGCCCTCAATCGCGCGTTGCTGTTCCAACTGTTGCTGGAACTGCTGCTCTTGCATCGCCGCGTTGCGCTGAGCCTCTTGGGCTTTGATCTGCTGTTCTGCCTGGAGCCTCTGAGCGGCAAGAGCGGAATCGGCTTGTAATTTCTTCTCCGCCATGGCCGCCTCGGCTTGCATCTTCTGGCCGTCCATTTGCTGCTGCATTTGGAGCTTCTGCATCTCCATTTGCATCTTGCCCTGAGCCTCAACCACCTTCGGGTCTTGCCCCGGCGGTTGCGGCGGCATCGGGTTTTTGTCCGGGTCGGTGAAGAAAATATCAACGTCCGGCAAGTCCGCCGCCTCGACCATCTTCTCCAACGTGTTGTAATAGTTCCTCATGGTGACCAGCGGGTTTTGCATCCCCGCGACCTGTAGGATCTGCTCCTGCTTCTGAGCGATCACCATATAGCGCTGCATCTGCTGGTCACGATTGCCGGTTCCCAAGCCAACAGACACCTTGATGTCCATATTCGCGTTCCACGAGCGCGGGTCCATCGGCACCCAATTGCCGCGAAGGCGAATGATCCGCTCTTTGTCCTGGTGCTTGGTCACGAGATGGAGCATCAACCGGGCCAGTTGCTTGAACCCCGTCTCCGCATACACGCGCGTGATAAGTTCGGTTCGCTCGCGGCCCTGATTGCTGTCCTCGCGGACCTTTTCCGCCGTCTCCGGCTGCAATGCGTTCGGATTAAGATCCGGCCCCATCGGGGTGACGCCCGTGCGGCGGACCAATTGGCCATCAACATATTCGAGCATCGGAAAGGCGCGCTGGCCTTCCCATGTCGTCTGGAGCGGCACGATCGCGTTCGGCCCCTTGGCGCGGATGATGGCGTCCGGCGCCTGGTTCAACACGTCGTTGAAAAACTCCGGTTCAATCTGGCTCATGTCCACGACTTTGCGCGGGAAGACGGAGTGATAAAGCCCGTCCATCATCATCCGCAGTAAGGTCGACTTCCACCGCTGGACCTCTCGCGACCCGTCCTCCATTGACAGCCCGATGCGGCGATGCGGCAGGATGATCGGCGTTAGGTCGCAGAACGGAAGCAATCCCTCGTGCTTGTCATTCTCGAAAATAACCGGAGAGTCCGGACCGTTGCCCATGACCACTCGCCGCCATTCGGTCTCGCCGTCGCCGTCATAATCGAACTGGATATAGACCTCATAGATCCGGCACAGTTGCGCCGCCTCATCCGTGGCGTCGTTGTCGTCATCGTACTCGAGGTCGTCAAACCGCTCTTCGGTTTCCTCATACAGACTATCGTCGGCGCTCAGGCTCTCAACTTCCGTCTCGTCATATCCGCGCTTCAACAGGTCGCTCTTCGATACCCGCGTGCGCCGGGCCACCATGCGCGCATCTTCCAAAGACTTGGCGCGGCTGTTGGTCAAGAACTCTTCGGGCGCAAGAGCCTCCATCTTGATTTCGCCGCTGGTTTTGACGCGGCGGATCTTGGTGTCAAAGAGCATCGTCGGCTCTTGCATCGATATAACCCCGCCAACATCCCCCGGCATCGGCGCTTGAGGCATGCCGCCAGCATCCGGCCCCATCGGCTGCGGTGGCATTTGCGGCTCGGCGGGCATTTCAACCTCCGCCGGGTACTCTTCAATCTCTTCAACCGTCACGCTCTCATCGTTGACGATCTCCGTCATCTCATCAATGCTAAGGCCGGTATATTCCTCGGTGACTTCGGTTTCGGATTCCTCCCACCAGACATGAAGCACGCTGTTCTTGTAAATCAGCGGCGATTTCATCCAATCGAATATCTGCCGGAAATTGCCCTTGCGACGCATCAGCCACGAGACATAGTCCGTCGCCTGTTGCGCCGCCTCTTCGTCCTCTTCGCCTTCGGGCTCAAATCGGAACACCTGATCCGTGCCGAGAAACACCCGCACCAATGACGGCATGACCGTTTCGACCGTCTCGTACACGTCACGGGACATGACCTTCGATCGTCCCGGGATGCTCGGCAAAGTCGATTGCTCGCCCATGTAATAACGCCAAGCGGTGGCGCGTTCGGACGACAGCTCGTCATTGTCATACCCAATAGACGAGCGCAGTTGCGACGATAACGCCGCCCTAAGCTTGCTATCGGATCGGGAAGAATCAGACATTGGCGATCTTTCTCGGGCGCCCGCGCTTGCGGGGCATGATTTCAACGACCGCCCCAGAAACATCGGCTGGCCGCGTTTCCAGATCCTCGACGCGCTCTTCGAGAGCGGCAGACTTCGCACGGAGATCCGAGATCAGATCAAGCGCAGCCGTGAGGGATTGATCCAGCCGCGCAACGCGGACAGCTAGTGCTTGAGACATTTACAACCTCTTTGGGATGGGGGCGTTACTCGACCCAGCTTGTATTGACGTTGATGGGCTTGTGCGGCGCGGGCTTCGTCCTGGCCTTGCGCTTCATCATCACCGCGTACCTGGTCGCATCCATCAGATCATCGCGTTCCTTGACGATCTTGCCGTCCTTGCGATGATAGATACGGAACTCTTCCCACCACTCATTGAGGTGAGCGAACACCTTAAACCGCCCCGTTTCCATCCTTTCCAGGATCTCCATGAGGCCGGCCTCGACGGATACGCCGCCGTCATCGAATTGCGCTCTATCAGACAGCATCTTCAGCCCGTGACCACGATACTGCTCGACAAGCGGCGTTGCGCCGTCCCTGCCGTGGCTCCCAGCGTCCGAAGGCCAGGCCACGGGCATCCAATCACCCTTGGCCTTGATCGTCGCCGCGTGCATCGCCGGGACGGCCTCGCTCTTGCGGTAGGCGTCCGTGACGTAGATCGTGTCCGTGTCCTTGTCCCATGCCAGCCAAACGGCGGTTGTCGGGTGATTCCAGCCCAAATCCATGCCCACGATGCGCGCCCAATGCGGCGGGATCGGACACGGCGCGATGGTGATTTCTTCTTCCGAGATCGGATAGACGCGACCCGAGCCCATGATCGGCGTGCCCTTGGTCCGCGCTTCGCGTTCGTGCTTTGGGTAGCTGGCGATAATCTTCTCACGCTGTTCCGGCGAGTAGTGCTCGGCGTCCTCGATGGTCATCTGAGTAACCGAGCGGTCAGGGTTTTCCTCCATCAAAAACCTCACCACAACATCGGACATGCCTTTGAGCGGCGTGAACGTCATCCAAATCGGCCCTTGCGTCGTATTCGTGCGCGTCAGCCCCTCGGTGAAGATGTCAATCGGCGGCTCTTCATCAAACCAGCAAAAGTCGAGCGTTTCGCCCTGGAACTTCTCCCGCCCCTGATTGTACGACTTCAGCGTTAATTGGCTTTCATCGCCCGACACATGACGAACCTTGATGACGCCCTTCAAACCTGGCGTGCCGAGAGCGGAATCAGCGCTGATCACATCCGCCTGCGGGATCGCCCCCGTCCCCCAGGGCTCAACGCGGCCCAACAGCAACCGTTGGATGGTGTCGCGGACGACCTCGCCCGTCTCTCCCGCCGCCCAGCCAATCACAGGCTTTTTGAAACGTTTGCCTTCCCACCAATCCGGGTACTTCCCAGTCAGGTGCATCGCGCACTCGAAAGCCCCCGCCCAGGACTTCCCGAGCTGGTTGCCCGCCATGAACAGCCGCTCGCGGACCGTCTCGTGGTGAAAATCTTTCTGCTTGGAATAAGGCCGGTATCGGGCGAGAAGGTTAGTGTCGAGTCGCCTCTTCCGTTCCGTTTGCAGCCGCGCCAGTTCCACCAAGAGCGGAGTCAACGGCGTCCCGGAGTTCTCCGATCCGCTCGATAAGCTCGGCATCGGTCAGCTCTTCCAACGGGTTGATTGTGACATTGAGATCCTTCGGCAAGATGCTGGCCAAGACCTTGACGTAAGCAACGGGGCTGTCCTGGCGGCATTTGACGATCGCGTCGGCGCCATGCTCGTTGAAGTCCTCGTGAAGCGCCTCCAAGAACGCCTCGCCTAGCTTGTTGCGAACGCCTTTGCCGCGCCCCCGAGGGTTGCCGGATTGGCCGGGCTTGAACTGATGAGCCTCCATCGCTTTTGGAAGCTGCCTTTTGGCTGTACCCGCAGGTTTACGCCCAGCCATGAAAGACCACCGTCACGGTTGCGTCGTAGCGATTTGACGTGTCGTCGGGCGGGGCGAAGGACACGGACTTACACCGGCGAACCTGCCGGCCAGTCTCGACGATCCTCGCGCGCATCCAAACCGGGAGATCGAAAAAGTCGCGGGCAAGTTTATCAATTTCGTCACCGTCCCACGCATCAACCATCAGACGCTTCGACCTTCTTCCGGCTCCGGCGCTTCGTCGGTGCGTGTTCCTCGACCACTCCCAGCGCTTGGCGGTCGACGGCCTCGATGGAGATGGGTTGGCTTCCACCATTCGCCCGGCATCCATAGTGACGGTAGCTTGTGGCGTCGATTGCGGCCTCCAGGACTTGTCGCTCGGATAGGGCGCCCTTGAGGATCAGCGGCTCGTCGTCGGCGCGCTCAATATACGTTACTTGGGAAAGCATGTTGCTTCCTTTCAAACGATTGAAGTCTTGGGCTTACCAACCCCTCACTCACCCGCGATCTTCGCGCGATATTCTTCGACCAGCGCCTCGGTGCGAGGGTGCCCGATGTACTCCAGGGCCATTTGGTTCATCCCGATATCGTGCTCGACGCAAAGTGGCATCCACAGGTTACCGGTCGCGCAACACTGCCATTGAAATTCGCCTCGATTCTCGCAGCCGGAAACGCAGCACTTGAGACGCCGGATGCCGATTTGCGTGTATGGCTTTCGGCGCATCCCTCACCTCACCAATGCCGTTAGATGACCGAGCCGCCGCCATTGATATCTCTTGCGCCCTCGATACCGCTTCGTTCCGTGCCGTTCATGTCGCTCTCCATATCCCTCACGCCTGGTTGACGGTGGACCTTGTTTAAGATCCCAGGCGCTTGGACTGCTCCGGGTCATTCCGGGGCGAGTCTCGATGTTGCGTTTCGCTTGTGCGTGCCCCGCAGGATCTCCCGAAGGCGCTTCGTCGCCGGGACTCGCCGGAGCTTCCTGCACATTTTTACCGACACGTTATCCCGCCTCGCGAGCTTGAGCGTCACAAAACGCCTCCATCATGTCGGTTGATTGAATTCACGATCGCAGACCCGGAGGGTTGGCGTACTCGCCGCTTTACCCTGACCGAAGCCACCCGGACAGATCCTCGCAAAGGCTGGCTAACCTTGATCGCAATCGTGAAACTGGTCCGAGTGGCTATCCGTTTGCTTCCCGCCGATCGAGGAAAGTGCCTTCCAACGCGAGCGCCGGATTTTTCTTTGCGTTGATTTCACTTAGCGCGAGATTGCCGCCCTGGCGCCGCACGGCTTCGCTCTTCTCGGTCCACCCCAACTCTCTCGCCCGCTTTTCTCGTGATATTTTTTTCGCCTTGCACTCGATAGAAAACCTTTGCTTGGGTTTGGCATTGAATGGTCGACGGCGGACCAATCGAGACCATTCAGGGTTATCTTTTTTTGTGTCTTTGGGCCAAACATTGTGGACTTGCATGAGTCCTCCATTATGCCGGTTGTCTGGAGCGTCCCGTCGGATTCGAACCGACGATCGCGGGGTGGAAACCCACTGCCTTACCGCTTGGTTAGAAACGCTGGAATTGATGATGCGGGCCGAGCGTTGCGCGTGGGTCGCTGGCTTCCCGGCTTCCTCTCCTATCCCACGCGCCGCCGCATCAATGACCCGGCACCAACGACGCCGGCCAGGAACATCCATACGGTCAATGCCGGTTGGCAGCCTTCTTGGCCCCGTACATATCGACGATCATGCAGGCCTCGGCGATGCAGTCCTGGGCGTCAAGCAAATCGTTCATCCATCCCTCTATTTCTTCTGGGATGTCTTCGCCGTATTTCTCGCTAACCCACGCCGAGGCCGCCTCAATACCCCTGTACAGCGCACCGTCCGCCGCGACGATCTCCGCATCCAGCAAGGCCACGTAGTCTGCGATCAATGCTTTGAAGAGTGGGTGTGACATTCGCCCTCACGACCAAATTAAATGATTGAGGCATCAACGGGGCGCGGCCCTCCGCCTCGATACCTTCCGCGCGGCTGGTGTGTCCGTGCCAGGACGTTTGAATTGAAGGACGGGACCGAAGCCCCGCCGGGTGGCTCCTACTACCAGGTTGCGCCTGATTCAGAGCGGGAATCAAAAACCCGCCGCCGATTGCTCGGGAGCGGGTTGATTTTTGTGTCACCACTGGACACTGACGAAAGTATGCCACTCAGCATCACGCTATGTCAACCCATAGTGTCTCGCTAATGCATCAAGCGCTAGACGTAGTACCGCGATGCCCGATTGCGGGATGTCGCCGCGCCCTCTTGCCCAATCCGATGCGCTGCCGTCCAGCAAGGCGACGTGAACCAGGATCGGCGATAGCTCGACACCAACGGCGCGCGTGGCCTTCACATAACGAGCACTCGCCAGCGCGGCCATGTCGGACATCTCGGGATTGCCCTGCCCCGCCTGGCCATAGGTGCCGGTCACCGCCATTTGACGCCCGGCCATCTCCCAATCCGCCCGCAGCTTTAGCGCCGCGTCCGATTGCTTGACCGTGATTTGCTTCTTGTGCCGGTAGCGGTCGATCATGGACACCGTGATCACCCTCGCGCCCTTCACGCCGGCCTGAATGGTTTCGCGCCTCTCGATTACGTCGCCATGCTGATAGCGCTCTTTCGGCCCGACATCGGCCAATGCGAGAGCGGGCGGGCGATCGGCTTTGTTTTTCTGCTTTTGCTTCGCGGACTTCCTGCCCATATCGCTATTCCTCCTCCGCTATCCGATTGTTTCGTGAGTCGACTTGCGCCTGTGCCGCGCGGATGAATTCCGCAGGCGCGGCGAGCCGCTGGTCCAGCATCCACCCGTCGCGGCCCTTCCATGCTCGTATCGGACCGAGGACGCTCACAGCCTTCTGAAAAGCCGTCTTCGGCTTCGCTATCCCATCAGCCTCGGCAAGGGTGCAGCCATAGGCCCGGGTGATGCTGAATTCGTGGCGGAACCAGCAATCCGGGACAGCGAAGGTTGGGAGCTTGGTCATTCGGCGGCCTCCGCTATAAGGTCGAGGCTATCCACCGTCGCGATGCGCTCACCAATCCAACGGACCACCGGCACCGCCATGCTGTTTCCAAGGGCCTTGTATCGATTGCCGTCCGCCGCTGGCTTTCCGCGATAGGTGATGGCGGTATAGCCTCGCGGAAATCCTTGTAAAAATTCACATTCGACGGGCATTAATCGCCGGACGGCGGAGTCAATGCGAATGCCGGTCTGGCGTGAACTGGTTTCGCTCTGGGGGTGCGCTTGAATTGCCCTGAGCGTCGGGGCTATGTCTGCTGCATCCCCGCCGTCGTCCTTGCACGAAAAGGCGACCATTGGGGCCGAACCGCTCGCCCGGTCAGCGTTTGTGCCGATCGTTCCACTGATCTCGCCGACATCGAGGTTTGATCCACGTGTCTGAAAAGCAACAGCGTGCTGCGCGCCCGCCTGCAGGGTGAACACGGCTTGCCCTCGTTCGGAAACCGTGAACGCTGGGTCACCTGGATTCCCCACGCCATGGCCGGGAGCCCCACCGCTACCTCCTTCAGCGCGGTTATTGGTTATCTTCTCGCCGCGACTGGCTTGGCGAAGGTCGATGGGAATGATCGGCGTTCCGCGCCCGGTCCCATCCTCCGATGCGTCGCAGCCATCCCCGCGCAGGGTGTGGGTGACAAGCGTTTCGCATTTCGCATTAATGCGTCCAGAGCCGCCATGGGCATTTAGACACATCGCAACGACGGGGTCTTGGCCTCGGCTCTCTCCGGCGCGCTCTACGCCGTGGCCACTCGCTGTAAAACTTGGTGCAGTTGGGGCGGCAACCTCTTCCCCCGCTTCTCGGCTCGGCGGAGGATGCCCTGACAGGCTTTCCGGCTCAAAAAGTACCGCCGCGGCACGTCTCCAGTCTCCAAGATATCCGACAACGAACACGCGCTTCCGTCGCTGGGCCAAGCCGAAATATTGAGCGTCAAGGACTCTGTAGGACCACCCATACCCGAGTTCGCCCAGCGCCCCGAGGAAGGCTCCAAAATCCCTTCCTCCGTTCGATGACAGGACGCCGGGCACGTTCTCCCAGACCATCCAACGGGGCCGATAGCGGTCAGCAATGGCAAGATATGTGAGGGCGAGGTTACCACGCGGATCATCCAATCCCTTTCGGAGTCCGGCGACGCTGAAGGACTGGCAGGGGGTTCCTCCAACGAGAACATTGATGTCTGCATCGGGCCACTCCTTGAATTTGGTCATATCGCCCCAATTCGGGACATCGGGGTAGTGGTGAGTAAGGACGGCGGACGGGAACGGCTCGATTTCGGAGCAAGCGACGAAGTTCCAGCCGAGCGGAGTCCATGCCGCTTCAGGCGCACCTATTCCAGAACAGACGGACAGGACGTTCATTCAGCGGCCCTCATGGCGCCGCCCTTCATCGCCTTGGTCCGCGCCACCATGCCATCGGACATCGCACGCAATCGCTCGCCGATCTCACGCACCTCCGCCGCCTTGGCCGGGGCGCGTTCCTGACGCTGCCGTTCCAAGGCCTGTTCATGCGCCGCTTTCCCACGGGCGGCTTTCAGGCGGGATAGCGTATGGCGGCGGGCAGAAAACTCGCTGGCGACCTGATCCCGGATCGTCGCTGGACGGGGGAAAAACTCGCAACTCTTCGTCACCTTCGCCATCGCGGACCGCAGCAGGTCAATCGGCAAATCCGACAACGCATGGACGTAGAGCGGCATGGCGTCTTGCAGGTTCAATTCTTTCGGAGGCGTCCACATCACCAGCGTCTTGCCGAGAACAACCGCGACATCCTCCGGTTTAGCCGGGGCCAGCATTCGCTCGACAACGGCAATAGCTCCGTCCACGTCGTCAAGCGACACCGGCACCGATTGGTCGGCCTTCCACACCGCCAACCACGAAGGCGCTTGCCAAACCTCGTCTGATCGCGTCTCCAGAACCCCCGCCGCCCGAGCTACCGCCTGCGCCATAAGAACCCTCCATGATTTTCGTGAAACTCTTCGCTTGAAGGACGAAATCAAAGTCCGCCTTCCACCCTCGGTCGTTATGGCCAAGCAGGAACGGCGATCCTCGGATGTTCTTGATCGCGGTTCGCCAGCCATCGATGCCGCCGCATTCCGCCAGCCTTGCCGTCAGAGCCTTTCGCCGCGTCGGATTGAGCAACTGCGCTTTCGCCAGCCCAACCTCGCTTGCCAAGTCGTTAAAGGCTCGGAAAGCCAGATCGATATCCGGATCGGCATCGGGGCGGGCCGGCGCGGTCACGCGCCCTTCCTCCTTCCCTTCCTTTCCCTTCCCTTCTATTTCCCTTCCCTTCCCTTCCCCACGTGCGGGTACTGGATTTGCACGTGCGGGTACTGGATCGGCATCGGTTAGGTCGGGTATTTTGCTCTGCTGTTCACGGACGTTCACATGCTGATGCTCGGAAAAGGACGGTATCCAGCCATATTCTTCACCGTTCACGGCGTATCGTTGAACGAACCCGGCACCGGACAAAGCATCGAGAAGCGCCGCAAAGTCCACTTCGTCATATGGCAGCACGTCGAGCTTGATGGTTCGGGGACGCCATTTGAATCGGCCCTCCCGATCGGCAACCGTCCAAAGCCCAGCGAATGCCAAGCGGACCGGAAAGCCGGTTTCTTGCTCAAGATCGAACAACTCTTCATGGGAGAAGAATTCCGGCTTTATTGAACGGATGCGCGCCATGCTACCCCCTCGCCGCTAGGTCTGCGGACGATGCCGTGGGGATGTGAGTGCTGGCATGCCACATGCGGCCATGCGTCTCGCGCGGATCGGGCTCTACGTTGTCTCGACCAAAGCCGCGCCCCCAATCAAAGTCCACCGGGGCTTTCTTGACGCCTCGGTCATTAAGCCCTGCAATGCCGCCTATTATTTTCGGCTTTAGGGCCTTCTTGGCTTTCAAATAACCAGTGACCTGGCCGTGCGTGAATTTGAGACTGGCGGCGATATCGGTTGGCCGCTCGCCTTTTTGGTAGCGCCGGATGATGTCCTTGCCGTGAACCGCGATCCTCGCGTCATTAAGGATTTTGCAAATTAAAGCCCGCCGTAACCCCCAAGCTTTGCTCAGTGCAACGGGCGACGCACCGGCTTTATATGCGGCAACGATTTCAGCGTCTCTTTTGTCTCGATCAAACATCTCAAATCTCCACTTCATGAAGCATTCGGGTTCCCTCGGTCGCGAAGGCTAGCCAAGCGTCTCGCTTGCCATGGAGCATGTCCGCGCCCCGTTGCTGGCCCGGTTCCGCGCGGTCATAAGCTCGCCATGCCGCCGTGATCCCGTCCTCGTATGCTTGGAGTGCGGCGGTTCGCAGTGTGAGCGGCTGCCGGGCGTCCAGTTCTTCTATGGACGGGAGGTGGATGACTTGGCCCATCCGTCACGTCTCCCGTATGTCGATGTCGTATTCGGCCTTCATCCACTTGCGCTTGAGCCGGTAGATGTCGGTCTTCGTGGCGTTGCCGCCCTTCACGTCCTCGACGATGTATCGATTGCCTTCGAGATAGGTGAAGTCGGCCTTGTACGACGCGATCTTGTCGCCGGCCTTGCCGTGCAGGGGAAACGGGACCTGGCGTCGTAAGTCGGTGATCTCTCCGGCTTGCTGCCGGGCTTTGAGAACCAGCCAGCGCTTGGACTCCTTCACGCTGTCAAACCAGATACCGTCGACCTGGACGCGGCGGTTGTTGTACTTGGCGCGCTTTTTGGGCACACCGATCCCGAGCGCGGCGGCGTCCCGTTCTGTGATCACCGCCGCCATGCCTAACCCCGGCCCGCGCTTGTGTTGTCAAAGACGGAAACGCCGGTCAGACGGGCAATCGCATCGCCAAGCGCTTTCATGCCGCCGCTGTAGCAATTGGACTTAAGAACATCCCATTGCTCGCCTGGGACGTAATCGATGATTTGTGCGGCGACCCTTTCAACCGCTTCAATCTTCAGGTCATTTGTTTCGGCGGCTAAGGCGCGTTTTGATGCGCCGGACATGCGGGCCGAAACCCGTTCACCCGCCTGAGCTTTGGCGATGATATCCTCGCGATCCGGCTCATCCATCTTGGCCAGGGCGTCTAGCTCAACGCCTTTGTCGAGGGATGTCCCGGCCACCCGCTCAACGTCTGGAATGGCTTCGGCGCGGGCGACCTTGCGGTTGATGTCTTGTTTGGATTGCCCGGTTTTAACGGCGGTTTCAGATGCAAACTCCGTTTTGCCGCGCCCTCCTAAACTGGAACAATTTGTTCCACTATTCGCCCGCGCCTCAAAAAGCTCCTTCCGCCTCGCGAGGTGCGCCGCCTCTTCCGCTGGCGACAGCCCCGCGCGCATCAGGTTCTCGTCAATCTCCCATAGCTCGCGGTCGATTTCGTCCATGTCCACGAAAAAGCATGGAACTTCATCCCAGCCCAAGGACTCGGCGGCGGCGAGGCGATGACGCCCCGCCACCAGATAGGCCTCTGTCGGATCTGGCGACCAAACGTGAATCGGGTTTTGAAGCCCGATTTCGCGCATGGATTCAGCGAGTGCGCCAACGCGATCCTTAACCAAGGCGCGATGGCGCTCGCCGACGACAAGGCTATCTATGTAGACTTCGCCGAGACGCATCATTTGGCCCTCGGCAACGGGCCGCCGTCAAATTCAAACCGAGCGGCTTTCCGATTTTGCCGCGCCGCATTCCACGCTTGAATGATGTAAGCGAAGATGTTGCGCGGTATGATTTTTTCGCCATTCGAGCGGGTCAGCTTTTCCCGCAGTTTAAAAGCGGGGTCCGACCTACTCGTAAAACCAATGCCGTTGGCGACTTTTTCAAAAAACGCATCCGCTTCAGCACGGTTTTTGCCAGCACAGATATAGTGCGCCGCCAAGGCAACGGTCGGATTGGGCAGACTGTTCCGGCCCCACCAGTCCAAGACGACCCGGCTTTTTTGAAGATCGGCGAGCTGAAGATAATAATTGTAGAGGTCGGCGTTGGTAAGGCGGTTTGAGGCATGCCCTCCCGAGTTGCCCGTTCCAGCGGCAAACCCGCTATTGTACAGGTATATCCACTTTGTCGCGGCTGACATCCCGCTATAATTCGGCACGCCGTTAATGGCAAAGACATCGCTCCCCGTCCGCCTTCGCCCCGTGTCGATCTTATCAAACACCTCATCGACCACGCCGAATGCCACCATGGCCTCAACCGCGCACCCGGACTCAACGATCGCCGAAAGGCGGTGTTGGCCGTCAATCAAGCGCCCCTTGTTGGAGAACATGATCGGGCTCGGCGCGAACATCCACGCCCCCCGTTTCATTTCAGCGGCGAGATTGCTGACGTGTCCCTTCGAGAGCGGCCTGTTGGAGGTGTTGTACTCCATCATCGCGCTGGCGATTTCAGAAGTAATAATCATCTTGACGGGGTCGACGGGCGCACTGTCCACCAGCCAAGCAATTTTTTTCGGCGCGGCGGTCTTAGTGTTCGCCGCCGAAAGTCGCGGCTCTTGTTCACGCGAAAAGACATTAAGCATTCGTACTCTCCCGTTGTTATGGTGTTTGCACCCGAAAGCCCCGACGCCATCACACGTTCGGGGTGGGGAAAATCCCCCTGGTGACGACGTGCCACCAGGGGAGTTACAGGGAGGAAACGTGCGACGCTTCGGCCATGGGGATAGCCGCCCCGCGTCGCCGGGGATTACGTGATCTCCAGTTGCATTGAGTCTTGGGTTGGCTTGGGGGTGGGGTCGGCGAATAGGCGGGGCTGTCTCAGCGCCTCACGCATCCGCTCGCAAGCAATGTCGAAATACGTCTCGTCAATCTCTATGCCGATGAACTTGCGGCCTAGATTGAGCGCGGCAACGCCAGTGGTGCCGCTGCCCATTGTTGGGTCACAAACCGTGCCTCTGGTCCAACCAATCACTTGCTCTAGAAGCGCCACTGGTTTTTGAGTTGGATGCAGTAAATTGTCGGTCCGCGTGGCGTAGACCACATCTGCCGGCCTGCCCTGCGGAAAGTCATGAAGGTCCCCCGGCCAAAAACACATCCCCTCGGTCTGACGCGCGTGTTCGTGATGTAAATCACCCATCGACCAGTTGTTTTTCACCCAGGTAATGAAACTCCTGGGGCTAACCGTGGTGCCAAGATTGTTCCATCGGCAGAACACGTACTTGGAATGTTTAACCGGGAGCCCGCAAACCCAGTCAAACAACTCAACGTCTGAATCGCCTTCAATTCGTGCATGCGCCACTTGGCGGTAGGCCGATTTAAACGCCATGCCGAATGGAGGGTCGGCGACCACCACGTCAAGATCACCAAGCGTGGGGACGATTTCTCGGGCGTCGCCGAGAAGCAGTCGGGCAGCCCCAATGGTAACGTCAGCTTTTATCACTGCGCGCCTCCAGCACCTCTGATCGGTGCTCGGCGATGTGGTTGGACCGCGACATCGCCTCCAGGTTTTCAATTGCGTCGTTTAGTGGGTTTCGGTCTTTGTGGTGAACAACCCAGCCGCGCGGGACGGGACCGTGCGCGGCCTCCCAAACAACGATGGCCCGCTCTCGCCACGAGTTAGGATTCGCGATTTTTATGAATGCCCTGGGCGAGCCGTCACGGCTGCGTCTTCGTGTTCGCACCGAGCCAACTGGTAGTATTTTTTTGGACTTTTGGCCCGGCCTAAACTGCGTAGCGGGGGAAAGGTGAATTCCTTTCAATCCCTTGTTCCAGGGTGAACCGCCTTTGGTGAATTGGCCCCCAGTTGTGCCAGAGGCCTTTCGCCAGATGCGATAGCATGCCTGAGAGCAAAAACGGATCGGACGCGATCCCGCCTTGTCGCGCACAAAGTCATCCCCGCACTGTTCGCAGGTCCATTTAGCCATTGGAGGGCTTCTCCACTTCTTGCCGTCGAGTTTCTGGGTCGCCAGGCTTCACAACGATTTCACCGCTCGCAATTTTTCGTCGGCGGATCTCGGCAATGGCCACGTCATAGGACAGGCGGGAGTCTTCGGCTTCGTCGTAAGTCATCACGCGCCTCCCGTTTCAACGGCGCTTCTGAGCGCGGCTAGCTCTTCCTCGATCGCGAAAATCGTTCCAAGGATGCGGGCGGAGTCTTGCGGGGTGCGTGTTGCGCCGCCGGGTGAATCAGGGTGGGAAGTCGCGCGGATTTCCGCCGATATCTCGCCAACCTTCTCGACCAGCGCCAGAACATGATCGGCAACCGGAAGGGTCTTGCTCTCAGGCGATGTCCGGCCCGAAAGGAACAACGACAAAATCGTTTGGCCCGCGAAGTCTTCCAGGTCCGCCATGACATCGGCGGGCATGAACTTCCCCCGCTGGTTGGGGTTCCCGTAGTCGTAGAGCTGGCTTTGCCCAACGCGGGTTATGTTGACGGCACACTCCGGCCCGCCGCACTGGTCAATCAAAAGCTTCGTGCGTGCCTTGATGGCGAGATAGATCGGGTCGCCCAAGCGGCGTGCGGAATTCTGGTCAATCATTCCGCATGACCTCCCCCGCCCCTGTCTCTACATACTCAGGCATGGATACGGATAGAACTGACGACGGGGCCGGACGCGGGGAGGAACGCCCGGCCCCGTCTATCAACAGCGGCGCTTTGGCGGTGCAGCCAGCCGTCGAATGCGAGGGGTTTGTGAGTATCGGCATGGCGGCGCGGAACGTGGTTGACGGCATCACGCGGCCTCCTCCCGGTTCTGTAATCGCCACCGACGCAGCAATGCAATCGCCCGCGCTTTGGCTCGTTGGGTGTATTTGGCGCTGCTGGAGCCATCGGTGAGGCGGTCCCAAACATCAAACGCCGTCACGACATCTTCCGCCGTCACGAATACGTTGCTGTTGGGGCCATCGCTCACGCCGCTTCTCCCTTTGCAGGGGCGGGGTGCTCGGGGTCGAAGTCGATGCCCTTGGCGGCGCACATAGCCCGGATCGTGGAATGGCGCTGCCAAGGGAACCAGTTGTCGGCTCGCCAGTTGGTGACCGCCTGCTTCGTCACGTCGAAGGCGACGATCATTGCTCGGGTGCCGCCAAGGGCATCGATGACCTGAGATACGTTCATGGGGTTATTATGGTAAAGGAAAGATTTACGTCAATCAAAAATTTACTATTGACTGACATCCGCTTGCTTTCGGCTAGAATCCAGCCATGAGCAGCAGGTCATACAATCCGCCGGGACTCGCTGAGCGTGTCTGCCGGATCATGGATGCCAACAAACTCGGGCCGACAGAGTTTGGCGCTCGGGTCGGCGCGACTCGCCAACGAGTCAAAAATTGGCAAAAAGGAATTAACGGCGTTCCCGTGGACATGGCCGTAAAAATAAGATCAGAATTCGGTGTAACGCTTGATTGGCTTTACACGGGCGACGACAAGTTTATGCCGCTAGGCACGGCAAGGTCTTTGGGGTTGGCGCCCTCATCGGGAACAGAAAAATAATATCACCCCGCCCGTAATGTCCGGCAAGCCCACCATATTCTTCCAGATGACGAATCTGGAGGGTGCAATGATACTTAAAACCGAATTGCAGACCGCGCCGCTGGATCTCGCGAAAGCGGTGATAGAAAAAGCCCAAGCCACCTTTGAAGACATGGGCGCAACCATCTTGGTCACTGGCGACTTCGATGCATTTCAGGCTGTCGATCGCGATGGCGCTTTGGTTTTTGGTGGGTATAACCCCGGCATCACCAACGCGACCCGTGGCGTGTCTGTCGTGGTCAGCGTCGATGGGGTGGCCGTCGCGACTGGCGCGGCGGGCCTGTTCGAGACTTACGAGCGATCGATGGCCGAGCTAATCCATGAAATTGGCATCTATCAATCTCCATCGACGGATCGCATCACCCTTTCAGGTGACTGCCTGGATTGGCTTTCAAGCGTTACCGGACGGGTCATGTATATCGGCGGGATATGGGTTCGCAAGGACTATAGGAAAACCCGGCTGTCTCACACCGTCGTTCCCCTAGTCCCGCTCATTACCGCTGCCATCGCCGCGCAAGTGTGGCGCGCCGAACATATGGTGAGTTTGGTCGAGAACGCGATCGTCACCGAAGGGATCGCGGATCGTTACCGCGCTTGGTTTGCCCGATCGGGCGCGATGTGGCGATTGAATGGCCGGGATGTCCCCATGGTGCTTGCCTACACCGCGCCGATACAGGCGATCATGGACGCCAAGGGCTTCATCCGCCAAGGTATGGAATACCTTTAAACGCCGTTGTCACGGTCTGCGAATTCTGGTTTGAGCCCGGCCGCCGCGTAGGGATGGTTAGAACCGTGAAGTGCAGTTCTTGACGCTGCACGAAGTAGAAACTCGGCTCGCCCGTTAGGATAGCTCGCCAGTTTCGCTGCGCTGAATCGCGGCCAATCTCTCGGTCGGAAATCTCCGTGACTTTCTGATTTTGGTCGGCGGGCTTCACGATTGGAATGGAACCACCGATACCGCCAAAGTAAAGCTCGCCGCCTTTCTCATAGACGACCGTCACCCGGTCTGTAACACGGGACAATCGATCGACGACGCATTCATGGGTGCGCGTGTCGGCGGCTATCTGCGCCAATGCCTTAACGTTCTCAAATCGGTCGTCGAGCGCGGCCAGCCTCTCGGGCGGCAGGGCAACTGAAACTAAAGGCGGCACTGAAACACCAACCTTATCGATCTCGATGCCATCTAAAAGCATGGTGGACGCTATCTTTTCAAGCGTGCTGATACGCGCCTTTATCACGCCGTCCTGAGACAGCAGGCGATTGAGGGTTCGGGGGCTAAGTCCCGCCCGCTTGGCAATTTCGTCATGGCTTCTCTCAGCCAATGCCGCCGCCGCCCGAAACTGTGAAACTGTGAATCTCATGAGCCCCTCGCTACTAAGCCCAAGATACCATATTAATTGTCGTTTGAAACGACATTTATGTTTGACGCGCCCTATGTGCACACATAACGTCACCTTAGATATAGGAAATGAATTTGTTGTGTGGGGCAAAGATGAACAAAAAATTAATGCGCAAAGACTATGCCATCCGCCGCCGAGTGATTGGCGCTATGCTTGTGGCCCCAGCTCTTTCCTTTTCATCATCAGCTAATGCATCTCCCCACGGTGGCTCTGTCGCGCGAGCGATCGATGCGCTCAGAAATCCCGACCCCGAACTGCACACCGTAGGCACCGCACGAGACATGGCGCGCATCGCTGATATGCTTGAGCTTGGCGGGTAAATTTTTCCTGTACATTCTCCCTTGACGGTAAATTTTTGATTTACTATTATCTCCCCATGACCACCGCACGACGCGGCCCGGTTAAGAGGGAGAGAGAACGTGGAACTCAAATCACAGAAGATTACCTGGAATATCGCTAGGCGGATCAAGGACGCGGTTATCAAGCACCGCTTCGCCGACGATAGAGACGCCCTAGTAGAGCGTGAGCGCGTATTCGCCGACGCCGTCTATCGAGATGTCTACAAGGCGCACCTAAAAAAGATGGAGGCGTTGCCGGAAGGCTGGCTCCAATCGCAAGGCCATTTCCACGTTGCGTTTGGCGGGCAATACGAGCGCATCAAGTTCGGTGACGTTCGGCGCGTTCTGGCCCGCGATGTCCACAACGCCGCCAAAGTCTACGACGCGACGCACAAGCTAACGGTCGAATTTCGCGCGATCAAAGACGCCGATAAATCCCTTCGCGACAGCGTGCGCGAGGCAGAGTCCAAAGTCGAGTCCGCGATCAACTCCTTCAACACCACCAAGCAACTTATCGAGGGCTGGCCCGAGGTTGAGAAGTTTGTTCGCCAGATCGTCGGCCAGCCCAAGGTCAACCTCCCCACCGTCGAGACCAAGGCATTGAACAAGCTGCTCGACCTCCCGCCCGAAGATATCGCCGCCTAATCGGTTAAGAGGGAGAGACAGTAATGGAAGACCGCCCATTCAACGCACTGACGGCTTTCCGCGCCAAGGTCGACGCGCTTCGCATTGAGGCGCTGGCTTCTCACGACATACACGGCCCGAATGCGGCGGACGCTTTCATCGACGCGGCCAAGGGCATTGCCGACACGCTGGCCGACATTGATTACGAGCTGGACCGCGACAAGGACGCTTCCGTATCGGTCTCGCTGTGGGTGCCGTCGATCGCGGTGCTGGAAGCGGCAAAGTAAGCGATATGGCCCAGCAAACCCTCACTTGGGGCGAGGCGCACGATATCCGTGTCGCTCTCTATGTCGCACGGCACGTCGCCGAAGACGGCCACAAGCTTGGTCCGAGCAGCATCGGATTGCTGACCAAAGCGCTGGCGATCCTCGGTGAACCCGAAGACGCCCCCACCCCATCAACGATAGCGGCGAAGTAGAGGATATGACCTTCAAATCAAGCGCTAACAACGGCAACGAATGCGTCGGAGTGATCGCCATTGTTTTTGCGCTGGCCATCACCGCCCCGATAGCGATGTGGTGGGGATACGTCCTGTCAGTGATGTGGGGGTGGTTTCTAGTCCCCCTTGGGGCACCCGAGATAGGCGTGGCTCATGCCATCGGGATTGCGGGGCTAGTGGCCATGATGGCCAAGAACTCCAACGCATCCAAGGACTACAAAAGTCTAAGTGGAAAGGTGGCCGAGGCGTTTGTTGCGCCTCTGGTCACGTTGGCCATCGGATGGGTCGCGAAGACGTTCATGTAGCCCCCACCCTTACGGGTGACCAGGAATAGGAAGGGAAAGACCCATGACGACGATAAATGCCATGAACGCCGCCCTCACCAATGCGGACGCCAATGCCCACCTGAT
>Ga0181556_1001157_pt1 | contig 27242 bp, 25 predicted proteins | sample 011ome_14_FD_148651 | JGI IMG/M metagenome (GOLD analysis project Ga0181556, IMG submission 148651) | Coastal salt marsh microbial communities from the Groves Creek Marsh, Skidaway Island, Georgia - 011505AT metaG (spades assembly) | ecosystem: Environmental > Aquatic > Marine > Intertidal zone...
TAAAATACATTGCCTGGGCAAACACCGTTGTAGGGCAGCTGCCGTACTTACCCAAAGATGGTCTTAGCGAGTTCCTAAAACGCTGTGACCAGGCAGAGCTAAATGCCTATGATGATCTAGGATCTGTCAGACAGGCACAGAATGCGGCCGTAAGCATTCTGGAGCGTAAGGCAAAAAGGGCTGGCGCTGACGAGGCTCAGATTCGCAAGTTTATGCTGAGCTTTATGCAAGGCGCTTTATGAGTACCAAAGCAGAACACTTTCTAGATAAAAAGATCGTCACACGATCGTCACGAGCATTCTTATAACCCGAAAATAAAAAAGGCTCCCGATTTGGAAGCCTTGCCAACACCCAATGTATTAAGGGTTTTTGTGGCGGAGGAGGTGGGATTCGAACCCACGGTAGACTTTCACCTACGTCGGTTTTCAAGACCGGTGCATTCAACCACTCTGCCACTCCTCCGACAAGACCCGAATAGCTGCACAAGATTGATTCTAAAAGAGCCAATCTGAAATAAAACCGACTTTCCTAGCCGAATAGGCTCAAAATTAATATCATGGCGTCATCTGACTCCAAAACCTTCATTGCCATGCGACGTATATATTTGCGCGCCTCAAAAACAACCAAATCTTCTAAAAGATTAATCCAATGAGCTACCAACCGGCATTGAAACTTCAACATTAACCGATAAACTGTCAACAACGCATATCAGTATGGGCAGAATGATGTTTTGGCGGTTTTCAGCAGATCAACGTAAAAGGACAGGGGCAATCACATGTTTTATGTTCTGCATCTGCGCCTTATTGGGGCAGGTAGCCTGGTCATTTGATACCAAAGCCAAAGCCGCCTACGCGATTGATTTAACCAGCGGCTCGGTGCTGCTGTCAAAAAACTCTGAAACACCCTTGCCGCCGGCTTCTATGTCAAAACTGATGACGCTTTATATGGCATTCGAGTTTATTCGGGCGGGCCGTTTAAGCCTTGATGAAAAGCTCCCCGTTTCTGAACATGCGGCTGGCTATGGTGGCTCAACAATGTTTCTGGACACATCCGATCGCGTCACGGTGGAAGATCTCTTGCGCGGGATTATTGTGTTATCTGGAAATGATGCCTGCGCGGTCATCGCCGAAGCCCTTTCGCCCGATGGAACCGAAGCGGGCTTTGCCACTATGATGACGCAGCGCGCGAAACAACTTGGAATGAAACAGTCAACTTTTACAAATTCCAATGGTTGGCCACAGATCGGACACGCGATGAGCGCACATGATCTAGTCCTTTTAGCAGCCACTCTGATCAAAGATTTTCCAGAATTCTATCCGCTTTTCGCCGAACAACGCTTTGACTTTGATGGAAGAGCCCCTGCCAATACGCAAAACCGGAACCCTTTGTTGAAATTGCAGATCGGAGCTGACGGGTTAAAAACGGGTCATACAGAAGAAGCCGGATATGGGCTTGTAGGATCGGCCATACAGGGCGAACGCCGTATTGTGTTTGCGCTTTCAGGCTTGGGGTCGGCGCGCGAGCGTGCGGAGGAAGCAGAAGCGATGGTGAATTGGGCCTTCCGGCAATTCTCGCTGCGCCCCCTTAGCTCGAAAGGTACCCCGCTGGCATCGGCGCCAGTTTGGAATGGCAGCGAAAAATCAGTTGCTTTGGCTTTGAACCAAGACCTTCAAGTTTTGGTGCCCGTGATGAGCAAAGACAGCTTGGCGTTGCGGATTGAGTATAAGGGGCCGATCCCCGCCCCCATTAAACAGGGCGATAAAATAGCGGATCTGATCGTTTCATCTGACGGTTTACCCGATAGCCGTTACGATCTTTTTGCGGTAACTTCTATTCCAGTTGGTGGGTTTTCTGCACGGCTGAGGACCGCGGCGATTACGCTGAAAAATATGCTGATCGACGGTCCAGAGGCGGCATTTTGAACTATCCCGGCCGTTTCATCACGTTTGAGGGCATAGACGGGTCTGGCAAATCAACGCAAACCAAGCTTTTGGCGACGCGCTTGCAAGACGAAGGATTTGACATCATTTTAACCCGAGAACCCGGTGGCTCAAAAGGTGCCGAAGAAATTCGCGATCTGGTTCTGCAAGGGGCTACCGACAGATGGTCAGCTGAAACTGAGATACTATTATTCACCGCGGCCCGGCGCGATCACATCGAACGAACGATTTTACCCGCGCTAGCCCAAGGCAAAATTGTCATCTGCGATCGCTTTGCAGATTCAACCCGCATGTATCAAGGTATAAGCCGGGGAAATCTGCGGGCGCTCGTGGATCAGTTGCACCATCTTATGATCCCTTATGATCCCGATATTACGATTTTAATCGATATGGATCCGGAAATTGGATTGAAACGGGCGAAAGCGCGCGCAACATCAGAGGAACGCTTTGAAGATTTTGGTCTTGATCTGCAAAAACGCATGCGCAGCGGATTTTTAGAGTTAGCGCGTGAATTTGACACGCGTATCGCAGTTGTGGACGGCAATCGCGATATCCCAGAACTGGCAGAAACCATATATCAACGCGTTAAATTGGCGTTCTCATGAAGGATCTTGAGCCCCTGCCTCTGTCGGATCAAATTTCAGGGGCGCCGCATCCTTCTGAAGCCATAGAAATTTTTGGTCAGGATAGCGCTCAACAACAATTTTTAGAGGCTTTTGACAGGGGCCGTTTGCATCACGCGTGGTTGTTAAGCGGCCCACGCGGCATTGGCAAAGCAACGCTTGTTTGGAAAATTGCCAAATTCCTGCTCACAACGCCAGATCCGCTTGCCCAAGACAGCCTGTTTGGCGCGATGTGTCAAAACGTATCTAAATTGGAAACACCACCAGATCACCCCGCCCTGCCCCGTATAATGGCCGGTTCAGAGCCGGCGCTTTGCGTGCTTAGGCGCAGCTATGATGAAAAGCGCAAACGCTTTAAACAAAATATTGCGGTTGATGATGTGCGCAGCCTAAAAAGCTTTTTTGGCCTGTCAGCGGCCGATGGTGGCGCACGCGTGGTTATAATTGATGCCGCGGATGATATGACGGGCAGCGCCGCCAATGCGCTGTTAAAAATGCTGGAAGAGCCACCCAAAAACGCCTTTTTGTTTTTGATCAGCCATCAACCGGCCGCCCTTTTACCAACCCTGCGCTCGCGCTGCCGAGAGCTGCGCCTCTCTGCCTTATCCCATGATATGGTACAGCAAGCTCTGACCCAGGCAAAAATCCACCTTTCTGAAGAACAAAGCCCACTCATCACCCGCCTCTCTGCAGGGTCAGCCGGTCAAGCAATCCGTTTGGCACAGCTTGACGGAGATGCGCTTTACAACGCTCTAATTTCCACTCTGCACACTTTACCCAATCTGAACCAAAGCGCCGCTTTAAAATTGGCTGAAAGCTTTGCAGGGCAAGCGAATTCAGAGCGTTTTGAATTGTTGATCGACTTGATCGACTATATTTTAGGGCAAACTGCGAAAACCTCGCTTATCCCGCTGGATCCCGATGCCGATCCTACCGCGCTTGATCAAAAGCTGTTCACAAAACTTCATAAAGGGCCAATGGGCGCCCGCAAATGGGCCCTCGTGCAACAAGATATTTCGCAACGAATGCGGCATGGAAAGGCCGTCAACCTTGACCCGGTGACATTGATCCTAGATATGTTCTTCAAGATAGAAAAATGCGCTGCAGCATTGTAAGAGCCAAAGGCCGTGAATGAACATACCCCCCGCGATCACTGATAGCCATTGCCATCTGGATTTTCCAGATTTCGCCGATGAGCTTGATTCTATAATAAGCCGGGCGCAGGCCGCTGGTGTGCATCGCATGGTCACGATTTGCACGAAGTTGCAGAATGAACCTTCTGTGCGCGCTATCGCAGAGCAATATGCGCCCGTTTTTTATGCGGCTGGCACTCATCCGATGAGCGCAGCAGATGAACCTTTGGTCACGCTTGATGAACTGCTCGCGCTTTGTGAGCACAAAAAAATGGTAGGGATCGGGGAAACAGGGCTTGATTATTATTATTCAAGCGACAGCGCAGAGATTCAAAAAGCCTCGCTTTTGGTGCATATAAACGCAGCGCAACAAAGTGGGTTGCCCTTGATTATCCACGCCCGTGCAGCGGATGAAGACATCGCTGACATTTTGAGCGCTGAGTATAAAAATGCGCCCTATTCTTGTGTCATGCATTGTTTTTCCTCTGGCGAAACCTTGGCGCGCAGATGTTTGGATTTGGGGTTTTACCTGTCACTTTCTGGAATCACAGCCTTCCCCAAAAGCGATCAATTGCGGGCAATTTTCAAATTGGCGCCGCAAGAGCGGCTTTTGGTGGAAACCGACAGCCCCTATTTAGCGCCGCCACCCCATCGTGGCAGGCGCAATGAACCTGCATATGTGGCGCTTACCGCCCGCGCGGCGGCGGATTTTTTTGGACAAGACTATGCTGCATTTGCCGCGCAGGTTGAGAAAAATTTCAACCAACTTTTTGCAAAAGCTGCCGCCTATGAGGCCACGCAATGACAGAACAGTTACGATTTCGAATTTTGGGATGCGGGTCCTCGGGCGGGGTGCCGCGGCTTGGCGGGAATTGGGGGGCTTGCGATCCCAATAATCCCAAAAACACCCGAACGCGCTGCTCGCTTTTGGTTGAACGCCAAGGCGAAAATGGCCGAACACAAGTGCTGATTGACACCTCACCGGATATGCGCGCACAGCTTTTACAGGCGCAAGTGGGCCGTTTGGATGCGGTGCTCTACACGCATGACCACGCCGATCATGTGCACGGGCTGGATGATTTGCGTATGATTGTGTTTAACCGGCGCAGCCGCCTACCCGTTTGGGCCAACAAAGTCACAAGCGCCGGCCTGCTAAGTCGCTTTTCCTATGCGTTCAAACAACCTGAGGGCTCTGCCTACCCTCCCATTTTGCAGCTCAATCACATCGAAGGGCCTGTGCAAGTTGATGGCGCAGGCGGTCAGATTGAATTCACGCCGTTTGAAGTTGCGCATGGGCAAATCACTGCATTGGGGTTCCGGATCGGTCCCGTAGCTTATCTGCCCGATGTTTCAACCATGCCACCTGCCGCGTGGGAAGCTCTGGCCGGCATTGACTGCTGGATCCTGGACGCTTTGCGCCGCGATCCGCACCCCTCACATTCCCACTTGGCCCAAAGCGTTGAGTGGATCAATAAATCAGGCGTTGCCCGCGCCGTTTTAACCAATATGCACAATGATTTAGATTATGCCACCTTGCAGGCTGAGCTTCCCAAACATATTATTCCCGCCTTTGACGGGATGGTTCTTTCCTATGATCTTTGACCTCGTTAAGCCTCGGCCATGCACGCGTTAATAGAAGTTATTTTTCCAGTTTTTTTGGTCATTGGGTTCGGCTATGCCGCCGTCTGGGCAGGCTTTTTTTCTACAGAATCTGTTGATGGATTGATGCGTTTCACGCAGAATTTTGCAATCCCATGCCTTTTATTTGGTGCGATCGCCTCGCTTGATTTGAGTCAAGTTTTTGATTTTGCGCTTCTCTTTAGCTTTTACAGTGGAGCAACAGTTTGTTTTCTGGCTGGATTATTTGGAGCAAGGCTTTTGTTTCAGCGGCCTTGGGAAGATTGCGTTGCCATTGGCTTTTGCTGTCTGTTTTCCAATTCTCTTATGCTCGGCTTGGCGATTACCGAACGCGCCTATGGCACGGCTGCATTGACCTCAAATTACGCGATCGTCGCCCTGCACGCCCCTTTTTGTTACTGCCTTGGCATCTTAACCATGGAAATTGTACGCAACCGGCAGAAATCGGTCTTGCCCGTTGTAAAAAGCGTTTTTATCGCCATGTTCAAAAACGCCCTTTTTCTGGGCATTTTGGTCGGCTTTGCCGTCAATTTTCTAAAGGTTCCGCTTCCCAGCCCTGTCACCGAGGCCGTTGATATGTTGGTCCAAGCCGCGCTACCGGCAGCGCTGTTCGGGATGGGAGGCGTTTTGTACCAATACCGGCCTGAAGGCGATACAGGGCCAATTTTATGGGTTTTGGCGGTGGCCTTGCTGCTGCATCCCTCTTTGGTTTGGATAAGCGGTCAAGCCCTGTCACTTGATCAAGCGGGGCTGCGCTCGGCTGTCTTAACCAGCGCGATGGCCCCTGGCATCAACAGCTATGTCTTTGCCAATATGTATGGGGCTGCCCGACGCGTGGCAGCCTCGGCGGTGTTATTCAGCACTTCAGCCTCTATCATCACCGTCTGGGGCTGGTTATATATTTTACCATAAAATATCTGATCATTATGTATATTTTTCAATATGCGGTTATTGAAATACGGTTTAGGCTGTGGCGGATGAATTTGACAATATCAACCACAAAAGCTATCGGATTCTCATGACTGCACAACATATATATGGCCGTTATCACGTTTCTCCACAAATCGACGTTGCGGATGTTGATGATTTAAAAAAGGCCGGTTTCACGACGATCATCTGCAACCGACCAGATTTTGAAGTTCCTTTAGAATTGCAATCCGAAGTTATAAAAGTCGCAGTTGAGGCGGCCGGAATGCGGTTTGAAGTGCTACCGCTGAACAGCCACAGCATGGACCGGGAAACCATTGCCCATCAAGTTGAATTGGTAGAGCAATCACAAGGGCCCGTTCTGGCCTATTGTGCCTCTGGAACACGCTGCACGATCATCTGGGCCTTATCGCAAGCGGGTCAGCGCGACCCAGACGAAATTTTATCGTTAACCGCGCAAGCGGGCTATCCATTGGACGGGCTGCGGCCTTATCTTACCAAAAGCGCATAGCTATTAAGCCACGCTGGGTTTTGCTCCAACAGCAGGTTAGATTGCCTTTTGCTTGCGTTTCAAAACCGAAGGCAGATACAAAACCCGCTCAAACATCATCTTCATTTCCTTCGGCCTGCGCTTCATTGCCACTCGGCTGCGCCCCCTTCAGCGACTCAACCTGCTCAGGAGGCGATGCAGGCCCAGTAAGCTCAGTTTCGAGGGTATTTAAAACGACTGCCCGCCGCAGCCCTATTTTCCCTAACTTTACCGGCAGAGGCGCAGCGCCCCCCTCGGGCCGAAGCAAGGCATTGTCAAAAACCGTTTGAGGAAGGGGTAAGATCGTGCCTTTCTGCCATTTTTCAAGCGCATTCCAAGGTATTAAAAAGCGGTGTAGCTCTGCGCGTAAATTTGCCTGTAGCGACATCAAATCGGTTTGCACGCCCAGCTTTAAACCTTCGCCCTTTTGCATCACCGAACCCAAACTCATTATTTCGCAGGGAACCCCAACCATAATCACTAAATTATCGGCGACATTCTCAACCGAAAAACTGATTTGAAATGTCGTGAAATGAGAACTGCTTAACCACAAACACAAAGCGTCTGGATCCTGTGCGGGAAACCTCACGCGCAATCCTTTCAAAGCTTCTTGCAAGCGCACAGAAAGCCCCTTCAGCGACATTGATTGCAAAACCTCATCTATGAAGGGGGCAACCAACGCAAAATCAGTGCGCGTTGAGGTGCGTCCGCGTGCCAAAGCATGCCCCAAAACGCGCCCCAATGTTTGGATTTCGATCAAACACCTGAGCGCGGTATCGTTCAAAGCCGCAAAACCTAACGTCTCATCGTCGCCTTTTAAAGCTGTAATTAGAACAAAATCCTTTAAAGCCATAGCGATATCCTGCGCTAAAAGCAGCTGCGAGTCGTGATGCGCTGGACGCAGCGTTAAGTTCATCTGCCCGAGTGCTGATTTGGCGAAAGAGATTTGCAAACCTTCACTGATGATCCGGTGGACCTGCTTTCCTTGTGGACGCGCTAAGCTGGCTTTTTGGCGCAATATATTAGCGGCTCTCTCGATCGCGCTTTTCCTAAGCAAGATGCCGTTTCCGACCCTGTAAGAAAAGCTTTAGCCTATTGATTCTTAAAATTTCCTTTAAACGCGTTTTGAGGAGCGGCCGTCATCTAAAGGCAATAAAACCCGAAACCCTGCGCCACCTTGGCCCGGCAAATACGAAATATCTCCGCCCAAGCGCTGCATTATTTCTTTGCAGATCGCCAATCCCAATCCCGCACCGCCGGCCTTTTGATCCCCAGCCCGTGAAAATTTCTCAAAAATCAGATCTTGCTGATCCTTTGGGATACCGCGGCCATTATCTACGAAATCCAAAACCAACTGACGACCTCTTTGAAACCCTGTTACGGTCAGAGATGGCGCCGCCGCTTCACAATATTTAACCGCATTGGCGATTAAATTGATGAACACTTGGCCAAGTCGCGTATCATCGGTTTTTATCTCCGGGCAGTTTTCGGGCAGCTTTACCCGCAAAGCCAATTTATCAAGCTCGGCCCCACCACCGACTGTCAGCGCCGCGCGTTGCAGCAAGGGCTCAATCGCGGTGCTGCTAATTTTTAACGTGACTTGCCCATTCTCTAGCACGCTCAAATCAAGCAGATCGTCCAAAAGCTGGGTTAGCCTAAGCGATTCTTCGTGAATGATCCCCGCATATTTGTTCAAATCATCGCTGGATAAATCGGGGCCATCGCGTAAAATTTCGGCGAAAGCCAATATAGAGGTCATTGGGGTGCGCAGCTCATGGCTGATCTGGGATAAAAAGGCATCTTTTTGTACGGACAGCCTGGTCAGTTTATCGTTTGCGCGCCGCAATTGGCCCGCCGTGCGCACCAATTCATCCGACTGCATTTCAAGACGATTTGAATATTCAAGCATTTGGGCGGTTTCATCAGCCACCGCCATCAGATCTTGAACAGAGACGGCAAGACCGCCCATTATTTTTCCCATCATCGCATGCGCCGTCGCCGCCCCGACCGACCCAGCAAGCGCCCGCTCTAGTTTCTGTAAAAACTCTGGTGTGGGTTCAGGAAGATATCCAGCCCCGCCCTGCTTCACAACTTCGCTTTGAAACAAAGCCTGCGCTTCAAGGGATCCCAAGATCCGTTGCGCCATCACCATCAGCTCTTCGCTTTGCCCAACCCGGCCATTCCAACTATGCGGGCTGGGAGCATGATCAAAGGTATTCACGAATTGTACCGCCTGCAACCGTTCCAAGGGTGATGGAAAACTTATCAATGATACAAAAACAAATACCAAACTGTTCAAAGAGATGCTCCAGAACACCGCATGTACCAAGGGATCTAAACCGGAAATTCCAAATAAAGCCTGTGGGCGCAGCCAAGAAATTTCAAACGGACCCAGCTGCATCAGCTGCATCAAAAAACCAAGATCCAAACCCAAACTTGGTATAAATAAGGTGTAAAGCCAAATGCCAAAGCCCGTGCCTACCCCCCATAACGCCCCCACACGGGTTGCCCCGCGCCAAAAAATACCACCGATCAAAGCCGGCAATACTTGTACTACACCGGTAAATGACACCAAGCCGATAGCGGCCAGCGCAGCGCCCCCGCCGGACAGCGAATAATACAGATACCCCAAGAGCAAGATCACCGCGATTGACAAACGCCGGGCCGTCAAAATCACTTTGCGCACATCGCCCGACATGCTCAGCCTATTACCGCTGACCCGCAAAAAAAGCGGCATTACCACGTGGTTCGAAACCATCGTTGACAGGGCGATTGAGGCCACAATCACCATCGAGGTGGCCGATGAGAACCCACCTAAAAAGGCCAGAATAGCTAGACTGTCTTGCCCCTGAGACAACGGCAAGGTCAAAACGAACAAATCCGGGTTGGCGTCAGATGGCAAGATATCAAGCCCAACAACCGCGATTGGCACTACGAAAAGCGACATTAACAGCAAATAAAGCGGAAAGGCCCATGAGGCGGTTTCCAAAAATGCCTCATCTTCATTTTCAACCACTAAAACCTGAAACATCCGAGGCAGGCACAAAAATGCCGCCGCGGACAAGAATGTCAGGCTGGCCCAGCGGCTGTTATCAACGCTCCAATGCGCCAGGGACGACTGATCAATTTTTGCAAATGTCTGACCGATTCCTCCCATAAGCCCCCAGACCACAAAAACACCAACCGCCAAAAGCGCAAACAGCTTCACAATCGCCTCAACCGCAATCGCAATCACCACGCCGTGATGTCGTTCATTTACATCCAGGTTTCGGGTTCCAAAAACGATGGTGAATAAAGCCAAACCAACGGCAACCCAAAACGCCGTATTACCCCCCAATGTTGCGCTTTCTCCAACCTGTCCAGACGCTGCGAACACTTCAAAGGAAAGGGTAACAGATTGCAGTTGCAGCGCGATGTATGGGGTTGTGCCGACCACAGCCAAAAATGTGATCAAAGCCGCCAAACTGTTTGATTTTCCAAATCGAGACGACAATAAATCAGCGATCGAAGTGACTCTCTGGCTGCGACCGATACGCACCAGCTTGCGCAAAACCCACCACCAGCCAAACATAACCAATGACGGTCCAATATAAATTGTCAGAAACTCCAGCCCTGAGCGCGCAGCATAGCCAACGGCGCCGTAAAAGGTCCAGGCTGTGCAATATATTGAAATGGATAACGTATAAATCCAGGCGCTGCGCAACCATCTACCGCGGCCGCGCATCGCGGCTTTTTCCGCAATAAACGCTACTGCGAACAACAACCCAACATAAAGTAAGCACACGAAAATGAGGAGGTTCAACATTAGAGTTCGGCCTTATCGGAACCCGATACATCTATCGAGCGCTGAACATCCTCGGGCAAATGCCGCAACTTCCAAGACAAAACAAACTGACTAATAATCAAGAGGAGCCAGACGCCAAACACATAAAGACCCGCGCTAGAAATTAAGATCGACGGCTCCTCGATAGACTGCCACAGGAATGGCACACTCCACAAAAAAATGCCCAGCAGTGGCAGAATATGCGCGGCGTCAATCACTCTGCGCGCCTTGTAATTGCGCCGTTCTAAAAAAACGGGTCCCTGTGGCATGCTTACACCCCAGCCAATTCGCGAACAGCGTCTAACATCTCTTGATTGGAAAACGGTTTTGTCATGAACCGGCTTGCGCCTAAAGCCTCGGCCATTTGGCGGTCTTTCGTCTGGCCCCGCGCTGTCAATATCAATACTGGAATATCCAAACATTCAGGGGTCAGCCGGATTTCTCTTAAAATATCATAGCCGCTTTTGCCCGGAAGCATCACATCCAAAATAATCAAATCAGGTAGGCTGCTTTGAATCACAGCATTGGCATCATGCCCATTCGCATGCGTTTTTACCTGCCATCCATTGCGCGACAGGATATATTGCACTGCCTCAATGATATTTGGCTCATCCTCGATAAGCAGAACCGTCTTCGCCATCGTTCCTCCCAAAACTGACTGCTGTGAACAGCACGGCTTAAACGATACTAAACAATATTTCTTCAACCGATGTCAAAACTCTTCGGCAAACACGGAAATTTCACGGCGAGCAGAACAATCTATGCGCGTGCAAAGCCGACAGGTTAAGCCTACTTCACGCGGCAGCTGCGCGTGTGGCATTTCTGCAAATGACCCCTGAGGTAAGCTTTCGTGAGGCTGAAGCAGCATATAGCCCAAGGGTAACACAGGATCAGCACTCATTGGAATTTCCGGAAGCTGGGCAAACGAAAAACTTTGAAACAGCCCGCCTTCACGCCCATTTTGTTGAAGCTTGAGGCGGATCGGACGCATCGGAAGTTGCAGCGCTTCAAAAACTGGCCAGATGGCACAAAACCCCGCAGATATAGGCAATTTAAACCCTGGAACCGGTTTGTTGAAGAGCACGCTTCCTGACGCATCACAAATCAACAGGCCAAACTCAACGTTTAAAATCTGGGCGCTCAGCGTTGCCATGCGCCGCATAACCGCTGGCAAGGCTTGGCCAGAGCGGCGCGCAGCCTCAACGGGATCGCTGCCAAACTCATTCAAAATGCGCGACAACGTGGTTTGTGGCAACGCAAGAGCATCTTTTTGATACTGCTCAAGGTAATTCCGCAATAACTGTTGCGCTTGGGCTGACAATTGAGAACAAGCGTCAACATAGCGCGTCACATCGCCACCGCTTTCTTCAAATTCTTCAAAGTAATATCGCTGCGCGGCCAAAAACCCATCAAACTCTTCGCGCGGCGATAAGATATTGTTTTGATCTGCCTCCTCAGGATCTAGAAACCCCACCAAAGCTTGGGCTCCAGCTGCCAACCGGCGGCTATCCTCGTTTAAATTGCGATGAAACCGGTTTTGCCATTCGGGCTCGATATTAGTCGTTTCGGCCAAAATAGCGCTGGTAGAGCGGATTGCGGTTGCTGCGCTAAGCACTTCAAACAAGGAATCCGCCAAGCGCGGATCATGCGACAAACGATCGGCCATCGCATTCACCATATGTTCAAGTTCGCGGTATTTTCCATGCAGCGCCACCAAGCGGTTTGCCCAAGGTAAAAACCGTGCAGCAAAATCGGCGGTGTCTTTAGGTAAAACCGCTGCCTCCGCATCCAATAGCGCCGCGATATCATTCAATCCCGCAATCAACGCCGCCTCTGCCCCTTGGCTTAAAAGCGTGGCCTCCACGTCAAGCAGCTTTGCAAGATCAATCAACAATTTACCCGCGATTTTCCGACGATCATGCTCAATCAAATTTAAATAGGGCGCCGATATCCCAGCCCTCGCCGCCAATTCGGCTTGTTTCAGGCCCGCCGCAAGCCGGGCTTGCCGGATCCGTGCGCCCGGTGTGTTTTCTGACACCATATTTTACACCTTAATTTCAGAGGGATGCCGCACTGCAACATAAATAAATTTACAAAAATTGTCTATTCTATTTACATTAATTTACAAAATTTTCTTTGATTTGATGATGTTTATTGCGAAATTTTCCAACTCTGAAGATAAATACCTTACATTCTAGTGATGTGCGCCCGATCGGAGGAGACTGGGCTTGAAACGCGACATGGGAGGTTTTTATGTCAAAATCTAATTTTACACGCCGCGGCGTTTTAAAAACCGGCGCAATTGCCGGTGCAGGCTTGGCTCTGCCGACAATTCTTTCAGCAGGCAGCCATGCAGGGTATACCAATGCCCCTACGGGCGGCACCGTAACGCTTGGGTTCAACGTGCCTCAAACTGGGCCATATGCAGATGAGGGCGCGGATGAACTGCGCGCATACAAGCTGGCTGTAGAGCATTTAAACGGCGGCGGTGACGGTGGCATGATGTCCACATTCAGCTCTAAAGCGCTCGATGGTACGGGCATTTTGGGCAAAAAAGTTGAATATGTAACCGGAGATACGCAAACCAAACCTGATGCAGCACGAGCCTCTGCGCGCTCTATGATCGAAAAAGACGGCGCCATTATGATCACAGGCGGTTCTTCTTCTGGCGTTGCTGTTGCTGTACAATCTTTGTGCCAGGAAGCAGGCATTATCTTTATGGCAGGCCTGACGCATTCGAACGACACCACCGGTAAAGATAAAAAAGCTAATGGCTTCCGCCATTTCTTTAATTCATATATGTCTGGCGCCGCTTTGGCCCCGATATTGGCTTCAAATTATGGCAAGGATCGCAAAGCCTATCACCTGACCGCCGACTACAACTGGGGCTATACAACGGAAGAAGCGGTACGTACCTCAACCGAAGCCATGGGCTGGGAAACTGTTGCAGCAGTTAAAACGCCTTTGGCGCAAACTGATTTCTCATCCTATGTAGCTCCTGTTCTGGGGTCAGGCGCCGATGTTTTGGTTCTGAACCATTATGGTGGAAACATGGTTAACTCACTGACGTCTGCCGTACAATTTGGTTTGCGCGCCGCACAGGCCAATGGTAAGAACTTTGAGATCATTGTTCCGCTATACTCACGGTTGATGGCAAAAGGTGCTGGTAAGAACGTGGCTGGAATCTTTGGTTCAACAAACTGGCACTGGTCGCTTGAAAATGTTGCGGGCGCAAGATACGCGGGAACGAACGCTTTCGTACAATCTTTCGGAACCAAATATGGCTTCCCACCCTCTCAAGCTGCACACACAGTTTACTGTCAAACATTGTTATATGCAGACGCAGTGCAACGTGCGGGCTCATTCAACCCATGTGCCGTAGCCGAAGCGCTTGAAGGCTTCGAATTTGACGGTTTGGGCAACGGCCCAACGCTCTATCGCGCAGAAGATCACCAGTGCTTTAAAGACGTTCTGGTTGTTAAAGGGAAAGAAAACCCCGAAAACGACTTTGACTTGCTTGAAATCGTTGACGTGACACCTGCATCGGCAGTGAGCTATGATGCTTCTATATTTGGCGGCGATCTAGGTTCTTGCAACCCAGGCGCATAAGCGAAACTATAAATTGCACCGGCCTTGAGATATGCGGGGTCGGTGCATATTACAATTATTTGGTTTAAAAAACCGGTCTGAAAAAAGTTTTTAGAGACAATGGATCAAATTATTCTACAAATCCTCAACGGGCTCGATAAAGGCAGTGCCTACGCCCTGATTGCACTTGGCCTGACGCTGATCTTTGGCACTTTGGGTGTGGTAAATTTCGCGCATGGCGCCCTATTTATGATGGGGGCATTCTGTGCAGTCACGCTCAGCCGAATTCTTACAGCATCGCACACGATAATTGACGAAACAAAAAAGGATTTTTTGGGCAAACCGCTGAAGGTAGAAGTTCCCTATGTAAATGACTGGTTTGGTCCCGAAACCGGCGGGACGTTGATCGACTGGGCCGTTCCTCTTTCGATTCTATTTGCCATCCCAGTAATGATACTGATTGGCGTCATCATGGAACGGGGCCTAATTAAATATTTTTACAAACGTCCGCATGCGGACCAGATATTGGTTACTTTTGGCTTAGCGATCGTACTTCAAGAAATAGTCAAATATTACTTCGGCGCCAACCAAATTCCTACGCCAGCTCCCGAGGCATTTGTGGGATCTTTTGATTTCGGCGCTCTGATCGGCTTGGATGCTGGTAAAATCATCTATCCTTATTGGCGCATTTTATATTTCTGTTTTGCGATGATTTTGATTGCGCTTGTGTTTGCGTTTTTGCAATTCACCACCTTCGGAATGGTTGTACGTGCCGGTATGGCAGACCGCGAAACGGTTGGCATGCTGGGCATTAATATTGACAGGCGCTTTACGGTTATGTTTGGCGTAGCCGCTGCGGTGGCTGGGCTTGCAGGGGTGATGTATACTCCGATTAACCCTCCAAACTATCACATGGGTATGGACTTTCTTGTGATCTCATTCGTAGTGGTTGTCGTCGGCGGCATGGGATCGCTGCCCGGCGCTGTTTTGGCTGGTCTGCTCTTGGGTATTCTTGAAAGTTTTGCATCGATGCGCGAAGTAATTGAATTTCTGCCCGGGATCAATCAGGTCGTAATTTACCTTGCAGCAATCGTAATTCTACTCACGCGCCCTCGTGGGCTCATGGGACGCAAAGGCGTGATGGAGGACTAATCAATGTTTGGGCTCGAAAAGAAAGACGCACAACTTCTGCTAACCGTAGCAATTTTGGTCGTTTTAGCACCTATATTTCTTAATCCGTTCCCCGAAGGCTCTGCATTAGCCCAATTCAATGCTGGCTATCCGGACTTAATGCAGCGATTTGTCATTTTTGGAATCTTTGCGATTGGCTTCAATATTCTTTTTGGCTTAACCGGGTATTTGTCTTTCGGACATGCAGCTTTTCTCGGCGCAGGATCTTACGCGGGTGTATGGATGCTGAAATTGCTGACAATCAACGTGATCCCCGCAATTATAGTGTCAACGATCGTTGCAGGTATCTTCGCACTAATAATCGGTTTTATCTCGCTGCGCCGGTCAGGAATTTATTTTTCCATTCTCACGCTCGCTTTTGCGCAGATGTCTTTTGCCTTGGCAGCATCGGTTCTAACTCCAATCACTGGAGGAGAAACCGGGCTTCAAACGAGTCTGAATGATCCCCGTATTCTTGATCGAGCGAACGAAAGCGGAAATATTCCTGCACCAAGTTTACTGGGGCTAGAGATGAATGACAGTTTTCAGTTGGCTGTAGGAAATTGGCTTTGGACGTTCAATGTAGGCTATTACGTTTCGGGTTTGGTGATGCTTCTTTCTTTTTTTATTGCGATACGCATTTTCCGGTCACCGTTCGGGATGATGTTGCGGGCAATAAAGTCAAACCAACAGCGTTTAAACTACACAGGCCTTAACACTCGGCCTTATATGTTGGCCTGTTTTGTCGTGTCGGGAATGTACGCAGGTCTAGCCGGTGGCCTGATGGTTTCAATGGATCCGCTTGCAGGAGCTGAGAGGATGCAGTGGACCGCCTCTGGAGAAGTGGTGCTTATGACCATTCTAGGTGGTGTGGGCACTTTGATCGGGCCTGTTCTCGGCGCCGGATTGATCAAATATTTTGAAAATATTTTTTCAAAAATTAACGACAACTTGCTGCATCAGTGGTTTTCATTTTTGCCTCAGGGCATGGAAGACTTCATTGTATCCATTATCCACCCGTTTATTGGTAAAGGCTGGCACCTTACATTGGGATTGATGTTTATGGCCGTCATCATTTTTTTACCGGGCGGCTTGGTGGAACTGGGCCAGCGAGTCGCTAAGTTACTGAAAAAACGACCAGAGGGTGAAACCAACCCCCAAAAAGAACCAGCCGAGTAAGAGGAACTGATGGGTATTCTTGAAATAAAAGACATCGGCAAACGCTTTGGCGGGCTTCAAGCCTTATCGGAAGTCAATCTGAGCGTTAAGGAAAACACCTGCCATGCGATAATCGGACCAAACGGGGCTGGCAAGTCAACGCTGCTAAACTGCCTGATCGGTAAATTGATTCCCGATAGCGGTTCCGTAATGTTTGATGGTAAGTCTGTTTTGGGCCGATCTGCACATGAAATCAACCAATTAGGTATTTCGCGCGTGTTCCAAACACCTGAAATTTTCGGGGATCTGACTGTTTTGGAAAATATGATGATACCTATATTTGCGGCGCGCGACGGCTCTTTTTCCATAGATGCCATGTCTAATGTGATGGCTGATAAAACGGTGTTAACCGCTGCATATGAGATGCTCGAAGAAATGAACATGTTGGACAAACGCGAAATGCAAGCCGCATCGTTGTCACGCGGTGACAAGCGCCGCTTAGAAATAGGCATGTGCCTGAGTCAAAACCCGCGCTTGCTTTTGTTAGACGAACCCACAGCCGGCATGGCGCGTGCCGATACGAACAATACAATCGATTTACTAAATGAAATCAAACAGAAGCGAGATATCACCATAGCAATCATAGAACATGATATGCACGTCGTTTTCTCCCTAGCTGATCGCATAACAGTTCTGGCACAAGGCACTCCATTAGTGGAAGACGTTCCAGACAAAATCAAAGGGCATCCAAAAGTCAAAGAAGCCTATCTCGGCGAAACTCATTGAGGAGCAGATAATGTCTGGAAATCTGGCTATCGATACCCATGCACCGTCTTATTTTTCTGTGCATGACATTCATTCATATTATGATGAAAGCTATATTGTTCAGGGTGTCAGCTTCAATGTGCATGAAGGAGAGATTTTGGCGCTTTTAGGGCGCAACGGAGCTGGAAAAACATCTACCCTTCGTAGTATCGCGCGTCTTGACAGCCCGGTGGTACAGCGTGGGGAAATTTGGTTAGACCACAAGGCCCTGCACAAAATGACCAGCTATCAAGCCGCAACATCTGGTGTTTCTTTGGTACCGGAAGACCGGCGGATCATTTCCGGCCTGACCGTTGAAGAAAATCTGCAATTGGCCCAGATAGCGGAACCTGTTGGTTGGGGACTTGATCGTATTTATAACCTGTTCCCGCGCCTCGGCGAAAGACGAAAGCAAGACGGAACAACATTATCGGGGGGTGAGCAGCAAATGTTGTCAATTGCCCGCGCACTAGCACGAGACATCAAGCTGCTGTTACTGGATGAACCTTACGAAGGTTTAGCCCCAGTGATCGTTGATGAAATTGAAAAAACTTTGCAAGTCATCAAAGATCAGGGCATGACAACCATTATCGTTGAGCAAAACGCAGTGCGCGCGCTTGAACTGGCAGATCGCTCCGTTATCTTAGACACGGGAAGCGTGGTTTTTGATGGCAGCGCCAAAGAAGTGCTGGACAACCCCGACTTGCGTGCCGAATATCTTGCCATCTAAACGCACACGCTGAGGGCGGTTTTTATCCGCCGTCAAGACCACCAACAGAAAATTAAGATTTTCTGACATTAGGGACCAGAGTTATGAGTCAGACATCCTATGCACCTACGGCTAAATTCGCTGAAAACGCGCATATCGACAAAGCCGGCTACGAAGCGCTTTATGCCCAGTCGATTGAAGATCCAATCAGCTTTTGGGCCGAACATGGGAAGCGGGTTGATTGGATAAAACCATTTGAAACGGTTAAAAACGTCTCTTACGAACATCCTGACGTGTCCATTAAATGGTTCGAAGATGGCACGCTGAACGTTTCGGCAAACTGCATTGACCGCCATCTTGAAAGCCGTGGCAGCCAAACCGCTATAATCTGGGAAGGCGATAACCCCGCTGAAAGCAAACATATCACCTATGATGAATTGCATCAGCAAGTCAGCAAGTTATCGAATGTTTACAAGAGCCTTGGCGTAAAAAAAGGGGATCGGGTGGTGCTATATATGCCGATGATCCCAGAGGCGGCTTATGCAATGTTGGCCTGCACGCGGATCGGGGCGATCCATTCGATTGTGTTTGCCGGATTTTCGCCAGAGGCTTTGGCAAGCCGGGTGGAAGATTGCGGTGCTGTGCTGCTGGTCACAGCAGATGAAGCGCCGCGCGGGGGTAAGAACACCCCCCTGAAAGCCAATGTAGACAAAGCTTTGGCGATCTGCGGTGATGTCAAAACGCTTGTGGTTGAACGCACAGGAAGCGATGTTGGCCTAAAGGAAGGGCGCGATTTCGCGTTTGCAGCGATGATGGACAAGGCGGATTCGCATTGCCCACCAACAGAGATGAACGCCGAAGATCCCTTATTCGTGCTATATACCTCGGGCTCGACCGGCAAGCCCAAAGGCGTTTTGCACAGCTCAGGCGGCTATCTTGTTTGGGCATCAATGACCCATGAATATGTATTTGATTACCATCAGGGCGATATTTTCTGGTGTACGGCGGATGTGGGCTGGGTGACCGGGCACAGCTACATCGTTTATGGCCCCCTGGCCAATGGCGCCACCACGCTAATGTTTGAAGGTGTGCCAACTTATCCCGATGCAAGCCGGTTTTGGCAAGTCTGTGAGAAACACAAAGTAAACCAATTCTACACGGCCCCAACCGCAATCCGGGCGTTGATGGGCCAAGGTGATGAGTTTGTAAGCAAATGTGATTTAAGCGCCTTAAAAGTGTTAGGTACCGTTGGAGAGCCCATCAACCCTGAAGCTTGGAATTGGTATAATGATGTGGTTGGAAAAGGCAATTGCCCGATTGTTGATACATGGTGGCAAACCGAAACGGGCGGGCATTTGCTAACCCCGCTGCCCGGAGCAACCACCACAAAACCGGGTTCTGCGACCCTGCCCTTCTTTGGGGTACAACCCGTCATTTTAGACCCGACAACGGGCGAAGAAATCACCTCAACCGAAGCCGAGGGCGTTTTGTGCATCAAAGACAGTTGGCCCGGCCAAATGCGCAGCGTTTTTGGAGACCATGACCGCTTCGTGAAAACCTATTTCAGCGATTTCAAAGGCTATTACTTTTCAGGAGATGGCTGCCGGCGCGATGCCGATGGCTATTACTGGATCACAGGGCGCGTTGACGATGTGATCAATGTCTCAGGTCACCGTATGGGTACAGCTGAGGTGGAAAGCGCATTGGTTGCCCACCCAAAAGTGTCGGAAGCTGCTGTTGTCGGCTATCCGCATGATATCAAAGGCCAAGGCATTTATTGTTACGTCACGCTGATGAGTGGGGAAGCGCCAAACGAGGAATTGCGCAGCGAATTGCGCCAATGGGTGCGTAAAGAAATCGGCCCCATCGCTTCGCCTGATTTGGTGCAATGGGCCCCGGGTCTGCCAAAAACCCGTTCAGGAAAAATTATGCGCCGGATTTTGCGCAAAATCGCCGAGAATGACTATGGCAGTTTGGGAGATACCTCAACCTTGGCCGAGCCAGCGGTTGTTGATGAACTGATCGAAAACCGGATGAATCGCGGATAAAAAGATTGCAAAGGGGCTCAGGCAGATCATTGCCTGCGGTTTTTTTGCGCCCGAAAAGCGCTTTGCAGAGCCTCTCTCGGGTGCAATGGCCCTGCGCCCGTGATTGATTGCAACTGTTGAGCGCCCATAAGACTGGGATCTGGCTGGCTTTGCCACAGCGGAACAGTTTTAACTTCAGTCGCTTGAAAATTTTACATAAAAAAAGACAGATAAGTATATATAAATAATCATTATTAATCATTTATTAAAGATCTCAACGCTGTTTTCAAAACTTTCCCATAATTATTCTTGGGTAACTCGGATACAAAGATATATTCTTTTGGACGTTTAAAACGCGCGATCCGGTCAAGGCAGAATTGATCCAACGCGCTTTTTGAAACGCTATGTGAGGGCCAAGGCACCACAAAGGCAATCACCTCTTCCCCCCAATCGGAATGCCTGCGGCCAATAACGGATACTTCGCAAATGCTGGGATGATGCAGCAAAACCTCTTCAACCTCTCGGGGGTAGATATTGCTGCCCCCCGAAATAATCACGTCTTTGGACCGATCTATCAATGTTAAGTAGCCCGCCTTATCCAATTTCCCCATATCACCGGTCAAAAGCCACCCATTCTTGAACGCCGCTTGCGTGGCCTGTGGATCTTTCCAATATCCAGACATCACCGGAGCGCCCTTCACGGCGATCTCTCCAACCTGCCCGAGCGATGCAACCTCTCCCTCACGATCAAAAAGTTGTAGCTCAACAACCGATTGCGCCCGCCCCACGGACGATAGACGCGCTTGCCATCCCGGTGTTTCACGATCGGAAATATCCGCGCGTGACAGCGCGGTTATGGCCATTGGGCATTCTCCCTGACCATAAATTTGAATGAAAATTGGGCCAAAACAGGCAGTGGCATCCACGATATCGCTCAAATACATGGGACCGCCGCCATAAATAACGCTGCGCAAACCCGAAACTTTGCCAGGCGTGTGTTGCGCGGCCTTGGTCATGCGTTTGACCATTGTCGGCGGAGCGAAGAGATGGGCCCGTTGGAAAAAATTAGCCAATTCAAAAATTTCAAGCGGATCAAACCCACCTGAACGTGGAAAGACATGCTGCGCGCCCTTCAAGACATGCATTACATTATAAAGCCCCGCCCCATGCGACAGAGGCGCTGCATAAATCGCTGAATCTTGCGTGCTCACAGCATCCACATCGGCAAAATAACCCAGCGCCATCGCCTGTAGCATCCCATGCGTAATCATCACGCCTTTGGGCTTTCCCGTTGTTCCAGAGGTGTAAAAAAGCCACGCCAGATCGCAGCTGCTACGGGCGGTGATGTTTTGAAATAGCCCCATTTCAGTGGCTTGCCTGATGCCCATATCCGGCGCCAGCTGTTTCAAAGCTTCATCAAGCATATTGGGCGCGACAGCAACATAGGTAATTGCAAGCGATTCTGCCGCGCTGTCCTGTTGCAATGTTGCGACGACTTCAGGCTCACAGAACAGCACCCGCGCCTCAGAATGTTCCAATATCCAAATCAATTCTTTAGGGTGCAGCTTTGCATTGATTGGCACAACAACCGCCCCAGCCTGCCAGATGCCATAAATCAAACGCAAGTAATCGGGTTGGTTTTTCATAAATACTGCAACCCGATCCCCTGGTAGAACGGCATTTGCGCGCAGCCAATCAGCGGTGCGACCGCAGGAGCCTGCAAACTGGCCGTAAGTTGCAACGGTATCTTTGCCCCAAAATAAGGCTGGCCGCTCGGGGGCAGCGCGGGCCTGGCGGTCTAACCAAACTGCCAAATTCATGGGTTTTCCTTTACTTTCCCTTAACCAATAAACTGATGCGTGCTTAGCTTCAACTTGGCGTAAAATTCGACTCGTGCAACGGCTTTTGTCTCCTCAACGCACTTTCATCCCCTCAAAATCCACGAAAAATAGGACAAAACTGCATTTTCCTGACAACAATCGTAAATCCATTTCTTTTCACCCAGCACGGCATGACGTATAGTCATAGAAACGAGGCCAAGAGCAGGCTAAAAACAAAGAATGAGGGAAACATGACAACGCAAAAACGCAAGGATGATATTGCTTTTATAGAAGGTCTCGCCGACCTTTTAGAGCGCCGCGACCTTAGCGAGATTGAGGTTTTACGAGAATATGGCGCAGATGATAGCTTGAACGTGCGCGTATCGCGAACCGCATCGGCTGCGATGGTCCCGGCGGCACCGATCGTGCAACAAGTTGCCGCGCCTACGCCACACGCCCCTGCCGCTGCTGCTGCCGCAACGGAGTCAAATAACACTACAGACGCATCAGATCCTGCAAGCCATCCCGGAGCGGTGACCTGTCCAATGGTGGGTACGATTTATATGCAGGCAGAGCCTGGCGCGCCGGCCTTCATTTCAACGGGCGCTCAAATTAACGAAGGCGACACGTTGATGATCGTCGAGGCCATGAAAACCATGAACCATATTCCAGCCCCAAAATCTGGAACAATCAAGCGCATTTTCGTTGAGGATGGCGCCGCCGTCGAATTTGGAACGCCGCTGGTCATTATCGAGTAAGGCGATTTGATGTTTGAAAAAGTACTTATTGCAAATCGGGGCGAAATCGCGCTGCGGATCATCAGAGCCTGCCGTGAAATGGGTATAAAATCAGTGGCTGTGCATTCCACTGCGGATAGCGATGCGATGCATGTGCGAATGGCGGATGAATCGGTTTGTATTGGGCCACCCAGCAGTGGCGCGAGTTATTTATCCGTACCGGCGATTATCTCAGCCTGTGAGATCACCGGCGCCCAGGCCATTCACCCCGGCTACGGCTTTCTTTCGGAGAATGCGCAATTCGTTCAAATCGTAGAGGATCATGATTTAACCTTTATTGGCCCAACCGCAGAGCATATTCGCATCATGGGCGATAAGATTTCAGCCAAAGACACGATGAAAGCCCTTGGCGTGCCCTGCGTACCTGGTTCAGATGGCGGCGTTGCAACCTTGCAAGAGGCCTATCGCATTGGCGCAGAATTTGGCTATCCCGTGATTATCAAAGCCACCGCGGGGGGCGGAGGGCGCGGCATGAAAGTTGCCCAAAACGAAGCCGAGATGGAACAGGCATTTATGACCGCTCGCGCAGAAGGAAAGGCGGCTTTTGGCAATGATGAAGTTTACATAGAAAAATACCTTACGACTCCGCGCCATATTGAAATTCAAGTATTTGGCGATGGAAAAGGCAAAGCGGTTCATCTTGGTGAAAGAGATTGCTCGTTACAGCGGCGGCACCAAAAAGTATTCGAAGAGGCCCCCGGCCCGGCTATTTCGCCTGAAGAACGCGCCGCGATCGGAAAAGTATGCGCCGACGCAGTTGCTAAGATCAATTATATTGGCGCTGGAACCATTGAATTTTTATACGAGAATGGTGCCTTCTACTTCATCGAAATGAACACGCGTTTGCAAGTTGAACATCCGGTGACGGAGGCCATTTTTGGCGTGGATCTGGTGCGCGAACAAATTCGCGTTGCCAGTGGCCTTGAGATGAGCTTTTCGCAATCAGACTTAAATATTGATGGGCACGCGATAGAAGTGCGGATCAACGCTGAAAAACTGCCCAACTTTTCACCCTGCCCCGGTAAAATCACAGCCTATCACGCCCCTGGCGGATTGGGTGTGCGCATGGATAGCGCGCTTTACGCTGGCTATTCCATTCCGCCCTATTATGATAGTTTGATTGGAAAACTCATCGTGCATGGGCGCGACCGCCCCGAAGCATTGGCGCGTCTAAGCCGCGCCTTGGCTGAGTTGATCGTTGATGGTGTTGACTCAACCATTCCACTTTTTGAAGCACTTCTGAACGCGCAAGAGGTGTTGAGTGGAGATTACAATATTCACTGGCTGGAGGATTGGTTGGAATCGCAGGATTTTGACCAGGGTTAACAATGTTAGGAATATTCGGCACAGCAAAGCCCTTCATTTTGACAAGAAGTGACCAAATAGGTACGCGGCTTGGAGCGCTAAAATAAGGGGCGATACGCGTAATGGCAGATGACGCTTTTGCCCCTGAATTTTTGCTACAAGCTTATCGACAAGGCGTTTTTCCAATGTCGGAGGGACGGAATGATCCAGATATATTCTGGGTTGATCCAAAGTTTCGTGGCATATTTCCGTTGGATAATTATCACATCTCGCGTAGTTTAGGCCGCAGGATCCGTCAGGAAAATTACGAAATTCGGATCAATTCAGCCTTTCCAGACGTTATGCAAGCCTGCGCTGAGCGCAGCGAAACTTGGATCAACACGCGGATTTTTAACCTCTACTGCGAATTGGCCAGATTGGGCCATGCCCATTCCTTGGAAGTCTGGCAAAAGGGTAGGATGGCCGGAGGTGTTTATGGGCTAACGATCGGAGCTGCCTTTTTTGGTGAAAGCATGTTTTCTAGGCAGACGGATGGATCAAAAATCGCGCTGGCTTATCTTATCCATCGATTGAAGCACACAGGATTTAAGCTTTTTGACACTCAATTTATAACGCCGCATTTGCAATCTCTGGGAGCCATCGAAATCAGCCGCGCCGATTATCATCAAAAGTTGCGCCATGCCCTGCGGGAAAATGGCGATTTTTTAAACAGACATTATTCTGTAGATGCTTCAGACATTGCGCAGCGCAAAACCCAAACATCATAACGTCGGTGATCCAGTGGATTTAAGGCCGGTGACGAGGCCACCATCCACCCCATAAATACTGGCGGCTGAAGCGGATCCTCAGAAATTGTGATATAAGCAAATGCATCGCCCATCGGATTATCGACTGGATAGCGACATTCGGAGAGTGCCACATTCAAGGCCCCAAGATCAAAAGAAGACCCGGCGCGTAGCGGAAAATCTTGTATGTCGCCGCTGACTTTGTCTAATCCGCGAAGTACCGCCCCATCCGCCGTTTGCACGGCGGATTGCGCCTGCACAACCTGGGCAAAAATAGCGAACCCGATCAAAAAGCCAAAAAAGCCAAACCGCATCAGTTTTGGCCGCTAGACACGAACTTCAACAACAATTGAATCAAGCTAACCGAGCCTTGCGTGTCGATAATCTCATCACCAGCTTCTAAATAATCCAACGAGGCACCAGGGATCACTTCGACAAAACTGCCGCCCAAAAGGCCTTCTGAAGCCACAGCCAAAGCACTGTCATCAGGAATTCGAACGTCATTTCTAACCGACAGGATAGATTCAGCGCGGTAAGTTTCGGAATTCAATTTCAAATCGCTGATCGTACCAATTTTCACACCCGCTAGGCGAATGTCAGTGCCAACACTGATCCCCTCCGCCGAGCGGAAAGAGGCCGATATCGGGTATGAAGAAGATGATCCGGACAATCCGGTTGATTGCGCTAGGAATGCCGCGAACCCCACCGCGAGGGCTAAAACCACCCCGCCAACGGCAATTTCAAGACGGTTCTCAGACATGCCAGAGCTCTCCGTTACCCTTCTGGTTGCCAGGCTTCATAATCTTGCGCGGGCTTGGGGGACTGGAGGCGTAAGGATCCTGCCGGGGCATAGGCAGATTGCGTGCCCGTTAAATTTTCTTGATGCGCCTTTTCCCAAGTTTTACGCTTTAACGGCGCAACATTGGGAGGATCGTTCCAAGTATGATGAAGCCATCCATGCCAATCAGGGCTAACCCGACTGGCTTCGATTTCTCCGTTAAAAATAACCCACCGGCGGCTATCATCAGCATTTTGGTAATAGGTATTGCCCTGCTCATCCATGCCCACTTTAAGCCCCTTGCGCCATGTAAACAGCTGCGTGTTTAAGGTTTGACCCTGCCACCACGTAACCGCTCTTAGCAGGCTTTTCAAAACACCCATGACACTCTCCAAATCGCAAATAATCTCATTTACCCGAACGCTCTATAAGGTTGCACCCTAAAGGTAAATAACCGAATTCGCGCCCCCCATAACTCTAACCCTAACCAGCAGTTGCCGATTCTTTTTTAGCATCAGAATAAATCATCAAAGGCGCCACATCGGAATTAACCGAATCTTCATTCACAACAACCTCTTGAACCTCGTCCATACCTGGCAAATCAAACATCGTATCCAGCAAGATATCTTCTAGGATTGAGCGCAATCCGCGGGCGCCAGTTTTACGCTTGATCGCCCGTTGTGCGATTGCCTCGAGCGCTTCATCGGTGAATGTCAGATTTGTTTCCTCCAGCTCAAACAAACGCTGATATTGCTTCACCAACGCATTTTTAGGCTGAGTCAAAATCGTGACTAGCGCGTCTTGATCCAGGTCTTCTAGCGTCGCCAAAACGGGCAAACGCCCCACAAATTCGGGAATAAGACCAAATTTCAGAAGATCTTCGGGTTCTAAATCTTGAAAGACCTCACCCACACCGCGCTCATCATTATCGCGCACATCGGCGCCAAACCCCATCGCGCTGCCTTTGCCACGCTGCGCAATAATCTTATCCAACCCAGCGAAAGCGCCACCGCAAATGAATAAAATATTGGTCGTATCCACTTGTAAAAACTCTTGCTGCGGATGCTTTCGCCCCCCTTGCGGTGGCACACTTGCCACAGTGCCCTCCATAAGCTTCAGCAAAGCTTGTTGAACCCCTTCACCCGACACATCCCGGGTGATCGATGGATTTTCAGATTTCCGGGTGATTTTATCAACTTCATCGATGTAAACGATGCCGCGCTGGGCACGCTCGACATTATATTCAGACGCTTGCAGAAGCTTCAAAATAATATTTTCGACATCCTCGCCCACATAGCCGGCTTCAGTCAGAGTGGTTGCATCCGCCATTGTGAAGGGCACGTCTAAAATCCGTGCCAAGGTCTGGGCAAGCAAGGTTTTGCCGCAGCCAGTTGGACCGATCAGCAAAATGTTGGATTTTGACAATTCGATATCGCCCGATTTAGCAGCGTGATTCAAACGTTTATAATGGTTGTGAACCGCCACCGATAAGACGCGTTTGGCAACGCTTTGACCAATCACATAATCGTCAAGCACGCCGCAAATTTCGCGCGGCGTTGGAACCCCTTCTGAGGATTTCAACCCCGAACTTTTGGTTTCCTCGCGGATAATATCCATGCAGAGCTCGACGCATTCGTCACAGATGAACACCGTCGGACCAGCGATCAGCTTTCGCACCTCATGCTGGC